>OGLL01000016.1_pt1 | contig 84974 bp, 66 predicted proteins | sample 1572901 | NCBI WGS metagenome assembly OGLL01 (sample SAMEA2581980, study PRJEB24529) | metagenome | biome: Human gut stool | place: China | collected 2011
TAGAGCATCTGCCTTACAAGCAGAGGGTCGGCGGTTCGAATCCGTCAGCGCCCACGAAACTTAGTTTTCGTGATTTTAAATTTAGAACGAACATTTATTTGTCATAAGGGCGCTTAGCTCAGCTGGTTTAGAGCATCTGCCTTACAAGCAGAGGGTCGGCGGTTCGAATCCGTCAGCGCCCACCCTTATGAAGGTCTTCCAACAAAAGTTGGGAGACCTTTTTGTTTTAATTAAAGCTAAATAATTCCTTATTTTTCTGTTTTTTCAAAGGAATTGATTAACTTTGCACCCTATATTATATATAATACGTATTATTAATTATTATGGATTTAGATTTATTGACTGCCATATCACCTATTGATGGTCGTTACAGGGGAAAAACAGAGCAACTCGCTAACTACTTTTCAGAGTATGCTCTCATTCGTTATCGCGTGCGCGTAGAGATTGAGTACTTCATTACTTTATGCGAATTACCTTTGCCACAGTTGGCTTCTTTCGACAAGCAGCTGTTTGAGCGTTTGCGTGACATCTACCGCAATCTCGACGAGAAGGGAGCACAGCGTGTGAAAGACATTGAGAAGATTACCAACCATGACGTGAAAGCCGTTGAGTACTTCATCAAGGAAGAGTTCGACAAGATTGGTGGCTTGGATGCCTACAAGGAGTTTATCCACTTCGGTTTGACATCTCAGGACATCAACAACACCAGTGTGCCTCTCTCTGTGAAGGAGGCTTTGGAAGAGTGCTTCTACCCACAGGTAGAGGAGTTGATTGCACAGCTCCAGACTTACGCTGATGAGTGGAAGGATGTTCCAATGTTGGCAAAGACTCATGGTCAGCCTGCATCTCCAACCCGCTTGGGCAAGGAAATCATGGTTTACGTTTATCGTCTCACCGAGCAGCTCGAGTCTTTGAAGGCTTGCAAGATTACAGCTAAGTTTGGTGGTGCCACTGGTAACTACAATGCTCATCATGTGGCTTATCCAGAGTATGACTGGCGTGCCTTCGGCAACAAGTTCGTAAGCGAGAAGCTGGGCTTGGAGCGCGAGCAATATACCACACAGATCAGCAACTATGATCATCTGGGTTCCATCTTTGATGCCATCCGCAGAATCAATACCATCATCATCGACTTGGACCGTGACTTCTGGATGTACATCTCTATGGATTACTTCAAGCAGAAAATCAAGGCTGGTGAGGTAGGTTCCAGTGCGATGCCACATAAGGTAAACCCTATCGATTACGAGAATAGCGAGGGTAACCTCGGTATTGCCAATGCCATTCTCCAGTTCCTGGCACAGAAGCTTCCAGTAAGCCGCTTGCAGCGTGACCTTACCGACAGCACCGTGCTCCGCAACATCGGTGTGCCTCTCGGTCACAGCATCATCGCCATCCAGAGCACATTGAAGGGCTTGCGCAAGCTCATCCTCCACGAGGAGAAGTTGCAGGAAGATTTGAATAATACATGGGCTGTAGTGGCTGAGGCTATCCAGACCATCCTTCGCCGTGAGGCTTATCCTCATCCATACGAGGCATTGAAGGCTCTTACCCGTACCAATACCCACATGACCGAGGAGACCATCCACGAGTTTATCAAGGGATTGAACGTGAGCGACAGCGTGAAGGCTGAGCTGATGGCTATCACTCCAAGTAATTATACAGGTATATTTTAAGTATTATCTGATCCCCTAAGGGCAGGAAAAGTACAGACATATCATATCAAGTTTAAATATAAATAATAAGATTTATTAACCCGGCCGTGAGGCTTTTATTTAAGAAGTAATATGGATTCAGAAATCGAAAACAAACCACAGAGTCAATCGTCAGGCAACGAGAACACCCGAGAGGGCTTCAGCGCAGGCGGTTATCAGAAGAGTTATCGTAGTGTAGGTCGCTCACAGCGTCCACGTATTAACAGTCATCGCCCATCTTATGGCAGCGATAGAAGTAGTAACAGCAGTAGCGAGGGTGGCTTCCGTCCAGAAGGATTCGGAGCTGGCCTGCAGGGTAATTCGGGCAGCAGCGATCGTCCACAGCGCAGCAGCTATGGCAGCAGCAGCCGTGGTGGCTATGGCCGTCCACAGGGTGGCTACAACAGCAACCGTGGTGGCAGCAGCTATGGTAACAGCCGTGGCGGTGGTTATGGCCGTCCACAGGGTGGCTACAACAGCCGTCCTCAGCAGGGTGGTTACAATAGCCGTCCTCGTTTCAACAATAATGCAGAAGGTGACGACCAGCATCAGTCTAATGGTGGTTACCAGCCACGTCAGCAGGGTGGCTACGGCCGTCCACAGGGTGGTGGCTACAACAGCAACCGTGGCGGTGGTTACGGCAACAACCGCGGTGGTGGCTATAACAGCAACAACCGTGGCGGTGGCTATGGCAACAACCGTGGTGGTGGCTATAACAGCAACAACCGTGGTGGTGGCTATGGCAACAACCGTGGTGGTGGCTATAACAACAACCGTGGTGGCGGCTTCCGTCAGCACACTCCTGGATACGATCCAAATGCTAAGTATAGCATGAAGAAGCGCATCGAGTACAAGGAGGAGAATATCGACCCAACAGAGCCATTGCGCTTGAACAAGTTCCTTGCCAATGCTGGTGTATGCTCTCGCCGTGAGGCTGATGAGTTCATCCAGGCTGGTCTGGTAACTGTCAATGGTGAGGTAGTTACCGAGTTGGGTACCAAGATTCTTCGCACCGACGAGGTGAAGTTCCACGATGCAGTGGTATCTTTGGAGAAGAAGGTATATGTATTGCTCAACAAGCCAAAGGATTACGTGACAACCAGCGATGATCCTCAGCAGCGCAAGACTGTGATGGACCTCGTGAAGGATGTATGCCCTGAGCGTATCTATCCTGTAGGTCGTCTCGACCGTAACACAACAGGTGTGCTCCTGTTGACCAACGATGGTGACCTGGCTTCTAAGCTGACTCATCCTAAGTTCTTGAAGAAGAAGGTATATCACGTACACCTCGACAAGAACCTCACTTCTCACGATATGGATCAGATTCGTGAGGGTATTACCTTGGATGACGGCGAGATCAAGGCAGACGCTATCGAGTATGCTGACGATCACGACAAGTCACAGGTAGGCATCGAGATTCACAGCGGCAAGAACCGTATCGTTCGCCGTATCTTCGAGAGCCTCGGTTATCGTGTAACCAAGTTGGACCGTGTACAGTTTGCAGGTTTGACCAAGAAGAACCTCCGTCGTGGTGACTGGCGCTTCCTTACAGAGAAGGAAGTTGACATGCTCCGCATGGGTGCTTTTGAATAAGAAACAATAATATGAAGTTAAGGAGTTAAGGAGTTGAAAGGAGTTAAGACAAGTGTTATATTGGCTGAGAGTTTTTATTATGGTAGGAATTCTTGGTTTATAACTATTGTCTTAACTCCTTAACTCCTTAACTTCTTTAACTCCTTGAAGCATTAATATTAACAATGGAAAAAGTAAAAAGAACTAAAGTCGTTGACTTGCTCAAGAGCACAGCCTACGACTCAATCGTGAATGTTAAGGGATGGGTACGTACCCATCGTAGTAGCAAAGCAGTCGATTTTATCGCTCTTAACGATGGTTCTACTATTAATAATATTCAGATAGTAGTCGACCCATCAAAGGTCGATGAGAATCAGCTCCGCCAGATTACCACTGGTGCCTGCATCAGCGTAGTAGGTACCTTGGTAGAGAGCCAGGGTGCCGGTCAGAGTGTTGAGATTCAGTGCGAAAGCATCGAAATCTACGGTCTCTGCGGCAGCGACTATCCAATGCAGAAGAAGGGACAGAGCTTCGAGTACATGCGTCAGTATGCTCACCTCCGTCTTCGTACCAACACCTTTGGTGCAGTGATGCGTATCCGCCACAACATGGCGATGGCTATCCACACCTACTTCCACGAGCATGGATATTTCTTTTTCAATACTCCTCTCATCACTGCCAGCGACTGTGAGGGTGCAGGTCAGATGTTCCAGGTTACAACCAAGAACCTCTACAACCTGAAGAAAACCGAGGATGGCAAGATTGACTATTCTGATGATTTCTTCGGCAAGCAGACTTCATTGACCGTTTCTGGTCAGTTGGAGGGTGAGCTGGGTGCCACAGCACTTGGCGCTATCTATACCTTCGGTCCTACCTTCCGTGCAGAGAATAGTAACACTCCTCGCCACCTGGCTGAGTTCTGGATGGTTGAGCCAGAGGTTGCGTTCCTGGATATGGATGGTTTGATGGAGTTGGAGGAAGACTTCATCAAGTATTGTATCCGTTGGGCACTTGAGCATTGCAAGGACGACCTCGCTTTCTTGAACAAGATGATTGACAAGGGTTTGATTGCTCGTCTGGAGGGCGTATTGAATTCCGACTTCGTTCATCTTCCATACACCGAGGGTATCCGCATCCTTCAGGAGGCTATCGCCAAGGGCAAGAAGTTTGAGTTCCCATGCGAGTGGGGTGACGACCTGGCTTCAGAGCACGAGCGTTTCCTCGTAGAGGAGCACTTCAAGCGCCCAGTTATCATGACCAACTATCCAAAGGCTATCAAGGCATTCTATATGAAGATAGACGAGGAGGAGAGCGGCTTCGGCGGCAAGAGCGGTCAGACCGTTCAGGGTACCGACGTACTGTTCCCACAGATTGGTGAGATTATCGGCGGTTCTGTCCGTGAGGAGAGCTACGATAAGTTGATGAGTGAGATTGAGGCTCGCAACATCCCTATGAAGGATATGAACTGGTATCTTGATACCCGTAAGTACGGTTCATGCCCACACGCAGGTTTCGGTCTCGGTTTCGAGCGTCTGATTCTCTTCGTAACCGGTATGCAGAACATCCGCGACGTGATTCCATTCCCACGTACACCAAAGAATGCAGAGTTCTAATTTCCGTTGATATCAACGAAAACAGAATATAGAATAAGCGGGGCTTCTTTTTCAGAGGTCTCGCTTTTATTTTGCCTGCTTAGCTCATATTTTGGCAGCTAGGCTCATATTTTGCCTGCTTAGGTCTGGGTTTTGGTTATTTTTACATCTTTTCTTCCTCTTTTTCATTATTTTATTGTACCTTTGCAGCTAAATTATTAAAATCGTAAGAAAAATGGGAAAGATTATATTGACGGGCGACCGTCCTACAGGTAAACTTCACCTGGGTCACTACATCGGCTCATTGCAGCGCCGAGTACAGCTTCAGAATGCTGGCGACTTCGATAGAATGTTCGTGTTCATGGCCGACGTTCAGGCTTTGACAGATAATGCCGATAACCCGGAGAAGATTCGCCAGAACATCACAGAGGTGGCACTCGACTATCTCTCTGCGGGTCTCGACCCACAGAAGTGTACACTCTATATCCAGAGTATGATTCCTGAATTGGCTGAGTTGACTACCTACCTGATGAACCTCATCTCTGTATCTCGTGTTCAGCGTAACCCTACCGTGAAAACAGAGATCAAGATGCGTAACTTCGAGGCAAACATTCCTCTCGGTTTCTTCTGCTATCCTGTGAGCCAGGCTGCCGACATCACCGCTTTCAAGGCTACAACCGTGCCTGCCGGTGAGGACCAGGAGCCTATGCTGGAGGTAACCCGCGAGTTGGTTCGCCGTTTTAACCAAATTTATGCGCCTGTATTGGTAGAGCCGGAAATCCTGCTTCCGGAGATTGCCTGCTGCCGTCGCCTTCCAGGAACCGATGGTAAGGAGAAGATGAGTAAGAGTCTCGGCAACTGCATCTACATGAGCGATGACGAGAAGACCGTTTGGAAGAAGGTGAAGAAGATGTCTAACGGTGAGCCACGCATGAGTATGGAAGAGCCTGGACATCTGGAGGGAAATGCCGTGTTCACTTATCTGGAGGCATTCTCTACTCCTGAGGACTTCGCTGAGTTCTGGCCAGAGTTCAAGACTTTGGATGAGTTGAAGGAGCAGTATGTGAAGGGTGGTATCGGTGATGGCACCTGCAAGAAGTTCCTGAACAGCGTCATCAACAAGATGCTTGACCCAATCCGTGCCCGCCGTCATGAGTTTGAGCAGGATATTCCTGAAGTATTCAATATCCTGAAGAAGGGTAGCGAAGATGCCCGCGAATTTGCAGCCCAGACCATGGACGAGGTTCGCAAGGCAATGCGCATCGATTATTTCAGCGATGCTGCCTATATTGAGGAGCAGGCTGCGAAGTTTAGAATTTAGTTTATAGTTAATAGTTTATAATTGATAGTTAGGCATACGCCGTTTCGGAAAGTACATTCTTAATTATTAATTATTGATTTTTAATTATGAATAAACGAATATTGCAATTAGCGGTGCCGTCGATAATATCCAATATCACGGTACCGCTTTTAGGTTTGGTGGATGTTGCCATCGTGGGGCATATCGGCGATGCGGCTTATATCGGAGCCATTGCCGTGGGGTCGATGCTTTTCAATGTCATCTACTGGCTCTTCGGATTCCTGAGAATGGGAACCAGCGGAATGACTTCGCAGGCTTTGGGCAGGAGAGACTTTGCCGAAGTGCTGAGGCTCCTGGTTCGGTCTCTGGGCATCGGCGTAGGGATAGGACTCCTGTTCTTTATCCTGCAGAGATGGATTATCGGCTGCGGACTGTGGGCGATGTCGCCGGAAGCGGATGTCGTGGAACTGGCCCGCAGATATTGCTATGTCTGTATCTGGGGAGCGCCTGCCGTGCTCGGACTCTATGGATTCACGGGCTGGTTTATCGGTATGCAGAACACCCGTATCCCGATGGTGGTGTCGCTGACGCAGAATGTGGTGAACATCGTTGCCTCCCTGGTGTTCGTCTTCGTCTGCCGAATGACGGTAGAGGGCGTGGCGCTCGGCACGGTTATCGCCCAATGGTGGGGATTCCTGATGGCATGCGTGCTTTATCGGCTTTACTATCGCCGGTTGGGCAAGTATGATTATCGCCAGCATCTCTTTGATTCTGAACCGCTGAAGCGATTCTTCTCTTTAAACAGAGACATCTTCCTCCGCACCGTATGTCTGGTGGCAGTGAACCTCTTCTTTACGGCAGCAGGTTCCCGCGAGAGTACGCTGGTGCTGGCTGTCAACACGTTGCTGATGACGCTTTTCACCATCTTCTCCTATTTCATGGATGGCTTTGCCTACGCGGCAGAGGCATTGAGCGGCAAGTATTACGGTGCCGGGAATAGGGTAGCGTTCCGGGAGGTGGTCAGGCGGACGATGGGTTTCGGAGTGGGCGTAGCCTTCGGTTTCACCTTATTATATATAATAGGTGGTGAGAACTTCCTCTCTTTGCTTACCAGTGACGGTCGGGTGATAGCAGCGTCGGGCGAGTATTTCGGATGGGCGCTATTGATACCCCTGGCAGGAATGTCGGCATTCGTTTTCGATGGCATCTTCGTGGGCATCACCCGCTCGAAGTCGATGCTCTGTTCCACCGCCGTGGCCTCAGCCTCGTTCTTCGCATTGTTCTTCGGGCTACATCCTCTGCTAGGCAACCATGCCCTGTGGCTTGCCTTTATCCTCTATCTTGTTTTGCGAGGTATCGTTTTATTCGTCATTTACCGTAGACAACTGCGGTAAATGGCGAATTGTGTTTTAATGGGATATAATACTAGAAATAATGCACATTGTTCTTGAAAAATTGCACACTTGAAATATTGTGTGCGCATTTTCGGGAAAAACTACATTAATTTAGTTTAAAACTTGCGTCGATATTCTTTTTCTTAGCATAATTTTCGTAATTTCGCACTGCAAAACTAGAAAAAATATAGAGTAAAATGACAGCAGAAGAATATTATCAGCAGGGAAACGCCTGGCGGAAGCAAGGCGACTTTAAGCATGCCCTCGACTGCTATATGGAGGCCATCGCCCTCGACCCCGAGAGTCCGGCTGTAGCGGCAAAGGAGATGCTTGATAATATCATGAGCTTTTATTGCAAAGACTACTACAATCCATAATGCTCTATGTGGACCGCAGCAGCCTTGGCTACTCCAAAAGTAAAGATAATAAGAAAAAATTTAGAATATGAGCAAGATTAAAGGGGCTATTGTAGTCGATACCAAGCGTTGCAAGGGATGCGCGCTCTGCGTAGAGGCTTGTCCTCATCATGTCATCGCATTGGCCGAGAAGAAGGTCAATGTGCATGGTTATCGCTATGTAGAGGCAGCTGTGCCTGATGCATGCGTTGGCTGTACTTCGTGCGCCATCGTCTGCCCAGACGGTTGCATCACTGTTTATCGAAAGAAGGAGGACTAAACAATGGCAAATCAAGAAGTAACATTAATGAAGGGCAATGAGGCGATAGCCCATGCCTGCATCAGATGTGGTGCGGATGGCTTCTTCGGCTATCCTATCACACCTCAGAGTGAGATTATTGAGACGCTGGCTCTGCTCAAGCCTTGGGAGACATCGGGAATGGTGGTTCTGCAGGCTGAGAGTGAGGTGGCGGCTATCAACATGGTTTATGGTGGCGCCGGTGCCGGAAAGCGTGTCATCACCACCTCGTCAAGTCCGGGTGTGGCTTTGATGCAGGAGGGCATCTCCTATATGGCAGGTGCCGAGATTCCGGGTGTTATCGTCAACGTGCAGCGTGGCGGTCCGGGTTTGGGTACCATACAGCCATCACAGAGTGATTATTTCCAGGCTACCCGTGGTGGTGGTAACGGTGATTACAACGTCATCGTGCTGGCTCCTGCATCGGTTCAGGAGATGGCTGATTTCGTAGATCTCGCCTTCACCCTTGCCTTCAAGTATCGCAATCCGGCGATGATTTTGAGCGATGGCGTCATCGGACAGATGATGGAGAAGGTGGTTCTACCTCCGGTAAAACCACGTCGCACCGAAGAGGAGATTGCTAAGGAGTGTCCATGGGCTACCATCGGCCGTCCTAAGAGTCGCCCTGTCAACATCATGACCTCTCTGGAACTCAAGCCTGAGGTCATGGAGGCACGCAACATCGCCCTTCAAGAGAAGTATCAGAAGATTCGTGATACCGAGGTAAGATATGAGATGGAGCAGATGGAGGATGCCGACTATGTTATCGTAGCCTTCGGCAGTGCGGCACGTATCGCCGAGAAGAGTATCGAGAGTGCACGTGAGCAGGGCATCAAGGTGGGATTGTTCCGCCCTATCACCCTCTGGCCTTTCCCTGAAAAGGAGATTCATGAACTTGCCAAGACCAAGAAGGGCATTCTGGTTGCCGAGATCAATGCAGGTCAGATGGTTCAGGATGTACGCCTGGCTGTGAATGGCCAGACTCCAGTGGAGCACTTTGGACGCCTGGGTGGCATCGTGCCAGAGCCAGAGGAAATCGTTGAAGCATTAAAGAAGTTAACAAAATGAATGATATAATTTCACCAGAAAATCTGGTATATAAGAAGCCTACGCTGATGAACGATACCCCGATGCACTATTGCCCGGGCTGTTCGCATGGCGTAGTTCATAAGCTCGTTGCCGAGGTCATCGAGGAGATGGGCATGGAGGATAAGACGGTGGGTGTTTGTCCGGTGGGCTGTGCCGTATTCGCTTATCGCTATTTGGATATCGACTGGCAGGAAGCTGCCCATGGCCGTGCTCCTGCTGTGGCTACGGGTATCAAGCGTCTGTGGCCAGACCGTCTCGTCTTTACTTATCAGGGCGATGGTGACCTGGCGTGCATCGGTACCTGCGAAACCATCCACGCCCTGAACCGTGGCGAGCACATCGCCATCATCTTTATCAACAATGCCATCTATGGTATGACCGGTGGACAGATGGCTCCAACCACCCTGTTGGGTCAGAAAACCGCTACCTGTCCTTATGGACGAGAGGCAGATCTTCATGGTTATCCACTGAACATCACCGAACTTGCCAGCCATTTGCAGGGTACCTGCTATGTAACCCGCCAGAGTGTGGAGACCGTGGCAAGCATCAAGAAGGCAAAGAAGGCAATCCGCAAGGCGTTCGAGGCAAGCATGCAGGGCAAGGGTTCCAGCCTGGTAGAAATCGTTTCTACCTGCAACAGCGGATGGAATCTCTCACCTGTTGAGGCAAACAAGTGGATGGAAGAGAACATGTTTAAGCAGTATCCTAAGGGCGACCTGAAGGATACAACGGGAATTTGAACATAGAATTCAAAGTAATCATCAAGTTCAAAGTTCAATTCTCAAAGTTCAAAGTAAAAAATATGAAGACAGAAATCATTATATCCGGTTTTGGTGGTCAGGGCGTCCTTTCGATGGGAAAGATCCTGGCCTATTCAGGACTGATGGAAGACAAGGAGGTAACCTGGATGCCTGCTTACGGACCAGAGCAGCGTGGCGGTACAGCCAATGTAACAGTCATCGTGAGCGACAGCCGCATCTCTTCGCCTATCCTGAGCCATTACGATGTAGCCATCGTGCTCAACCAGCCATCGCTCGATAAGTTCGAGCCAAAGATTAAGCCTGGCGGTATCCTGATTTACGATGGTTATGGCGTGATGAATCCTCCACAGCGCAAGGACATCACCATCTATCGCATTGATGCGATGGACAAGGCTGCCGAGATGAAGAATTCAAAGGTGTTCAATATGATTGTATTGGGCGGACTGCTGAAGGTTTGCCCAGTGGTGAGCACCGACGGTTTGAACAAGGCACTCTACAAATCATTGCCAGAGCGCCATCATAACCTCATCCCATTGAACATGCAGGCAGTGGAAGAGGGAATGAAGATTATCGAAAAGATCGATTAATAATTTAAATATTTGCCGTATGACTAAAAAATCCAACTATCTATTGTCCCTCTTCGGGGCACTCTTACTAACCTCGTCGCTCCAGGCCCAGAGTCTGTTGCCAAAACCGCAGCAGGTTACGATGGGCAAGGGCGTTTTTAACACCAGCGACGGTGTGAAAGTAGAAAACCAAGTAGGCGCTGATGCCGAGAATATCTATACCAAGGCATGGAATGTCAAGGTGAATGATGCAGCCAAGCGAGTGGTGAAGTTTACTCCACTCGCCAATGCATCTTCACCTGAGGCATACCGGCTTCATGTGGCACCTGATGCCATTGAAATCAGTGCCGCCAGCAGCGAGGGTTTCCTCCGTGCCTGGCAGACCATGGAGCAGCTTACCACCAAGAAGGGTATTGCATGCTGCGACATTGTGGATGCACCTGCCTACAAGTGGCGCGGCTTGATGCTCGATGTTTCCCGTCATTACTTCCCAATCTCCTTCCTCAAGAAGCAGATTGATGTGATGTCGGAATATAAGTTCAATCGTCTCCATATCCATCTGACCGATGCAGCCGGATGGCGCATCGAAATCAAGCGTTATCCTAGACTCAACAATTTCGCCGCCTGGCGTTCGGGTAAGTTATGGAAAGACTGGAATGCCAATGGCAACAAGTATCTGGAGCAGGGCAGCGAGGGTGCCGAGGGTGGTTACTATACCCAGGATGAACTTCGCGACCTGGTGAGATATGCTGCCGAGCGTGGCATCACCATCGTTCCGGAAATCGAAATGCCGGGTCATTCTGAGGAAGTGCTTACTGCCTATCCAGAGTTATCCTGTACCCATGAGCCATACAAGCAGGCAGATTTCTGTCCGGGCAACATCGGAACCTACGATTTCCTGGAGAATGTCTTGAAAGAGGTGATGGATATCTTCCCGTCTCATTACATTCATGTGGGTGGTGATGAGGCTGCGAAGAAGTCATGGGGCAGTTGTGCCCTCTGCCAGAAGAAGATGAAGGAGCTGGGCATCGGCAACGTGGATGGATTGCAGGCTCATCTCATTTCCCACATGGGCAAGTTCCTGAACGAGCATGGCAGACAGCTCGTGGGCTGGGACGAGGTGATAGCCGGAAATCTCTCCAAGAATACCACCGTGATGGTTTGGCGTGGCACCGAACTGGCACACGAGGCCATCAAGCATGGCTATGATGTAGTGATGTCGCCGGGAGCTTACTGCTATTTCGATATGTATCAGGATGCACCGGGCACCCAGCCTGTGGCAAATGGCGGTTTCATTCCTACCGAAAAGGTGTATAGCTACGTGCCGGGAAGCGATCTTCCTGAGGTGGAACGCAATATGATTACCGGTGTGCAGGCGAACCTCTGGACCGAGCATATTCCTACTCCAGAGTATGCCGAGTATATGCTTTATCCTCGTGCCTTAGCTCTGGCTGAGATAGGATGGAATGGAACCAAAACCAAGAACTATCCTGAGTTCAAGACCCGTGCCCTGGCGCAGGTGGAACATCTGAAGGCAGAAGGTGTGAACCCATTCGAGCTGAAGAAGGAGATTGGTGAGCGCAAGGAAAAGATGAAGCCGGTGCAGCACAAGGCTGTGGGTGCCAAGGTTACCTATAACCATGCTTACAACCGCTACTATCCTGCGGCTGGCGAAAAGACGCTGGTGGATGGCAACATGGGTGGTTGGGCTCATGGCGATGGTCGCTGGCAAGGCTTTATCGGCAAGAATTGCTTCGATGTAACCATCGATCTTGGTAAATCTACCAAGGTTAGCAGCGTAGGCACCGACTTCATGCAGAGCAGCGGTCCTGAGATTTTCTATCCTTCTCAATATTCGGTATCAGTTAGTGAGGATGGCAAGAACTTCACCCAGGTATTCGACAAGAAATATGAGTCGAGCAAGGAGCCGATTCTGAACTTCAAGACGCTTACCTGGAAGGGCAGCAAGACAACCCGCTACATCCGTGTTCAGGCGAAGCCAAGCAGCTTCGGTGGCTGGCTGTTTGTGGATGAAATTATCGTGAAATAATACGCCCTGAACCAACGGTCACCGGCCGAAGGGAAAGTCATCATGTGTGTAGGTCAGGGAGCCTGGGAGGAAGAACTGCTCTACAGTACCCGTCAGATGGATGCCTTGCTCAAGGAGAAGAATGTCCCAGCCTGGGTTGACTACTGGGGACATGACGTTGACCATGACTAGGCTTGGTGGCGCAAGCAGATTGTTTATTTCATGCAGCATCTTCTGACTGATTCAGAAGTGGACTATGTTATTTAAAAAATTGATATGATTGAGATTAGACATATAGAAGAGAAGGACCAGCAACAGTTGGCTCATGTTATCCGTTCTGTTTTTGAGGAATATGGCGCTCCGCTGGTCAACACCGTGTATGATGACCCAAGGACGGAGCATATCTTTGATGCAATGGCTGGGAAGAATGCCGGCTATTTGGTTGTAGCTGATGATGGAGGCGTTCAGGGAGGCTGCGGCTATTATCCCACGGAGGGATTGCCGGATGGATATGCAGAACTGGTAAAGTTCTACCTGTCTCCTTTAGTTCGTGGTCAAGGCAATGGATCTGTTTTGTTTTCGCAGGCCATTGAAGGAGCCCGGAGGGCTGGTTATAGTCATCTGTATATCGAGTCATTCCCACAGTTCTCAGATGCAGTAGCCATGTATGAGCGTCATGGCTTCAGGCATATTCCTCAGCGCCTTGGTGACTCAGGACATACCGCCACTACTATATTTATGGTAAAGGAGTTGTAGGACAACGTCTACGAATGTTGCCTCTTTAAATTACAACTGCAAAATAGAATCTCTAGAGAGAAATCGAGTAGCTTATGCTCCTTGGTTTCTCTCTTTTTTTGTTTTGTTTGATCAGTTAAGTGACGTTTGGGATTTCAAATTAACCGTTATTGTGATGCCTTGCGATGATGGGAAGCAACAGATGAGTGGAAAAACTGGGATATAGAAAATGGTGATGATTACTTTATTCACTGAGATCTGCAGGATATTTGGCAGTTGCTTGTTGGATTCGCGCGAATGAAAAGTGTGTTAAAAGCGTTAAAACTTGGAAAAACGGACAAAATTATGTGTAAATCCCTTGGAAAAACGGACAGAATATAGTACTTTTGTATTGGAAAAACGGACAAAATGCATCTGTTTAATATTATATGATGGATTTTGTTAAGTTTCATATATATATTGTACTTTTTTGCAAAAATAATAAATATTTTCAGATTTCGCAAGATAAAGTACAATATGGCATTCTTATTTATAATATATTATACTTTTGACGGTAGCCGCAGAGAGGATCTTGAAGCCGTGGGATTCTAGAAGACAAGGGAGCGGACTAGGCAATGCTTTAGTCCGCTCCCTTGTTTAATTTAGTTTAAATCCTGAACAATTCTTGTTTATCTCTAGGTAAAATTGTATTTTTGCAGTGGAGAAAGTTATGTTCAGTACTGCTGAACTTATATTCAACACTGCTGAACTTATATTCAACACTGCTGAACTTAAGTTCAACACTGCTGAACATAGATTCAGCATCGCTGAACGGAGATTTCTTCTAATGATAAAGACTATTATCCTTAAGAGTATAGGTGAATGCATTTAAGGGTGCAAACCATCTCTTCCAGGACTACGGTCTCGCTTTATAAATGATGATGTAGAACTTAATAAGGAAAGGAATTGATATGGCAAAGTACAAGTTGCAGGAGATGTCGGATGTTCATCATGACGGCAAGCGTAAGGTTTATCCCAAGATGGTGGCCAATCGTACACTATCTCGCAAGGAGTTTATCGACAAGATGCAGGGTTATCATCGTGGCATTTCTCCGAGTACCACTGAAGCCGTGCTGATGGATGTGGAAGATATGCTGGTTCGCATGCTTTCCATGGGCTATAATGTGAATCTGGAAGGTCTCGGCACCTTCTCTCTATCCTTGGGTTTCGAGGATGACAAGCCTACCGAGATGCAGGGTGATGATGATAAGATGGCCTATCGTAAGGTGGGCGTAAGAGACGTCAACTTCAAGGCGTCTCCTGATTTCATCCAATCTGTGAAGCGGGAAACCGATCCCGATCTTGAGCGTGAAATGAGTGGCGTGAAGCAGATTTTGAAGCAGAAATATACCCGAGAGGAGCGCATCGCCCGAGCCCTGGATGTCATCGATGAGAATGGCTTCATCGGTCTTACCGACTATGCCTACATCAACAACCTGAGCCGCACTGCCGCCTCCTTGGAGCTGAAAGAGATATCCCATGACGAGACTGCTCCCATCCGTTCTGTGGGTCAGCACAGCCATAAGGTCTGGGTGAGGAGAAAAAAATAAGATAAAGTATGATTTCTCATCATTTTCTTTGGTAGTTAGGAAATATTATTGTAGTTTTGCACAAAGAAAAAATAATGTCTAAAAAATAGTAGATATGGAACAGAAGAAAAAACGCGTATATCGCAAGCGCATCCCTTATGGCATGATGAATTTTGAGGATGTTAGAAAGGATGATTGCTATTATGTGGATAAGACTCCGTTTATAGAAGAAATAGAGGCAGCAAATAAGTATTTCTTTTATGTTCGCCCTCGCCGATTCGGCAAGAGCCTTACCCTTTCTATGCTCCAGAATTACTATGATGTGAACAAGAAGGATAAGTTTGAGCAGCTCTTTGGTGATCTTTATATAGGTAAGAATCCAACCCCTGAGCGTAATTCCTATTTGGTGCTGAATCTGAATTTCTCTGTAGTTGCAGCTGGTATCGACGATTATAAGGATGGTTTGGATGCCTTCGGTTTGTCCTTTCCGTCATTCCGTGGATGAACTTATCCAGGTGATGAAGCCATGGTATGATAACTATTGCTTTGCTATCAACAGATATGGTCAGGTAACGATGTATAACTCTGTGATGGTGCTGTATTTCATCGACCAGTATATTCACAATAATTGTGATATTCCTCGTGATATGATAGAGGATAACATCCGTGTGGATTATAAAAGCTTCGTATGCTCATCCGCCACGACAAGGAGTTTGCCCATGATGCCAGCATCATCCAGTATCTGGTTACAGATGGATTTGTTACGGGAAACTTGAAAAGGGGATTTCCTGCCGAGAGCATCAACGATCCGGACAATTTCGTCAGTTTGCTCTTTTACTTTGGCATGTTGACCATTGATGGAACCTATCGTGGCAAGACCAAGTTTGTGATTCCTAACGAGGTGGCTAAAGAGCAGATTTATGCTTATTTGCTAGAAAGGTGAGTCGTATGTGCATGGCTTTACCTTGGCGATGACTTGTCAGAATATGTTCTATCGTCCAATCTCAGAACTGGATAACCAGGCTGGTTATGCCGACATCTTCCTGCGTCCACTCTTGGAGAATTATCCGGATATGGAGCATTCATATATTGTGGAGTTGAAATATTGCAAGTCGGATGCCACCGATGAGCAGGTAGAGAAGCTGAGAGAGGCAGCCATCGCTCAGGTTAATCGCTATGCAGATAGTGATGTGGTGAAATCTGAGGTAAAGACCACCCGCCTTCACAAGATTATCGTGATATACAGGAGCGTGGATATGGTGGTGTGTGAGGAGATAGAATAAAGTTACTGAGATATAATTGTATATGAATTATGCAAATTGTATTATGCTGATTACATAATGCAATTTGCATAATGTGTTTTGTATCGTTTAAAATCCTGATGCTGAATGGCTGCCAGTCGGTTACATTCATCCTTGTCAAAGCCGGGAAGTTCTCCAAGGCAAAGGACACTACGATGCTTAGTATTGCCATCTTTGTCGATGTAAGACTTCGTGAGACGGTAGTAATTAATACCCCTGCCTTGTCTCATCTCATTTCGGACAAGTAGCGCAAACATGAATCAGATAGTGTGGATGGTGGTATAATGGTTTACAGAGCAGAACTATATCCACAGGTTGATCTTATGATAGCCGTCAGCATTAATAAATTACGCTTATATCAAATTGTTTTCGTTTCAATTCTTTTAGCCAAGATTTTTACGACCAAAATTATTTTTCAAAAATTTTCAGGGTGTTTTTGTTAGCATAAAAATCGACCCCAAATTTTTATGTGGGCTCATATATGAATTAAAACACATACAAGAACCGCCCCCACTATCATGTCAGCAATCGCAAACATCAAGCATTGATAACGCCATTTTTTTATATTGATGTCACGTATGCTTTCGAAGTACTCAAAATAGCAATGGTCATATTTTGATATGGACATAATATAAAGCGACAAACAAAATAATATCAATACAATATAGCAGACCGTTATTTTGTGCCCTAGAAAGAGGCTAACTAAAACCATAAACAACAAGGCTATAGGTGCAGAAAGAACACCAATTATAGCGATTGAATGATTGTTTGCCACCCATAGCGAATCACGTCTTAATCGTTTTTTATCATTATGCCCTAGTATGTTTTTACCAAATGTTATCTTTGCGTCTATTGCCAAATCCCATTGGGAAAGCATATCGCTTATAACATAATTTAGAATATTGTAATAATATACAAATGTTCCCAGATAATTTCTTTTCATATTCACTCTCAGTCCCGTTACCAACTGATCAGTCAATGGCTTACGCTGCTTCTTAATCGAAATATATAGAACAATCTGTATGGTTGAAATTGCCCTTTCAGGCTGTTCCAACCATACAAATCGAAAAATAGAATCAGAGAGCCGTCCTTCAAATTCTCCTCCGTAACAACCACCAGCTCTACAAAGAAGAACAGGACTTTTGGGACGAATCAATTAATCCGCCAAAACCAACACTGTTTATTCAGCCAGTATTCGGTTACACTTATTGATCTTCTAGGACAAATGAAAATAAAGGCATATCACAAAAATGACTTTTAAAACCTCTTATGTAAGATTCGGATTTATTGCAACTATTTTGCACGTAATCGTAATATGACTCATTTGGAGTTCTATCATAATACCAATTATCATCCGAGTAGTCTATAGCAGAATTATTCATACTATATACATCACCACCCAAAATCGGAATCGCTAAAAGTTTGCATAATTGCACTATTTTAAGTGCTTCTTGGTATGGAAAAGCATAGCCTTCAATACCTAAATTCTTCAAGGAATAATATTCTGTAATATTATTACCTCGAATAATTGAAATTATATCATTCTGTTTCATTTTAAGGGTCTAAATAATCTATGATTAATATATCCGTTTGGCTCTTTGATAAATTCAAATACACCATTTTTTCGCGAGCCTTGCGCTCGGCGATGAGACGGGGATTGTTCTCCTGGGCATACTTGCTGCTACGGTACTTCACATATTGAGACATGGCTTCCTCGTAGAGCTTTGGGTTATTGCACATCACGCTTTGTCCATCCTCAATCATAGTGGTAAGCATGGCTGCCAGTCGGTTACATTCATCCTTGTCAAAGCCGGGAAGTTCTCCAAGGCAAAGGACACTACGATGCTTAGTATTGCCATCTTTGTCGATGTAAGACTTCGTGAGACGGTAGTAATTAATACCCCTGCCTTGTCTCATCTCATTTCGGACAAGTAGCGCAAACATGAATCAGATAGTGTGGATGGTGGTATAATGGTTTACAGAGCAGAACTATATCCACAGGTTGATCTTATGATAGCCGTCAGCATTAATAAATTACGCTTATATCAAATTGTTTTCGTTTCAATTCTTTTAGCCAAGATTTTTACGACCAAAATTATTTTTCAAAAATTTTCAGGGTGTTTTTGTTAGCATAAAAATCGACCCCAAATTTTTATGTGGGCTCATATATGAATTAAAACACATACAAGAACCGCCCCCACTATCATGTCAGCAATCGCAAACATCAAGCATTGATAACGCCATTTTTTTATATTGATGTCACGTATGCTTTCGAAGTACTCAAAATAGCAATGGTCATATTTTGATATGGACATAATATAAAGCGACAAACAAAATAATATCAATACAATATAGCAGACCGTTATTTTGTGCCCTAGAAAGAGGCTAACTAAAACCATAAACAACAAGGCTATAGGTGCAGAAAGAACACCAATTATAGCGATTGAATGATTGTTTGCCACCCATAGCGAATCACGTCTTAATCGTTTTTTATCATTATGCCCTAGTATGTTTTTACCAAATGTTATCTTTGCGTCTATTGCCAAATCCCATTGGGAAAGCATATCGCTTATAACATAATTTAGAATATTGTAATAATATACAAATGTTCCCAGATAATTTCTTTTCTTCATATTTTAATTATTATTTATAGTACTGCCGTTTATTAGACAGCGTTTAATATTAATTTAAGAATATAATTCAGAACAAGGAGAAAGAGGTATAAGCCTCTCTGCCTTGCTCTGGCTTGCTGTTAGCAAGACTTTTTGTTTTGGTCACAGCAAAGTTAAGCAATTATTATTTCACTTCCAAATGTTGGCAGAGAGTGTATTGCTCAGTCTCCAGCCGACGATGAAACGGCTGTAAACGTCTATTATAGCATAGAGGTACATAAAGCCTTCTTTCATGGGGATTTATGAGATATCCGTACTCTGACTTTTCCTGATTTCAGTAGACACTTTTTTACTTTATAAACTAGAAAGGTAGACACTATCAATTTCATAAAACTGAAATAGTAGACACTCCTTATTTTTTGTTCCTAATTTGATAGACACAATAAAAAGAATCGTACTATATTTGTAGTCACTACTCTTCCACTGGACTTACCGAACCCGGACTTGCTCTTTTGGTCCTGCAAAGATACACAATCTTTTTAAGAATCCTTCTTTTTCGAAGTATAAATTTTCTTTTTCCACATCTTTTGTTGGATTCCTTGCTCCAAATGTACTTTTGACGGAGTTTTATAGCCTATACTCATGTGTGGTCTGCGGTTATTATAGAATTGTATATAACGACCGATGGTATCCCTAGCACATTCCACACGTTCGGCAATGGCATTGTCTGTTGGCTTATAGTCTTCCGTCATGCTAATACTGATATCATATTCCTGTAACTTCTGAACATTATCTGATGCTGAAAGGTTTTTTGTGTCTTAAAGCGAAGAAAGTCGTTCTTTTTTGGGCATTTCCAATTCTTTTCGTTAATTTTGTGGCGTTAATTTAAAAGAAAGGATTTTGATATGGCAGCAACTGTTTTTAATCAAGCACAGCTTGAACTTTTAGATATGATGCAATGGGTAAAAAGCCCGGAAGCATTGGCAGAACTCTGATTTCTTAGCCAAGAAGGGACAGGAAGAATTAGATGCAATGTGGGAGCGTGGGGAAATGACAGAAGAAAAGCTGAAGAGCTTTGAGACATTGCACAACAGAACTCCTTATCGCCGATAGTTATGAATATTGTTTTGGACACCAATTGCCTTGTTATTGCAATTTCAAGGCAAAGCGAATACCATCAAGTATGGCAAGATTTTCTTGCTGGTAAATTGATTATCAAGGATCATACGATGGCTGCCCTTGGTTTGGGCGGTAAACCGTATAAGAAAATAAAGGTGACGCATCTTATTTGATGCGCCACCTTTTTAAATGATATGCCTAGTTGCCCCTGATTTACAACAAACTTTAACGCTGTTGCCGCTGATTTGCGACAAAAAAGACCTGTTTTTGCCCCTGATTTGAAACAAATGCGTATGTTTAGACGAAATATCATCAGTAAACTGGAGGCTTGGAAGCAAGACAAAAAGCATAAGAAGTCCCCAGCACGGAATCGTGTCGGGGACGTTTGTGTGATAAAGTTAACCCTATGCCAACTGCAAAGAGCTGATGCGTTGTCCTATCTCCTTAACGGCACGATTGATAATGCTTTTCTGCTCTGCATTGAGCGTGTAAACATAACCACGAACCTCTGAGCCGTTGAGACGCTGAGAGAGCCATGCTGCACTTTTGCCGAAGTATTTTTGTGCGATCATTGTTTATCAAGAAATGGCGCATGGACACAAAAGCATTCATGATACGGATGCTGACACGAATGGCAGTTTCGCTTCTTAGTACAGAGGCAAACATGGCAACTCCTTGTTCCGTAAATGCAAATGGACAGACAGTAGAATGCTTGAGATTTTTGAACCGGTCACAATTTGTGACCAGTTCACCACCACCTGTCATTATGTTCTTTTCCTCTGCCATTATATTTTTACTTCGGGGGTAGTTGCCCATCTTCACACGCAGCTGCTTGATGGTTCTGCCCATCGAGAAGCTGAGGCTTATGCCAAGACATAAGCTGGTTGGCAGCTCGTTACCTTGGCTTTTACCAAGAAGATGTAAGTTTTCCGTTAAATATTCTATTTTCTGATAGGTATTTCGGAAAAAATGCCTATTTTTGCAATGTGAATCCAAAATGAAGCAATTATGGCATTGAAATTATATCCTGTAGGAATCCAAACATTTGAGCGTATTCGAAAGGAAAACAAGCTCTATATCGACAAGACGGAATATATCTATCGAATGACACATTCTGGTGGATGTTATTTCTTCTTAAGTCGTCCACGCCGTTTCGGTAAGTCACTTTTGGTGTCAACCTTTGAGAGTTATTTCTCTGGAAAGAAAGAACTGTTTGAGGGGCTTGCCATCGAAAAGTTAGAGCAGGAATGGATGGAATATCCTGTGCTGCACTTTGACATGAGTGGAGGTAAGCACATGGAGAAGGAGCAATTGGAGGATTATCTCTCAAATCGTTTGGAGGCAGAAGAGAGAAAATGGGGGATTACCCATACTAAAAGAGGTGCAAATGATCGATTGACGGAATTAATTACCACCGCTTATGAAATTAGCGGCAAGCAGGTGGTCGTGCTCATCGACGAGTATGATGCGCCTATGCTCGATGTTGCTCACGATAAAGAAACTTTGGATGTGCTTCGCAATGTGATGCGCAATTTCTTTAGCCCACTCAAGATGTGTGAGCCTATGCTTCGTTTTGTCTTCCTGACTGGTATCACCAAGTTCTCGCAAGTGAGCATTTTTAGCGAGTTGAATAACATCAAAAATATTTCGTTGGATGATGAATATGCTGGAGTTTGCGGAATCACCAAGGAAGAATTGCTTACCCAGATGAGCGAGGATATAGATATGTTGGCAGAGGCACAGGGGATGACAAGAGAGGAAACTATTGCTAAACTCAAGGAGAATTATGATGGCTATCACTTCTCGCCAGCATCCCCTGATGTGTTTAATCCTTATAGTTTGCTCAACTGTTTTGATGATAAGAACTTCGGTGCTTATTGGTTCAGCTCGGGCACACCTACCTATCTTATCAACATGCTTCGCAAGTTTAAGGTCTTGCCAGCCAAGATAGGCAGGTCATTGGCTCGTTCCTCAGCATTCGATGCACCTACGGAGAACTTGAAGACCATCACGCCTTTGCTCTATCAGAGCGGCTACATCACCATCAAGGGCTATGACAAGATGAGCCAACTCTTCACGCTCGACTTGCCTAACAAGGAAATCAAGGTGGGTTTATTTGAGAGCCTTCTGCCTTATTATTTGGAAGGCATGTATGCCGAGGAGGGAGATGTGGCAATTGCTCAGATGTCTGTCTTGATTCGCCAAGGCGACATGGATGGTGCCTTGCGCTTGTTCCAGGAGTTCTTGGGCACGGTGCCTTATTGTAACAATACCAATTACGAGGGGCATTACCAGCAGGTGCTTTTCATCATCTTCACCCTCTTGACCCACTTTGTGGTGGATGTGGAGGTTCACACACCGAATGGAAGGGTGGATGTGGTGATGGAGACTGAGGATACTCTCTATCTCATCGAACTGAAACTTAACAAGAGTGCCCAGTCCGCCATGCAGCAAATCAACCTCAAGCAATACGGCCAGCGTTTTGCGAGATGTGGCAAGCCGATTGTAAAAGTTGGTGTAAACTTTGATGCTAAGAAAGGGAATATTGAGGATTGGATCATAGAACCATAAATAAGAGTTCACCTTTAAAAGAACATAAATAAGAGTCCATTTTTAAAAGTGGCGGCAACCCATAACAAAAAAAAGACCGAGTAACTTTTCTATTGGAAGTTGCTCGGTCTTTTTGGGTTGAAGTAGAATAAAAACTGCCTTATTCTGCCAATCGGATGCTCATCGGGCTTACGGTGATGAGGCGCTTCTTGTAGAGGTCGCCTATGGCACGCTTGTAAACCTTCTTGCTCACGTGGAAACGCTCGTAGATGTCGTCGGCCTCGCTCTTGTCGCCAAGGTCGCACTCGCCGTCGTTGTCCAGGAGATACTGGTAGAGGGTTTCTGCGAAATCGGCAGTCTGCTGGATGCCGGTCTTCTGCAGGGTGACATCTATCTTTCCGTCTGGGCGAACTCTTCCGATGTATCCCTTCATCTTGTCACCCGTGTGGATGTATTGGAAAATCTGGTCCTGATAGAGCAGACCTGGATACTGGTTGTCGATGATAACCTTGAAGCCGAGGTCGGTCTTCTGCCAGATGAGGAGATCCACCTCTTCGCCATGCTTGTAGTGAGGATGGTCTTCGTTGAGATAGCGCTCAATCTTAGCAGAGGCAACGATGCGGTAGCTCTCCTCGTCGATGTGGATATGCACGATGTAGGAGTTGCCGAGCACCATGCGCTTCTTCTGCTCGCGGAACGGGCAGAAGATGTCCTTCATCAGTCCCCAGCCCAGAAAGGCTCCGTATTCGTTGACCCATTTCACTTCGAGATAGGCGAAGTCGCCCACCTTAGCCAATGGGGTTTCGGTGGTAGCGATGAGGCGCTCTTCCTGGTCGAGATAGATGAAGACATCCAGCTCGTCTCCGATGCCAGCGTCTTCTGGAACGTAGCGGGATGGAAGGAGGATTTCTCCCTCGTCACCACCATCGAGATACAGACCGAAATCTACTTTCTTTACGATGCGAAGGCGATTGTAATCGCCGAGTTTTATCTTTTTTGCCATATCATATTATTTTCGAGAATATAAAATGCTTTTGCCCTTACAGGGCGACAGGTTTTTGCGTCCGTAATTACCCAGGGTGTTGCCCTGGGCTAGGAGCTTCTGCCCTTTCAGGGCGTTTAGATGCAATCTATGGATGATTCTGGTTCTTCTGCAGCAGACTCTTCCTTGTTATCAGCAGTTTCTTCCTGGTTGTCAGCAGCTCCTGCCTCCACCGTCTTCTCTATCATTCCATCCTTGAGATGGATGGTGCGATCGGTGATGGACGCAAGACCCTCATCGTGGGTAACGATGACGAAAGTCTGACCGAACTTGTCTCTCAGGTCGAAGAAGAGCTGGTGAAGCTCTGCCTTGTTCTTGGTGTCGAGACTTCCTGATGGCTCATCGGCAAGGATGACGGCAGGGTTGTTGACCAAGGCTCTAGCCACGGCTACACGCTGCTTCTCGCCACCGGACAACTCGGCAGGCTTGTGGTTGGCTCTGTCGCTCAAGCCCATGAACGCCAGTAACTCCTCGGCACGCTCCTTGGCTTCCTTTCTGCCCTTTCCGGCGATGAAGGCAGGAATCATGATGTTCTCCAGGGCGGTGAACTCTGGGAGAAGCTGATGGAACTGGAAGACGAAACCGAGATGCTGGTTGCGGAAATCGCTCAGCTTCTTGGTGCTGAGGCTGCGCACATCCACGCCATCTACCTCAATGCTGCCACTATCTGGCTTGTCGAGGGTACCGATAATCTGGAGAAGTGTGGTCTTGCCGGCACCACTAGGTCCGACGATGCTTACCACCTCGCCCTTGTCAATATGCAGGTCGATGCCCTTAAGCACCTGCAGGGAGCCGAAGCTCTTGGTTATACCTTTTATATCAATCATTTTCTTATTCAAAGTTATTTTGCAGGCAAAATTAAGCAAAATATTTGAAAATGCCTAATTTTAAGAGATAAAAAGAAATAAGTAGAGATATAAAAAAACAAAACGAGCCTTATTCTTGCAAATAAAGCTCGTTTCAGTACTCAATTCTGTATTACTTTCTATAAAATGTATGTGTTATTTCAACCCGTCGGCATCGCCTGTGGTCTTCAATCCGTTGCTCTTCTCTCTAGGGGTGATATTCACTTTCTTTGCCATGGTGTTCTCGATGAGATTGGCATCGAATGCCATTTTCTTGTCGGTGCAGGTGATGTCTTCGAAGGTGAAATCCACCAGACGATACTTGTCGCTCTTGGCTACATCGAAGAAGTTGTCGCAATCCATCTGGATGTTCTTCATCGTGATGTTGTTGCACTGGCTCAACGGCATGTCCTTGCGGTCGCCCGGCTTGAAGAACTGGGTCCATGGGCGGATGACGAGGAAACTGCCTGTGATGCCCTGGATGTTATCCACCGTTACGTACTCGTAATGCTGAGGCGTATCAGGGCGCATCTTCAGCCAGAGCACGCGCTGTGCCTTATCTACCTTGATGTTGCGGAGCACAATGTTGCGGTCTTTCACACTTTCGCTGCCAAGAGTCAGACAGCCATGCACGGTTCCGTAATGGCAATTCTGGATGAGTACATTATATACAGGACCATTCTCCGGTGCCTGGTCTGCCCAGGTTCCCTTACCGCCCTTGATGGCGATGGCATCATCGTTTACGCTCATGTAGCAGCCATCCACCAGTACATCGTGACAAACATCAATGTCGATGGCGTCGCTGCTTGGTGCCCGCATGCCACTGGTAGGGGCGAAGATGGTGCAGCCCAGGAAGCGGACATGGTCGCAGCGATAGATGTGGTTGGTCCAGAACGGACTGTTCTGAATATGCACATCCTGCAGGGTTACGTTGCTGGAGTTGCTGATATAAACGAGGCGAGGACGCTGTGCATCCTTGTTGGTACACTGTCGGTTCCAGGTGCGACGAATCCAGAATTCCTCCCAGTAGTGATAGCCGTTTCCGTCGATGGTACCCGGACCGGCGATGGTGAAGCCATCACATTTGTCAGCATTGATGAATGCCGAGAAGTATTTGCAGGTCTCGCCCTCGATGCGGGTTTCTACCACGGGGAAGTTGGCGATGCGGTCGCTTCCTTTCAGTTTTCCGCCTTCTGAAACATAGAGATGGGTCTTTGGCTTGAAGAAGAGGGCACCGCTCTGATAGGTTCCGGCAGGTACCACGATAACGCCACCGCCATCCTGGGCAGCACGGTCGATGACAGCCTGGATAGCCTTGGTCTGAATCAGGGTGCTATCCGCCTTTACACCATAGTCGGTGAGGACGTATTTCTTGCCCAGGGTATCCACGTTTACCTTCTGGGCGTTTCTGAACCAGGCATCCATCTTTGTGCCATCAGGCCAAAGCTCGGTTTGTGCCTTCTTTGCTTTCTTCTGTTTCTTAGCGGCGTTGGCGCTTAGTGGCGAAAACGCCACCAGGCAAGCCATCAGCCAGATATATTTCTTCATGATTTGTTTCTTTCTTACCTTTTTACTTTTTTACCTTTACAAGCTTGTAATACTCTGCTGCGCCGAGCAAGAGGCAACCTGTGCCGTAGTCCTCGAAGTCAGGAACAGAGGTGAAGGTGACAGGCTGACCGGCTGCAGGATCCTTTCCTGTGCCCTGGTTGTAGCCGATGAAGCCATCCTCGTGAACCGATGCGGCAAGCGCCTTCCATGCCTTGTCCATCGCCTTCTGATAGGTGGCTCTAGGAAGAATGCCCTGCTGAACACCCCATGCCATACCATAGAGGAAGAGACCAGTACCCGTCATTTCAGGACCGCCATAGTTGGCTGGACAAACAAGACTCACGTTCCAGTAGCCATCCTCGCGCTGGCATTTCAGGATAGCCTTACTCATCAAGATGAAGTCTTTCTTCAGATACTGATAATACTTATCTGTCTTTGGCAAAGTCTCCATCACGCGGACCAGGGCTGCATATACCCAACCGTTGCCACGGCTCCAGTAGCAGTTGCTGCCATCCTTCTCCTTGTAAGGCGGCACGTAGTCCTTGTCTCTCCACCAGAGACCTTCTTTTTTGTTAAAGAGACCGTTAGCCAAGGTGTCACGGCTCCATTTGTAGGAATTCATCGCATAATCCAGATACTTGCGCTCACCGGTAATCTTGGCATACTTGGCGTAGACTGGCATCGCCATCTGGATAGCGTCAATCCAAGTCCAGTAGTTCACACGCTTGGTGCTCATCTGGTGGTCCAGGTTCTCCTTCACCTTGCTCAAATCCTTCTTGCCGCCGGTCTGAATGTAGCGGTCTATGTAGGTCTGCTGGCAGCACTGGTTGTCGGCATCGGTATCGTTCACGCTGCCACGGGCTGTCCACTTGTGGTAATCTGCCCATTTGTCGGTGTAGTCGAGATAGCGCTGCTGAGGGTCAATCTCGTAAAGCGCCATCAATCCTTCGTAATACACGGCACGGGTCCAGAGGTTGCTGGTGCGGACTTTCTTCACGAATGTGTCGAGGGTAGGGTCACTGTACTTTGTCATGAAGTAGTTGTTGGTGCGATGGGCTACCTCCAGAATTTCATTTTGCAATGCGTTCTGGGCAGAAATTGAAGTCAAACCCAGGAGCATGAAGAGCGATGAAAAGATCAGTTTCTTCATTTGTCTTGTTATTAATGTTTGTTTATTATTTATTTGATTTCCACGAGTTTCACGGTGCTGTTGAGTCCGCTTGGCACAGGAGTCCATTTCTCGTAAGTGGTCTTCTTGTAGTTGATGTCCACCACGTTGATTTCCTTCATCTTGCGCCACTTTACGCCTTGACGGTCCATTTCTGCGATGCGGTTGGCTGGCAGGTTGGTTACCTCGATGCGGAGGGTGTTCTTGCCCTTTACCAGCTTGTCCTGGCAGTTGAGGATGTACGGTACAGCCCAGGCGCAACCCACGTACTCGCCGTTGATATAGACACGAGCACTCTCGCGAACATCACCCAGGTCGATGGCCCACTGCTTCTTGGCATCATCCTTCGACAGCTTGATGGAGGTTTCGTAAACACCAGTTCCCATCATCACCTTCGCCTTGTCGCTGAGGCCTTCCCAAGACTTCAAGCCCTTCAGGTTGAAGGTTTCGCCCACCTTTGGAGCATCCTCGATGAACGACAGCTTCCAGGTATTTGCGGTCAGGTCGATGGTCTTGCTATCCGCAGCAGCGATGGCTTCTTTGCCTCCCACCTTCACGTTAGAACCGAGCTTCCATTCATTCACAGGTTTGTTTGATGTGATGAGGATGCGGCTTTCGCCACTCTTCAGGTTCAGCTGGATACCCTTGTCGCCGATGGTTGCCTCGTGGTATTTGCCCGTCATAGGGTTGTACCAGATGCCATGCTTCTCGTTCACGGCCAAAGCCACGCTAGAAGCGATGTCCTTGCTGGTGAGGTTGGCAATGAAGTAATGATGGCCGATGCTGTTGGCACGGCGAATCATCTTCAAGCCCAGGTTCTTTCTCATCAGTTCCGGTTTTGCCGCCTGTTCCATTGCCTTGATATTGTCGCCCTTGATAATCTTGGCGCCTTGTGATTTCAATTCTGATATGTGCTCAATCACGTCGCTTGGCATGATGTTGTTGCCAGGAATGATGATACCTTTGTATCGGGTTCCGGCAGCCGTTTCAATCATGCCGTTCTTAACGGTACACGTGCGAAGGTACTTGTCGCTGATGTAGTCGCAGTCGAATCCAGCCTTGTCGATGTCGAGAATCACCTTGATAAACTCAGGTGCCTTCTTCGCCATGCTGTGGATATCGAATTGCATCAGCCAGTTCTTGGTATCCTTGCGCCACATATCTCTTACAGGCAGATAAACCAGGAAATCATTGTCTGGCTGTCCCCACTGCAGATAGGTCTGGCAGTTGGTGATGTATTTCATCAGTTCCGGAGCGTCGCGCCAGATGCTGTTGGTAGGACTCATATCCACCGAAGCATAGAATTTCCAGCCTGGCCATGTATCGTTTTTAGGCGAATAGGCGGTGCCATGGAAGAACATGTGGTTTACGCCGGCGCAGAACATCAGATCCATATCCGGTTTCATCTGGCTCAGGGAAGTGCGGAAGTGCTCGGTGAGCCAGGTGAAGGTTTCGCTGGATGTATATTTCTTTCCGGTGATGTGCGCAGCCGATGGAGCATATTTCAGCATGCTGAGGTCGCTGAAGTTAGGACGGGTCTTTCCCGGATCCTTGCGCAGTCCCTTGATGCCGAAATCGGTCAGTCCGAAGCCTTCAATTTCCGGAATGCCAACGGCTGCATAGCAGTCGATGAGGTTGGCAGGTGAACCGTGTGCCTGGTTGCGGGTGATGGCACCACGCTTGTTTGCCCATTTGGTCCACTGCTCCGTGAAGTTGTGGAGCAGCATGTCGCCCAGGGTCTCACGGTAGTCGCTAACCACCATGGCATCGCCATCCAGGAACTCTGGGAACTTATCCTGCAGCTTGTATCCGTGATATTTCTCGAATTCTGTCAGGAGGTTAGGAGTCCAGTTGGCACCATACACCTCGTAGCTGTCATTGAAGAAGGTATGCGGATATGGAGTCTTCGATGCTACGAAGGCGCTGTCGATGTGCTGCAGGTAATTGGCCACGGCAGTAGAGTCGAAATGGTCGATAACGTATCCCTCTCCTCCAGGTGCGGCACGTTTCACCTTCTGACGAGTGCGGCTTTCATAGAGAGCGATGACGCGTTTCTTGTATTTTTCACCTTCTACTGGGAACGCCTTGATGACCTTCAGTTTGGCGAAGGCACGTTCTTTCTGTGGCACGTTGAATTCTATCTCCATCAGTTTCTGCTTCACATCCACGATGGTATCTACGAACACCGCCTTGCATGCTGCTTCGCTGATAGGCACCCAAGGACCTCCGAAAGGCCAGCCTGTTCCAGTGGCCATATCCGTCTCGATGCCCACCTGCTTGTTTTCCTTCTCTACGAACTTGAGCATGTCCATCCATTTAGGCGAGAGATAAGGAATATCGTTCTTGTCGTTGCCCTGCACACCATAGAGCGGTGTGATTTCCACGGCACCGATGCCCGCCTTGGCGTATTCGTCAAGGTTCCACTTCAGGTTTTCCTTATCTACAGCAGATCCCATCCACCACCATCTTACGCCCGGCTTGGCTTCCTGCGTAGGGGTAGGGAGGAACTGAGCCTGGCAGTTGAGTGATGACATCAATGCCATGGCAAAGGATAATCCTATGAATTTATATTTTTGTTTCTTGTTCATCATATTGATGGCTTTTAAGTTTATCTTATTGATTATTAACTTCAATGTTTATTACTTCGTAACTTCAATGTTTGTTACTTCGGTTGCAAAGATAATGAAAAATACTCAATTATATCTGTCTTATGGTCCTTAAAAATGTAAAATAGTACAAATTGCTAGGTATTTTGCCAAAAAGTCAAGGAATTGCATAAAAAAAGATGACCTCGCAAACGCAAGATCATCTTTTTCTTGTTATAGTCTTTTCTTTATATCTTTTTTTATTCTTTTCTTTCTTCTTTATGCTTTTCAGGGAGAACCATTTCATAGAGAGCTTGCTTCACTTCCTCGTTAGGGAATCCCAGTACATAGCCGAATTCATCGCTGTTCTTGATGGTGAGATAGCCCGACTGATAGAGGAACAGGGCAACTCCACCGCCTGTTACATCAGATTGTTCCAGTATATTTCGCAGGATACGGCAATGGTCGAAATCGCCTAGGCGCAACTCGGCATTGTTTACAAACTTAGGGATGAGAGAGGTGGCGCCCGATGCTGCCCAGAAGTTACTTAATCTGGATTGCTGTAGTGCATTGACCAGGCTATAAGGATTGTAGATGTCCACCATGTTTTCTTCTGAGAAGTGGTAGCCATCGTAATAAGCCTTTAATCTATCATGGGTTTCCTGTACGGACCAATGATTGGATTCTGCCATTTTCTCCAATTCTGGCATGAAATTTTCCAAAATTTCCTCTTCTGTAATACCGCAGATTGTGGTATATTCTGGCAAGAAACTGATGTTTGTCAGATTGTTGAGCACCGAGAACAATGAAATCTGAGTGAACTTGGTGATGCCTGTGATAAAGACAAGCTTCTCGTATTCATCAGCATTCTTAAGTACAGAGAACACGGTGCGATATACTTCCGTGCATGCCTTGTGTTCCGGAGTCTTCCAGGAGTGCTGTAGGGGTGCATCATACTCATCAATGAGCACGGCAACCTGCAGACCGGTCTGTTCGTATGCTGCAACGATGATGTTTTTGAATCGGTTTGACAGAGCGGTCAGGGATCTTGGTGTGATGCCATATTGGGTTTCGTATTTGGCGAAGGTCTCGTCAAAGTAAGCCCTGATGCCTTCGGGGGTGGCATCAGCCATGCTCATGTCGAGTCGAACAACGGGATATGATTTCCATTCTTTCTCCAATGACATGATTTTCAATCCCTCGAAGAGTTCTTTCTTTCCTTCGAAGTACGACTGTAGCGTATCGACAAGCAATGACTTGCCGAATCGGCGAGGACGGCTCAGGTAATTATATTTAAAGCCGTTGGTTACTAATTTCCAAATAATGTCGGTCTTATCAACATAGAGAAAGTTCTCTTTTCTGATAATCTTGAACGACTGGATGCCTGCTGGCAGCTTTCTGAGATTGTAATTTGTCATATCCGATACTTTTTAAATGTTCGAACTACTTGCCTGCTGTAGCTTAACTTTTTGCAAAGGTACAGAGAAAAAATGGTTACGCCAAGAAAAACCGGTATAAAAATATTTAATGGCACTGGAAAACTAGCCTATTCTTGATACCTGGCAAAACGTGAGGTGTCAAGAAGAAGGAAAGGTGGTCATCGGCTGATGATCACCTTACCTTTTGATGGTTCTATCTGAATCAGATATTTTTCGTCTTTATATTTGACGGCAAGGTTCTTGCCTGCCTGCCTTAGTTGTGAGTGATTTGATTACAAAAAAGAAAGCTAGTTGCCCAGCAAAGGCAACTAGCTTTCTTTTTTATAAACTCTCCTGCTATTTATTCTTTTTATTCTTCAGGAAATCAATCTCTACGATTCTCAATACCGGCTTGCCCTTCTTGATTCCGATGAAATCGAGGGTGCTTGCCTTGCCGCCCGCCAGCTCCTTGGTGTCGCTGAGTTGGGTCTTGCTCTTGGCATCGCCCATCATCCTGATGGTGATGTCCTTTGCCTTCACTGGCTTGTCTATCTTGATGTGGACATAGCCGAGGCTGGCATAGGTATAACCCTCCCAGACCTTCTTCTTGCCGGCAAAGATGGCGAGCGGATACATCTTGAGTCTCCATCCCGTGAGCTTTACGGTGATTTCATCCACCTTCTCTTTCTCGGTAAACAGATAGGTGATCCATGCATTCTCAGGTTTCCCATCGCTCTTCCATTCTGTCGTCTCATCGTCATCGAATGTTTTCAGGGCATCTTCCTGGTTTACGCCAGCCACGGCACCGGTGATGTCGATGGTCTCCTTGGTATCGGTATAGGATGGGGTAGATGGAGTCTCACCACGAGAGAGATCTCCCTTTAGAGTCATCTGAGGCAAATAGTGTTCGATATCTACCTTATTTGTCTTTAAATCGATGCTTGCCACGCCCTTGATGCCATCAGCACCTGCGCAAATCTTGATATCGCCAGGATTTACGGTACTGCGTATCAGAACTCTGTTCACGCCGCATTCTACAGGTAAATCAATCTTTCCGATGTAATTATCGAAGGTATTGTCGCTATCTGTTGAATCGAGAATATCAGCTGCCTTGCGGGCTGCCTTCTGTTCTGCTGTCTCGTTCTTATCTACCACGAGGCACTGGTTCTTGGCAGCAAGTGCCTTTTGGGTTTCCTCGTTAGGAGTTGCCAATCCGCCAATCCATTCCATTTCGCCCTGATAGTTGAAGTGGATGGTGCGGTTGTCGAGTGGACAGCGTCTGCCCTGCTTATCAACCACCTCTACCTGGATGAGTGCCATGTCGGCACCGTCAGCCTTGAAACCTTCCGGGTTCTGGATACTGGTGAGCTTGATGTGATGAGGCTTGCCCGCAGTTTCGATGGCATATCGGCTTGACTCCTTCCTGATTTTTGAATCTTTTGAATTCTCATCTGCATGATTGTATGTATAAGCCACAGCCTCAATCTTGCCTGCCTCGAAAGGTACATTCTTCCAGGTGAAAAGCCGCTGGTTGCTGCGTTCGCCCATACCCAGACTCTTACCGTTGACGAAGAGTTCTACCTCGTCGCCGGTACTTACCACATATTCTGTCTGCTTGATGGTTCCTGGCTTGTAGTTCCAGTGACCTACGATATAGGTGGCATCTTTTTCAGGAGATACCCAGCCATTCCACATTACCTGATGAGCAAAGAAAGCATCCTTCGGAATGCGCATCGCATCGGTCACACCGCTCGAACGGTAGTTGGCCTCACCACGATGATGGGTGTTGGTATCTGAGAAGATGATCTTGGTACCGCCATCGCTTACTCGTTTGCCAGTGCCCGGACGCTCCTGCCAGTATTCAAACCAGCGCTCTACCATGCTTGCTGCAAAGGTATCCATGTTGTGATTGTATTCGAAGGCTGGCTTGCCACGATACAATGGTCCGTCGCCTTCCTTATGGTAAGGATAGCTCTTCTCATCCCAGTATTTACGCAAACCCTCGTCGCGATGATACTCCATCGACCACATTGGGTGCTTCTTACTCTTGTTGATGTAAAGCATCTCGCCGCCATATTCAGCCTCGTTGATGTTGAGCATCTCTCGGCTGCCGCTGGCTCTGCCACCGTGAGGGTCGAACTCATCGCGGATGGCTTTCATCTGTAGCATGTGCTCGCGGCTCACGCCCCTGTTTCCGCTTTCATAGAAGATGATGCTAGGGTTGTTGCGGTTGTAAATGATGGCTTCCTTCATCAGTTCCAGGCGCTGTTCCCATCTGCGGTCGAAGACATCCTTCTCTGCATCACCTGCTGGCATCGCCTGAATCAGTCCCACACGGTCGCAGCTCTCGATATCCTGTTTCCAAGGGCAGACGTGCATCCAGCGAACCAGGTTGCCGCCCGATTCTACCATCAGTTTGTTACTGTAGTCGCTCAACCAGGCAGGAACGCTCATACCCACGCCAGGCCACTCGTTGGAGGCGCGCTGCGCATAGCCGTGCATCATGATGGCACGGTCGTTGAGATAGAACTTGCCTTCACCGAACTGGGTCTTGCGGAAACCGGTCTTGGTCACCACATCATCAATCTTGCTTCCGTCATCCGCCTTCAAGAGGGTCTTCACGGTGTAGAGATAGCCATATCCCCAACTCCAGAAGTGGGCGTTGTTCAGGAGTCCGCTCACCTTTACTGTTTTGGTTTCGCCTGGCTTCAAGGTATATCTTTCGCCATCAAAATGGCCCACTTCCTTGCCGTCAGCGTCCAGAATCTTGGCGAAGAAGCGGAAAGAGCGAGACTTGGAATCCTCATTCCTTACCTGCGATTCTGCATTTACCGTTACCTTCTTTCCCGCAATATCATAGTTGCTGCCATAGATATAGATACCTGTGGTCTTGAGATTATTGTAGAGCGGAAGAGTCTGGTAGAGTTTGTCGGTGATGTGGAGGAACACATTCTTTGGAATACCGCCATAGTTGGCATTGAAGTTCTTGTCGTTCCACTGGAAACGCTGACCGCTGGTGCGCTCACGATAGTTCCAGGAGTTATCCACACGTACGGCTATGACATTTTCACCTTTTATAATATAAGGTGTCAGGTCGAATCCGCTTGCCATCACACCATTCTCGGTATATCCCACTTTCTTACCATTGAGCCAGATGTCGGCACCGAAGCGCACGCCCTCAAACTCGATGAAATACTTGCGGTCGCCCACTTCCTGGATATGGAAGTGCTTGCGATACCACATGATGGTGTCGCTGAGGTGTTCGATAGAAACCTTGAACGCTTCTTTCTCGTTGAAGGCACGAGGCAGCGTAATCTGTTTCCAACCGGCATCCTTGTAGTTTGCCTGTTCTGCTCCCTGGAAGTCGCCCACCTTGAGCAACCATCCTCCATTGAAATTGAGTTTTGTCCTTTCTACTGCATACATCTGGCATAGCGAGATGAAAGCGAGTAGAAGCTGAAATAGTCTTTTTCTCATTCTGATTTTGTTTTGATTGTTTTGTTGCGTCATTGTTGTTATTATTACTATTATGGTGCAAAGTTACGAAAACTATCCGATGTTTTCTCGTAATTTCGTTCAATATCTTGTTTTTTCGTTCGAAGTTTATATGCTTTTCTCTGTAAAAAGAGGAAGGTTGATACCTAGCAAAACGCAAGGTGTCAAGAAACATAATATCTACGAAGAGTTCGTAAAATGTTAAAATATAAATGGTTTTATCTTTTTTAACGTGCTTTTTTTTGTTGTTCTACGAATTTTTCGTAGTTTTGCAGCGTGATTTAGAAACAAATATGTTGAAATTAAAAAATAAAGATAGAAATATGGAAAAGCTGACGAATCAGGAAGAAGATATTATGCTTCGGATATGGCGATTGGGACGATGTGCCGTGAAACAGATTATGGAACTGTTGCCAGAACCTCGTCCACCTTATACTACAGTGGCTTCTATTGTGAACAATCTGAAGCGCAAGGAATATGTCAAGGCGGAGCGGGATGGTAAGGGGTATGTCTATTCTCCACTCATTGCCGAGAGCGATTACAAGCGGAAGTTCCTGTCGGGTTTCGTGAACAATTACTTCAAGAATTCCTTCAAGGAAATGGTTTCCTTCTTTGCCAAGGACGAGAAAATCAGTCCCGAGGACCTCAAGGATATCATCCGTGAAATCGAGAATTCGGAAGAATAACTCGAGAACTTTGCTGAATAAATCAAGCTTTCGGAAGAATAATTATTAAGTTCATTTCAAACTAAAATCGAAACTGTATGGCAATATATCTTATAAAAATCAATGTAGCCCTGATGCTCCTTTATGGCTTTTATCGCCTCACGGTGAGCCGCGATACCTTCTTCGGTCTTCGCCGCCTTACCCTCTGGCTTATTTATGCCGTCGCCCTGATGGTTCCGGCGCTCAATCTGGAATATTGGGTACGCGATACCCCTACGATGGTGAGTATGGCGAATGTATATGCCGACACGTTTTATCCCGTGGTGGTTGTAAAGGCTCAGGCTTCCGGCATAACCTGGATGGATATGCTGCTGGGCATCTATTGGGTAGGAGTAGCCGTCCTCTCATTGCGGTTGGTATGGCAGCTCTTCTGCATCATCCGCCTTGTGGTCATTTCCCGGAAACAGGAGGTGGAAGGCATCACGGTGCATCTGCTTAAGGGCGAGGGGAGTCCGTTCTCCTTCTTCCGCTGGGTGTTTATGTATCCATCTACCCTGGAGGGTAGGCAGTTGCATGAAGTGATGGTTCATGAATGCACCCATGTTTCGGGTCTCCATTCCCTGGATACCCTCTTCTCCGAGCTTTTCTCCATCGCCTGCTGGTTTAATCCGTTTGCCTGGCTGATGAAGCAGGAAGTAAGAATGAATTTGGAATATTTAGCCGATGAAAGTGTTTTATCTGATGGCAACGCGCGCAAATCCTATCAGTATCACCTTCTAGGTTTAGCATATCGACAGCCGAATGAATCGACCAAGATTGCCAATAATTTTAATTTATTACCTCTTAAAAAAAGAATTAAAATGATGAACAAACGTAGAACAAGTGAAATAGGCAAGGCGAAGTACCTCCTTTTCGCACCTTTGGCAGGAGTGTTGCTCATGGTGAGCAACATCGAGAGTGTGGCTCGTGAGATTGGCGAGCAGATTCCGGAAGTGGCTGAGGTTCAGCAGAAGGCTGAGCAGGCTCTGAATGCTGATGTGGCTGTGGCGAATCCGATGGCAAAGGATGCTGTCGAGATGATGAACCCAGCTGAGGCTGAAGAAATGGAAGCAGACAAGGCTGCAGAAGCAGCTTTGATAGCTGTAGAACAGGCAAAGCAGGCAGCAGAAGAGAAGGTGAAAACCAAGCCTCAAACCGATACAACCAAGAAGAAAAATTCTTGGGATTGTATACCGGAGACGATGCCGTATTTTCCTGGTGGTAATGTATTGATGCTGAAGTATCTGGCTGATAACATCAAATATCCTGCTTCCGCTGTCAAGGCCAAAAAGCAGGGTCGTGTGATCGTAGGCTTTATCGTCCAGAAGGATGGTAGCATTACGCATGCCAAGATTGTCAGATCTATAGATCCGGAACTTGATGCTGAGGCTTTGAGAGTCGTGAAGGGGATGCCTAAGTGGACTCCTGGTACACAGTTAGGTAAACCGGTGAGCGTAAAATATGCCCTCCCTGTAAAATTCTCTCTTCAGAAAGATGCAACCCCAGGGAAAAAGAAGTAAAGTAGAATATCAATCTCAGGTTATAATAAGAGCATATATCTCAACTCAATGATAAAGAGCATAAATCTCATCTCAGCGATAGGGTATGTATTCTCTATTGACATGTAGAATGAAAAGGGCGGTTTTCTTGCGTGATGCAAGAAGCCGCCTTCTGCATTTTTCTGGAATTTGAGGATTATGCCAAATGCTATAGCCCAAATATCAAAAGAATAGGGTGGATATGGGCGAAAATTACTACTTTTGCAGCAGAAATTTTAAACAAGCTAATAACAAGATTATTATGAATAGTGTTTTAGAAGGTCGTCCTGCCTTGAAAAAGGAGGTCGAGAAGATTGCTGAAGTTGCTGGATACCTCTGGCAGAATGGTTGGGCTGAGCGTAATGGTGGTAACATCACCGTGAACATCACCGACTTGGTAGATGACGAGATCAAGGCTTTGCCTGCCATCAGCGAAGTGAAGCAGATTGGTACAGCTTTACCTGCTTTGAAGGGCTGCTACTTCTTCTGCAAGGGTACAGGCAAGCGCATGCGCGACTTGGCTCGCTGGCCTATGGAGAATGGTTCTATCATCCGCATCCTCGACGATTGCGCCAGCTATGTCATCATCGCAGATAATCCTGTAATGCCAACATCTGAGTTGCCTAGCCACTTGAGCGTTCATGCCCGTCTCATCGAGAAGGGTTCCAGCTACAAGGCTACCGTTCATACTCATCCTATCGAACTCATCGCTATGAGCCACAACAAGAAGTTCATGGGCAAGGACGTGTTGAGCAACCTGCTCTGGAGCATGATTCCTGAGACCAAGGCATTCTGTCCACTCGGTTTGGGTATCGTTCCTTATCAGTTGCCAGGCAGTTTGAAACTTGCTGAGGAAACCTTGAAGGAATTGGAGGATTATGATGTAGTAATGTGGGAGAAGCACGGCGTCTTTGCCAAGGGTTTGGACGTGATGGATGCCTTCGACCAGATTGACGTGCTCTCTAAGAGCGCCAAGATCTACATCGATTCCAAGTGCATGGGATTCGAGCCTGATGGTATGAGCCAGGAAGAGATGGCAGAGATGACCAAGGCATTCAATTTGCCAAGATAATATAATAAGAGGAAACTTTAAAATAGAAAATCCCCGGGCGTTGGAAAATGCCTGGGGATTTTTAGTAACTTATATTATTAATATGTAAAAATGATAGATTTCTATTTCTATCTTAGTCCATGTGGAAGAGTTCTTCCAATGGGATGCTGACAGGCGAATTATCTGGGTTCACCTCCATGATGTCTGCCATCATATCCCACCATTTCTGGGTGATAGGATCCACGTTGGTAGTGTCCTGGCTGTTGGTATCGCTATCGCATTTCTGAACGGCAAAGAGCAGGTTGGTGTCCTTGTCCCAGAAGATGCTGTAGTCGCTCACACCCTGATCCTTGATCATCTGTTTCAACTCTGGCCAAATCGCAGCATGGCGCTTGGCATATTCCTTTTCGCATCCCTTCTTGAGATACATCTTAAATGCAAATCTTTTCATTTTATTTAATGTGTTAAATCAACTGTGGCAAGAAGCTTGAGATAATCAAGACAATGATGCCGACGATTAATACGGTGATGGTCTTCTTGGAGCAGCCCTTCCATTCCTTCAGAATGATGCCCCATACATTTGAGAACACTACATTCAGTGCCATCAGAATACAGAACGACAGGGTCATGAGGGTAGGAGACTCGGTGAGGAAACCTTTTCCCAATGACAAACCGAAGAACTGACTGTACCACAAGGCACCGGCAAGGGCACAAAACAGAAGGTTGTTGCCCCATACCTCCTTTTTTTGGTAATCGCCCCAAGTATGGTTCTTGGTGTTCTGATAGAAACAGTAGATGGCGTTGGTGATGAAACCGCCCAGGGTAACCAGGAAGGTGGCTGGCAAGGTTTTGTACATATCAGGAGTGAAACTGCCGAAATGGATGTCGTCGCCGAAGGCAAGACCCACGTTGAAGCATCCGCTCATAAAACCGGCCAGCAAGGCGATGGCAAGACCCTTTGGGAAGTTGAAGTCCTTCACTGCTGCCTTCTTTTCCTCTTCTGAGAGAGAAGCCGCCTTCATGCTACCTGCCACACCGATGATGGCAATACCGAGAAGAGTGACTACCACACCGAGAATTACGCTGAAGGTGAGTGATGAGAGGGCGTCCATCTCTGGGAAGAAAATGTTGAGCAATACTGGCCCCATGATGGTGCCGAGACCTGCACAGGTTCCCAGGGCGATGCTCTGACCCAAAGCTACTCCCAGATAGCGCATGGAAAGACCGAAAGTCAGTCCGCCTACGCCCCAGAGCACACCAAAGAGCATGGTCATCGCTACATTGAAGCCATAACCGTCGAATAATTCAAAGAAGGAATGTCCGCTTGGTACAGCGAGCATAGCGCCGAAAAAAGGCAAAATAAGCCATGCGAACACACCCTGAACTATCCAGTAGGATTCCCAACTCCAATCTTTAATCTTGTTGATTGGGACGTAGCAGCTGGACTGGCAGAATGCGCCGATGGCTATGATTAAAAGTCCTATTAATATTTCCATAACAATATGTATTAGAGTGAAGAATGAAGAGTGAAGAATTCAAATGCTTTTTTAGCTATAAGACTATTGAATTCTTCATTCTTCACTCTTCGTTCTTCACTTACTTGCGGTTAGCAAGTACCTCTGCTTCATACTTCTCGATGTCAGCGATGTACTCTTCGCCAACTGGGATGTTGTTCTTCAAGTTGAAGTAATCATATACTGCACCGAATGGCAATGTCTTCTCTTCCTCGAGGAGAGCCAGACGCTGGAAGAGCTTGCCCTCGTCCTCGTACTTGCGGAGTGTATCAAGTGGCTCAAGGAATGCCTGCAACAATGACTTCTGGGCTGCACGTACACCGATGATGTAAGCACCGATGCGGTTGATAGAACCGTCGAAGTAGTCGAGACCGATGTGAGCACGGTCTAGTGCATTGGCACGAACCAACTCTGAGAAGAGGTTGCGTGTATTGTCGTCGAAGAGTGTTACGTGGTCTGAATCCCAGTGCATTGGGCGAGATACGTGGAGCATCAACTCTGGAACGAAGAGCAGGAGTGCTGAAACTGCATCTGATACGTTCTCTGTTGGCTCATAGTGACCTGTATCGAGGGTGTACATCACGTTGTTCTTAGCGCAGTAGCCAGCGTAGAAGTCGTGAGAACCTACGGTGTAAGCCTCCAAACCGATACCGAAGAGCTTGGCCTCCAGACAAGACTTCATGTTTGGCAACTCCTCTGCCAGGATTTCATCGAGAGAGTTCTTCAGAATCTCACGGTAGCGACCCTTCTCTACGGTGATGTCCTTAGAACCATCGTGTACCCAGATGTTCATGATACATGGGTCGTTCTGGAACTTACCCATAGCGTCTGCAATGCGGCGGCAACGCTTGGTGTGTTCAATCCAAAACTCGCGGATAGCTGGGTCGGGATTTGACAATGAGAGACTGCCACTCTTAGGGTGAGAGAAAGATGTAGAGTTGAAGTCGAGCTTCATGTTCTGCTCCTTAGCCCACTGCATCCAGCCTGTAAACTGGTCAACAGAAACCTCGTTACGGTCAATCTGCTTGCCACCGAACTCACCGTAAATCTCATGAAGGTTGAGACGGAAAGTACCAGCCAGGAGAGAGTTCACCTTCTCGATGTCCTGACGGAGCTCGTCGATGTTGCGAGCCTTGCCAGGATAGTTACCTGTGCTCTGGATACCACCAGAAGCAGCCTCGCCGCGCTCGAAACCAACCACGTCGTCAGCCTGCCAGCAGTGCAGAGAGATAGGAGTCTTCTCCAAAGTCTCAATAGCCTTGTCTGTATCCACACCCAGAGCAGCATAGCGCTCCTTTGCAATCTCGTAATTCTTTAAAATCAAATCTGCTTTCATTGTTTTTATGTATTTTGTTTGTTATTGTTTATTTTTACTTTTTTACCCTTTTACCTTTAAAAACTTCTCGTAAGCCGCATCCCATGCCTCCTTGTCTTGTGGCTCGAATTTCTTCAGCTCAAGCGAGTTGGCGATGATCTGACGCATCTCCCAGATGTCCTTCACGTCGCCGGATGCCTTTGCCTGGAGCATGATGTTGCCGATGGCGGTGCCTTCCTGAGGACCTGCCAATATGGTTACGCCACAGCTGTTGGCAGTAAACTGGTTGAGATATTGGTTGAGCGAACCTCCACCGATGATGTGGAGTACGTTGAGTTCGATGTCGGCGAAATCCTTGAGCCATGTGAATACCTGGCGATAGCGGAGTGCAAGACTCTCGAAGATGCAGCGGCAGAATTCGCCATAGCTCTGAGGCACGTGCTGTCCTGTCTTCTTGCAATACTGCTTGATGGCCTCTACCATGCTCGATGGGTTGGCGAAGCAGATATCGTCTGGATTGATGATGCTCTGGAAGGCTGGCTGCTTCATGGCCTCGGCAATCAGGGCACCGTGTGCAAGAGTTGCCATGTCTTCGTTCTTGGCTGCAGCCTCGTCTTTCCATTCCTTGCGGCAACGCTCGTAAATCCACATGCCGCAGATGTTCTTCAGAAATCGGGTAGTGCCCTCGATGCCGCCCTCGTTGGTGAAGTTGAGCTCGTAGCTCTTCTCGTTGATGATGGCGTTCTTGGTCTCGATGCCCATCAGACTCCAGGTTCCTGAACTCAAATAGGCAAACTCCTCGTTCTTGGCAGGAACGGCTGCTACGGCGCTGGCTGTATCATGGCCTGCTACGGCGATGACTGGAACGGCATTCAAGCCAGTCATCTTCTGCACCTCTTCGGTCAGTGTGCCGATGATGGTAGCAGGGGTGGTCATCTCGCCAAACTGTTCTCTCTTCAATCCGAGACTTTCCACGAGATCGTTGTCCAGGTCGCCCGTCATCGGGTTGAGAATCTGTGATGTTGAAGCCACGGTATATTCGCAGATAGCCTTGCCGGTGAGCATGTAGCTCAGGGCATCAGGGATGAAGAGAATCTTGTCGGCATTCTCCAGAGCCACGTTGCCTGCTTTGCGCATGGCATACATCTGGAACAATGAGTTGAAGTTCATAAACTGGATGCCAGTCTTTTCATAAACCTTCTCCTTGCTCATCTTCTCGTCGAAGTATTTCTCCATCATGCCGAACGTATGAGGGTCGCGGTATGCCATCGGGTTTCGGAGGATGGCTCCATCCTTGCCCACATATACGAAGTCGCATCCCCAGGTATCGATACCGATGCTCTGGATGGCGATGCCACGCTGAGCCACGAGCTTCAAGCCCTTGATGATTTCGAGGTAGAGGGCATAGATGTCCCAATAGAAGTGACCGCCTGTTTCGATGAGGTTGTTATCGAAGCGAGTCAGTTCCTCCAAGTCGAATTTTCCATCCGACAAGCTTCCTACGATAGTTCTTCCGCTGGTAGCACCTAAATCTACGGCGAAAAAGTATTTCTTTTGTTCCATTATCTTTTAAGTTATGTCTTTAAGCCTTATTGTTTATTGATTTCGGTTGCAAAGATAGGGTAAAAAAGAGATAAGGAACACGAGAAATTGATTTTAAAGCATGATTTTTTGTCTATCTCGTCATATTTCTGAAATCCGATGGCTTCATGCCGGTTTGATTCTTGAATTTGGCAGAGAAATAATCAGGCGATTCGAAGTTGAGCCTATAGGCTATCTCCTTGATGCTCTCGTCGGTGGTTGAGAGGAGTTCCTTGGCGCGCTGCAGTCTCAGCGACTGCTGATACATGGCTGGTGCCATGCCGGTGTATTCCTTGAAGAGTTTGCGGAAACTGGAGTAGCTGATGCCCAGTTCCTGTGAGATGTCTTGGATGGAGACGGCTTCTTCCAGGGTTTCTCGGATGCGGAGCCTACCTTTATTGATAAGGTCTACGTGCTGGGTGTTCTTGTTGAGCACGATGTTTCGCTCCAGCGAGTACATGGTTCCGATGAGGTGGTTCACGATGCCCGCCAGAGTCTGCTGCGAGTATGCCGCCTCTTCCTGTGCTGTCTTGTAAGCTTCTTCATAGAGGGCTAGAATCTCGTTGCTGAATCCTACGTGATAGATGGGCTTCTCAGGAGAGAGGAATCCCGCCTTCACGCGGTCGTCGATGTTCTTTCCCTTAAAACCTATCCAGTAGCTCTTCCAGCCTTTTGTGGCAGAAGGGTGGTAGGTGTGCCATTCTCCCGGGAAGAGGAGGAAGATGTCGCCAGCTTTGATTCGGGTTTCCGGGATGTGTTCCGATTGGAACACGCCTTCGCCCTCCGACTGGTAGAGGAGCTGATATTCGTCGAGGGTTCTTCCTTTCTGGATATCAAAGTAATAACCGTCGGCGTGTCCCTTGGTGGGATAGGCTTCTCCTGGGGCGATGATTTCCCGTCCCACGGTGCTGATGGTGAGACCCCATTCGGCGTCTCTTTCTGTTGCTATCAGATATTTACTAGTCTGCATATTGGTTTTTTATTAATTGTTTAATTCTATATTAATTGATTATTTTATCGTTGGTTCTATCATATTTTATTTTGCAAAAATACAAAAAAAACGGTTTACACCTTATTATATTATATATAAAAAGCTTTAAAATGGATGAATTTATCAATTATTGGACGATAAGGAGAATATTTCCCAAAAAACACGATTCATTGAGCAGAATTTGAAGGTTGATTGATGGAAAAAGTGCTAATTTTGCACCCGGAAAAAGAAATTGGTATATTTTAGGTTTAAGTATATAAGTTTTTTAATTAAGTGTTATTAGGTATAAATTTAGTAGATTAAAAAAACAAAGAACCGTGGGTGCTGTGAAGTTCCCACGGTTCTCTTTTTATTTGCCATACTTGCTTGGTGCCACGCCATATTTGTTCTTGAAGCATTTGTAGAAATAGGTGGAATCAGAGAATCCCACTTTCTCGCTGATTTCTGCCACGGAGTATTCGCCTTCGAGCAGCAGTTTGGCGGCGATGCGGAGTCGCTCGTTCTGGATGTACATGTTAGGCGATACACCCATGATGCTCTTCGTGCGGTTGTAAACCGTGGTTCTGCCCAGGTTGAGCAACTCAGCCAGTTTATCCACATTGAAACCGTTGTCACCGATGTGCTGTGCCACGATGGCTTCCAATGTATCCTTAAACTTCTTGTCGAGAGCAGACATATAGAGGGTAGGCTCATCCTTTTTCAGTTCCTTCACAGGCTTGATCTTGATGGTCTTCTCTGTAGTCAGCTCTTTCTCGGCTTTCTCTGTAGCCGGCTCTTTCTCTGCTTCTGTAGTCATCTCTTTTCCTGTTTCTGCTGCCATCTTCTTTTCATGGGCAGATTTCTTCTGCTTCATGTCTGCTGCCACGAATTGCAGTGCTCTTGCCACGAGTAGCTTGAAGTTGCAAGGCTTCACCATGTAGTCATCCACAAAACTCTTGTATGCCTTCAGTATGTGGTTGGCATCGTCAAAGGCGGTAAGCATGATTACTGGGATGTCTTGTGTTTCTGGTTCTGCCTTCAGGTTGCTTACAATCTCGTAGCCGCTCATGCCCGGCAACATGATGTCGCTAATCACGAGGGCTGGCTTGATTCGCCTGATGTTCTCGTATCCCGTCTTGCCGTTCATGAAAGCTTCCACGCGGAAGTAGGTAGAGAGTTCCGACTTGATCTGTTCCATCATGTCCGGATCGTCTTCAATCACCATCACCGTTACGTTGTTGATAGCCTGCGGTGTCATTTCCTTCACCATCATGTCGATTTCTTCCTTATCCACGCTGCTGCTATCGATGGCTTTTGTGGTTACGAAATCTTCTGGTTCAAACAGATTCTGGTCGGTAGGCAGGGTAAGCGTAAAGATGCTTCCGCCCAGGTTGCCGGAACGCTGGTAGCTCAGGTCGCCTTTGTGCAGCTTCGCCATCTCGTAGGCAGTATAGAGTCCGATACCCATACCGCCCTTCGATACATAGCCGTGCATGAATGGCTTGAAGAGGTCTTTCTCTCTTTCCGGTTTAATGCCAGGACCATTGTCTTCTATCTGGAAAATGAGTTCCTCGTCTTTCAGGGCGAGTTTCACCTCGATGGCGCCATTGTCTGGGGTGTATTTCACGGCGTTGCTCAGCAGATTATACACGATGGTTTCCATCTTGTCGTGGTCAAAGTACATCTTGTAGTTGCTGCTCCATGGTGTCATTGACATGTTGATGCCCTTCTGCTGTGCCACCTGTCTCACGTCGTTGAAGATGTTTTTGATGAATACCACGATGTCGCCCTCTTCCATGGTGAGCTTCATGTTGCCCGTGTTCGCCTTGCGGAATTCCATCAGTTGGTTGATGAGCCGCTGCATCCTTCGGGTGCTTCGGGTCAGGGTGAGCAGGGCGTTTCTTGATGAACCTTCCTTGTTGTTCAGCTTTGCCACGGCACTCTGGATGATGGCGAGTGGAGTGCGGAACTCGTGCGAGATGTGGGTGAAGAACTCGATGCGGAAGTTTGACATCTGCTTCTCCATCTCTATCTGCTGGTTCAGGTTGAAGTTTCTCAGCCATGAACGGTAGAACAGGAAGCTGACGCTACTTATTATAATAAGGTATATCGTCCATGCCCACCAGGTGTTGTACCAAGGTTCGCGGATGGTAATCTTGAACAGCGTCTCCTCGCTCCACTTGTTGTTGCCGATAAAGGTGCGCAGGTGGAGCGTGTAGGTGCCTGGCGGCAAACTGCTGAAGTCGGCATGGTTCACGCTGGTCATCGGGCACCATGTCTTGTCGAGTCCTTCCAGATAATACTGGTACATGGCATTCTTGATGTGCGGATAGTCGAAGTTCGAGAAGAAGATGCTCAGTGAGTTCTTGTCGGAAGGCAGACTGATTTCCCGGGTATGGTTCAGTGCCTTGGTGAGCAGATCTTCGTTTTCGGCTTCGTAGATAGAGATGCCGTTGATGGTCATGTTGGTGATGGTTGCCTTGGTGCCGTGCGGATACTCCTTGGTCTTCTGGGTTGGAGTAAGGAGGAGCAGGGCGTTGCTGGTACCGAAGGCGATGCGACCGTCTTCGAGACTCACGGCACAGTTTTCCGTGAAATTGTTGCTCAGGATGTCTTTCCTGAGTTGGTAGGTACGGATGTCGAGGGTATGGCTGTTAATTTTCGATATACCCTCCTCGGTTCCTATCCAGATATTGCCAAACCGGTCTTCTGCCACCGAGCGTACAGTGTTGGTGGTAAGTCCGTTGGTGGTATTGAAAAGCTGGCAATCCAGCTTTTTCGTTTTCTCATCGTAGGTGCATCTCATCACGCCTTTGGTAGTTCCAAACCATAGACTTCCGTCGTGCGCTTCAATTCCGCAATCCACTTCGCTCACCGGAAGTTTCCCGTTTTCCTCGTTGAATCTCAGAATCTTCTTGTCGGTGATATGTCGTTCGCGGGTATCAATCATGGCGATACCGTTGTTGGTGGAAGCCCACAGTCTGCCTTTCTTGTCCAGGAACAGGTCGTGGATTTGCGCCTCCTTACCATTGGTTGCCATGAACGATTCAAACTTCAGGTTTCCCGTATTGGCATCGTTTGCCCGGGTGCAGAGCAATCCGTCTCCCCAGGTAGCGAGCCAGGCTCTTCCCATCTTGTCGAATGCAACGTCGTAGAAGTTGATGGTTGGGGCATAGTGCTCCTTTTCCCATTTCGTGTATTTGATGCCATCGATGAGGATGCCGTCTCCCTTGGTGCCAATCCAGGCTCTGCCTTGTGCGTCTATGCTGTAGCAATATACGCAGGCATCGGTTTGCAGCACCAGGGTGCGTTGCTGGGTTTGAGTATCAAAGAGATACGTCTTGTTCTCGCGGGTACTGACGGCGAGTTTGTTGGGTGCCACCTTGCTGATGTGGCGGATGGTGTTGCTCCATTCCTGCTTGCTGTCTGGTTCCATCTTAATAAGCTCGGAGTTCAGTTCCTTTTGCTCCACGCAGCAGAACACGCCGTCGCCTGTGCCCACCCATACGCAACCGCTTCTGTCTACGAATACGTTGAGCAGAAAGTCGGAATGGAAGAGTGAGTTTTCGTTCTGCACGGAGAACTGCTGCAGAATGTCGGTTTTCGGGTCATATACGAAGAAACCGCTGCCGTATGAGGTGATATACACCTTCTTATCCTGGCTTTCTGCAGCCACGAAGTTCTTGTCGCGCGCATTGATGTAGATAGGATTGTCCAGCAGATGAAACTTTTTGAAGAGTGCCGAATGCTTGCCGAAGAGATAGGCATAGCCCTGCTTGTCGTACAGGAAATGGTATGACTTGAGCTGGTTCTTGTCCATGGCGTTCGGAATCTGAATGGCAGGCTTATGAAACTGTCCCGTCTTCAGATTCATGGCAAAGGTTTCACCCTGGGTAAAGATATACCACCAGCCCTGCCAGAAGAATGAGGCACGCGATTTGCCCACAAATCCCAGCATGGATGGAAGCTGTGAATGCTTGATGAGCTGGGCCTGGTCGTTGTAGAGGAAGGCTTCGCCCTGGTCGGTGAGTACGGCGATGCGAGAGTCTTCGCAGGTCATTACAAGGATTTTCTTGTTCTTCAGAATCACTCGGCTTTTGAAGTCGGGAGTAATCAGGTTCACGCCTTTTTCGGATGCAATCCAGATGTTGTTCTTACCGTCTTCCTGGATGTTCAACTTATGAGTATCCAGCAATTTTCCGTTTTGCGGGGTAAAGTCGATGCTTTGCATCTTTCCTTCTTTCACGCAAATGAATCGTACACCGAAGTCGGCAGATGAAATCCAGGCTCCCTTTGAACTTTGGAATCGGCCACTCAGAAGGGTGGTGCTGGCATCCAGATCGAAATAATCAGAGAAGCATGCCGCCTCCAGATCGTAACAGCACAGGATATTGTTCGGGGTGAATCCCCAGATTTGTCCGTGGGTGTTGTCACTGATGAGCTGCGATATCGAGGAGTAGTTTCTCTGTTTCGCATTGTTGTTGAACTTTGAGAAGTTCTGAAATTGATAACCGTCGTATCTGCTCATGCCGTCGGGGGTGGATAGCCAGATGAATCCATCTCTGTCCTGCTGCACGCTGTTGATGGTGTTGCACGAGAGTCCGTCTTTTGCCGACAGGCGGGTTACGTTGAAACGAAGGTCGTGGGCATGCACGTCTATAGCCACCATCAGCAGGCTGACGGTTACTATATATAATAAGGTGTAGAACGCCTTGCAGTTGTCTTTGTTTATCATTTTTTGTTTCACTTTTTCTATTTCGGCCGTTTAATATGGTTTCCGAATGGTTCGATTTGATTTCAATGGCAAAATTACGATAAAAAAATAAAATGGCAAAACAAATGGCGAATATTGTACTAAAATACAGATAACTTTAACAATTTGGATGATATTTCGTACTTTTGAATAATATTGCAAGGTAGGTAACAATCATAATGAGTACTTTTGCAGCAAATAATAACCTAAGAATGTAAATTATGATAGAATTCAAGCATTTGTTGGTTCCTGCGGCTTGTCTCCTGATGGGATGTATGCCGACGCAAGCCAGCGAGAAACAGAATTGTCCATCTGTAGCTGCAATGGAGAAACTCGATCGTGGCGTGGTGGCATTGCCTGCTGCCGGCAAGGGTGTCTTCATCAGCTGGCGCATGCTGGGTACCGATAGCAAGAACGTATGCTTCGATGTGGAGCGAGACGGAAAGGTTATCGCCCATCACATCAAGGCTACCAACTATACAGACTCCAAAGGTTCGGCATCCCAAACCTATCGCATTATCAGCTATCAGGGTGAGCCCAAGATGGATGCTGCTGCAAAGCGTGAAGTATCTAAGGCGGTAAAGCCTTGGGCTGATTTATACCATTCTATGCCTATCAACCGTCCTGATGGCGGTATAACTCCCGATGGGAAGAGCTATAGCTATACTCCCAATGATTGCAGCGTGGGGGATGTGGATGGCGATGGAGAATATGAACTGATTCTGAAATGGGACCCAAGTAACGCCCATGATAATTCGCATAATGGCTATACGGGCGATGTCATCCTGGATTGCTACAAACTGGATGGCACCCAGCTCTGGCGCATCAATCTGGGTAAGAACATCCGTGCCGGTGCGCACTACACCCAGTTTCTCGTCTATGATTTCGATGGCGATGGCAAGGCTGAACTGATTTGCAAAACCTCGGCAGGAAGCTTGGATGGAAAGGGGCGTTTTGTGAGCCAGGCTGCCACCGATGCAGAAATCAAGGCGGTGGATAACCAGGCTGATTATCGTAACAAGGTGGGGCGCATCATGGAAGGTCCTGAGTTGCTTACCGTGTTCCGTGGACTTACGGGCGAGGCGATTCATACCGTCTGGTATAATCCCAACCGTGCTTTTGGCGTAGGCAAGCAGGTGGCAGAAGGCGAAAGTCTGCTCAATGGCTATCCTCAGTATTCTTCCATCTGGGGCGATAAAGACAACTATGGCAATCGCGGCGAGCGATACCTGGCGGGTGTAGCTCATCTCGATGGACTGGACAAGAATCCGAGTGCCGTGATGTGTCGTGGCTATTATACCCGCTCTTATCTCTGGGCTGTGGATTTCGACGGCAAGGAATTAAAGACCAGATGGCTCCACGCATCCGTTTCCCCTAACGATTGGGAGGTGAGAGATGCCGAAGGAAAGATAATCAGAGAGGCTCACGGATTGAAGAACAGAGATCCGAAAGGTAATGAAGTTTCTGCCACAGCCTTCGCCCAAGGTGCCCACAGTTTGGCGGTGGGCGATGTTGATGGCGATGGATGCGACGAGATTACCTACGGTTCGGCTGCCATCAATAACGATGGTACCTTATTATATTCCACCGGTTTGGGACATGGTGATGCCTTGCATCTCAGCGACCTGGATCCCGACCGTCCGGGCTTGGAGGTATTCATGGTGCACGAGGAATACCCTTACGGTTCCGATCTGCGTGATGCCAGAACGGGCGAAATCCTGCTCTATCATACGGATAGGGATGATACCGGAAGAGGCGTGGCTGCCGATATCGATGCCAAGTATCGCGGTTGTGAACTCTGGAGCATAGATGTTCCAGGCGTAAGAAATATCAAGGGAGATCAGATTTCACTGGGTGGTTTCCGAAAGCACGAATATGGTGAGCGGGAATCCTATACCCCCGGATTCAGATGGCCGGCGATGAACTTTCGCATCTATTGGGATGGCGACTTGCAGGAAGAACTGCTCGCCAACCAGGGCAGACCGCATTTCGTACCTTATCTCCAGAAATGGGATGGCAAGAAAGCCGTTCCGTTGCCGCTGAGCAATGGCAGGCAACTCTACGAGATGGGACATTCGGCTAGTTGCAACTGGTCGAAGGCAACGCCTAACCTGCAAGCCGACCTCTTCGGCGATTGGCGAGAGGAAATAATCTATTGGGATGAGAGCGACGCCTCGCACCTGAATATCTTCACCACCAACATTCCTACGGAGTATCGTGTGCCAACCCTGATGCACGACCATATCTATCGCATGGGCGTGGCATGGCAGAACGTGGCATACAACCAGCCGCCTCATCTGGGATATTATTTGCCCGATAAAGCAGAGAAAGTGAAGTAAGATAAAGAGTTAAAAAATAATTTGAATAAACATAATACATATAAACGCTAAGACAAATGAGAAGATTATTATTTGCTATGTCTTTGATGGCAGCAGCTACCAGCATGAGTTATGCACAGGTCGCAAAACCTGCAGATAAGGCGAAGCCTACAGTGGCAGGACCTATGGAAGATGTAAACCATGTGATTGATAATACCGTGGATAGCCTGAACAAGGCGATGACGGCACGCATCAAGCCGGGTACCAGCAGAAAGGGCAACAATCCTGTGCTCTTCCTCATTGGTAACTCTACCATGCGCAATGGTACTCTGGGTAATGGTAACAACGGTCAGTGGGGCTGGGGTTATTACGAGCACGAATTCTTTGATGCCAACAAGATTACCGTAGAAAACCAGGCTTTGGGCGGCATGAGCAGCCGTACCTTCTACAACCGTCTGTGGCCGGATGTGCGCAAGGGCATCAAGGCAGGCGACTGGGTGATTATCTCCATCGGTCATAACGACAATGGACCATACGATAGCGGCAGAGCACGTGCCAGCATCCCTGGTATCGGCAAGGATTCGCTCAATGTCACCATCAAGGAGACGGGCGTGAAGGAAACCGTCTATACTTACGGCGAATACATGCGCAAATACATCAACGACTGTAAGGCGCTGGGTGCTCATCCTATCCTGATGTCGTTGACTCCACGTGATGCCTACGATGAGAATGATAAGATAGTTCGTGTCAACAAGACCTTCGGCTTGTGGGCAAAGCTGGTGGCTGAGCAGGAAGGCGTTCCTTTCGTTGATTTGAATGAGATTTCTGCGGCCAAGCTTGACAGCTATGGTCATTGGAAGGAGAAGTATCATTTCTTCACCGACCATATCCACACTTCCCGTTTCGGAGCGATGATGAATGCCCGTTCTGCTGCCGAGGGATTGGCAGAGAGCAAAGACCCGAGTCTGGCTCCTTTGCAGGCGATGATGGTCAATGTGGCTTTGCCTGTAGAGAATTTCAAGCGCGAGCCGGGCAAACCTGTTGTCTTCTTCACAGGCGACAGTACTGTGAAGAATGCCGATAAGGAAGAAGACGGCATGTGGGGCTGGGGCTCTCAGGCTTATACCATCTTCAATCCTAAGAAGATTACCTGTGTAAATGCTGCCAAGGCGGGTCGCAGTTCCCGTTCTTATCTTAATGAAGGAAGATGGGAGAAGGTGTATAACAGTCTTCAGCCAGGCGACTACGTGCTTATCGAGTTCGGTCATAACGACATCTGTTCTATGACCGATAAGAAGATGCGTGGTTCCATTCCTTGTGCCAAGGATACCTGTCATGTTTATCAGATGGAAGAAAGCAAGCAGTATGAGGTGGTTTATTCTTTCGGCTGGTATCTGAAGAAGTTTATCCAGGATGTGCGTGAGAAGGGAGCTACCCCAATCCTTGTGTCCCTGACTCCTCGCAACGAGTGGCCTCATGGCAAGATGGAGCGCCGTAACGATACCTACGGCAAGTGGTATCGAGAAATCGTGGCTGAGACAGGCGTTGCCTTCCTCGACCTCCACAACATCGCTGCCGATTCTTATGATAAGATAGGAAAAGAGAAGGTGAAAGCGTATTATAAGAAAGATCATACTCATACCAGCTTGAAGGGTGCCCAGCATAATGCCAAGTGCGTGGCTAAGGGCTTGAAGAAAATGAAGAGTCCTTTGGCAAAGTATCTGAAGTAAAGCAATGGAATAAGATTGTTCTTAAAAGAAGGATCAAAATGAAGACAAGAAATTTTTTATTCACCGGTCTGCTGGCACTGGCTTCTACTGTAACCGCCAATGCCCAGACTTTCAATATTGATATGTTGAAGGTGCAGCCTGTCTATTCCGCAGAGAAGGGACAGGGATATGACATCGTGGCTACTCCAAAGGCAAAGAGCAATGCGCCTTTCTTCTATTCCGTGAAGGTGGCGGATGGTAACTATAAGGTAACCGTGGTGATCGGTTCCAAGAAGAAGGCGGGCAAGACCGTGGTTCGTGCAGAGAACCGCAGATTGATGCTCGATGAGGTGAGCACTAAGAAAGGTGAGTTTAAGACTTACTCCTTCGTAGTGAACAAGCGCAGCCCTTATATCAATGCGAAGATGAACGTAAAGATCAAGCCTCGCGAGAAGGATTACTTTACCTGGGATGAAAAGCTGACCTTGGAGTTTACGGGTGCAGCCCCTGTGGTGAAGAGCATCAAGGTGGAGCCGGCTCCTGCCGAAACCACTACTTTGTTCCTTTGTGGCAACTCTACGGTAGTTGATCAGTTTACGGAGCCATACGCTTCCTGGGGACAGATGGTGACCCGCTGGTTCGGTCCAGAGGTAGCTATCTCAAACCATGCCGAGAGCGGATTGACTGCAGGTTCTTTCCTTGCCTCCAACCGTCTGGACAAGGTGCTGGCGATGATGAAGAAGGGCGACTATGTGATTTGTGAGTTCGGTCATAACGACCAGAAGGAGAAGTATGCAGGCTCTGGTGCCTGGTATAATTTCTCTTTCAATCTGAAGAAGTTCATCGACGAGGTTCGCAAGAAGGGTGGCAACATCATCTTCGTAACTCCTACCCAGCGCCGAATGTTCGACAAGGCTACCCATAGCAAGATTCAGGAGACTCATGGCGATTATCCTGATGCCATGCGAGCTGTGGCGAAGCGAGAGGGCGTGCCAGTTATCGAACTTCACGATATGACCCGCACTTTCTTCGAGACTTTGGGTTACGAGAACAGTAAGAAGTCGCTGGTTCACTATCCGGCAAATACTTATCCAAATCAGCCTAAGGCTTTGGAGGATAACACCCACTTCAATCCATACGGTGCCTACGAGGTGGCAAAGATGGTGGTAATGGGCATGAAGCAGCTCAATCTGCCTATCGTGAAGTATCTACGCAGTGACTGGAAGGACTACAATCCTGCCCAGCCAGATGATTTCAAACAATTCGTGTGGTATCCATCCGTGAATCTGGATGTAACCAAGCCAGACGGAAATTAGTTAATAGTTTATAGTTAATAGTTTATAGTTATGCATTCTAAAATACTTTTCGCCTCGTTGCTGCTGGGCGGTTTGCCTTTGATGGGAACCCTTTCGGCTGATGCAGCGGTGCGCGATACCATCAGCATCAACCAGGGATGGCAGTTCCATCGTGGTGATGTGAAGAACATTGCTGAGTTGAAGTCAACTCAAAGCGGGGATGATGTGGTGAATCTGCCACATGATTTCCTGATAGGACAGGATTGGGTGGCTCCGGATGCCAGCGAGCGCCCGGATAACAGCGATGCGGGCAGCAATGTGCGTAGCCGATTGAGTTCCCGCGGATTCAAGGAGATGGGCATCGGCTGGTATCGCTATGAACTCACTCCCAAGGATGAATGGAAGGGAAAGCGCATCGTGCTCGACTTTCAGGGCATCATGCTGGTAGGTGATGTCTATCTGAACGGAAAGCGTATCGGAGGTACCGACTATGGATATCTCGGTTTTGATATAGACTTGAGCAAACTCTTGAAATGGGGACAGCCTAATGAAATCGCAGTCAAGGCGGATACGCAAAATCCAAGTAACTCCCGCTGGTTTACGGGTGCCGGTCTCTATCGTGATGTCAACCTCATCGTCACCAATAAGAATCTGTTTTTCCCTCGCCATCCGCTCTTTATCCGTACACAGGGCAACAAGGAGGTGAAAATCAAGGCGGAAATCATCAACCAGCAGAAGGTGGCTAAGGGTCAGAGCGCTGCCAAGATGCCGGTGGGCATTCGTATTCTCGATGCCGATGGCAAGGTGGTGGCTGAGCAGAAGAACGACATCCATTTCAATGCCAAGTGGAGAGACAGAGAGTATGAATTGCCAAGCATCTCTTTGGAAAATGCCAAGTTGTGGTCGCCGGATTCACCTTATTTATATACTGCCGAGGTGACGCTTTATGACAGTGAGGGCAACATCGCCGACCAGATTAAGGAGCCGTTTGGTGTGCGCACCATCGAAATCATCCCACAGAAGGGCTTGCTGGTGAACGGCAAGAAGGTGCTTTTGAAAGGTTATGCCAACCATCATACTCTCGGTGCCCTGGGTGCTGCCGCCTATCCGCGTGCCATCGAGAAGCGACTGAAACTGATGAAGGAATTCGGAATGAACCATATCCGCACTTCTCATAATCCATACAGCGAGGATTTCCTGAAACTCTGCGATAAGTATGGCATTCTGGTGGTGGATGAGCTTTACGACAAGTGGCTCACCCAGTATGCCGGTGGCAGAGTGGATTGGGAGAGTCTCTGGCAGAAGGATGTTCCTGAATGGGTGAAGCGAGACAGAAACCATCCTTCGGTGGTGATGTGGAGTTTGGGAAATGAGTTGCAGCAGTATAGCAACCTGCCTTTCAACGATTGGGGCGTTACGGCTTATAAGCTCCAGAAGGAGTTGCTGCACCGTTATGATGATACCCGACTCACCACTGTGGCGATGCATCCGCGCTATCGTAACCTGGATACGGATTCCATCCCATCCGACTTGGCAATAGAGACAGAGGTGAATTCATATAACTATCGTTACATGTATTTCCCTGGCGACAGCAAGCGCTATCCTGAGAAAACCTTCTATCAGAGTGAGGCAAGTGTGGCAGCCATGGGACCAAACTTCTACGAGATGGATCTCGACAAGGTGATAGGTCTTGCCTATTGGGGTGCCATCGATTACCTGGGCGAGAGCATGGGATGGCCTATCAAGGGTTGGAATCAGGGTGTGTTCGACCTTTCTCTTCAGCCAAAGCCTGATGCTTATTTCGTGAAGAGCATGTTTACTGACGAGCCAACTGTTCACATCGGTGTTATCGAGAAATCGGGTGGCAACATCCAGTGGAATGGCATCAATGTTTCAGCCGGAAAGCTTTCAGAAAACTGGAACCGTGAAGCAGGCGAGAAGGTTTCGCTCTATACCTATACCAATGGCGACGAGGTGGAACTCTTCCTGAACGGCAAGAGCCTGGGTGTGAAGAAGAACAGCAACGACCCTAAACTCCGTGCCCGAATCAAGTGGGATGACATCGCCTATGCTCCAGGCACTCTGGTGGCTGTGGCTAAGAAGAACGGCAAGGTGGTGGCTCGCCATCAGATAGAGACCACGGGCGAGGCTGTGGCTCTGAAGTTGGTTCCGGATATGGAGACCTGGCATGCTGATGGTAAGGATCTGATGCACGTTCGCATCTATGCAGTAGATAAGAAGGGCAGAAGAGTACTGAACGTGAAGGATGCCAAGGCATTCGACAAGTTGATATTCACCGTGAAGGGCGATGCGAATATCGTGGCGGTGGATAATGGAAACATCTCATCGAATGAACTTCATATCGGAAAGACCCAGTTGGAGAAGACCATTCAGCGCAATCTCTTCCAGGGTTCTGCTCTCGTGATATTGAGAGCAGGAAAGCAAAATGGAAAAGTAGAATTGATGGTTTCTTCGGATAAGATGAAAGCCAGAAAACTGGTTTTGAATACGAAATAATAAGGTACATCATGAACTTGATTCTATAAGTTTTTGATTACATGATATAGAGCCTGGACAACGACGGTTGTTCAGGCTTTTTGGTTAAGATAGGTTTCTTATAGGCAAATTCTGTTTAAATAATCAACTTTTTGCTCGTTTTTTCTTATTTTGGTTTTATTATGACAAATCTTGGAATGTTATAGACAATAGAACTTCCGAAGAAAAACATTAACTTTGCACCAAAAATATAAGAGATTTAATCAATACTCTTTTTGCCCTATCTTATGGATAATGGTGAGGGAAAAGAACGACAGAATAATGTTATAGTAGAAAGTCATTATGAAAATGAAAGAAAAAATGTTTAAGAGTTTGATACTGACATGTATCTTGGTCCTTGTTGCTTCCTGTAAGGAGCAAAAGAGCCAGACTGCCGGTAGTGATTACAAAACGCAGAAAGTAACTCTTTCTGACAGAACGGTGTTCTCCACTTTCTCGGCTACCATTCAAGGTAAACAGGATGTGGGAGTTTATCCTCAGATTTCAGGATTGATTACTGCTGTTTTAGTAAAAGAGGGTGCTGCCGTGAAAAAAGGGCAGACCTTGTTCATCATCGACCAGGTTCCTTATAAAGCTGCTCTGAGAACTGCGAAGGCGAATGTAGAAGTGGCGGAGGCGAGTGTTGCAACGGCTAAGATGACTGTTGCCAGCAAGGAGGAACTCTTTAAGGAGAATGTGGTTTCTCAGTTTGACCTGCAGACGGCACGCAACTCGCTCCGTTCGGCTAACGCTACTTTGGCGCAGGCCCAGGCAGAACTGGTAAACGCTCGTAATAATCTTTCCTATACGGTTATAAAAAGTCCGGTGGATGGCATAGCCGGAATGAGTTCGTATCGTGTAGGTGATTTGGTCAGTTCTTCCATGTCCTCTCCTATGATTTCAGTTTCAGACAATAGTGAGATGTATGCCTATTTCTCTATGACGGAAAAACAGATACTCGCACTTTCGCGCCAGAACGGTTCGCTGACAGATGCCTTGAAGAACATGCCAGAAGTCAAACTTCTGTTGAGTGATGGAAGTGAATATCAGGAAAAAGGCCACATTGATGCCATCAGTGGTATGATAGACACCTCTACGGGATCTGTGTCCCTAAGGGCTGTATTTCCGAATTCCGAGAATGTACTGCGCAGCGGTAGTACCGGAAATATAAAGTTCCCTTATACGAAAAAGAACTGTATGGTCATTCCGCAGACAGCTACATACGAATTGCAAGATAAGGTTTTTGTCTATAAGGTTGTAGATGGTAAAACCCAATCAACTCAAGTTAAGGTGTTTGAAGTCAATGATGGAAAGGAGTATATCGTGGAATCAGGTCTGAATGTGGGTGATGTCATCATTGCAGAAGGAGCCGGATTGCTCAGTAATGGCATTTCGGTAAATCAAGCTGCTTCTGCTCCAACTGCTACACGAAAAGATAGGAGAAAATAATATGAAAGCGAAACTGTTTATAGATCGTCCGATATTGGCGGCATGTATTTCGGCACTGATACTGATGCTGGGAATCATCGGACTCGTGAATCTTCCGATGGAGCAATATCCGGATATCGCTCCTCCAACCGTACAGGTGTCTGCCACCTATACTGGCGCAAGTGCCGAAACCGTGCAGAAAGCGGTTATTGTGCCACTGGAGGAAGAAATCAATGGTGTGGAAAATATGATGTACATGACTTCCACGGCCTCTAATACCGGTAGTGCCACTATCAATGTTTATTTCAAGCAGGGTACAGATCCAGACATGGCCACTGTCAACGTACAGAACCGTGTGACCAAGGCACAGGGTACACTTCCCAGTGAAGTGACGAAGATAGGAGTCACGGCGCAGAAAAGACAGAATAGCCAGCTGATGATGATGTCGCTTTATAGTACCAAAGGCGACTATGATGAGAAATTCCTTGCTAACTATCTCAAGATAAATGTTGTTCCTCGCATCCAGCGTATTTCTGGTGTAGGAGAAGTGATGGTGATGGGTAGCGACTATGCTATGCGCATCTGGTTGAAACCTGATGTGATGGCACAGTATGGGCTTGTTCCATCGGATATCATCACCATATTGGGCGAACAGAATATAGAGGCTTCTACCGGTACTCTTGGTGAGGATTCTCAGAATACTTTCCAATACACCTTGAAGTATCGGGGACGTTATGAAACAAGCGAGGAATTGGGAGATATGGTTGTCCGAACCTCAGAAGACGGCAATACTTTACGCTTGAAGGATGTGGCAGATATAGAGTTGGGTACTGCATCGTATAATTTCAGCGGTGGCGTGTCTGGCTATCCTGGAGTTACGTTTATGGTGATGCAGACTGCCGGATCTAACGCCAACGAAATCATAAAGGAAATCAATAAAATGGCGGATGAAATCCGAGCCGATTTGCCTGATGGTCTGAAACTGGAGACGATGATGAGTGCCAAATCGTTCCTCGATGCTTCTGTCAAGAATGTCATCAGGACGCTCTTCGAGGCGATTCTCCTGGTTATCATCGTGGTCTATGTCTTCCTGCAGAGTGTGCGTTCTACGTTTATTCCTTTGGTAGGTATCGTGGTTTCCCTGGTGGGTACGTTTGCTTTCCTCTATGTGGCGGGATTCAGCATCAATCTGCTGACTCTTTTTGCCTTGGTTCTGGTCATCGGTACGGTGGTTGATGACTCCATCGTGGTGGTGGAAGCTGTGCAGGCGAAGTTTGATGAGGGGTATAAATCGCCTTACAAGGCTACAATGGATGCAATGGGAGGAATAACCTCGGCTATCGTTACCACTTCACTGGTCTTCATGGCTGTGTTTATTCCGGTTAGTTTCATGGGTGGAACTACGGGTACCTTTTATACGCAATTCGGTTTGACGATGGCTGTAGCTGTGGGCATATCGGCATTGAACGCCCTGACTACCTGTCCGGCACTCTGTGCGCTCATCATGACTCCCCACATGCAGGCAGAAGAAGGTAAAAAGCTAAGTTTCTCGTCTCGTTTCCACATAGCTTTTGATACAGCTTTCGGCCGTTTAGTCAACAAGTATAAAATGGGTGTGAAGTTCTTCTTCCGCCGCAAATGGCTGGTAGGAGTAGCACTCGCTGTGAATTGTATCTTGCTGGCTGTACTGGTCAAGACCACCAAAACCGGATTGATTCCGGATGAGGATACGGGAACACTGTTTGTTTCTGTTACCGCTGCACCAGGTAGTACGCTTTCTGAAACCAAGAGCATCATGAATGAGGTTGAGAAGCGCATCAGTGGAATTCCGCAGATATACCTGTATTCCACCATCGGAGGTTACAATATGATGGGTAGCGGACAAAGCAGTGCGGGAGGTACGTTCATCGTGCGTCTCAAGGATTGGGATGAACGCAAAGGTGCTGAGAACAGCAAGAATGCCGTTATGGGTCAAGTGATGGCTCGGACTGCTGATATCAAGAATGCGCAGGTATTCGTCTTTGCTCCACCTATGATTATGGGTTATGGTATGACCAATGGTCTTGAAATCTACGTGCAGGATAAGAAAGGTGGCGACATCAATACGCTCTATAAGCATACCAAAGAGTTCATTGCGGCATTGAACAAACGTCAGGAAATTCAAAGTGCAGTAACTACATTTGATACCCGTTTCCCTCAATATCTTGTGGAAGTGGATGCTGCACGCTGTAAGCGTGCTGGTATTTCTCCATCGGATGTGCTGAATGTCTTGTCTTGTTATGTGGGCGGTAATTATGCTTCAAACATCAACCGCTTTTCCAAGATTTATCGTGTGATGGTACAGGCAAAGCCGGAATACAGATTGGACAAGGAATCGCTGAATAATATGTACGTGCGTTCCTCTTCGGGAAGCATGGCACCTGTGGGACAGTTTGTTACTTTAACCAAGACCTATGGTCCTGAGACTCTGAGCCGATTTAATCTTTTCAGCACCATATCGGTGAATGCTGCACCTGCCCAGGGATACAGTTCGGGTGATGCTATCGAGGCTGTGCGCGAAGTGGCAAAGAAGACGCTGCCTGCAGGATACGGATATGAGTTTGGAGGTACATCTCGCGAGGAGGCATCTTCGGGTACATCCATTGTTATCATCTTCGTTATCTGTGTTTTGTTTATCTATTTCATCCTTTGTTCTCTCTACGAGAGTCTGTTCGTTCCTTTGGCGGTAATGCTTTCCATTCCATTCGGATTGATGGGTAGTTTCTTGTTCGCCAAGATGTTCGGTGTTGAGAATAATGTATATATGCAGACGGGACTCATCATGCTGATTGGACTGTTGGCAAAGACTGCCATTCTGGTTACGGAGTATGCCGCCGAGCGTCGCCGCCATGGTATGACCATAGCTCAGGCTGCTCTTTCGGCTGCTGCTGCCCGCTTGCGTCCTATCCTGATGACTGCCCTGACCATGATCATCGGTCTCTTCCCATTGGTAGTAGCAACTGGTGCGGGAGCCAATGGTAATATCTCGCTTGGTGTGGGTACTGTAGGTGGTATGCTGATAGGAACGGTTGCTTTACTATTTGTTGTTCCTGTACTTTTCATCGTTTTCCAGACTATAGAAGAGAGGGTAATGCCTAAACGGCGACATAGAGAACAGGAGATAAGGACAGAACCTCTTTTGGAGGAGAAGAATTAATTAAATAGAAGAAAATATGAACTATAAACGGATAATATTTTTCCTGCCGGCCTTGCTGTTGTTCTGTGGCTGCGGAATATACACAAACTACCAGCGTTCGGAATCGCTCACGGTTGACAGCCTTTACCGTGATGTGCCGGGATGCCTGCAGGATACTTCCTCTATAGCCAATCTTTCATGGCGAGAACTCTTTACTGATTCTCAGCTGGTAAAATGGATAGAGGTGGGATTGGAAAAGAACAGTGATATTCAGACGGCACGGCTTCTCACGCAAGAGGCACAGGCATCGCTGCAAGCCTCTCGCCAGGCTTTTCTGCCATCAGTATCGCTGACGCCAGAAGGCTCACTGAGTAGTTTCGGTGGGTCAAAAACTTCGAAAACCTATTCGCTGGGAGGTTCGGCAAAATGGGAGATTGATGCTTTTGGAGGGCTACGCAATGCCAAGAAAGGAAGCTTGGCTGCACTGGAAGCCAGTAGGGCATACGAACAGGCAGTGCAGACTCAACTGGTGGCTACCATTGCTGAAACCTATTACTCGCTCCTTGCGCTGGATAGAAAACTGGCTATCACTCGGGATGCTGCACGTAACTGGGGAGAGAATGTGCGTATCATGAAGGCTTTGAAACGTGCCGGAGAAAAGAATGAAGCTGCCGTGTCACAAGCCGAGGCTAACAGACTGAGTGCGGAATCTTCTGCACTGTCGTTGGAAAAGCAGATGCACGAACTGGAGAATTCTTTCTCTACATTGGTAGGCATTGCACCTACAGATATTAAACGGGGGCAGTTGCTGGAACTTTCGTTCCCTGAAAAATGGTCGGTTGGAGTTCCTGTACAGTTGCTCAGTAAGCGTCCTGATGTGCGACAGGCAGAATGGAAACTGGCTGAGGCATTTTATGCAACCAATAAGGCCCGCTCTGCCTTTTATCCGCAGATTACCTTGAGCGGTTCTGCCGGATGGACCAACAGTTCTGGTGCAGGTATTGTTAACCCTGGCAAATGGTTGCTCAGTGCGGTCGGTTCGCTGGTGCAGCCGGTCTTTGATAGAGGAAATAATGTAGCCAACCTGAAGATAGCCCAAGCGAAGCAACAGGAAGCGCTGGTTGCTTTCCAGCAAAAACTGCTGGATGCTGGAGCAGAAGTAAACAATGCGTTGACCCAGTGGCAGATTGCACAGAAAAGTCTGAAACTGGATCAGGAGAAAGTTGAGGCTTTGAATACGGCTGTACGCAGTACACAGCTCCTGATGACTCATGGCAGTACTAACTATCTTGAGGTACTTACTGCCCAACAGACACTTCTGGATGCGCAGTTGTCAGAAGTGTCAGATAAATATGATGAGATAGAAGGGGTAATAAGCCTCTATCATGCCCTTGGTGGAGGAAGCAAATAAAGTGGAACGGCAATGGATACGAAACAGGCTTTTGAGAATATGCCAGTGGCGAAGGCTGTACTGGTAAATGCGGTTCCAGCCATGCTGAGCATGCTCGTCACGCTGGTTTACAATGTGGCAGACACATTCTTCATAGGGCAGACGGGAGATGAGATGCAGGTGGCGGCGGTCTCGCTCGCCACTCCCGTCTTCCTGCTTTTCATGTCGATAGGCACGCTATTTGGCATCGGCGGCACTTCTGTTATTTCCCGTGCCTTCGGTGAGGGGAAGGAGGATTTTGCACGCACGGTCGGCTCCTTCTGTTTCTGGATGTCAGTCCTTACGGGAGTGCTCTGCATCCTCGCCTTCCTCTTCGGTATGGATTATATCCTTCAGTGGATAGGGGCAAGCGGCAACACGGAGGGGTACGCACGCTCCTACCTATTATATATAGCATGGAGCGCCCCTTTTGTCATCATCTCCACGGCTTTCAGCAACATCGTCCGTGCCGAGGGAAAATCGACCGAGGCGATGAATGGAGTGTTGATTGGTACTCTCCTAAATATCGTGCTCGACCCCGTATTCATCCTGTGGCTGGGCTACGGTATTGTCGGCGCGGCATGGGCTACAGTCATCGGTTATGCAGTGGCTACCGCCTATTACATCTTCCTGCTCTCGGGCAACCGTTCGCGCCTGACCTTCTCCTTGAGTTGTTTCAATATGAAAAAGGAAACGGCAGGATCGGTATTTGCCATCGGCATCCCCGCATCGCTGAACAGCATCATGATGAGCGTATCGGGCATCATCCTGAACCTTTGCCTGGTAGCTTACGGCGACCATGTGATTGCCGCGGTGGGAGTCGCCTCGAAGGTCATCATGATGGTTGTCCTCATGCAGCTCGGGCTGGGGCAAGGCATACAGCCGCTGTTGGGCTACAATTACGGTGCCCGACAATGGGGGCGATTCAAGGCGGTCGTGCGTTTCTCATGCCTCGTGAGTTTGGGGATGGGTGTGGTGCTTACCTTGCTTTGCTGGGTGTTCTCGGAGGAACTGGTTGGCTGGTTCATTGATTCGGACGCCATCCGGGAATACGGCACGTCGTTCGTCCGCATCCTGTTGCTATCCGGTCCAGTGATAGGCATCATGTTCATCTATATCAATGCCTTGCAGGCTGTCGGTGCGGCAGGCCATTCATTTCTTCTCTCCATCAGCCGACAGGGCATCATCTTCATCCCATGCCTGCTGCTGTTCAACCGGATTTTCCATCTGGACGGTGCGGTGGCGGCACAGCCGGTGGCGGATATCTTGTCTCTCCTTTTGGCTGTCTGGCTGTTCCTAAGGACTGAGAAGAAAATCATAAAAGGCAACAAGGAAGCATCCGTCACTTCGGATGAAAACGGAAATTATGTAACCATACAATAAAATTTATGATTATGGATAAAAGATTGATTTTATTAATTGCCTTCCTGTGCAGTGCTGTAGCAATTGAAGCGCAGACTGAACGACGCATTTATACAAAAGCGGAACAGGAAAGCGCACAGAAGCGCAAGATTGAAAAGCGCATAGAGGCGACACAAGACTCTATCCGCTCAGTGGAAGCCTTCGCCGCTTTGGAGCAACTGGACTTTGTGCTGGAAGCCAACCGACTCTCTTTCAAACGCGGTGAAACGGCGTATGTCACTTCCAACACGAATTTCGTCTCCCTCTCGGATGACAAGGCCGTCATACAGATAGCCCCTTTTTATGGTGGGGGACCGAACGGTGTCGGGGGAATAACACTTGAAGGAAGGGCTTCCAATATCAAGTTGAAGACGGATAAGAAAGGGAATGTCACGTTTACTATGAGTGTCTTCGGTAGGGGACTATCAGCTACAGTGGACATATCATTGCCTAAAAACAGCTACATGGCTTCTGTAACGGTAATCCCCAATTTCCATTCCAACCGTGTTACGCTATATGGCATTTTACTGCCTGCCGGCAAATCAGACATTTTTAAAGGAATGGCTCCTTAATGCTTTACAAATAGTGATATGAAGTCAGTACTGAGAATAGAGAACATAAAGAACATCTCGTGAGGAGGCTTCTTTTAGGAGGAGGAATCCAATAACCTATTTATATTGTATCGTGCGAGAGTCAAGTCTGTGATAGATTTAGGCTCTCGCACTTTTTCTGTATTCCGTGGGCGTCTTTCCTGTCCGTCTCTTGAAGAATTTGGTCATCGTAGCCAAATCTGGGAAATGAAATTCTTCGGCAATCTGTGAAATGGTTTTTTCTGAATTTTCCAACTGCTCTATGATACTTCCTGTCAGCACAATGCTGATATGCTCCTGAACAGTTTCTTGTGTTATGCTTTTGATAGCTCTATTGAGATACTGAGGGGTAACACATAATTGGGAAGCATACCAGTTGGCTGAATGTTCTTCCCGTATATGTGTGAGCAGAAGACCAACAAATTGCTTGACAAGGATGTGTTTGCGGCTAACTTCCATCTGTGTTCCACCTTCGTTTTCCTGCCGGATAAATTCGTTGGCTATGTCCATCATGTAGATTCGCAAAGTACAACTCATCATTTCTGTATAGAAGTGGTGGCTTTCGTCTTTTAAAGACTCCACAATGCTGCTCATTCTTTTTTGTATGCGTTCTGTCGCTTCAGAAGATAATACAGATACAGGCCATGCCTTCGTGCGTAATACATACGAAGGTGGAAACGGCGGTGTATTCTTCATCAGGGAGGCGATGAGCGGGGCGGTAAAAAACAGTACATACGCTTGGATATCTTCGGACATATCTCGTATTATCAGAGAACGTCCATCCATGAAATCAGAAAAACTGTTTTTCGTCAATGGATACTGAATGCCTTTCCATTCAGCCATTATCTCTCCCGATAGAACGAGAATATGCACGAATATATCATTGCCATTTTCTCCCCGAAAGACTGGTAACTCATTTTCTTTGCGTATTATTTTCCAAAGGGTAAACCCTTCGTCCATAACATAGCAGTTGCTGTTCTGCCGCCCGAATTCCAAGAAATTTGTTGTTTCCATTTGTAAAATATAAATAGGTTAGACCATAACAATCTCAAGCCATCAATACTTTGATTTTGTTATTTTCTGAACTTCTTTTTGAACCATTGGTTGAATGCCACGTAGGCACTGATTTCCTCCTGGTGCTGAGGCTCGGCAAATGTCAGTACGTTGCCCGATGAATCTCCGTACTGGTCAGGGAAGATAATCATCAGGTTGGTGCCCGAGAAGAAACGGGTAAGCTCTTCTGGCAATCGCTCCAATGCCGACTTGTGGGAAACGGTTCCCTTTCGGGCTGTTACCACCACAAAGAGATGGTCCTTGCTTATGTGGGAGGCAAGCTGCGGCATCTCGTTCCAATGGTGCATCAGGGTGTAGTCGGCTCTTACTTCCTGATGGCGGTTGGTGATGTACTCGTTGATGAGTGCCATCGTCTCCTCCCTGCCATGAAATTGGATGCGGCAATCCAGGTTACCGGCAAGTCGGGCAAGTCGCTCTACCCATCGGTAGAAGCCCGGTTCAAACTCGGCTCTCGATGGTATCGCCACCTGTATTCGGCGGATGGTATTGAGCGGCTGCTTGATGCGCGCCATGATAATCTGGCGGCTCAGTCCGTTGAAGAGACTCTGGTGGAACTCTCCCCAGAACTTAGGCGAAACCTCCGGGTGCATGTGCATGCCGATGATGATTTCTGAACACTGGAACTCGTTGAAGGCATGCTTGATGCCGTTGGCAATATTGGCGGCAATGCGAACCTGCGTCTGCGTCATCACATCGGTGGCTGCGGCAAGCTGACTGCAATGGTCCAGCAGCTGGCGACCCTGTTCCTGCTTGTATCGCATGTCCTTATCATCATATACCACGTTCAGGCAGACCAGTCCTCTGTTCAGTTTCTGGTTTCTCACCAGGAAGGCGAGGCTCATCAGATTATCGGCATATTCCGGATACTTCACAGGTATGAGAATCTTCTCATCGCTAACCTTCTTGGTATCCTCGGCATCAGGAAGCTCCTTGTCGCGGAGGATAATCTTTCTGGAACTCCAGTCGGTGAGCATCGAAGAGATGACGCAGGTGCAGAGAATCATCATCACCACACCATTCAGCATGTCATCGTTCACCAGATAGGTGTTCGGACCCACCAGGATGTTCATACCCACCATCACCATGGCGATACTGCCGGCGGCATGGGCAGAAGTCAAACCGAACATCATGTGACCCGATGACAGCGGCAACCGGAATCCGAAGCAGGCTGCATAGGCTGCAATGGCTTTTCCCAAGGTTCCGAAGAACACGATGCAGAAGATGACCCAAAGGATATGACCGCCCTGGAAGAGCAGTCCCACGTTGATGAGCATGCCCACACCTATCAGAAAGTAAGGGATGAAGAGTGCATTGCCCGTAAACTCCAGTCGGTTCATCAGCGGAGATACGTGCGGGATATACCTATTTAATATAAGACCTGCGAAGAAGGCACCGAACACGCCCTCGATACCTACTATCTGCGATAGGGTGGCACTCATGAAGAGCATCGCCATCACGAAGATAAACTGCATCACGGAATCGCTGTACCGGCGCAGGAACCATCTCGTTAATCTAGGAATCAGGAAAATCATGACTCCGCAGTAAGCTGCAAACTTGGCGGCGAAGAAAAGCCAGAAGAGAACGCCGTCGTGCTTGGAGAACGAGGCGACGAGACCCGCCAGCATGATGAGCGCTATCAGCAGCGAAAGCATACTGGAACCCACACTCAGCGTGACGCTCGGCTTCTGCTGTAATCCGAATCGGGAAACGATAGGGTAGGCTATCAGGGTGTTGGAAGCCATGATGCAACTCAGCAGGAAGGAAGCCTTGAGGGAATAATGCAGCAGCCAGATGCTCATGCCGAAGGTGAGGAAGAAGGGGATGAAGCAGGTGAGCAAACCATAGATGATGAGCCGCAACTTGTTTTTCTTCATGCCTTCCATGTCCATCTCCAGGGCTGCGAGAAACATGATGTAATAAAGTCCCACCTTTCCGAAGAGTTCGAACGAAGCATCTCGTTCCAGAATATTCAGTCCGTATTTGCCCACGAGGATACCCGCCAGCACCATTCCGATGATGTGGGGAATTCTGAGTTTACCCATGATGATGGGGGCAAAGAGGATGATGAGGAGCACTACGAAGAAAATCAACGTAGGGTCGGTAATCGGGAAGTATTGGGCAATATTTATCATCGGCTTTCTTCTTTATCAGTTATGTAGAAAGAGGGATTCCGGCATCCGCCATCACCCCTCTCCTTTTGTTTTTTGAGTGCAAAATTACTAAATATTCTTGAAAGAGCAAAGTTTTTGCGCTCTTATCCTTTCATTGTGGAGATATTTTTGTAATTTTGCACCCCTGAAACAAATTATTTTAAGATAATAAGATAAAAAGAATTAGGATAGCACGTATGAAAAAAGGATTGTTTGCACTTGCCCTGGGCACATTCACCCTGGGTATGGCAGAGTTTATTATCGAGGGAATCCTCACCGATGTGGCGCACGATATGAACGTGTCCATCCCTCAGGCTGGTCATCTCATCTCCATCTATGCGCTGGGCGTTTGCGCCGGTGCCTTCTCTCTTATCTTGATGCATAAGTACCGCCCCAAGAAGATTCTCCTGTTTCTCACTTCGCTGGTTACACTGGGTGCCGTCATTGCAACGATTGCCCCAAGCTACTGGCTTTTGCTCTGTGCCCGATTTGTTCAGGGACTTCCTCATGGTGCCTACTTCGGCACGGGTACCATCGTGGCTGTGAAGATGGCAAAGGAGGGCAGGGGAACCAAGGCGGTGGCGATGATGTGTGCCGGTATGCCTTTTGCCAACCTGATGGGTGTTCCGCTGGGCACCTTTCTGAGTCATGCCTTTTCCTGGCGAGTACCTTTCCTGATGTCGGTGGCGTTGGGAGTCATTACGCTTTACATGATTTACAAGTGGGTTCCTGATGTAGAGGCTTTGCCTAACAAGGGCATGAAGGCGCAGTTCAGATTCATGCGCAATCTGGCTCCGTGGCTTATCATCGCCGCCACCTTCCTGGGCAATGGCGGTATTCTCTGCTGGTTCAGTTATATCTCACCGCTTTTGCAGATAGATGGCGGATTCCATGCGGCATCAATCTCTGTACTGATGATACTTGCCGGTTTGGGAATGGTGGTAGGAAACCAGCTGAGTGCTTTGCTGGCAGATAGGTTCAAGCCGGGTCGCTTTACCTGTTGTCTTCAGTTTCTGGCTGCGGCAGCCTTGCTTGCCACCTTCTTCTTCTCGCACAATGGCTGGGTATCGGCAGCGATGATGTTCATCAGTTGTGCCTGCCTTTTCGGTATCGGTTCGCCAGAGCAGTTTCTCATCGTGAAGCACAGCGAGGGAGGCGAGATGCTGGGCGGTTGCTGCATCCAGGCAGCGTTCAATCTGGGCAATGCCCTGGGTGCCTTCTTGGGTGGAATCCCTGTGGCGATGGGATTGGGATATAATTATCCTGCGCTCATCGGTGTGCCGATGGCATTGGCTGGAGCCGTTTGTCTCCTGGTGTTTCATCGTAAATACGAGTAAACTTCCCCTTGAGATATACTCATTCCTCCTTCCTTTATTGGTAGAAACTCCTCGTCGAAGACGGGAATTCCAGCATCACTTATCTTTTTTCCGGGATATTCCTTTGCTTGTATCATTATTTTTTGTAACTTTGCCGAAAGATTTTAAAAAGGCAGCAATATGAAATATCCTATAGGAATACAAGACTTCGAAAAAATCATAGAGGGTGGATATGTATATCTTGATAAAACTGGCCTCGTTTATGATTTGGTGCAAAATGGCAATATATACTTTCTGTGTCGTCCTAGACGATTCGGAAAGTCGTTGCTCGTATCTACCTTGAAATACTATTTCGAGGGAAAAAAGGAGTTGTTCAAGGGCCTTGCCATCGATAAACTGGAGAAAGATTGGAAGCAATATCCTGTGTTCCATCTCTCTTTTGGTGGACAAAACTTTGTAGAGCCTTATGCGTTAGACAAAGTGTTGGAGGAGTTTGTTGCCATGGCAGAACGTATCTATGGACGTGAGGAGTTGGCCGAGACTTTAGGCAGCCGCTTTAAGGCAGTGTTGGGGAAAGCTCATCAGAAGACAGGAATGAGGGCTGTCGTATTGATTGATGAATACGATAAGCCGTTGTTGGATGTCATGGATATGGATATTCCTGTAAGAGAAACTCCGAATAAAATGACTTTGGAAGAGTATAACCGTAATCTTCTCAAAGGTTTTTATTCCGTTTTTAAGGAAGCCGATGCCGATTTGCAGTTTGTTTTGTTGACTGGCGTTACCAAGTTCTCTCAGGTGAGTGTGTTCAGTGGTTTTAACCAACCTGATGACATTAGCTTGGATGAGCACTATGAGGCTCTTTGTGGAATCACCAAGGAAGAATTATATACGACCTTTAGGGAGCAAATCAAGGCAATGGCAGAGAGATATAGGGTTTCAGAGGATGAGATGAAGTATAAGTTGAAACGTAAGTTCGACGGTTATCATTTTAGCTCTAACATGCTCGATATCTATAATCCGTTTAGTATCTTGAATTCCTTGAGCAAGAAGAGACTAAGCGACTTTTGGTTTCGTACTGGTACACCAACTTATTTGGTTCGCTTGCTTTCCCATTTTAAGGAGAATTTGAATGAGTTGACTGGCAAGTATTATCCAACAAGTAGTTTCGTGGATTATCGGGCAGATGTAGAAGCGCCATTGCCTATGATTTATCAGAGTGGCTATCTTACGATAAAGGATTGGAACATGAATATGGATTCCTATCTATTGGATTTTCCGAATGATGAGGTAAAAAATGGTTTCCTTACTTTGGTGGCTACTAGCTATTTACAGCCAAAAGAGTCGACTGATGCTTTTGTTTTACAAGTGGTGAGTGCTATGGACGTGGGTGATTGTAAACAGTTGGAGAAACTGCTCACTTCTTTCTTTGCCAGCATCCCTTATGGTCAACGCCGTAAGGATGACGAGCGAGAGAAAGAGCGCTATTTCCAATATACATTCTATCTCGTATTGAGAATGATCAGCTGTTTCACGGTCTTCATCGAAAAGCAGCAAAGCGAAGGTAGGGTAGATTGCGTGGTAGAGACCCAGAACTATATCTACATCTTCGAGTTCAAGCGTGATGGTTCGGCAGAGGAAGCCCTAAAGCAGATAGAGAATATGGGTTACGCCAGGGAATATGCAGCAGATGGCAGAAAGATTTATCAGATAGGCTGCAACTTCTCGTCGAAGACGGGAACCATTGATGGGTGGAAAATGAAGTAGATAATTTGCAAGAATTACCCGAAGATGTAGTGATGTGGCTTTGTTAAGAATGAATCTTCTTTACATTAGCTTGCCTGAGATTCTCGTATTTCCAGACGCTTATTATTTCTTTGAGAATATCGTAAATATGAAAAGAGATAGGAACTTATTGATAATCAGATGCTTGTGATTTCTTGACAAGATGGTGGCGATGAGGAAAATCTATAGTTGTACGATTATAACCCCTATAGTTGTACAATCATAACTCTATAGTCGTACAACCATAGCATGTATAGTCGTACAACTATAACTTTATAGTCGTACAACTATAGGTCTTATTCTTAATAGAGAGCAGAAAACGGGGATTTCCAGCCTTTCAAATCCCTCGTTTTTGTCGCTAGATTCCAAACTTGTAAGTATATGAATTTTGAGTATAAATATTGACGGGAGGTTGGGTATTCTCCTTTCACACTTAATAAGTTGATTATCTGAGATGAAGATTAGGTTGTGAAAGGAGAATAGAAACAAGGAAACCAAGCGTAAGATGGTTGAAAAGCTAGAAACCTTGGTAAGGAATAGCTGTCTTGAACGTACAGGTAAAGAACCTATAGGAATAGAAGTATGGTAGTCGAAACATTGTCTCTAGATACGATTAATGCCAATTCTTTGCATAGTTTGCAGCAAACCTTGCAAACTATGCAGAGACTAAGAGTTGGTACGGAGCGGGTCTAGCATCCGTTTTGTCATTTGGTACTTCCAGCCCCCTATTTCATACATTTATCCCCCAACTTTCTATGCTGTTTCGGATAAATTCATTATCTTTGCCCCCTGAAAACAACTAAAAGATAAAATGTAATGAAGAAAGGATTAAAATATACTTTGGTTTCCTTAGGCAGCCTGGTCGTTTTGGCAGGTGTTGGTCTGGGAATCATGTATGTGGTTTCACCATATAAGGTGAAGCGGTGGTTGGGCATCGCTTCATCTTATTCTGATGTCTTCGTTGATAGATTGAAAGGGCAACCTTATACGCATGGCGGATATGACGGCATTGATGTTTCGAAACACAATGGAGTTATCAAGTGGAAGGAAATAGCGAAAAACAAGCGAATCAAGTTCGTTTATATCAGAGCTACACATGGTAAGGGATATGTGGATCGACATTATCGCCGAAATATCAGACTGGCTCGTAAATATGGGTTGAAGGTAGGATCTTATCATCTGATGTCTGCCGGCTCTTCAGTAACTGCTCAGTTCCGGGATTTCCAAAAGATAGTGAAGAAGGGCGAGCAGGACTTGATTCCTGTATTGGATGTGGAGGAGAAAGGAATCCAGGGAAAATGGAAGGGACGACAGCTGCAGGATAGCATACAGGTGTTTGCTGATTTAGTGAAGAAACACTATGGTAAGTATCCTATCATCTATAGCAACGAGAGCTTTTATAATAAGGAGATGGGGGCGAAGTTCAATCGTTATTATCTCTTCATCGCCAATTATAACTCCCGACAACCATCTATCGACGGCAGAGGAAAGTGTAATATCTGGCAATATTCCGAAACCGGACATTTGCATGGTATTGGAGAAAGGGTGGATTTAAGCAGATTCATGAATGGTACAACCATCAACGATTTGATGCTGTAACAAATAATAAAAATGTACCAAGTTATTTTTTTCATTACGTAAGGAAAACGCCCTTTGTTAGAATGTTACTGCTAACAAAGGGCGGTGATCTGATTATGCCAAATGATTTATTGTTCTAAAGTCTTTGGATAGCAATCGCAATACTTTTCTAGAGAGATGACCTCCATTTCGATAATGGAAGTTTTCTTTCATTCGGGTATCAAATCAGCATTCTCATTGCCCACGGCCTTGCGAATCTTCTCTTTTACTGCCATCAGAAACGAAATTACTGTTTCTCTCAGTAGAATGTCTGTTACCAACCGGATGAGTAATCAATACCCCGATGAGACCGACTACTTCCTCTCCTGCTTCAAACAAGAGCGGCAGTGAATCGAGACTTTCTGAAAACGCTTGCAAAAGTACTGATATTTAGTGAAATCAAAAAAAATATGGCAATAAATAATTTTAAAATGGTATATTTGACCATGTTACTTTCTGTTCTGTAGTCAGTAGAACCAGCTCTATAGACAAATGTATCGCAGAGTTGTTCGCTTACAAATGTGGGCTTACAGGCCCTGATGCATTGTCTGGAGTAATCCAGATTTTCAATATCTTTTACATCAAAGAAGCTGACTTAGAGAGAGCAAAATCTAAAGATGCGAAGTATGGTCTTCCCAACATTTGTTAAAAACCTATAACAAGATATACAACCTATTGATATTTTCCGTATCTTTACAGAATTAAAACTGATGTCGAACCTTTAAAATTATAACATCATGAAAATAGGTATTCCAAAAGAGATTAAGAATAATGAGAACCGTGTTGGAATGACACCAGCAGGAGTAGCTGAATTCATTAGACATGGTCATGAAGTGATGGTTCAGCATACGAAACAGATAACCACCTTCTGCCTTTGCTCATTCCGATGAGTGAAGTGGCTGGAAGAATGGCCATTGTTAATGATGCTTTTTACCTGCAGAAAACAATGGGAGGAAAAGGGAAACTGATGAGTGGAGTGCCTGGTGTGAACCGCGTCAAGGTTTTGGTATTGGGAGGCGGAACCGTAGGAGAAGCTGCAGCAAGAATGGCTACAGGAATGGGAGCTGATGTTTGGATTACTGATATCAGTTTGCCTCGTCTTCGTCAGTTAGAGATGGAGCTGCCTATCAATGTACACACGCTCTATTCCAACGAGCATAATATCCGTAGGGAATTGCTAGATGTGGATATCGTTGTGGGTAGTGTGCTCGTACCAGGTGATAAGGCGCCGCATCTTATCACGAAAGATATGTTGAAATTGATGGAGCCAGGAACTGTACTTGTTGATGTAGCTATCGATCAGGGCGGCTGTTTTGAGACATCCCATCCAACCACACATTCCAATCCGATATATATGGTAGATGGAATTGTGCATTATGCAGTAGCCAATATTCCAGGTGCAGTGCCAAATACCTCTACTACAGCCTTGACCAATGCTACGCTGAAATATGCACTGGCACTTGCTGATAATGGGTGGCGAAAGGCATGCAAGGAGGATAAAGCCCTGTATAGAGGTTTGAATATCGTAAATGGAAAGGTGGTATTCAAAGCCGTAGCGGATGTCTTCGGACTGGACTATGAAGAAATGAAACTCTAAGTAGGGTAAGGGAGGATTCCATAATCAAATAGCTATGGAATCCTCCCTTATAAATGTATTGTTACTTTTCCTGTGAGTCGCTTATTTTTACAAACAAAAGGTAACATTTCGTGCAAGCTAATAAAAAGAAAGGACCATTATGGTTGATATAAATTCGATAGCTTCTTGTATCTGTCAGCGTTACGAGCATCACAGAAGATGAAAGTTTAGAATGTAAGGAACAGGCTGAATGTGCAATTAAGAAATTTAGGTAAAGTATGAGAATATCCTAGTGAATCGTTCTACTTTTTTTTAGGTAATTTGCTGGTTACTTGCAGAATTATTGCGATTTTCTTGTTTGTTTCAGAAAAAATGATTAGCTTTGCAAATTATTATATTGAGTTTAAATAAACATGGGCAATGATTACAAAGATTAGGTTACAAAACTGGAAGAGCTTTAAGGACTCTACTATATATATCGATTCTTTGGGTATCCTTATCGGAACCAATGCTAGTGGTAAGTCAAATGTGTTAGATGCGTTTGCCTTTCTCCGTGCCGTGGGGGAAGGTAAGAGCCTTCTTGATGCCATCCAGGCTGTTAGAGGTGGGGAAGACTGGATTATCCGTAGAGGTGAGGATTTTTTCTGTATTGAGATAGAAATAGAAATTGATGGAAGTTCCTATCTTCTTGATTTGAGAGTGATTAAACGGAATTCAGTTTTCAGTTTTGGTCCTTGTGAAATTCATCGTTTAGGTATAGAAGGCGATGATGTCGTTTCTGGCAAGTTTATTGATTCTGCTCGCAATATCACATGGAAAATGTATGATGTTCCAGTATTTCTAGATTTTTGGGCTAAGATATATGCTACTTTTAGAAATATCATCATTCTTGATCCTGTTCCTGCTAAGATGCGTGATTACTGCAAGATTTCAAAAGAGTTGAAGTCTGATGGTAGTAATGTAGCTGGCGTTTTATGTGCATTGGCACCTGAGGAAAAGAAGAAGGTGGAAGCACTGGTGTCTAGCTATGTTCGACCACTTCCTGAGCGTGATATTAACAAGGTGATATCTGAGCCTGTTGGCCTGATTAAGTCGGATGCCATGCTTTATTGTTATGAGGATTGGAATCCCGAACAACCTGTTGATGCAAGAGGTATGAGTGATGGTACGCTTCGTTTTATAGCGATTGTCGTAGCTCTTTTGACGGTTGCACCTCATAGTTTGTTGCTTATCGAAGAGGTGGATAATGGCTTGCATCCTTCTCGTGCTAAGGAGTTGGTTGATATGTTGAAGGATTTGTCACGACAGCGCCAGGTTGATGTGCTCTGTACGACGCATAATCCAGTTTTGTTAGATGAGTTAGGCAACAAGATGATTCCGTTTGTCAGCTATGTTACCCGTGATGAGAATGGTGATAGTCATGTCAATCTCTTGGAAGAAAAAGAGAATCTAGCCAAATTGATGGCTTCAGGAACAATTGGTAGAATGATGGTTAACGATAAAATATAATGAGAAAGGTATTGGTGATTGATACGAGTGTACTTTGTGTTTGGCTCAAAGTACCTGGCAAGGAAACTTGTGGTCCAAGCAATGCCTTGGTTACATACGAGATGGTCTCTGAGAAAATAGAGGAAGAAAAGAAGAAGGGAACAACCTTTATTCTGCCGCTTGCAACGATCATTGAGACTGGGAATCATATAGCTCATTCTTCCGGAGACAGAAAGTCATTAGGCGAGGAATTTGCTCAAATCATGATTGATTCTGCTGATGAGAAATCACCATGGGCTGCATTTACTGAACAAAGCAGTTTGTGGAATCCTGAAAACTTAAAAAAGTTGGCAGAGAAATGGAAGGACACAGTTATAGGAGGACAAGCTTTAGGCGATGCTTCTATAGTTGAAGTCGTAAAGTATTATACTGATTTAGGATATGAAGTTGAAATCTTTACAGGTGATAAAGGACTGAAAGCTTACGAGCCTACGGTTGAAATTCCTAGGAGAAGAAGAAAGTAAAAACGTTAACGAATAAAAATATCCATGTGAATCGTTCTACTTTTCACATGGATATTCTGTTTTGACGGTATAATTTAATGATACTATTATTGTAAATATGGTATAGCAAACTTCACCAGACAATATCCACCTCCAATGAGCCAGCAATAAAGAATGGCAGCCAAAAGGAAAGGCTTAATGCCAGCTTTCTTGAATTTGTCAAAGCTTGTCTCTGCTCCCAATGCTGCCATTGCCATGGTCAGGAGGAAAGTATCCAGTTGGTTAATCCAATCCACAATGCTTTCCGGAAGCAACCCAAGAGAATTGAATCCAATCACTACCAGAAAGAGAATGGCAAACCATGGAATGCTGATTTTAGGCTTGTTGGTATCAGTATTTTCCAAACAGTCTCTTTTGGCAACATCCCTTGCAACGGTCCATGCTATCACCAGTAATACCGGTACCAGCATCATCACCCTTATCATCTTTACAATGATGGCATTGTTGCTCACCTCGGCTCCCATGGCATTGGCTGCACCTACCACATGGGCTACTTCATGAAGGGTGGAACCCGTAAAGAGTCCCATCATATCTGGTGATAGGTCAAAGATGCCAGCCCTGTAGAGAATAGGGTAGAGGAACATGGATAATGTTCCAAAGATGACTACGGTGGCTACGGCTACTGCCGTCTTGTAAGGCTTCGGACGAATGGCCCCATCCACGCCCAATACTGCTGCAGCTCCACAGATGGCACTTCCGCAAGCGGTGAGCAGTGCAATGCTGCGGTCAATCTTCAGGAGTCTTCCCACCAGTATTCCCAAGCCGATGGTGCCGCATACAATGATGGCATCCATTACGATGGCAGAGACTCCAACAGCCATCACATCCTGGAAGGTGAGCTTGAAGCCATAAAGGATGATGCCTGTGCGGAGGATTCGCTTGCTGCAAAACTTGATGCCCGGTACCCAGGTGTCTGGCAGGTTGTTACGTAAACTGTTGGCATAGAGCATACCAATGATGATGCCCACCACCATGGGGCTAAACGAAAGAGCTTTCACACAGTCCATGCCACCGATGTAGAAAGCAGCGCATGCGAAGAGCGCGATGAGCAATACGCCATGCAGCATACTGCTCCTTTGTTCTGATAATCTCATATTTTTCTTTTTTGTCGGTTATTTGCTTTTGAAAAGCGGGTGCAAAGGTACGAAAAATCATGAGATGTTGTATATATATAATAACTATACATTATAACCTTTGGTTATGAATCTCTTGAATGTCTGCTGGAGTTTGGCTGTCTCGCCTCTCTTCTCAACAAATAGAAATTCTCGTTCCATCTTCAGATTCTCAATTTCCAGAACCTTGAATACTTGTTCATAGATACTCCTGTAGATGGCTCTTACGCTGATGATACCCATGCTTAAGGAATGTTCCACAAAATGCTTGATGCCCTCTGTGGTTCCCAGATTCATCTCAATGTTCAAATCAGAAAGAGCAATGCCGTTTTCCTGCAAGGCTTTTTGGATAACATCCAAGGTTCCGGAACCTAATTCACGCAGTACAATCGGTGTTTGCCTGAGAAGGTCCAGAGAAATCTCATCTTGCTGGGCTAGGGGATTGGAACTATGAACGAAGGCCACCAGTTCATCTTTCATGAAAGGAGTGTATTTAAAGGTGGGCTGCCGCTTGATGCCTTCCACCATGCCCAGGTCTATCCTTCCTGCAGCAAGCGCATCCTCTATCTCATGAGAATTTCCGCTGAGCAGGGTAAGACGAATGTCGGGGTATAGTTTTCTGAATTCAGCAATGAGTTCGGGGAGAACATATTGTGAGATGGTGGTACTGGCTCCGATGCGCAGTTCTCCACCTGATTTCTCTGTGAGCTTCTTCATGTCGAAATCGAGATTCTGATAGGCATCGATAATCTTGCAGGCATGGTCAAGCATAAGTTGTCCGGCACGGGTGAGCTGGATGCGATTGCCGATTCTGTCGAACAGTTGCACCCCATATTCCTTTTCAAGCTCCTGTATGTGCTTGCTGATGGCAGGCTGACTGATGAACAGTTCGTTGGCAGCCTTGGTGAAACTCAGGAGTGTAGCCACACTTCTGAAAACTTTCAGTCTTGTATCTATCATTGTATGTTCCTTTGTTATTTTAAAAATCCTTGTCAATATGATGCCGAGTGCAGCAAATCTTTTGCAAAGATAACAAAAATATTGAAACCACACGCACTTCCCCACAAAAAAAGTCCCCTTTTAATACCTTATTATATATTATTTATATATAGGGGGCTTCTGTTGCTAAGACAAAAGAGGCAGAAATGCCCCTATCATAGTTAATCAATAATATAAACATCATTAATAAGCAAACACAATGGCAAGAAACAAGAAAACATCAATGACACTATTCAAGTTCATGAACCTCCTCATCGCCCTGTTGATGAAGAACGGTCAATACCGCACCATGCAGCATTACAAGGCAACGCTCAACAGTATTAAGCGATACCTTGACAACAAGGACATCGCCCTGAATGAGATAGATGCAGAAGTGATGCGCTCGTATGAAGCGTACCTGCACCATACGGCAAAGGTATGCCGCAATACCAGTTCCTTCTATCTCCGAATCCTCCGTGCCACCTATAACAAGGCAGTGGTAAAAGGGCTTACTCCACAGCAGCATCCCTTCAAGGAAGTCTATACCGGTATCGCTCCAACCCGCAAACGGGCTATTCCTACAGAATCCGTCAGCCAAATCAAGAGCCTCCAATCGGTCAAGGATCTCTCTTCTAAGGAAGAGATGGCAAGAGATACATTCATGATGAGCTTCTATCTGCGTGGTATCTCTTTCATTGACCTGGCTCACCTCCGTAAATCCGACCTCAGAGATGGTTTCCTCCATTACACAAGAAGCAAGACAGGCCAGCGTCTCACCATCCGATGGGAGAAGGATATGAAGAACCTGTTGGAAAAGTACCAGGCGCAGACAGCCTCTTCACCTTATCTCTTTCCTTTCCTGGTTGATGATGGAAACAAAAGTCAGGATAAAACTATTGACAAAGAGAAGGAAGAGGTGCGCCTGTATCACAATGCGGAAGCCCGTATCTCCTATCACCTCAGAAAGGTAGGAGCCAAGATAGGTATCAAGGGCAAGCTCACCCTCTATGTTGCCCGCCATTCCTGGGCAACGACGGCAAGAGGCAAGAATATACCAATCTCCGTCATCAGTGAGGCATTGGGACATCATTCCGAAACCACCACACAGATCTATCTCAATTCCGTCAAAAGCTCAGAAGTGGATGATGCCAACGCCAAAATACTGGCTGCCCTATAAACCTCAAAAGTGATAAAAAAAAGGGATTTTGTAGAATGAATCAAAATGAACCAAAATGAACCAATTTTTCTGTATCTTTACATAAGAGATTCAGAAATCTAGAAAACTTTCTATCTATCAATGACTTATCATATTTAGTCTAATAAAAATACTGAAAAAACGTTGAATATTGTAGAATGATATTAAATTTTTAACACGCATAATTTGCTAGTTTCCAACAATTTTCGTATTTTTGCAGTGTGAATCTGTATCTCTTATGTAGAGATTCAGAAGAACGTAGAGAATTAAGAAAGATTAATATGGCTTTCATATAAGCAAAGCGTATGATATATAACTTGCTGAACACGGGCCTGCCTGCATCATGTATGCAGAAGGCTGAAAGACATAATAGTATTGAAGATTAGTGGAAGTTAGTCTATTGATTTTTCAATGCTGTGATACATATCACACCCCCAATAACTCGGAAAGAGGCATCTTTTCAGGGGAAGCCGAGGTATATCCTGCCACCAAATGCTTTTAACATTTGGCAACTTCTATCTGTAAATTCTCAACTATCAACTCTCAACTCAAAACAATGTGGTTTATAGTCAAGACAGATGTTTTCACAGAGCAGAAATCAATGGATTTGCTGCGTGAAAAATTTAACGATACAATTGTTGACTACTACTTTCCCATGGGAAGAAGGACTTACACGAACGAAAAGGGTGAGGAAAAAGTACGCTTCACTCCTGTCTTGCAAGGATTGTTCTTTATCAGAGTGGAGAGTGAAAGGCGTTTGGAAAGACTCCTTTCCCAGTACGGCTACTTCATGTATAAGGGTGTTGATTATGGAGCGAGAAGTAATGAAGTCGTAGAGCGAACCTTTTTTACTAAGGCGCATATCCTTTGTTCCGACAGTCAATCCCGAACATTGGATGAAATCGTGAAAGAGGCGAGGATTCCTGATGATGATATGGAACGTTTCATGTATTTCAGTGACAAGATAGCCGAAGGCATTGAGGGATTGAGCATCGTAGACAAACGATACAGCGACCTCATCAAGGAGAACGACACCATCCGTATTCTCAGCGGTCCCTTGACAGGTTCGGTAGGTGTAGTCAAGCAGGTGAAGCATAAGGGCAAGAAAGACCGTCATCTTTTCGTGCGCTTTGGTAACAATCTCTGTCTTAATATCTCCAATGTTCGCCAATACGACATGCAGATAGAACATGAGGCACCATCCGAGGATGTTGGAGCATGGCGTGCCATAGACCAGATGATAGGCTATTTGCAGGCCAAAGAGCCTGAGAAAAATGCTTCTGCTACACTGCGCAATTATTTCAAGAACTATCTGAATAAGCTGACGGTATATCGCAATCGTCATTCCTCTGATATAGCATATAGTAATAAGGTGGCAGAGAAGACAACGGCTCATCAGCAGGAAATCCTGAGCAACATCGATGATTCTATGCGCAGCAACTTCCTTATCCTCGCCAATTACTTCAAGGCAGACGGCGGAACTTTAGAGCATGGACTGAAGGAACTGATACCAGACATCATCCTCCGCCCATTTCTAACCCCAACTTCTGGAGTGACCATCCCGCAGGAACAGGACTATGCAGTGTTACGTCATGATGGCATCCTGGAGTTTATCCTCAGATGTAACCTTCGGGAGTTTTTCAGAGGCAAGGAGTATGAGGCCGACAAGTATGCTCCGGTCTTCGACGAGGACTATGAGTATTATGCCCATTTTGCCCTCCTGAAGACAACCGAAGGCAAGATGAAGGCAATCTGCTCATGGGGAGGCTTCTATGATTATTATGCTTCGCAAAGTAAGGACGAACGGGAAAAATTCTATGCCGATCTGGAGAAGAAGAAATATTCACGCTTGCTCTACTTGCTCACACAAAGCGAGTATAAGTTTGAAAGAGCCAATGGTATTGGCGGATTTTCGATAGAAACAGACATCGACTATACAGATGACATGGAAGAATTGGGAAGGAGAGCCCATGAATTCTTCACTCTTCATTCTCCACTCTTCACTCAGCTCACAGCTGCAGCCGTGGAAATGTGGCAGGGAGCACGTATGTTGGTGTGGCGACAGCTCCTCCAGCGTTATGTCTTGCTCCATAAGGTGCCGGTAGTTGACCTCCCATCCGTCATCTCTCCTGATACGAAGATGGAGGATGCGTTTGTAAAGGCAGACGGTAAACTCGATATAGCCAAGATTTCCGAAGCCTTGGCAGAGGCAAGGAAAATCGTAGAGGAACATTTGAAAAAAGGAGAACTTGCAAAAGCCGTCTTCAAGCTCCTTTCTGCCTCTTTGGTGTTTTCTTCTCATTTTGCTCAAGATGAGATGTATAATTATGTCACAGATACGTTCAATCCAGACAACACTTTCACCGAGCTGTTCAATGTAATCATAGAACAATTCGGCAAGAAAAAAAGTTGCTCCTCGTTAATAACCCATCTACATAAAGGTATGGTTGAATTGAAGGAACAGGATTCTTGGACCTACTTCAAGTTCCCCTCATTCCTCAAACAAGCGAGAAAGATTGATAAGATGGTGAGGTAAATATGATGGCGAAGATGAGTGCCAGGAAGTTCATCTTGACCATTGATGAGGATGTTGATCTTTGAAATTTTCTCAGACTTATGTAAATAAGCATCAAACTTAGGCATATAGTATCGTTATTCCCAGGCGGTCCCATCCCGCACAATATGGCGAGACCTTTGATTGGTCCGCCAACCCTATAGCGTAGCGGTTCCGAGCACCGGAGGGCGGTTACATCCCTAATCCCTATGGTAGGGATTTAGGGCTTGGGTATAGGGTAAGGACCCCCTCTTCGCAGAGGGGGACAGGGGAGTCGAAACAATACAATAATTAATAAGGATCTTACGTTATGAACATAGAAGAAAAAATGGCAGGTAAGGAAGCAGAATCTTTTTGTGTGTTGTAATGTTTAGCCATAAGCCAAGTATAGGTTAATAAATGCATTTTTTCTCTTAATTCCTTGGTGATTACGAAATTAAATCGTACTTTTGTCGCTATATTAGCAATAAAAATGTATGATTATGGCAAACGACAATAATATACAGCCTGTGGCTGATGATTCACAGATAGTACTTTATCAACCTAACGAAAGTGTAAAACTTGAAGTGAAGGTTGATGCAGGACATGAAACGGTCTGGCTTACTCAACAACAAATAGCAGACTTGTTTGGTACTAAGCGACCTGCAATAACAAAGCATTTGAGTAATATTTATGCGAGTGGCGAGTTGGATAAAAATAGCACATGTTCCATTTTGGAACATATGGGTAATGATAGTAAACAACGGTATGCTACAACTTACTATAATTTAGATGCAATTATCTCGGTGGGTTATCGAGTTAATAGTATCAATGCGACAGCTTTCCGCCGTTGGGCAACAAACGTTTTACGTGACTATCTTCTCCAAGGCTATTCCGTGAATCGTCACTTGATAGCCCTACAGGAGAATATGGACAAGCGTATGACCCATATTGAGGATATCCAGGCTAAGCAGCAACAGCAGCTCGACTTCTTTATTCGGACCTCCACCCCTCCAGCAGAAATGGTCTTCTTCGAAGGTGATTTCTACACAGCAAGAGTTGCTTTGGAGAACTTAGTTCGTACAGCCAATCATCGGGTAATCATCATAGATGGCTATGTTTCATCGCTAACTCTTCCCCAACAATCATATTGACATCCGAAAATGGCGTAACGAGTCTCATGACCGCTGGCTTATCATAGATGACAGCCTCTATCACTGTGGTCATTCATTAAATGCCAATGGCGGTCATAAGATTTCCGCCATAACCCTGATGGGAACCTCCCTAGAAGTAATCCTATCAAAAGTAGAATAAAAACAATATTCCTCATTCGAGTGACGACAAGTGCAGAGCGATACTGCAATGAGGAACAAAAAAATAAAAAAATGGCTACCCGTTACTATATTACATTCCATTCATCGACTTACGATACAACGAAGAGATATTCTTCTTGTTTACAGATACTTTCGAAAGACAATATCGTGGCTATTGGACAAGATATAGCCTTGAAGATTCCAATGTCTTGGTCGAAAGAGAAGATGGCAGATTATATATCATCCTATGTTGTATCACATCCCGAAGAAATGGTATCGATATTAGATGATGAGGAAATAGTCCTTGCTCACGATATCATATCAGGCGGCAAGGGAAATGTTCTTTGGAAACGTCACTTGCTCAAATATCATCATTTGAAATGTATGGTTTGGGTAGTGGTCAATACAGCAAACAGAGGCAAGGATGGATTTGTGATGCTGGATGAGATAAGCGAGTCATTTACTTCCTATATCGAGCAGCGATATGTTGCAGCTAAAGTGAACGTGGAGGCTGCTAAATCAAAACCTGCTCAATCACGTTTTTATCTCAGAAACCTGAAATCAAAACTGGATGGTCTGGATATAGACCAGCTCAAGTATCTTCATCTCCTTTTTGAGATGAACTACATGGAGGATTGCCATTTCTGGTTCCGTGATGAATGGTTTGTGGATGGCTACTACGAATGCTATAACGATTGGTATCGCAATGACTGCAAGGACATCCCGTATGATTTGAATCAGATGGTTTTTGATATCCTGGAAGAGTGGAAGGAGCGAGGCTATAAGGAATATCGACCAGCGATGGAAAGCATCAAGAAATGGTGTAGTTGCAAATGGAATAAGTTTGAGTCAGATCATCAAGCCGAAGTTTCTGCCGCTTTTGATGCTGCAATAGTTCATGAAGAAGAGCGGGAAGTTTCTCGAAGTCTGTTCCCGTTCATTCATAATGTACATGAGTATATCCGCAACAAGCAATATCAGGAAGCCATTTCTTTAATTTTCTGTTTGTTCGACCATTTAGGTAAGGCATGTAGAAAACATGAAAGGTGGTTTGATTCATATTGGTGTGGTGGAGTTCAGACAAGTGTCGTTATATTCTTAGATGTACTGCGTCATCTGTACTGTCATTTGCGCCAACATCCAGATATTCCTTGGCAGACGAAGGATGCAATGGATTTCCATCTGTTGCTGACCAATAAGCATCATCGTCTCTTTGGTGACCTGGAGTTAGCCTGGGGTGATTCTCGTATGGAAGATATGCTTAACGACGATAGTCCCTATTGCGACTATAGCAATATGGAAGATGAACTATATGGGTATCTGGAGAGGATGATAGGGCAAAGTCAGCCCCAATAGAGTATCGAGCTCTTAAAGACAGGTGGGGCAAATCGTTACGATGTTGAAAAAATAGATGAGGTGAAGGAGTGATCTTAGCAATCCTTCATCCTAAAAGATAACGCAAACGAGCGCAATGAAAGCTGGCTTTCAAATTGCCGAGTGCAGCTTATCTTCTGCAAAACGATACAAAAGATTTTTTTTCAAATAACTGATAAGTGTAACTACTTGTAATATAGTGGGGACGCTGTATTGGTGATATACTGGCTAAGGACTACAAATTCTATCTCGACTTGCTGAGAAAGGTCAGAAAGGACCAACAGCTAAGCGTCTTAGAATGATGGATGCGATGAAGAAGATAATGGAAAAATAAATTTTCAAATTCCAAGTAATATGAAAACAATACTCAACCTATCAAATGTAAAGGCATACCAATATTTTATGGAGCCTGAGAATTACTGTAATGTCAGCTTTCCAATCTATATCAGTTTCAAGAAAATCTTGGAATATGTAGAAAAGACAGTTGGAAATAACGAGCTGAAAGTAATTCTCAAAGATTCAAAAAAGAAACCATCAGCCTTTGAAAATGTCAATCATACGATATTGATGAAAAAAGATGGCATGTATGCTTATCGCCCAATACAGATAGCCAATCCCTATTTGTATTACTTGTTGGTAAGAATTCTGACCAACAAAGGTAATTGGGCAATGTTGAAGAAAAGATTTGAAGAATTTAAAGTGTTTCAGATAGAAGTGGCAAGCATTCCAAAAGTTAAAGGCGAAAAAGACAAATCTCATCAGGCTGCATCTGTAACCTCATGGTGGGAAAACGTAGAACAAAGGAGCATAGAGCTGGCACTTAAATATAGGTATATGTTCGTAACAGATATTACCAATTGCTATGCGTAAACCACCAATACAGCGTAAGGTGGGTTGAATGAAAAATATTATCTTTGCAGC
>OGLL01000018.1_pt1 | contig 68039 bp, 52 predicted proteins | sample 1572901 | NCBI WGS metagenome assembly OGLL01 (sample SAMEA2581980, study PRJEB24529) | metagenome | biome: Human gut stool | place: China | collected 2011
GGAGGGCTAAACCTCATATGCTTATCGGTAATGTGAGGTAATACCGAATACTTACAGTAGACTGAGTCTGGCCATTGTTGGATTTCAAAGTGTACTTGTCATTCTTTGCCACTCCTGATGCTATATAAGAGATGGTTACTTTTATCTGATTATACTTCTCTATGTCGTTCCAGCTATTGAATACCTGCTCGAGTATATCCTTATTGATATTTACTTTGTATGCACTCCAGCGGGCCTTGTCGCCTAATCCTGGTCTTTCTTTGATACATTCGTTGATGAAGATGTATTGGTTCTCCAAGATAGGCAGGTAGTCTTCCTTCAGAATATTTTCCTTACCAATAACACCGATGGCAGCACGTTCGTCGTCTGCTTTGAGCACGTTTTTAAGCGCAAGGTCTTTCAGCTTTTCTTCAGAAAGTGATGTTCCGTTATAGTCGAGCAAGGCATCCAGTACCTTCTTGCCAAGATTTGACTGGTTCCAATATTTGCATATTTCCTTTGGCGACATATTTTTAGGACAATCAGGAGTAATGCCTAATGAATAGAACTTTTCTGTATTTTCCAAAAGCTGGTAATCACCTGTGATTCCCACGATGTTGCTCTTTGAATCATAGAATACTTTTTTCTTGGCAGAGAGCGGAGTGCCCATGATGCATAATAGCAGGATGGCAATCAGATATTTCATATTGTTATATTTCATTGTTGTAATTGATTATTTTGAATAAACTGGACGGATAAGGATACAACGTCTTGCAGCTTCACATTGTACGATGGTCTTCTTTTCTGGGTCGAACTCATATACATCGTAATATTCCCCATTGTCTGTTATGGTGCCTGCTCTATCTGATGTGTTATAGTTTAGGCTAAAATGTGGAAGTATGATTCTCTTTCCAGAAGGTCCTGTTATGAGCCAATAAGTATCATGGTCCTCCCATTGACATTTATCAATAAGCTCCTTCCATTCTGCCTTTGTTGGTATGTGCCAGTCTTCACCCATATATTTGGTCACAACATCATACTTAGGATTTCCTGCTATATTCTGGGGAGAGTTCTTGTCGCTATTAGAGACTTGTGGCCAGTCGTCGAGTGCTCCCCAGGCATAGCGTCCTCCCGCTTCCTTGATGTGCTCATAAAAAGAAACGGAATTGTAATGAAATTTTTCTACTGCAGAATTGTAGGCATTCTTCATTTCTGTTACGTATCTATCGTAGGCATGATATTCCTTTTGAAGCTTTTCCATATCCAGATATTCCAAGTATTCATCATAACTCATGATAGCAGGATACTGCTGGTTATACTCCTTGGTTCCCGGACGTTCTACAGAGGTGATTTCTTCCTGTTCCTTTTTATATAGGTCATTGGCACTGATGTTTCCATCATTATCATTCAATGGATTGTTGAAATTATTGGTTGCCCACTTTACAGATAGGCCCAAATCTACATATCCGTAGTATCCATCTCTACTACCATTATTTGATTTGATATAGTCAGTATAGCCATTTGGCATCAGATATATGTAATCTTTATCTTTTTCGATATCTTTATCTGCCACTTCTTTCTTTGGTTCAGGTATGGCTTTGATAGCTTCGATAAGTTCTTGATTTCTTGTGTCTTGTGCCACGAAAACTTCCATATCGCTATCCTTGCATGATGTCAGGGATAAAATTCCTACAAGTGTGAGGAATGTAAATGCAATGTTCTTTTTAAAAGAATGATTCATATTACTGTTTATTTTATATTTTTTGTTTAATCTACTTCGGTTTTACCACCAGTAATAGTAGCGGTAAACAACCTTAGGACGGCTGGCTGCATAAGCTTTGGCTACAGAAGCAGCGGCACGGATGGTTGCCATCTGAACATCTTTCTCGTTTTGTGCCTTTTGAGCTTCGAGCCTAAACTCGCGGTCGCTTACGGCTTTGATCCTTGCTGCCATTTCGTTTTGCAGGTTCTTGGCTTCAGCTTGAACTTTAGCTGATGGAGATTCCATATTCTCCAATAATTCCAAAGCCTTGCTGGCTCCGTCTTCTGTAGGATTTGCACTCCATGCTGAGCGGGCTTGGCGAACAATGTCCAGATTCTTCTGTTCGAGCGAAGTTCTGCCATATTGAGCTATCAGAGATTGAGCGGTCTGGAAATCCTTGTTGCTCATCGGAATCGCAAAGAGCATATTGATGGCATCTTCATATTTTCCTGAGGCTGCGGTAGATTTGGCAGTCTGAATGATATTGCCCGACATTTTATCGTAATAGTTCAATATCATTTTCTTGCCTTTGGCAATCGCTTCCTGCAATTCTTCCTGCTTAGGATTTACCTTTCTGATGGCGGAAGAGATTGCTTGGTCTTCTGAATTTCCGATACCTTTTACGTCACAGTTATAGCTGGAGTAAAGGGTGCCATCCAAACCGTCACCTACATAAATACCGACGTTGATTTCTACAGCATTCTTCTGGGGAACCGTCTGGGTCTGACTGCTCTTCAGCTTCTGGATATGGGCTGTGATGATAAAACGGTTGTCAAATCCAGCTCCCGACATGCCATTTGCTGTTGCTATCTGTTGCAATTTGCTGATTAGCATAGAGTTGGCATTCTGGCCTAAGTTCTCTGTCTCAGGCACATAAGGGTTGAGGCTGATCAAGCCAATATCCTTTGTTGTTTGTGCCATAGTGCTAAGCGCAACACAGAATGTTGCGCTTAGGCTGATTAAAAAATGTTTTATTTTCATTTTGATAGATTCTTTTTAATATATGTTTATTTGCCTCCCAATATAACGTATGTCTTACCGATACCGATAGGTTTGGTTGCAACAGATATGCCAAATTGTGAGAGGAATGAGGTGATAGGCTTGATGAAGTTATCCATATTGATAGCTCTAGGCTTACCGCCAAACTTGCCTTTGCTAAAGAGAGGGAAGCGTACCTGCTCATAAGAGAGACGGGTGCGTGTATTTCCATTCTGGGTGAAAGAACCGTTCACAGTGTGTTCGTTCAGCCAATAGTCGATAACTTCGTTCAATTCGCCTGTTTCTCCATTCAAAGTAACCTCAGATTCGAAGTTGAGAGGGCAGTCGCTGGCAATTTTGAAGATCACAGAACCTTCACGACCATTGGTCGCCAAGTCTTCGAAATGTCTCTGAATACTTCCTGTGAAGTTGTCGATGAAACCCAATACAGATTCTTCGAGCAATGCAGAAATCGGAGCACCAGATGCAGAACTTCTTCCGGTTTCACCGCCAATCTGCTTGCTTGTGGCAGCATCGATAGAGGTTACACGGAATTCTATCATGTTACGAGGGCCGTATGTGGTGCGTGTGAAGGCGATATTCACCAGAATATCAGCTTGAGCCACGCGGGTTAACATGTCGAGCTCATCTTCCACAATCTCGCCATCGGCTTTCGACTTGAAGCTTGTATCAAGCGCTTCTTCGTTTTTCAATTCATCCAAAGCACTCTGCAGGTTCTTGAGAGGATAACCGCGTTCTTGCATGATGCCGCCCATTTTGGTGATTACATTGAGTACGTCATCATTGAGAAGTGCCTTTTCATAATCAGGTGATTTCGGGTCGTTGTCCTTCACAAAGCCTTGATTGATACACCAGGCTTTTTCTGGAATTACCATGATGATTGGTTTCATGGCTTTTGGACTGTTGATAGTCTCTACTGTAGATTGTGCAAAAGAGCTTACAGCAAAGATAAGAGCCATGAATGATAAAATGATTCTTTTCATTTTTCTTTTTAAATATGATTATTTATAATAATGTATAGTCTGTTTAGAAATAGCTATTGAGTGCTTTGATGATACCCTCATCTTCCAGGCGTTTGCGCAAGTTGTCGTACTTTACAACTACATAGAGTCCCACTTTGCGGCCTTGGCTGGTTTTCACATTGTTCTCGCCAGTAGGATAGCCGGAGTTGGCATTCTGTACATAATTCATAAACTCGCCTTTTTTGAAGAAGGTATCAAAAAACTTTTTGTGCTGGTTGTAAGCATTCGGGTCTGTAACAAGTGCAGGTATCTTTCCGGCGATGTCGTTTCCTGCCACACCGGTAAAGATGCAGGCAGCCACAGCGTCTTGCATGGCTCTATCCATAGCTTTGTTTGGAGAACCAGCAATGCCCCATACTTTCAGAAATTTAGTACCCTGTTGGGCTACACGGACAATTTGTACTTCATAACTGTGGGTCATGTCGAAAGGATAGCTTTTGGCATGCACAGAAATCATAGCCATAATCATGAATACGGCTAAAAATACGATTCTTTTCATTATTATATTCATTTACTTTTGTTGTGAGTTATCTCTGTTCAAATAATTTTGGGTGCAAAGTTAATGAAAAAAAATAAAAGTAGATTGGTTCAAAACGGTTCATTTTTTCATAACAGTTATTTTTCTATGTTTTTTCTTTTTGCTTAGAAGCATCTCTTCTGAATCCGTCTCATCGTATGGCAGTTCATCCAATCCCCTTTTATCCTTGGCAGCCTGGTTTCTCTCCCAGATCCATTCCGTGGTAAGCGGAGTACCGACAACGATGGCTAGTTTCACCTCATGTTCACCTTGTACTCATTTCTCTCATAGAATGTGGAAGCCTACCCCCTTTAATGTCCATTTTCAAAACAGAAACTGTCCCTATGAGATAGGGGAGGAAGAGGGGGATGTGTTTGCGATAGCACCGCCCTAACTATATAAAAATAGGTAGTTAGGGCGGTATTATCGTTTATAGGTGCGCCCTAACTATGTTAAAAAAGGTAGTTAGGGCGGTACTATCCTTGCAGATTTCATTTTTTTTGTTTATCTTTGCACCGATAGAATTTAGTATAAATGAAATAAAATCAGAAAGTTATGGATGCAAACGGAATAATAGGACGTGAATATGAGCAGAAACTCATTCTGGAACGTTGTAAAAGCAACAAGGCAGAACTGATAGCTGTCTATGGTCGTAGGCGCGTAGGAAAGACTTTTCTGGTTCGAAAAATGTTCAACGACCAGTTTGCCTTTTCCTTTATTGGTATGTATGAAGTGAGCCGTGCGGTACAGCTGGAGCAGTTTCGGATGGCGTTGGCGCAGTATGCTAAGCAGACCGTGCCCAAGCTGAAAACCTGGTTTGAGGCTTTTGCTGCTTTGCGTGAATATCTGTCGGGCTTATCTCTGCAGGAACCGATTGTTCTGTTCTTTGATGAGTTGCCTTGGATGGATACGCCCAAAAGCAATTTTATCGCAGCTTTCAGTTATTTTTGGAATTCATGGGCTTCTATGGTCCCTCAACTGAAACTTATCGTCTGTGGTTCTTCCACCACGTGGATGTTGGCTAAGTTTATAGGCGATAAGGGCGGATTGTATGGTCGCGTTACCCGGCAGATCTATCTGGCTCCATTCTCTCTGGGCGAGACAGAACTGTTCTTAAACGAATTGAAAGGCCTTGCTCTTACCCGCCAGCAGGTATTGGATGTGTATATGATATTGGGGGGTATTCCTTATTATCTTGATATGCTGGAGCGTGGTGTGCCGTTAGACGTGTGCATCGACAGACTGTTTTTCTCGCAGGATTCGCCATTACGTGGAGAATTCGATTTCCTCTTCCGTTCCCTCTTTAATGACTCCAAGCATTATCGCAAGATAGTAGAGGTGCTTTCTGAAAAAATGAAGGGGATGACCCGTAAGGAATTGATGGATGAGTTGAAACTGAAAGGCGGTGGACAGTTATCAGAAATCCTGGAGAATCTGAAGAAATGCGATTTTATCAGGAAATATGCTACCATAGGAAAGAGTGAAAGGGATGCCCTATATCAGTTAACTGACTTATACTCATTGTTCTATACCCGTTTTGTGGCAAATAACAGTGGGCAGGATAAGAACTTCTGGAGTAACATGCGCAATTCGGGAAGTAGAACAGCCTGGAGCGGTTATGCTTTCGAACAGGTATGCCTACATCATATCCCACAGATCAAGAAGGCATTGGGTATTTCTGGTGTTTTGGCGAATGTTTATTCCTGGTCCTGCCGTCCTTTTGTAGATTCTACTGGTGCAGAATGGCGAGGAGGTCAGATAGATATGCTGATAGACCGTGCTGATGGAGCTATCAATATCTGTGAGATGAAATATGCCAAGGATGAGTTTGTGATAGATGCCAGCTATGAGCAGCGGCTGCGTGACAGGATGTCTTCCTTCTCTGTGGCGACCAAGACGAAGAAGGCATTGCTGCATACTTTCATCACGACTTATGGGGTGAAGCAGAATATGCATAGTGGATTGGTGAATAGTGAGGTAAGGATGAATGATCTCTTTGGATAAATGGTATTTTAATGTCCGTTTCCAAAACTGATACTGCCCCCATGTGATAGGGGGCAGGTCGGTGAAAAACGTTGAAAAATCGCCTAGAACCATCTCTTCTTCATTTTCTTCAAGAAATCCTTGGTGATAGGGAAGCCGGAGGCATCACCTATTACGGAGTCGGTATGACAGAAGGGACATTCGGCTGTAGGTGGCTCATCAGGGAGGTAATCCGTGATTTCGGATGGCGTGAAGAATCCGTTTCATCGTATGGCAGTTCATCCAATCCCCTTTTATCCTTGGCAGCCTGGTTTCTCTCCCAGATCCATTCGGTGGTAAGCGGAGTACCGACAACGATGGCAAGTTTTACCTCATTGCCCCGATATACTTCCACGATGTCACCTTTCTGGAATCTAATCTGTTCAGCGTTTCTGCCTCGGAAGGTCTCGTTAGGATGACGGTCGTATGCAGGCAAATCGCAGACTCCGGGATAGTAAATGCTGAAACGCGAACAGCAGTAAGACCGGTCGATCAGTTTTCCCTCACCGTCATACACTCTTTCAGAAAGACATTCGCGGTCGTAGTGCAACAGTCCCATTGGAATCTCCGAGATATAATAGCAGAAGGTATCCAGCGGATAGTCGTCTTCCTCCTTCATCTTCTTGCGGTAAAGGACATCCTGGTGCATCAGTCTCTCTGCCTCCTCCAAAGTTGTAGTGAAGGCTTGCGGACAATAGGTGTTCACCTTGTATTTCGGATAATGTGAACGCTTTTTCTCCTCCAGCTCTTCTATTTCTAAAACTTCGAGCTTGAAGATGGCAGGAACATCCCGATGCTGTGGATGTTCAGCCAATTGCTTGAATTCTTCGTATGTCATGGGATGTTTATCTTAAGAATTTGTGAAAGTCAATCGTAATCCATCGGCTAACCCACTCTGTGTCAGGAAATCACCCATTCCAGAGTATTCACATCGTCTTTGACAGAGAAGTTCAAGCCCACCTTTACCACCTTCTTGCCGCTCATCTTGAAAGCATCGGCATAATGCCTTGCCTCTATCTGGGCGAGAGCCTCCTCGGCACTCTTGTTGAATTTCAGTTCCATCACATAGATGGTGTCGGCAGTCTCCAGCGTGATATCGATTCTGCCCTTCGCCGTATGCTGCTCCACGAGGATATCGTAGTTGGTAAGCAGGGCAAAGAGGATGTAAAGCATCTGCTGGTAATGCCCCTCGTAATTGGTGTTGTCGCAATACGGAATGGTTTCCAGGAAATCAGCCAGCATTTGCAGGGCTTCATCCATTTTACCACTATTAATATAGGAAGAAATGTCAGCTATCACAACCCTACCCGTATCTATTCCCGATCCAAGGTAGCCCGGCAACAAACTGTCGAACAGTCCCACCTCAATCTCCTTGTTAGGAAAGTCGAGCGTATAAACATCTATCTTCTTTTCGTAGTCCTTGATGGTGAGATAGCCACTCTGATACAGCAGAGGAGTGAGCGAAGTCATTCTTTCCGTTGCAGCGTCAAAGGAGGAAGCCTTAGCCCTCACTCGCCCCAACTGCGATGGAAACACATGAAACTCCCTCATTTTTTCAATCAGATAAGTAGGTGTACCGGATCCAAACCAATAAGCCTTCAGCTTGCCATCAGCAAAGCAATTGAGCAAGCTGTAAGGATTGAAGACATCAGGCGATGGCCAAGTGAAGTGATAACCATCATAATGGTCTTTGAGTTCCTGGATAGTCTCCTCCCTGCTCTGTTCCAGATGCTCGGCAAGAGCATCGATGTCATCACTCATCTGGGTCAACAGTTCCTCCTTGGTGATGCCACAGATGCCGGCATAAGGCTCGTCCATGCTCACATTCTTGATGTTGTTCAGCTCGCTGAAGATGCTGAGCTGCGAAAACTTCGTGATGCCCGTCATAAAGACAAATCGAAGCATAGACTCGTTTCCCTTCAGAGGGCTATAGAAGTTGCGTATTGTGTTACGGAGCTCATCGAGTTTTTCCTTTTCATGCGCCACATCCAGCAGCGGAGCGTCATATTCATCAATGAGCACCACCACCTGCTTGCCTGTCTTATGATAAACTGCATTTATCAAATCGTCAAGTCGAATATTAACATCTATTCTATTGCTCTTGCAATCGAACCTAGCCTCTTGCTTTTCAATAATATCCAACAAATAACGATTCAGCTGCTCCTTCTCCATGTGCTTACCCTTGCTCAGGTCGAAGTGCAGCACGGGATACTCGTTCCACTCCTTCTCCAGCTTCTCGATGGCAAGCCCCTTGAACAGTTCCTTCTTTCCTTCGAAATAACTTTGGAAGGTGGAAACAAGCAGCGACTTGCCGAAACGGCGTGGACGACTCAAGAAGAAATACTTTCCATCGGTATGTGTCATACGATAGATGTATTCCGTCTTGTCGATATAGAGGTTGTCCAACTTGCGGATTTCCTCAAATGTCTGAATTCCTATAGGATATAATTTTCTTGCCATTGCGTCATCGAATTAATTCATTTGCAAAGCTACAACAAAAAAATGATACCACCAAACTTTTATGAGGGAAAAGTTCTATTCTTTTCGTGGTGAAAGCTTGCGGACAATAGGTGTTGCTTGAAATCTTCGTATGTCATGGGATGGTTATCTTAAGAAGTGAAAGTCAATCTTGGGTCTAAGTTCAGGGAGACCATCTTCATCAGGTTCTATCTGATTCAAAACTGATACTGCCCCCATGAGATAGGGAAAAATGGGGGAAAACGTTGAAAAAACAGCCCCCATCTGAAAGTGTATCAGATGAGGGTTGTTTCTGAATTTATAGTTGCCTTCTTATCTGTTTCTTTGTACTGTATCGACTACAACATCGCTAGGAATCTCTGTAGGAATGTCTTCAGATGGTTCTTTGTAATTTGGATCAGGCTCATCTTGTGGAGAATCATCTTCGTCTGTGATATCTGGTGCATTGAGCTTTCCTTCCTTCTTGGCTTTCAGATACTCTTCGTATTCCTGACCATTATAGTCTATCTTTTTGAGTAAACTCTCTTTAACGGCACCCTGGTCTTTGCCGATAATATTAGTGATACAACTTATATCTCTATTACATGCATAGTTGTACAGTTCAGGTATGTCATCTGAAAAAATAGTACTTTCTCCAGAGGCCAAATCTACTCCTTGATGTACTTTCTTTGCTTTTATAACACCAGTTGAAGATTGCATGATAGTGATTTCAACTGAGTAATCTGAACCCTTTACCATTTCTGATCCTGTATTTCGGATAGGTTGATCGATTTGGCAATGAAGTCCAGTGGCATCACGTCTCCAAGCATAGTTGCCTGTTTCATTAATAAGTGAGAGCGACATGTTGTTGGAGTACTTATTGATAAGATAGCTTATAAAGTCACTACTTTCAAGCATCAGTTTGCCAAGTTCCAAGTCAGGCATCTTTTTGATTGGCACTCCTGTTTTCAGAGCAAGTTCGTTACTTACAGAGTCGAGTTTGAGGACGGAGAATGTATTGATAATCTTAAAAGTCTTGTTGTCTGTTGACTTGAAAATTATCTTTGACATTCTTGCGTTCTTGATGCTGACCATATAGCTACTGTCCTTCTCATTCTTCTGAATGTCGAGATCACCTTTCTCGATACTGTCAGGCAATGATAAGTCACCATACAGCTTTGCTGCTGGATAAATGTCATATGCTGTCGCTTTGTCACCGTCTTTGACGGCTGCGATAAACTGGTTGGTCAAATCTTCGACCGTACTCTTGTTAGAGTCGCATGATGACAGTCCTAGGACTGCCATCAATGCTATAGTTATGATACTTTTTGCTTTCATAAAAAATGCATTTGTGTCCGGATAAAATCTCAGAAGAGGTAAACCCCTATGTATTGAGGCTTCGGACTATTAATACTTAATTCTTTTGTTACTTTGAATATGGAATGGATATCATCTTGCTCCGTAGTGCCATAGAACTTCTTGATATGTAGATGTTGTTTAATCCAGCGAAATTGGCATGCCAATCACTTTTGTAACGGTCAATACATTTCTGGAAGTCATAACGAAAAACCAGAGACATAATCAGAGAAAATATGGTCTTCTTTGTACGCATTACAGAAAATCAGAGCTATTTGAGGCTCGTCTACAAAAGTACAAAATTTAATCCAAAAATTCAAAGAACGATATATTTAATTATTTTTCAATAACTTAGACTACATAATCCGGATTTTATCCGGACAGTAGTGGACCTCTAATTTGTAATTACCACTTTATAGCAGCCACTTTCCCGTTTTTGGTGTAGATGGCTCTAGGAAATCTTGCATTTATATATGACGCAGTCATTGCAAAGAGTCGTGTCGGGAGATATACCTTATAGCCGCTTTCTACTCTTACAAAGCCATATGCGATAAAATTAACGTCCTGCATTACAAGTTTATATTCTCGAACAATGCCCTCAGGCATACCTATGTATGGTCTAAAGTCTTCCATCGCATCGAATGCTTTTCGACCATACTTCTGTACCAGAACCTTTTCCATTTGTGCATGCTTATTCCTAGCAGCGTTTTTTATATTCTTTTCAGCTATTTGTCCTGCTTTTACTTCTGCATTATATGCTTGAGCGAATGAATTGTATTGTATGCACTTCTCGCCAACTTTCTCGCCATTCTTGTTCAGATATATTCCAACATATAACTCCAGCTTGTCATTCTCTTTGGCGGTCTTTGGCGTGAAAGAATAGTCGTCTTTAGTACCTGCATACTTAAAAATTCCAAGCATAGAGTTGCCTTCAGGCTGATACAATAATACTTGGTAGTTTGTTTTAAATTGGGATATGATATTCGGCTCTTTGTTCTTTTCGAAGAGAGTATATATATGACGACCATATTTTAATTTGCTTTCATCCCCATTTATCACTATAACAATTCTTCCGTCGGGATATATCACGGCATCTTCTATGAAGTCATTGTCAAACGTATGGGTCTTTGGTAGCACGTCCAAAGCTTTTATCATATTGGAATAACTTTCAGTATTTTGTGCAAGGCTTACTCCAAAGTAGGTTGCGACATCCGGATCCTTTGGGAGTATGGTTTCTTTCAACTCGTCATACAGCACGTCCCAGTCAACACCTCTTTTAATGTTCTCATTCACAAAGCGTTGCACGTAAGGAATGAAGTCCTTTGGTGAATCAGAATTTGTAATACCATCGATGAATGTGTACATCTTGCTTGGGTCGGCTTGATACGCTATCCAAACGGACTCGGCGCTTTGTTCTACGCCTTGGGCGTAGGACAAAAGTATGCTAAATACGCAACATGTTGTCAATAATATTTTTTTATCATATTTTATTCTATTTATCTTTATTCTTGTTGTATTCTGCCAAAATGAAGTTCATTATAGGCTCGTATATCTTCTCTGTTTCTTGTGACTTACAGTTTTCTTTAGTCGTGACTTTTCCGTTGCTGCTTATAATGACAGGTAGAGCCTCGTTATTCTTCAGCGAAGGAACTTGGTCAACAATTTCCTTTGTGACATTAAATAATTTTATTTTAAATTCCGGAGTAAATGAGCGTCCATAAACTTGCACCATCACTGCGACAAGGAAACTGCCCAATATGTTTCGTGACTTGAATGTTTCTATATAATTGAGCATATTTTGTTCCTTTTCGTTGCTGATGTCCTTGCCGCCGCTGGACTGGGCCCAGTTAATACGTTTACACTCGTCAGCTAGCCAACTGGCAAATTTGTAGTATCCATTTCTATTAATGGTAATAGCCTGCATTTGCTGTTTGACAGGATAACTTTTAGCTATTTTTTCAAAGTCCAACTCAACTGCTTGCAGTGCCCATGGCATCTCGTGCTTGAAGGCGCATTTATTTATGAAATAATCCTTGTAGTCATCTTTTTGCGTAGCCCAACCATTGTTGCGGTATCCATAGGGGAAGTCTCCTTCTTTATAAATCTTAATGACATTCCGGTCTTCGAAGTCTTCTACCTCTTCGATTTTGCGGATATATGAAGTGTTGTCCTTTACATACTCTGCGATGGCAATATCAGCATTGCTTGTTGCAAAAAGCGAGTCTACCACAGGTATGTCGTATGGTATGAACGACAGAAGAGTTTCAAAGTCCTTTGAGCGGATAGCTCTCTTGAGAGTTTGCTTCTTGTCTGCAATCAGTGACATTATTTTTTCGTGATACACGTCTTCAAGCCCATACTGTGATGCCACGTCGGACAGTTGTTTAGAAGGCTTGTTTATAAAGCTCATGGCAGCCAATGCTGCAGCTTTGTCTTTGTTCAGCTGGTACTGCAGGGCTACTGTATACATCTTGGTGACAGGAATCTGTGGGCACAGCTTGAGGTATTCCAAAGCCTTGGAATAGTCCTGGTTGCAAATCTTCTTAAATCCCAAGACGTAGTAGTTGGCTGCATACATGGCATCTTCGTAATACACTTTCTTGCCAGCAGCAAGTTTTGCATCCCATTTGGCAAGTTTCTTCTTGCATTTCTCGAAATATTCGTTGGCGCAGTTTACCTTCTCTTGTTTTGTGATGTACTCGCCGTCATATACCAACAGACGACTGATTTTTTCCTCAGCTTCTTGCTCTGTGTCAGCTTCTGCAAGAATCTCTGAGATCATAGACTTGAGAATTCTTTCTGATTCCAATTTCTTTGCTAAATCCTGTGAGAAAGAAATCTGTGTGAAGCATACTGCCAGTAGCAGTAGAATTAATCTTAAATGTTTCATGATGCTTTTTGTTTAAAATTATATTTATTAATTTGTTTTCATGCAAACAATGCTGTTGTTGCAGCATTGAGAATACCTTGCACAGTGAAGTCCAAGGCTACCGTGCCGAGTTTTTCTGCCATTTTCGTCATCAGTTCCTTGAAAGTCAGCTTTTCGTTGTTCTTGCTTTTTCGAACTTCTTTTAGCAGCTTGTTAATTTCTTCTTTACCATCTGCTGGAATACAGAGAAAATACTCAAGATCGTCGTAATCCATTGAGACTATTTCTGAGTTGAAGGAGCTGTCAGAGAATCTGCCTCCAGCTTTTAATGTTGAGTCTAAATATCTGCGCAAGTACATATCTTCTATGACAAATTGTATGCACTTGCCGTCTTTCTTGAAATGAGCCTGTTTAAGATGTTCGCAGACCATATTATATTTGTCAACGGATGTATTGTTGCTATATTTCAGTTCTGCTTCATAGCGCAGACGTTTAACTTTGCTTTCTGGTATCTTCAGAGCTATGCTGATTTCATAGTTCTTCTTTCCTTGAAGTTCGTGCTCCAATAAATAATGGAATATCCACACTTCAAAGTCATTTTTGTTCATGGTGCCAAAGCCTTTCTCCAGATATTTGGAGATTACTTCGTTTAATGTCAGTTCTTTCATTGTTAAAATTGTTTTAAAGATTTAGACACAAAAAAAGGTGCGAACCAATTTCATTCTGTTCTGAAGGTTCTGGACTACCTGTACACAAAGAATGAAAATCAGCTCACACCAATGGGTGTATGTTGATACCCATCCCACTAATGCGGAATGGTTACAATAATACACGATTGGCTGAACAACTTCTGACTTCGTTCTTGCGTACAATGAATTGTCCAGATTCTCAGTACGAACTAAGCATGGTTGTTTCCTTAACATGTCTGCTGTTTGTTTAGAACAGCGCTGCAAATTTACTATTTTTTTTCAAAGTTGATCATTGTGAACTGATTTTTTTGCAAAAATAGGTGATTTTTCTACATTTTCAGCGTTCCATTCTGTTCCATGTTTAAAATATGGGGCATTTTTAACGAAAATGTTGACTTTTTGTGTGTTGGTTGGATTTGTTTCTGTATCTTTGCAATATGGAACAGATATTACGTGAAATGATAGAAAGGATGGTGGGGCGCAAGATGCTTGTGCCTCGTGACTTCGTATGGTTAAGCGAAAAGGTGTTGGAGCGTACCCAGCAGAGGGTGAGTGCTTCTACGCTGCGACGATTCTGGGGATACGTGAACGAAGGGGTTACTGCCAGTAAGTTTACCAAGAATGTTCTGGCAATTTTTCTCGGCTATGCGGACTTTGAGGAGTTTGTCTTGTTGCAGGGGGCTGGAGAACAGCAGAGCCAGATGGTTATGGGCAGGGAAATATCTTGCGATGATCTTTATGAGGGACAGATGCTCAAACTTTCCTGGCTGCCCGACAGAACCTGCATCATCAGGTATCAGGGAAACGGAAGTTTCAAGGTGGTGTCATCAGAAAATACCAGATTGTCGAAGGATGATACCTTCGAGTGCCATCATTTCATCAACCATGAACCTGCTTATCTTCATGGCTGGAAACATGGAGATAGGGAGCCAGTCACTTATGCCATAGGTAAGAAGAATGGCATTATCGTGGAGCATTATCTGGAAGATTGAAATCCCGACAAGGTGGGCTTCACATATCTCTCAGCGGTATAGGAGGATAGCTCATAGATGATATCTGCCTTGCCGGCGATGTCTTTAGAGAATGTCTGCGGATAAGTCGTTGTGATGAATTCATTACTCTTATCGACAAACTGATTGAATGCCTCGCTCTTTTTCACAACAGACTGGATGGTGTCTATGCCGGATTCCTTCCACATCTTGTCAATAGCCTCCTTACCCTTGGATATGACTTCGGCGGCTTGTGCCTGTGATGCAGAAGATGGCTCGGTAGCTGCAGGCTGCTGGGAATGTTTGCTTTCAGAAAGTGGGGCAGCCTCACCGGCTTGCTGGCGGATGACTGTATCCTTCTTGGCTTCGTGATGTGCCGGGGGATGCTAATGCTCTTTTTCTGCTGATGCAGTAAAGGGTAACTGATGAAGCCAAATAAGATGATACAAGCCAAAGCTGCGATTGCGATACGCTTGATACCGGATGGATGGCTGTTTCTGCGAGCCATGAAATCGGCTCTGAGTTCGTCAACATTGGCATATCGCTGGGCTATGGGAGCCTTGCAACGCTTGATGATTGCTGTATAGGGTTTGCCTGGAAGTATCTTTTCCAGAATACAGCCTATGCTGAAGACGTCGTTGCGTATGTCTGCCTGCTGGGATACAATCTGTTCAGGTGAGATGTAGCCCGGGGTGCCGGCAGGCTGTTTGAGGATGGCAAAGTCATCGGTATCTGAAAGCCCGAAATCGATGAGTTTTACATGATTGCCGTTATGGGTAATCATGATATTGGAAGGCTTAAGGTCTCTGTGTACTATCTGCTTGGCATGGATGTAGTGTACGGCATCAAGTAGCTGGAGGAAGATGTCTTCTCCCTCAGTCTTCTTGCCACTCCAGTGTTCCAGCGTGATACCATCTATCCATTCCATCACGATACAGGTACCCATTTCCGGTATTTCTTCCATGCTGTAGGCTGATACGATGTAGGGATGCTGCAGGGATATGAGAATGTCGAATTCCTTATGCAGTAAGTTTTTGTAATTTTCGTCTTGACGGTATTGCTCCTTCAATCCTTTGAGTACCCACCATCTGCCATAGCGCTTTGCCTTGCAAAGAATGTTGAATCCTTTGCAAGGTAAGGGAGTAAAGTCTGAAAATTGCTCAGACCTTCTGCTTTCTTCTATGATAATTCCAGAATATGAATCCATGTTACTCAGACTGGGTTGATAATTCGGTTGCAAAATTAACTAAATAGAGATACCCATCCCACAGAAGCGGGATGGATATGAGTATACATATTGGGGCAAACAACTGGAACTGTCATTCTTGTGTACTGCGAACTGTCCAGATTCTCAGTCCGAACTAAGCGTAGTTGCTACCTCTTTATGTCTGCCGCCATTACTAACGGCATTGCAAATATAGGCATTTTAAAAGGAATTTTCAAGCGAAAGAGAATCTTTTAGTATTCTTTAAATTTTTACGATGTTTTTTGCCTGTATTTTTGTGGTATTTTACTTTGTGTTTTTGCGATAAATGGTATCGCATTTGCAAATATATATATGAAGTTCCGAAAAATGAAAATCCCCAACCTGCTAAGAAAAGCGGGTTGGGGAAATTATGATAGATTTTGCTTTCTTCAGATAATATCCGATTGTGAATTACAATGGATACTCCTCGAAAGCGTAGAGTACAGTGCTTAAATAACGCTCGCCAGTATCTGGCAAGAGGGCAACAATCTTCTTGCCCTTGTTCTCAGGACGCTTCGCAATCTCGGTGGCTGCAAAGGCGGCGGCACCTGATGAGATTCCTACCAGCAGACCCTCGGTCTGAGCCAAGTCACGACCTGCCTTGATGGCATCATCGTTCTGAATATCCAATACCTCATCGATGAATTCTGAAGAGTAGGTCTCTGGAACGAAGCCGGCACCGATGCCCTGAATCTTGTGCGGACCGCTCTGTCCGCCGTTCAATACAGGCGATGTGGCTGGTTCTACGGCAATCACCTTCACGTTTGGATTCTGTTCCTTCAGGTACTTGGCGATACCCGAAATGGTTCCGCCTGTTCCTACACCGGCTACGAAGATATCAATCTCGCCATCGGTATCAGCCCAGATTTCTGGTCCAGTTGTGGCATAGTGCTTGGCAGGATTGGCTGGGTTGGTAAACTGTCCCAGAATCACGGAACCCGGAATGGAATTGCGGAGCTCCTCGGCAGCCTTGATGGCACCAGGCATTCCGTCTTTACCGCTGGTCAATCTCACTTCTGCGCCGTAAGCCTTCACCAGGTTTCTGCGCTCCACACTCATGGTTTCTGGCATGGTGAGGATGAGGTGGTAGCCCTTTACGGCTGATACCAGAGCCAAACCTACACCCGTATTACCGCTGGTTGGTTCGATGATGGTGGCACCTGGTTTCAGGATGCCCTTCTGCTCAGCGTCTTCGATCATCGCAAGTGCGATACGATCCTTTACGCTTCCGCCAGGATTGAAGAATTCTACCTTAGCAATCACAGGAGTCTCCAAACCCTTGGATGCTGAATACTTACCCAATTCTACCAATGGGGTCTTACCGATTAAATCAGTAATCTGTTTATAAATCTTTGCCATTTTTTTTCTTTTGAAGTTAAAGAAGTTAAGGAGTTAAAGGAGTTAAGACAAATGCTTTTTCCCTTATATTAAGGAGCTTTGAAAGCTAAGTTTGAACAATAATACTATTGTCTTAACTCCTTAACTTCCTTTAACTCCTTAACTCCTCGAAATATTTATTTTACATACGTAAATGCCTCATCGAGAGCCTCAATCAGGTCGTCGATGTTCTCGATACCGATGCTCAATCGAACGGTAGAAGGATAGATGTGCTGCTCCTCCAACTCCTCTGGGCTCAACTGAGAGTGGGTGGTTGTTGCTGGGTGGATAACCAGTGACTTCACGTCGGCTACGTTAGCCAGCAATGAGAAGATGCGCAGGTGGTCTATGAACTCCCATGCCTCTTTCTCGCCGCCCTTGATATCGAAGGTGAAGATAGAACCACCGCCGTTAGGGAAGAGCTTCTTGTAAAGCTCGTGGTCTGGATGAGAAGGAACGGCTGGGTGATTAACCTTAGCCACCTTAGGATTGTTCTCCAGATACTCTACTACCTTCAATGCATTCTGAACGTGACGCTCTACACGGAGGCTCAATGTCTCCAAGCCCTGAAGAAGAATCCAGGCGTTGAATGGAGAGATGGTTGCACCGGTATCACGAAGGATGACCGCACGGATTCGGGTTACGAAGGCTGCTGCTCCGGCTACATCTGCGAATACGGCACCATGATAAGATGGGTCTGGCTTGGCGAGAGTAGGGAACTTGTCGGCATTTGCCTTCCAGTCGAACTTACCGCCATCTACGATGACACCACCGAGAGATGAACCGTGACCGCCGATGAACTTGGTAGCAGAGTGAACCACGATATCTGCTCCGTGCTCGATAGGACGGATGAGGTATGGGGTGCCGAAGGTGTTATCGATAATCAATGGGATGTTGTGGCGATGAGCAATCTCTGCCAACTTATCGATATCGGTTACATCTGAGTTAGGATTTCCGAAGGTCTCTGCATAGAGAGCCTTGGTATTGTCCTGGATAGCAGCCTCTACCTGCTCGAAGTTGCGAGGATCCACGATGGTGTAGCTTACACCCTGTGTGGATAATGTATGAGTGATGAGGTTATAAGTACCACCGTAGATGTTGTCGGCAGCCACGATGTGGTCGCCGTTCTGAAGGATGTTCTGCAGAGCGTAGGTAACGGCGGCAGCACCAGAAGCGACAGCCAAACCTGCTACGCCACCCTCAAGGGCAGCTACACGGTCTTCGAATACACCCTGAGTAGAGTTGGTCAAGCGACCATAGATGTTACCTGCGTCACGGAGTCCGAATCTATCGGCAGCGTGCTGAGAGTTGCGGAACACATAACTTGTGGTCTGGTAGATAGGCACCGCACGAGCGTCGGTAGCTGGATCTGGATTTTCCTGACCTACATGCAACTGAAGTGTCTCAAAGCGAAGTTTCTTTTCTGTACTCATAATCTATGTCCTTTCTTTAATTTTACGTTAATATTCAATCTATTCATTTATATAAATTGTCGCCCAGAAATCCAGTCATGATTAGCATCAGACTGTTTGTTCTGATTGACGCTGCAAAGGTACGGCGATTTTTTGGATTCTGAAATAGCATATGAGTAGTATTCCTGCTACCACGTTTGTGGTATTCAGGTGATTTTTTGCTAAAAAAGGGGCAAAATTACCTAATTTGGCTGTGATTCGTTACTTAATTTGGCAGTGTGAACCATCTCTTGTTCATTAGGCCTATTTTATTTTTATGTTTTTAACAAATTCTTATGCAGTCTTTTCGCTTTTTCACGTATCTTATATATATTGTGCACAATATCGTACACCCAACATGAAGATAGAAAAGCTGATAGAAAGAGTAAAGGCAGGTGATACTGACGCCTTGAAAACAGTTTATGATGCGTATTCTCAAAGGATGAGAAACGCTTGCATAAAAATTACCCAAGAGGACGAGGACACGGTGGATGACCTCGTCCAAGAATCGTTTATACGAGCTTATTATTCTTTGGAAAAGCTAAAGGATGCTTCAAAGTTTGGGGAATGGCTTGTTGCCATTACTAAAAATGTATCCTTGCGATATTTAGAGAGGAAGCGTAAGATACAAGTGCTATCTTTTTCTGAAATTGGGGATGGGTTTGATGTGGAAAGTTCTTATACTTCTGATTCCAAATTGGAAGAAAAAGAACTTTTTGAGCTTATCGACAAGTTGCCTTCCGGATACCGCAACGTGTTCAGAATGGCTGTCATTGACGGCTTTTCGCATAAAGAAATTGCAGAAAAGCTTGGTATTGAGCCACACAGTTCATCATCACAATTGACAAGAGCAAAGGGATTGTTGCGTAATATGATAAACAGACGAATGCTGACTGTCATTTCCATATTGCTCGTCAGCATACCTATATATAAATATCTGTTTTGGAAGAGAGGTACGGAAAAGGAGCAACAACCTGTAGCCAATATAAATGATGCTGCCAAGGGAAAGCGTTCTGTTGATCGTGTAACTGTGCAGCCTACTACCCAATCTCCTGTGGTTGACAAGAATATAATAGCAACGGCAAGTCAGGGCAAAATGAATTTGCCGGATTACCTCGTTGTTGATTCTGTTGGCATTCAAACAGATTATAAAACTGATCATAAAACAGATTTCGAAACTGGTTATGAAAAGACTGATTCGGCAATCAATATTGTAGTAGCAATAGATAAAGATAGCGCTTCACTCGATACAATAAAACAGGTTGTTCCTGAGCTAGAAAAATTTATAGCAAAGGAAGTTACCCCAAGTTACAAAAGCAAGTGGCAACTGCTTGCCATGGGTTCTGTGGGTTCTGCATTGGCTCAGACTGCTTATAAGATACTTGTGGGCAAGGGAGAAGATATTGCTGATGGACCTCAACCTTCAGGACCACAAATGTTTTCAACTTGGGAGCAATATTCTCAGTATTTACAGCAGAATGCACATGGCAATATGTCGGAGGCAGAAAAGGCTCTTATGGAAATTGCCATCAACAATACAAACAACATCAATAACATTAAAAACGGTGGAAAAATCGTCGAGCATGAGTATCATGACAAACCAATCACATTTGGATTGTCCATGACTAAGACTATCAATAGAAAATGGAACATGGAGACTGGTCTTCAATACTCCCAACTGAAGTCTGAATTCATTTTGGGTGAGGATGACTACTATGTACAAAAGCGGCAGAAAGTCCAGTATTTGGGCATTCCTTTGCGTTTGTCATACAAGTGGTTTGGCGTAAACAGGTGGACTGCATACACTTCCGCAGGTATCATCCTGAACATACCTTTATCTGGCAAGACAGATGAACAATATGTAACAGGAACTGTAGTTCCATATTCAGATAGCTGGCATTTTACCCCACCATTCCAATGGACAGTTGGTACGGGTATCGGATTACAATATAATTTTGCGAAGAATTGGGGTGTTTATCTGGAACCAACATTCAGTTGGCACATACCTAATGGAAGTACGACGCGTACCATTTGGACAGAACATCCATTTACCATTACCGTTCCTTTTGGAATCAGGTTTACATGGTAAAAACAATGTCCCATGCAGTCTTTAAAACTTTTGGTGTATCTTTAATAGTAGAAACACAAAAGTTTCTTAAGACGCATGTACAAGACAAAAGACTATATACGAAATGGGGTTATGTACCTCAACAATATGTTACGTCCTCGGCACAAGATGCTGAGTACGCTAATGTTGTATTCCACAACAAAATGCCAATCCCGTTGCAAGCATTGCTCAATTTGGCAAAAGCCAGTAGAGCATCTTTCTTTTAAAGACATCAGGGAAATTATGCGCAGTAAATGCATCTCTCAGCATACGGTTGTTGGATTGGAAGGTGGGGAGTTCCTGCTTCATCCTGAGGCAGATGTAATAATGGAGTGGTTCAAGGAGAACCATCCCAATTATACATTATTATCCAACTGCTTAAATCCCCAAAAAGTGATAGATGCCGTGAGAAAGTTTCATCCTGCTCATTTGTATGTATCTCTTGATGGTGATAAGGAAACATACAAGAGCATGAGAGGATGCAATGGGCATGATAAGGTAATAGAGGTTGTGAAAGCGGTGAGAGATGAGGTTCCTATCTCCCTCATGTTCTGCCTGTCACCCTGGAATTCCTTTTCTGATATGAGATATGTCATAGAGGTGGCAAAGGAATATGACATTGACGTGAGAATCGGAATTTATGGAACGATGGATTTCTTTGATACTACTGCAGAGCTTCTTTCCGTAGATTTTGAAAATTACATTCAAAACATACCTCAAAACATACATGATACAGAAGAAAATTTTGATTTTGTAGCCTTGTATGAAGAATGGCGAAACGGTAATCTCAGGTTGCGTTGTCAAAGTATCTTTAGCGAATTGGTGATTCACTCGAATGGCGATGTTCCACTATGCCAGAATCTCGATGTGAAGCTTGGCAACATCCATACACATTCGCTGGATGATATATTCAATTCGAGATTCGCACATAAGGAGCAATGCAGATACTCGAAGGAATGCAATGCCTGTTGGATCAACTTCCATCGAAAATATGATTTGATATTGCTGCGAAACCTTGAAAGATTTCTGCCCAAAAAGCTTATTCAAGTCGTTTATGGAAAATATCAATGGACAAACAACGTTAATGAAACATATAGGGAATACATAAATCGAATTAATAGCTAATGGAATATATAAAGAACATCATCGAACGTTATAAGCGGATAAGGAGCATGAGGCAGTTGAAGCAGATATATGGTGGCAATTATGCTTTTGTGGGCATTGGCAACCATAGTACAAATAATCTGTACCCTGTTCTGAACTATCTTCATGTTCCATTGAAATATATTTGCTGCAAGTCAGAAGACAAGTTACCGTTCATAGAAGCGGCTTATCCCAATGTCTGTGCGACAACATCTTTAGATGATATTTTGCATGATGATGACATTAAGGGCGTGTTTGTGTCGGTTTCTCCACAATCTCATTTCACGATAGCTTCGAAGGTTATCAAGAGTGGCAAGGCTCTATTTATAGAAAAGCCTCCATGCCAGAGTGAAGACGAACTGTTGCAACTAATCGGAATGAGAAAAGCGGCCGGCTTTCCGCAAGTAACTGTTGGATTGCAAAAGCGGAATGCCCCCGTCATCCGTATTCTAAAAAAGGAATTACAGAAGAGCAAGGGAAGAATGAGCTACAATCTCAAATATCTCACAGGGTCATATCCTGAAGGTGATGCGATGTTGGATCTTTTCGTTCATCCATTGGATTACGTGACGTTTCTATTCGGAAAGGCAGAAGTTAAGTTTGCTGGCTGGATAGAGTATCATACACTTATGTTGGTACTCGAACACGAAAAAGCTACAGGTGTTTTAGAACTGTCAACTGGTTATTCCTGGAATGATGCAAAAGAGTGCATGACGGTAAACACTTCATCTGGTATCTTTGAAATGGAGCAGATGGAGAGTTTAATATATAAAGGTAAGCAATCTACGTTGATGGGCGTACCTATAGAGAAAGTTTATCAACGGAAGAGGGTCGATGTTCATTTGTTCGACAGAAATAACTTCGTGCCAACTATCCATAACAATCAGATAGTTACGCAAGGCTACTTTGATACCATCAAAAGTTTTGTCGATGCAGTAGAGAAACGAAAGAGTTCCTCGGAACAATCGTTAGAAGCGATAATCGATACTTATAAGTTGATTGAGTCAATTCGTTCAATTCAAAATTAAAAATAGATATAGTTATGGTTAAACAAGTTGTATTTTTAGTTATGGCTGCTATGGCAATGGGAGCTTGTTCTACGGAACAGAATGTCATGGAGCAGGTAAGAATGAGTGATGTGGTAAACTCTGGCTGTACATCATCCTTCTCAGCAACAGAAAGTCGTCCTGAATATTATAAAGCAGAAAAAGAAAAGTCTGCAAAGATGTTGGTTTCTGTTGATGCAAAAGGTATTGCTCATTTTCAAGTGACAGACCTTCAAGCAAATTGCGCAGTAAATGGATTTAACCCTCAAGTACATGCACAAGACGGAGAAATCCGTATTGTGTTGATTCCTTTGGGAGATTCCACGATTGAGGCAGACTGTATGTGCAACTATAATGTAAGTTTCAATCTGTCGAACTTATTTTCCGGCACTTATCATGTGATGGTATATCGTTCTGATTTCTCGGGCAAATATGATTCAGCCAAGCCATGTTATGAAGGAAACATGTCCTTCGTGCCAAATAAAAATATGGAGATTGAGTTAAAATAAATAATTGAAGTTTCGCAAGTGGTTCAAGTACGGGCTGAAGGCCCAAAAGCTTCTAGCCCAGGGCATCGCCCTGGGTATAATAGCAATCAACAAGGCGCCCTGTAAGGGCAAAAGCTTTGTAAATTGCCTGATTCTTTTGAAGCTTTTGCCCTTACAGGGCGACAAACTTGCGTCCATGATTACCCAGGGCGCTGCCCTGGGCTAGGAGCTTCTGCCCTTTCAGGGCGTGTGGAGCTCACTTGCGAAACTTGAGTAAATAACAAAGTTCTCTCTGTTACTATAGCCTAAATTAAGGCGATAAACAGCAAAAAGTGGCGATAGGTGTGCGTAATCTCATAAAAAACTGTCCTCATCTGAATGGGTGTTTCAGATGGGGACAGTTTCAGTTATGTTTTGCTACATTACAGCTATATTTCTGCTACATTGCAGCTATGTTACAATCTGAATCCTAAGCCGATGGTCATCGGGTAGCACTCGGGAGCCTTGGTCTTGTTGAGCAGCGGGGTTACTCCGGCACGGGCGTAGAGCATCACTCCAGAGTAGCCGGCACGGGCTTCCAGGTTCACGCCGATAGGGTTGAGGTTGATATCGCCCGTTTCGGTATGCTTGTGCTTGCCTATGAAGTAGCGGGAATGCTCGTGCCAGCGATATTCTACGGATGGACCTAAAGCCAGGAATGCATCATGGCATCCTATGCGCTTCTGCCACTCCAGCATGATAGGCAGGCGGAGCACATTGTAGCTGATATAGCTTTTCTTCAGCATCTCGCCTTCTATCGGAGTCATTGTCGATACCCCGTTTTCGGTGCTTAATACATAATTGTCCTTGAAATGGTGGTGTACCTGTCCGATGGAGAGAGAGGAGGTGAGCGCCATTTCGTTGGAAAGGCGGAAGCAGAGACTGGTGAGGGTAATGCCCCATTCCCACGACTTGGAGTCGCGACTGTGCATCTCGCTGTTGCCTCCCATGCTTCCCCTGCTGCCTGGCAACTGGCTGCAGCCGAAGAAGAAGGTTGGATAATGACTCTCCAGACTGCGCTTGCGCTTGCTCAAAGTCTGAGGGATGAAAGGTGAGGTGACAAATACCTTTTCTACTTCCTGACCATCTACGAATTGGGTCTCTGAAATCTTGGTCATCTCGTTCATCTCGTTGCCGTTCATCTTATATATCTTCACAGAAGTCTGTTCTCCATCCTGCTTGATGACGATGTTCTGGTCGTTCACTCTGATTGTGGTGTCGTTAGCCTCTACAGAGACAGGTGCACTGTTGCTGTTGGTTTCAGCAAGGGCGAAGGCTGGCATCATGGCAGCCATCATCATTACGTTTTTGATATTCATAATACTTTATTTTATGTTGTTTCTATCTTCTGGAATAGCAGAGTTGCATGATGTCTTCGGGCGACAGATCGCCTTCGATATAAATCACGGTTCCCTTGCTTTTACTCGGGTTACTGAAGAGGATGAAGCGGTTGTCGCCATTGCTCAAGGGTGCCATCATGTAATAGCCGCTCACCATCTTGCCATTCTCCACTACTTCTCTGATTTTCTTTGCAGCCTTGCGGTCGGCCTTCAGATAGTGGGCTATTTCCGTGGCATGGTTCTTATATACCAGACTCTTGTATATCTTGAGCTTGTAACCTTTGAGTTGCGTATTCTGCATCGTAACCATCTTGCATCCCTTGGCGTGCCCGAATCGTTGGAATATGCTTTTTACGTACAGCCCCTCCTGGGCATTAGCCGAAATCGAGGCTACCACGATAAGAAGCAGTCCGATGAAGAAGCGTTTTATCAAGTTGCATCGTTTCATATTCTATACCTTATTATATATATTATACTTTATAGTTTGATTGATTGTTTCATCTAAAAGATGAATTTATTGTTTCATCATATCCAGGGCACTGAATGGATCTTCGGAATCTGCCGAAACATCTTCCAGGGCATCCAGGGCTTCGTTATGAACGAACTCCTGGTCGGTATAAACCTTACCGTCGATAACTGCATAACATTCAGGCTGAGGCTGGGCTATCTTCTGGATGCCCACAATCAGGAATGCGATGATAGCGGCTGCTGCCACAGACGTGCCAAAATATTTGAGCCATCTGCTGCGAGAAGCTTCCTTCTTATCTATCTCCTTCTCTTCTTCTTCTTTTAGAATTTGAGAAAGATTCATCTGTTCGAATCCGATATAACTGAAAAGGGCGCGATAGGATTCCCATTCTTCAGGAATATCATTGGCATGCTCTTCGAAATATTTTCTGAGCGTTGCCTCTTCCTCATTGGATGTGGCACCATCCATATACTTGTCGAGCAAGTTCTGTATCGTCTTGAATTCATTTGTATTCTTGAATTCATCGATTCTTTTTATTTTATCGTTCATCTTCTTTCCTCCTTCTTTATTTTGTTCTGTTCTGTTTCACGAGATTCATATAAGTCTCTCTGATTTTGAGTCGGGCTCTGGAGAGATTCTTTCGGAGATTATCGGCAGTGCATCCCGTTATCTGCATGATTTCATCGGCAGTATAGCCTTCTATCTCCTTCATGCGGAATATCTGCTGTTGCAAGGGCGGAAGCTGTGCCACTATCTGCTTGATGAGGTTTACCTCGTCCTGTTGCTCTGCCCGCCGGTCTTCTATGGGCACTTCCATCACCTTGTCGGTGGTGAAGTTCCGCTCCTCATGTCGGCACTGGTCATAAAACTTGTTGCGCATGATGGTAATGGCTAGCGCCTTGAGGTTATCTTCTGCCTGGATGTTCTGGCGCATGTCCCACAGCCTGAGCATGACTTCCTGCACGAGGTCTTCGGCATTGTCGTCACTCTCAGTCAACCTTAGCGCATACGCTTTCAAGTCGCTGCGCATCGGTAGGATGATATGGTTGAATTCTTCTGTTCTCATAACCTTAACACTCTATAGACGTATGAAATTGAAAAATCGGACATCTAAAAAAAGATTTTTTTCAAAAAATGCTTTCTTTTTTCAAAGAAATATATTATTTTTGCAGGCATAAACATGAAATTTAGTAATCGAAGAAATAAAAATTAGCAATCGAAAACATTAAAAAACTGAATGGCTTATGGCATCAATAGTTTCTATTATTCCCATCGTATTGCTGTTCATCTTGATGCTCGGTTTCAAGATGGCAGGTCATAAAAGCGCCTTGCTGACGCTCGTAGTTACCGTGTTGCTTGCTCTCTTCGCTGCTTCGCCGCTGGGCATGATTGCCCCGGAACATGCGGAGGATAGCGTGATCGCCCTGACGGGATGGGCGGTGGTGGAAGGCATCCTAAAGGCGGTGTTCCCGATTCTCATCATTATCCTGATGGCTATCTACAGCTATAATATCCTCGTGGAAAGCAGGCAGATTGAGGTAATCAAGAGGCAGTTTACATCGATTACCGATGATAAGGGACTGCTCGTGCTGCTCCTTGTATGGGGATTCGGCGGACTGCTCGAAGGTATGGCGGGCTTCGGAACGGCGGTGGCGATACCTGCTGCCATCCTCATCGGACTCGGATTCAAGCCGATGTTCTCGGCGCTGGTTTCCTTGATCGGTAATACCGTGGCTACGGGATTTGGTGCCGTGGGCGTGCCGGTTACTACGCTCTGTAATGAGGTGGCGGAAAGCGGATCGGCTTCGGCGGCACAGATTTGCGAGACTTCGGCCTTCGCCATTATCCAGCTGGCACCTCTCTTTATCATCCTGCCTTTCATTATCCTGACGCTTACCGATAAGCACAATCTTATCAAGAATCTCATCATCGCCCTTTGGGTGGGAGTGATTTCCGTGGTAGTGCAGTTTGTATGTGGCTATTATCTCGGTTCGGAGACACCAGCCATCATCGGTTCGCTGGCAGCCATTATTGCCATCATCGCATACGCCAAGGTGTTTGCCAGAAAGAGCAAGGTGCAGGATAAGGAAACCTTTACGCTTGCCGAGAGCCTGAAGGCATGGAGCGTTTACCTCTTTATATTGATATTCATCCTGGTTTCCGGCGCACTCTGTCCTCCGGTCAATGCTTTCCTCAAGAGTCATCTGGTGAGTGCGGTTCATCTGCCTGTACTCGACAGCACCTTTAAGTTTGGCTGGATTTCCAATGCGGGTTTGATGCTCTTCCTGGGTGCTACGATTGGTGGATTGGTTCAGGGTTTGAGCCTCAAGAGACTGATGGTGATTCTTGCCCGTACCACGGTGAATCTGCGTAAGACGGTGGTGACCATCTGTTCGCTGATAGCCCTGGCAAGTGTGATGAACTATTCGGGAATGATTACTTCCATCGCCTCAGGTCTGGTGGCTGTGACGGGCGACTTCTATCCTCTGGTAGCTCCGATGATTGGTGCCATCGGAACCTTCGTAACGGGGTCTGATACCTCTTCGAATATCCTCTTTGCCAAGCTTCAGGCTCATGTTGCCAACCAGTTGGGAATGACAGGACAGAGCACTTTCTTTGGTATGGAGGGCGGTCAGGAGAACTGGCTGGTTGCCGCCAATACCACGGGAGCCACGGGTGGCAAGATGATCAGTCCGCAGAGCATCGCCATCGCTACTGCAGCCTGCGATATGGAGGGGAAGGATGGAGAGATTCTCCGTTCGGCCATCCCATACGCCCTGCTTTATATCGTTTTGGGCGGACTGATGGTTTATTTTGGCTGCTAATCTTCTTCCTTATATAACAAAAGAGGGTGTGTCATAAGTCCATGGCACATCCTCTTATATTTTTTGCCTTAAGGCTAATTATATTTTCCCTTAAGGCTAATTATATTTTGCCTTAAGGCTAAATATATTTTCTTCCAAGCACGCAAATCCGCCGGTACGCCTAGCGGGAAATATAACGAAATCGACATTCAATCATTTACGCATGTCTTTTCTCGTAAGCCAGACTGTGGTCGTGTTGGTCGATATCATGCTTCGACTTGCTCTTTACCACGAGCCATACGCCGGAGAATACGAGGATGGCGGCGATGGCCTGCATGCCCTTGAACACGGCGAGACCCACGATGACACTCACGGTGACTGATACCAGCGGCTGCACATAGTTATATACACTCACCACGGTAGGGCGGAGGGTCTTCTGACCAATCATCATGCAGATATAGCCCAGATAAGTGCCGAAGAGAACCACGTAGCCCGTTTCCCACCAGGTGCTCATCGGAACATGAGCAAAGTCGATGCTCATCACGTGGCTGATGGTGAAAGGCCATATCAGGACTGTTGCCCAGAGGAACATCCACTTGTTGATGGTGAAGAGCGAATACTTAGACAGCAGGTTCTTGAAGAGCGACAGGTAGAGGGCGAAGGAAAGCTGCGCCGACATACAGAGCAGGTCGCCCCAGATGTTTCCCACCTTGGCATTGCCAGCCGTGGCACTCGTCATGATGATGATGACGGCACCTGCGCATCCCATCAGTACACCGAGAGCCTTCTTCCATGTGATAGGCTCCTTCAATATCAGGAAGGAGAGAACCATGGCGAAGATAGGCATCGAGGTGGTCATGATGCTGGAGTTGCTAGGCGAGGTCATGTTCAGACCGATGGTGTAAGAACACTGGTTGAACACGAGGGCGAAGAGTCCGGCAGCAGCAAACTTGAAAATGTCTTTTACTGGAACATGCTCTTTCTTGGTGAATAATGAGGTGAGCCAAAAGAGGAGCGCGCCACCCAAAACACGGAAGCTCACCAGGTCGATGCCGTCGATGCCGTGAAGCATGGCATCCTTGCCTACGGGAGCCATCAGTCCCCAGAATGCGCCTGAACAGAAGAGGCACAGGTGGGCGATAAGAGGTCGTTTGTTATCCATTTTTCCTTATTTCTATTTAAATCTTCTTTATTTTGAATAAAATCGAGTGCAAAGGTACAAAAATTCGAGGAATTTTGCTATATTTGCGGTATATTTTTTAGAAGTTAAAGGAGTTAAGAAGTTAAAGAAGTTAAGACAATAGTCTTTTTCCGTTCTTGACTATTAAAGATAGGAGATTATTCTTATGCAGAAATATGCTGATTATATCAAACAGATAGAGATAGAATCTCTCTGGAGCGGTACCAAACATATTCTTTGGAACCTCGACCGCCGTGTCAATATCCTGAGTGGTGTAAACGGCGTGGGCAAGAGTACTATATTAAATAAGGTGGTAAAGGGCCTGGCAGCTGGCGGCGAATTCCCTAGTCACATGATCAAGGGCGTACACCTGAAGGTGGAGCCGGAGGAGGCAAAGTGGATTCGCTACGATGTAATCCGATCGGTGGATAGACCGCTGATGAATGCCGAGATGATCAACAAGATAGACCTTACCCTGGTTACCGAACTCGACTGGCAGCTCTTCCAGCTGCAGCGCAAGTATCTGGATTACCAGGTGAACATCGGCAACCGCATCATTGCCGTATTGCAGAGTGGCGAACCGGATGCCGCCTTCAAGGCTCAGCAGCTGAGCGAACCGAAGAGGATGTTCCAGAATATGATAGATGATCTTTTCAAGGATACCGGAAAGACCATCATCCGAACAGCCAATGAAATCCGATTCAACCAGATGGGCGAGCAGCTTCTGCCTTATCAGCTTTCGGCTGGCGAAAAGCAGATTCTTGCCATCCTGCTCACCGTGCTGGTGGAGGACAACCAGTCTTATATCCTCTTTATGGATGAACCGGAAATCAGTCTTCACCTGGAGTGGCAGAAGCAGCTCATCAGTCTGGTGCTGAAATTGAATCCGAATATCCAGATTATCATGACCACCCATAGTCCTGCCGTGGTCATGGATGGCTGGATGGACCATGTAACGGAGGTGGATGATATTACTATCAAGTAAAATAACGGCTTATGGCTAAACGTTTAACCGATAACATCAACTCGCTTTACTTCGAGGCCGCCAACAGGATGACCTCGAAGAAGGCTCGGCGCAAGATCGTGGCTTACGTCGAGAGCTACGATGATGTCTTCTTCTGGCGGTCGGTGCTGGGAAAGTATGAGGATGACACGCGCTATTTCGAAATCATGTTGCCTACCCGCGATAATCATCTCGACCGTGGCAAGAAGGCGGCTATCGGAAATATGCTCAAGGGGGTGGGCAAGGATATGATAGCCTGTGTGGATGCCGACTATGACTATCTGCGCCAGGGTACCACCGAGGCTTCCCAGCAGATGCTGGAGAGTCCCTATATCTTCCATACCTACGCTTATGCCATCGAGAATTTCCAGTGTTACGCCAAGGGTTTGCACGAAACCTGCGTGATGGTGACGCTGAACGATACCCATATCTTCGATTTCGAAAGATTCATGGAGGCGTATTCCCGTACAATATGGCCTCTCTTCGTGTGGCATCTTCTCTTCTATATCCGTCATCGCAAGATGTCGATGCATTTTGACATGGCTGAGTTCGACAAGGTCATCGTATTGCCATCGGTAAGAATCCAGGAACCTCAGCAGGCCATCAATTATCTCGCCAAGAAGGTAAGGGCAAAACTTTTCCAGCTGGAGCGCCGCTTCAAGAAGTTCAAGGATGAACTGCCGGATATGATTCAGTATCTGAATGCCTTGGGGGTGAACGAGCATAACACCTATTTATATATACAGGGTCATCATCTTTTCGACTTGGTTGTGAGTCCGCTGGTTCAGAGTGTCTGCGATACCCTGCGCAATGTAAGGGAGAATGAGATCCGTGATAGGGCGGTTCATTCCGAGCAGGCACGCACAGAGATGGCATGCTATGAGAACAGTCTGGGCAAGGTGAAAATGATGATGAAGAAGAACACCTTTTACCAGTTCTCTCCGGAATTCCAGAAGATTCAGAGGGACGTGGAGAAGTATCTGGAATAATCATCCTGAAATGAAATTGCAGAAATAAACTCTTTATATCGAAATAAAAAATGCGAGCCGGAAATGGCCCGCATTTTTTTATTTTGATATCTTATTCTTATACGTATGTCTCCAGGAACTTCAAGGTTCCTTCAACCTTCAATGTCTGGGTAGAGGCAGGAACTACGATGCTCTCGCCGCCCTGCAGGGTAATCTCGTTACCCTCGTTGTCGGTAATCTTAGCCTCACCCTTCAAGCCAATCAGAATCACGAAGCTGTCCAACTCTGAATAATCCAGGGTCATTGGTTCGTCGAGATCATAAACGGCTGTGGTGAAGTAAGGGCACTGCACCATGCTTACACCCTGGTTCTTGGCAGGAGTGTAGTTCTGGCGATAGTCTGCCAATACGGTGTAGTCGATGCACTCGGCAGCCTCCTTGGTGTGGAGCTGGCGATAGTTGCCATCCTTGTCCTTGCGCTTGAAGTCGTAGATGCGATAGGTTACATCGCTGGTCTGCTGAATCTCGGCAACGAAACAGCCTGTTCCGATGGCGTGGATTCTGCCCGCAGGAATAAAGAAGCAGTCGTCCTCCTTCACGTTATACTGAGCCAGGGCATCGGTGATGGTATCATTCTCCACCATCTCCTTATACTGCTCAGGAGTAATCTGCATCTTCAAGCCGTTGTAGAGCTTGGCATCCGGCTCGCTTGGCAGCGCATACCACATCTCGGTCTTGCCGCGCTCCTTACCCTGCTTCTTGGCAATCTCATCGTTAGGATGCACCTGGATAGAAAGGTCGGTGTTGGCGTCGATAAACTTGATGAGCAGCGGGAACTCATTGCCAAAACGCTTGTAGTTTTCGGTTCCAAGTAAACTGTCCTTCAACTCGGCAACAACCTCATTGAGTTTCTTGCCCTTCATTTCGCCATCAGCTACGATGCTCTCGTTGCCAGGAACTCCAGAAATTTCCCAGCTCTCACCTACTTTCTCTTGCTTCATGTCAAGATGCTTGAAAGCGATAATCTTGTTGCCACCCCAAATAGTGGACTTCAATAGTGGTTCAAATTTTAATGGTTTCATAATTTTTATTGAATTAGTTGATAAAATGTTTCTAGTTATAGAACTCTTCATTCTTCACTCTTCACTTAAACTCTAGTTCTCCCTCCAGAAGGCAGGGGTGAAGATCACCAGTACGCTGAATATCTCCAGACGTCCGATGAGCATCATCAGCGAGCAGAACCATTTTGCCACATCAGGCAGTTCGCTCCACGACATCGTAGGTCCTATCTCTGTACCCAAGGTAGGTCCCACATTGCCCACACAGCTCAGGGTGATGGTGATGGCATTGGTGTTGTCGATGCCCATGGCTATCATCGTGAACGAGATGACCAGGCAGATGATGAGATAGGTGGTGAGGAAGGCGAGCAGCGTTACTCGCTTCTGCATCGGCACGTTGACACCATCAATCTTCAGCGGCAGCACAGCGTTAGGGTGCAGAATCTGTCGGAACTCATTCTTCACCATTCTCACCAGCATCACGCCACGGATACACTTCAAACCTCCACTCGTACTGCCCGAGCAGGCTCCGAAGAACATGCAGGCTGCCAATACCACCCAGGTAACGTGAGGCCAGAGGGCTGCATCGTCGTTAAACAATCCCGTGGTGGTGATAAATGATACCACCTGGAAGACGGCACTGCGGAAGGCATGCTCCACATCGTAGTTGCGCATTACCATCAGCTCTACCATAATGAAAGCCGTAAAGGCGGTGACGAGGAGCATATAGAACTTGAACTCCGAGTTCTTGAACAGGTCCTTGATCTTGAACTTGATGACTGCTGCATAAAGCAGGGTGAAGTTCACTCCCGAGAGGAAGCAGAAGAAGGTGCAGATGTATTCCAGCGCCGGAGAATGGAAGAACGATGTACTGCTGTTGTGGGTGGAGAAACCACCCGTAGCCGTAGTGGTCATCGCATAGTTGAAACTGTCGAAGAGATTCATTCCTGCCACATAATAGGATGCGATGCAGGCGATGGTGAGCACCAGATAGATACTCCATATCCATTTTGCCGAAGTGGAGAGACGGGGATGCAGCTTGGTCTTGATAGGACCCGTAGCCTCGGCGGCAAACACCTTGGTCTGTCCGCCTACGAGCGACGGCAGCAGGGCGATGGTGAAGAACACGATACCCAAACCGCCTATCCACTGGGTGAGCGATCGCCAGAAGAGCAATCCGTGAGGGAAGCATTCCACATCATCCAGGATGGTGGCACCCGTGGTGGTGAATCCCGACATCGTCTCGAAGTAGGCATCCGTAAAGTTGCTGATGTAGCCGCTTATCATGAAGGGTAGGGTGCCGAAGAGACTGAAGATAATCCAGGATAGCGACACCACGAGATAGGCATCGCGGCGCGACATCGAGTTGTCGGCTCCATGGCCCCTCCATTTCAGAATGAGTCCGCCTCCGATGGTAGCGAGTGTTGATATCACGAAGGCGAAGACATCTTCCTGCTGGTAGTAATAGGCTACCAGCAGAGAGATAAAGAGCAGGAAAGCCTCTATGAAAAGCAGTTGCCCCAATATCTTATATATCAGTTTGCTATTTATCATATAAAATGCTTCTCTTTATCATATAAAATACTTCTCTATCTTCTTCATGTTGATGTTGTGGCAGAACACCATCACCGAGTCGCCCGGTTCTATCTGGGTATTACCCGAAACGAGCATTCCTTCGCCGTTTCTCACCAGTCCACCGATGGTTACACCGATAGGCATCCCCAGGTCTTTCACCGGTTTTTGGGTTACCTTGGAACCCTCCTTGGCGATGAACTCAGCCACATCGGCGTTGGCGCTCATCAGGAAGCGCACGTTCATCACGTCGGCATCGAGCATCATCTGGTAGATGTAGCTGGCGGCAATCATCTTCTTGTTGATGATGGTACCGATATCCAGGCTCTCTGCCATGCTTACATAATCAACATTCTCTACTGCCGCCACGGTTTTGCGCACACCCATTCGCTTGGCTGTGAGGCAGGCCAGGATGTTGGTCTCTGCATTTCCGGTCAGTGCCACGAAAGCCTGGGTGCTTCTGATTCCCTCTTCCGTAAGCAGCGGAATGTCGCGTCCGTCGCCATGGATGATGAGGGTGTGGGTATCGTCGAGGATATCGTTGAGATATTCGCAGCGCTCCTCGCTCATCTCTATAATCTTGCACTCCATGTATTCCGGCATCTTCTTCACGGCTCTCACGGCTGTGCGGCCGCCACCCATAATCATCACGTTCTTTACATCTACATAATGTTCCTTACCTACAATCTTGCGGATGTAGGGAATGTAGTTGCGGGTGGTCATGAAGTAGGCGAGGTCGTAGAGTTTCAGCTCGTCGTTACCGCCAGGGATGATGGTATCGCTGCCTCGCTTGATGGCTACCACATGGTATGGGTCGTTAGGACCGCTGATGTTCTTGAGCGGTTCGTTGAGAATCTCGCAGCCCTCACGCAGTTTGATGCCGAGCATCACGAGGGCTCCGTCGTGCACATCCCAGCGCTGGCGCACCCAACTCATCTTCAATCCGTTGTTGATATCCACGGCAGCCAGCATTTCCGGGTAAATCAGTTTGCTGATGCCCAGTTCCCTGAAGAACTCCTGTGCCTGCGGTTCCATGTACTCGGGGTTATCCACACGGGCCACGGTGCGTTTGGCACCCAGGTTCTTGGCAAGGATGCTTGTCGTGATGTTCATGCTTTCGATGGGAGTGACGGCGATGAACAGGTCGGCGTCGGCAACTCCGGCATCTCGCAGCGTACTCAGGCTGGTAGGCTTGCCCAGCATGGTGAGCAGGTCGCAGTCTGATCCTATGCTGGCCAATCGCTCCTCGCTTTCATCAATGAGCGTAATCTCTTCCTTGCTGCGCGACAGGAGTCGTGCCAGGTGGGTTCCGATGGCGTGAGCGCCAGCTATGATTATTTTCATTTCCTATTTAATATATATAATAATGTATATCGATCATGCAAATCTTAACGTTTTGCTTACAGCCTTCTAGCTTCTGCTTACAGCCTTCAGGGTTTCTTTGATGCTGTTGTTGTCAAGATGCACGATTTCTCTGAGCTGGTTCACGGTGCCATGCTCCACAAAGTCGTCTGGCAGTCCCATTCTTGTGATGGTTGGCTGGTAGCCATGGTCGCTCATCCATTCCAGAACGGCAGATCCCATGCCTCCATTTCTTACTCCATCCTCTATGGTGACGATGTGCTTGAACTTCTTGCCCACCTCTTCGAGGAGGCTATTGTCGAGTGGCTTCAGGAATCGCAGGTCGTAGTGGGCGATGCTCAGAGGCTTGCCTTCGCATTGTTCCTTGCCTTCATCGCTGGCTTCGCACTGCTCCTTGCCTTCCGCCTCCAGTTCGGCGATGGCCTTGGCAGCATCGTTTCCGATAGGACCTATGGTAATCACGGCGATGTCGTCGCCATCCTTCAGTTTTCTTCCGGTACCCGTCTTGATTTCCTCCATCGGGTTCTTCCAGTCTACCAGCACGCCGTTGCCGCGAGGATAGCGGATTACGTAGCTGCCCTGGTTAGGCAACTGTGCCGAATACATCAGGTTGCGCAGCTCATGCTCGTTCATCGGCGAAGCGATGGTGAGGTGAGGGATTGGACGCAAGGCTGCCATGTCGAAAGCACCATGATGGGTAGGACCATCTTCTCCCACCAGTCCGGCACGGTCCAGACAGAGTACCACCGGCAGATTGAGCAGTGCCATATCATGGATGATGTTATCGTAGGCACGCTGTGCAAACGAACTGTAGATGTTGCAGAACGGAATGAGACCGTCTTTCGCCATACCTCCCGAGAAGGTGACGGCATGTCCCTCGGCGATTCCCACGTCGAAGGTACGGTCGGGCATCGCCTTCATCATGATGTTCATGGAGCATCCTGTAGGCATGGCTGGTGTCACACCTACTATCTTCGGGTTCTGCTGTGCGAGTTCCAGAAGCGTGTTGCCGAATACATCCTGGTATTTAGGCGGTTTGTTGCTGGTGTCTGCGATGAGGCGCTCACCAGTTTCCGGGTCGAATTTGCCCGGTGCATGCCAGATGGTAGCACTCTTCTCGGCAGGTTCGTAACCCTTGCCCTTGGTGGTATGCAGGTGGAGCAGCTTCGGACCTTTCATTTTCTTGAGCTGTTGCAGCAATCTTACCACTTCCTTGACGTCATGACCGTCGAACGGACCGAAGTATCGGATATTCATTCCCTCGAAGATGTTCTGCTGATGGCTCAATGCCGATTTCAGCGCATTGTTCAGGCGGATGATGCCCTTCTTGCGGTCGTCGTTGAGGTAGCCTTTGGAGTGGAGCCACTGCGAAGCCTTGAAACGAAGCTTGTTGTAAGTTTCATTGGTGTCGAGGTTCAGAAGATACTTCTCCATGCCTCCCACGGCACGGTCGATACTCATATCGTTGTCGTTGAGGATGATGAGCATGTCGTTAGGAGTGCTTGATACATTGTTCAGGCCCTCGAAAGCCAGGCCGCCACTCATGGCGCCATCGCCGATTACAGCCACCACGCTGCGATCAGACTGTCCTAGTTTGCGTGCCGCCACAGCCATGCCGAGTGCCGCAGAAATAGAGTTGCTGGCATGTCCGCAGGCAAAGGTGTCGTATTCACTCTCCAGTGGAGTAGGGAACGGACGGATGCCGTGAAGCTTTCTGTTGGTACAGAACACCTCACGTCTTCCTGTCAGAATCTTATGTCCGTATGCCTGGTGGCCCACATCCCAAACGATTCGGTCGTTAGGGGTATTATACACGTAGTGGAGTGCTACGGTGATTTCAACCACGCCAAGAGAGGAGGCAAAATGACCTGGGTTGACGGCAACCTCGTCGATGATGTCTTCTCTCAATTCTTTGCATACTTGTGGCAACTGGTCGATGCTCAGTTTGCGCAAATCCTCAGGGTATTTGATGTTACTTAATAGACTAAACTTACTTTTGTCCATATTTCCTTGTTATTTGTACATGCAAAGGTAATGCTTTTTTTTAATAAATAACATTTTTATTGGGATATTTTCGCTTTTTCCGTTTTTTCTTCGTAATTTTGCCCCAAAAATTGAGATATGACAATGAAAAAGAACCTATTATTTGCGGGAGCCTTGCTGATGGCTTCCATGTCTATGATGGCGCAGACCAAGGTTGGCGGCATCAGTGAATCTATGATTCAGCAGTTGGCAAAGAGCCAGAATGGCGGTGCTGCCAACAAGGCACTCTTCAATGCTATTGCTGCTAATAACATCGACGATTTGGTAAAGAACCATGCCAACGAGGCTCCTGTTGATACTCATTTCAGCATCGAGACACCAGCGCAGAGCATCCACAACCAGAAGAGTTCCGGCCGCTGCTGGATGTTCAGCGGTTTCAATGTGCTCCGTTCTAACTTCGCCCTCAACGACAAGCAGGGCAGAGTGGTGGAGTATTCACAGGATTATCTCTTCTTCTACGACCAGCTGGAGAAGGCTAACCTCATGCTGCAGGGCGTCATCGACCTGGGCAAGAAGAGCATCGAAGACCCTCAGGTGCAGTTCTTCTTCAAGAACCCTCTTAACGATGGCGGTACCTTCTGCGGTGTTGCCGACCTGGCAAGCAAGTATGGTCTCGTACCAATGAGCGCCCAGCCTGAGACATTCTCAAGCAACAATACATCAAAGATGAGCCGCCTCATCAGCAGCAAGCTGCGTGAATATGGATTGGAACTTCGCAAAATGGTTTCACAGGGCAAGAAACCTGCTGCTATTCAGGCTCGTAAGGGTGAAATGCTTGCTCAGGTTTATCACATGCTCAGCCTTACCCTGGGTGAGCCAGTGAAGGAGTTCACTTATGCTTTCCGCGACAAGGATGGCAAGCAGATTGGCGAGGCTAAGAAATATACCCCTAAGAGTTTCTATGAGGAGACCGTGGGCAAGGATCTGAACGGCACCTTCCTGATGGTGATGAACGACCCACGCCGCCCATACCACAAGACCTACGAGGTGGAGTACGACCGCCACACCTACGATGGCCACAACTGGAAGTATCTCAACCTTCCTATGGAGGAGATTGCCCAGCTCGCCATTGCCTCTCTGAAAGATGGTCATAAGATGTATTCAAGCTACGATGTGGGCAAGCAGCTCGACCGCAAGCGTGGCTATCTGGCACTCGACAACTTCGACTATGCCAGCCTCTTCAACACATCTTTCCCAATGAACAAGGCCGACCGTATTGCTACTTTCGAGAGCGGTTCTACTCATGCCATGACCCTGAGTGCCGTGGATCTTGATGCCAATGGCAAGCCTGTGAAGTGGAAGGTGGAGAACAGTTGGGGTGCTGACAATGGCTTCAGCGGCTGTTTCATCATGACCAACGATTGGTTCAACGAGTACATGTTCCGCCTGGTAGTGAACAAGAAGTATGCTTCAGAGAAGCTCTTGAAGGAATTCGACCAGAAGCCAACCATGTTGACTCCAGACGATCCATTGTTCCAGTTGGAAGACTAAACCTATAATATATTATGTTAGAGAAAAATAAGCGTGAGCGCATCATCGCGCTCGTCAACAAGGAAGTAGTGCCTGCCATTGGTTGTACCGAACCGATGGCGGTGGCTCTCTGTACAGCCCAGGCAGCCACCACTCTGGGCAAGCGCCCTGAGCGAATCCAGGTGCTCCTGAGTCCTAACATGCTCAAGAATGCGATGGGTGTGGGTATCCCAGGCACAGGTATGATAGGCTTGCCTATCGCCGTATCGCTCGGTGCCCTCATCGGAAAGCCTGAGTATGAACTCGAGGTGCTCAAGGATCTGACTCCCGACAGTCTGGAGAAGGGCAAGCAGTTTATCAAGAATGCCGACATCAACATCAAGTTGAAGCAGGGAGATGTGGATAAACTCTATATCGAGGTGAGCTGCTATGCAGATGATGCACAGGCCACAGCCATCATTTCCGGTTCTCATACCAACTTCGTGTATGTGGAGCGCAATGGTGATGTGGTCTTCGATAAGCGTGGTGGAGCGAAGGGTGATGAGGCTGATGATGATATCCAGCTCAATTTCCCGATGGTCTATGAGTTTGCTACCACCGCTCCGCTTGATGAAATCTCTTTCATCCTCAAGACCAAGGAATATAATATGAAGGCTGCCGAGGAGTCTATCAAGGGCAATTATGGTCATTGCTTGGGCAAGACGATGGACCGTCCTTTGAGTCATGGCATCTTTGGCAACAACATCTTCTCGCACATCATCTCCCGCACCGCTTCTGCCTGCGATGCCCGTATGGGTGGCGCCATGATTCCGGTGATGAGCAACAGTGGCAGCGGCAACCAGGGCATCTGTGCCACCAACCCTGTGGTAGTTTATGCCATGGAGAATGAGAATACCGAGGAAGAGATGATTCGTGCACTGATGCTCAGTCACTTAACGGCTATCTATATCAAGCAGAGCCTGGGCAAGCTTTCAGCGCTTTGCGGTTGTGTGGTAGCCAGTACGGGCAGCAGTTGCGGTATCACCTATCTGATGGGTGGCGATTATACCCGCATCTGCAATTCGGTGAAGAACATGGTGGCAAACCTCACCGGCATGATTTGCGACGGTGCCAAGCCAAGCTGTGCCCTGAAGATTTCTTCGGGTGTGAGCACCGCCCTTCTTTCATCTCTTCTTTCGATGGAAGGCAAGTGCGTGACATCTGCCGAGGGTATCGTGGATGATGATGTGGATAAGTGCATCCGCAACCTCACCTCCATCGGTGCCGATGCGATGAGAACCACCGATGATATGGTGCTCGACATTATGACGCATAAATAATCAGGTAGCATGCCGTATAAATAAATAGAAGTGTAGATTTTACGTTATTTATAACTAGAAAATCATAAAGGCTCGCAAGAATCTTTCTTGTGAGCCTTTTTTTAGGATATTTTGAGCCTTTTTGCTTAAAAAGATTTAAAATAATGAATTTTATTTCATTAAAAACCGGTTTATATTAAAATTTATAATAACTTTGCAGCGGCTAACTTAAATAGATAGGCTGAATAACATCGGCAGAAATAAATTATTGGACCAAATAACAATTTTTAAACTATATCTTATGATTAGACAACTATTCACAGTAAGTTCTATGATTATGGCTCTTGGTATGACTCCTACTCTCGCATATGGGGGGGTGACTTACATCCAGGAAACTAATCAGTCCAAGAATGGACAGTGCACGGGTACCATTATTGACCCTACAGGTGAGCCGGTAATTGGTGCTACAGTTACAGTTAAGGGAAAGCAGGGTGGAGCCATCACCGATTTGGATGGTAACTTTGTGCTTTCCGACGTGCAGCATGGTGCTACAATCTGTATCAGCTATATTGGCTTCGAACCAGTGGAGAAGGTATGGAAGGGTGGTGCCATCAATGTAACCTTGCAGGAAGACAGCAAGACCCTGAACGAGGTCGTTGTTGTCGGTTTCGGTACTCAGAAGAAGGTAAATCTCACTGGTGCCGTTTCTACCGTTGATTCCAAGACTCTCGGCGCTCGCCCAGTCAACTCTGTTGTTGATGCTCTTCAGGGTGCAGTAGCCGGTATGAACTTCTCTACACCAAGCAGTGGTGGTACTCTTAATTCAACCAAGAATTTTAATATCCGTGGTACAGGTACTATCGGTGCCGGTTCTTCTGTATCTCCACTCGTGCTTATCGACGGCATGGAGGGCGATATGAACGCACTCAACCCACAGGACATCGAGAACATTTCTGTATTGAAGGATGCTTCAGCTTCTTCCATCTACGGTTCACGTGCTGCCGGTGGTGTAATCCTTATTACTACCAAGAGTGGTAAGAAGGGTAAGACTTCTATTAACTACAACAACTCATTCCGTTTCGATTCTCCTCTCAATATGCCGGAGATGATGGACTCTTACACATGGGCTAAGTACATGAACGATGCATCTGTTGGTAGCGGTGCAGGTGTCTGGTTTACAGATGAGAAGCTCGAGCAGATCAAGAAGGCTCAGAGCGATCCTACCATGCAGAAGATGTTCAAGAACAGCAACAACCGTTGGGAGGTTTGGGATAATACGCCACTCTTGCCTCTTGGTAATACTGACTGGCTCAAGGAGCAGTTTGGTACCAGCTTCTCACAGGAGCATACCTTGAGCATCAATGGTGGTGATGATCGTTTGCAGTACTATGCATCAGGTAACTATCTCAACCGTGGTGGTCTTCTCCGTCATGGTGATGATAGCATGCAGCGTTATACCATGACTGGTAAGATCAACGCTCAGATAACCAACTGGTTGCGCATGACCTATAATACCCGTTTCTCACGTAATGACTTCGATTCTTCTGGTGATTTGATTAATGGTACAGATGTGTTCTTCCACAATATGTGCCGTTATTGGCCTATTTTGCCAACTACCGATCCTAATGGCAACTGGTTGCCAGAGTCTTACATCGGACGTCTTCAGAATGGTGGCCGTGCTAAGAACCAGACAGACCGTCTTTCTCAGCAGCTTTCATTTGTAGCAACTCCTGTAAAGGGCCTGACTCTCAATGCAGAGCTGAACTACCGTATTGATACAGAGTTCAACCACCGTGACTGGCAGACCACATACGGCTATGACTGCGACAACAATCCATACGTAGATACCAATGCAACATCAAGTGTGTATGAGTATTCATTCAAGTCGAACTATTTCAACCCTAACCTCTTTGCAGAGTACAGCCATTCATTTGGTGAGCACAATATGAAGGTGATGGGTGGTTTCCAGAGTGAATGGTTCCGCAAGCGCAATATGAAGGCACAGCAGAATGGTATCATGTCTGGTCTTCCTACTCTCGATACAACAACCACCAAGCCAAGTGTAGGTGGTGCTTATAACTCATGGACTACAGCCGGCTTCTTCGGTCGTATCAACTACGATTTCGCAGGCCGTTACCTCTTCGAGGCTAACCTCCGTTATGATGGATCTTCACGTTTCCTCCGTGCTAACCGCTGGAACTTCTTCCCATCATTCTCTGCAGGTTGGAACATTGCCCGTGAGAAGTTCTGGGAGCCATTGACTGATTACGTAAACACATTGAAGCTCCGTGCTTCTTGGGGTCAGTTGGGTAACCAGAATACAGACAACTGGTATCCTTTCTATCCAACCATCGGCTTCTCTGCACAGGGTGGTAACTGGTTGATCAATGGCGCTAAGCCAAATACCGCTTCACAGCCAGGTCTCGTATCTTCAACTCTTACATGGGAGAAGAGCCGTACATGGGAAATCGGTCTCGACTGGGGTGCTTTCAATAACCGCCTCACCGGATCGTTTGGCTACTATCAGCGCAAGACATTCGACATGGTAGGTCCTGCTCCTGAGTTGCCTGTTATCCTCGGTGCCAATCCTCCAAAGGTGAACAACCTTGATATGACATCTAAGGGTTGGGATCTCCAGATTGGCTGGCGTGACGTAATCGGTGAGGTAAGCTATGGTGCATCTCTCGTATTGAGTGATAACCAGGTGGTCATCGATAAGTATCCTAACCCATCCAAGAACCTCGACTCATACTATGCTGGTGCTAAGCTCGGTGACATCTGGGGTTATACCACAATCGGTATCGCACAGAGCCAGGAAGAGATGGATGCACACCTCGCAAAGGTTAACCAGAGCGCACTCGGAAGCGGCTGGACTGCAGGTGATATCATGTATGCCGACCTCGATGGTGATGGTTATGTTAATACTGGCGAGAATACAGCTGATAAGCCAGGTGACAGACGCATCATCGGTAACTCTACTCCTCGCTATAACTTCGGCTTGAACCTTGATGCAGCTTGGAAGGGCTTTGATATCAAGGTATTCTTCCAGGGAACCCTCAAGCGTGATTATGCTGCAGGTGGTGCCGTCTTCTGGGGTGCTATCGGTCAGGGTAAGTGGCAGTCTACCGGTTTCAAGTTCCATGAGGATTACTGGCGTGAGGACAATAGGGGTGCATACTACCCACGTGCTGACTGGGGTGGTGGCCGCAACATCCAGACTCAGACCCGCTATTTGCAGAATGCAGCTTATGGCCGTTTGAAGAACCTCACCATCGGTTATACCTTGCCAAAGTCAATCACAAGCAAGGCTTATATTGAAAATCTTCGCTTCTTCGTATCTGGCGAGAACCTCTTCACCATCACTAACTTCACAGAGGCAGGTGATCCAGAGCTGATCGGAGCAGGTTATGGCGGTGAGATTGGTAAGGCATATCCATTGTCTAGAACCTACTCATTCGGTCTTAGTGTAACATTCTAACTTATCATTTAGATTATAGAAAGGAAACAATTTATGAAAATTAAATATATTTCAATGCTCTTATTGGGCGCGACGCTCGGTCTGACAAGTTGCGATGACTATCTTGACAAGGAGCCTGAAAGCAACGTGACACCTGCGTCTTTCTTTACTAGCGCAGACGACCTGGCTGCCTACACCGTGAATCTCTATGGTGTATTGACAAGTATTGGTCCTGGTAGCTATGGTATGAGTACCTTTGCTTACGATAACGATACCGATAATCAGGCAGGAACCGGTTATTCTAGCCGTTGGGTTCCTGGAAACTGGAAAGTAGGTCAGAGTGGTGGTGCTTGGGATTTCGGTAATATCCGCTCGGTGAACTATTTCCTGGATCAGGTACTGCCAAAATTCGAGGCTAAGCGGATTAGTGGTGCTGAGGCTCAGGTACGCCACTACATTGGTGAGGCATACTTCCTCCGTGCTTACCTTTATTTGGACAAGTTGCAGTCTTTGGGTGATTTCCCTATCGTGCTCACTGCGCTTCCTGATGACAAGGAAACTCTCGTTGCGTCTTCCAAGCGCCAGCCACGTTATAAGGTAGCTCAGCAGATTCTCGACGATCTTGACAAGGCACTCGGTCTTCTGATGGAGTCAGCTCCTGGTGGCAAGAACCGCATCTCTCGCGATGCAGCCCTTCTGCTCCGTTCTCGTGCAGCCCTCTTCGAGGCTACATGGGAGAAGTATCACAAGGGTACTGCGTTTGTGCCAGGTGGTCCAGGTTGGCCAGGCAAGGCTGAGGATATCCAGGGATTTGACATCGATTCTTCCATCAATCACTTCCTCGATGAGGCTATGAAGTCTTCTAAGGAATTGGGTGATAAGCTCGTTGACAACCTCGTAGAGAATACGGATACTCCAGAGGGTCAGAATGCAAGCTTGGCAAGTATCAATCCTTACTACACCATGTTCTGTGACAAGGATATGAGTGGCTATAGCGAGGTGTTGATGTATCGTGCTTTTGATAAGTCAAAGGCTAACGTTACCCACAACGTGCAGATGCAGTTGCAGCGCAACGGCGGTGGTACAGGTTGGACACGTGGCCTCGTCAACTCATTCCTCATGCGCAATGGTTTGCCTATCTACGCTGCCGGATCAGGCTACGACCCAACTTGGGAAAACCAGGGTGTGAAGGCTACCTTGCAGAATCGCGATTCTCGCATCCAGCTCTTCACCAAGATGGATGGATCTATCGAGAACTACACCAGTGAGGGTGCTGTTCCAACCGACCTCTCATGGACAGTAAAGGGCAACAACGAGACTCGTATGGTGACAGGTTTCGCAGTAAAGAAGGGTAAAAACTATGATTCCCAGCAGGGACTCAATCACGACTACGGCGAGAGTGGTAGCATCGTATTCCGTGGCACAGAGGCTCTCCTCAACTACATGGAGGCTTCCTGGTTGAAGAACAATACTATCGACGCCACAGCTGATAAGTACTGGCGTGCACTCCGCACCCGTGCTAAGGTAGATCCTGATTACAATAAGACCATCGCTGCTACCAACATGCAGGAGGAGGCTAAGTGGGACTTCGGTGCTTACTCTCACGGTCAGTTGGTTGATGCTACTACTTACAACATCCGTCGTGAGCGTCGTGATGAGTTCATCGGTGAGGCTTCTCGCTGGGAGGACTTAATCCGCTGGCGTGCTTGCGACCAGGTAAACGGTTATCAGATTGAAGGTATGAAGTACTGGAGTACTGTTTACGAGGGTACATGGCTCGATGGCACAACCAACCTTGTAAAGGTAGATGTTGAAGGAGGTAAGGGTAATATGAGTGATAAGACCATTAGTGGTGACTATATCCGTCCATACCAGATTTCCAAGGTTAACAACCAGGTATTTGATGGTTATCACTTTACCCCTGCTCACTATCTGTCTCCTATCGCACAGAGCGTATTCCGTCAGACTGCAGCGGGTGACCAGACCGATCTTACTACATCTGTAGTTTACCAGAACCCAGGTTGGCCATTGGTTGCCGGTCAGGGTGCAACTGCAGTAAAGTAAAGCGTGTGAACATATTCATTCGGCTTATGTCTTGAAATAAAGAGATTAAGGCATAAGATACTAAAAAGGCTCGCAAGAAGTTTTTGTTTCTTGCGAGCCTTTCTTGTTTACTTTGAATATTTGCTGGAACTTTTCAAGCCAAATTCATCAATTAATCTCTTCCATTCGTTTCAGGTTCCATCCTTCAAACTGCATGATAATCTTATGCAATGTGGTACCCTGGCGCACCTTCTTCCGATTCATTGAATCATCAGAAAGAAATCGAACTGTGCTTCATTTGAATTTGGAATGAGGCTCAAGTAAACTTTAATAGAGCTACACGTAAACTTTGTTTAAGTCTTAAACCAGTTTGAACTGAGGCTTACTTCAACGGCAAATGAAGCTTATTTCAATGGCAAATGAAGCCTATTTCAAGTGCAGATGAAGCCTATTTAGTTTGTTGCATCAGTAAAATCGTGAGGGATAAAACCAAAATCGTGAGGGATGCGTGAGGGATAAATGCCCATTTTTTAGTATCTGTCACTCATGTTGCTTCTTGTCTATCAATAACTTATCCGGTTTCTTCTTGGAAATCGTGATGGGTGATAGATGATTTGGCAAAAATATATTCGCCTTCGGCACCCTTCTTGTCCTTGTTCTTGTTCTGTTTCAATACTATCTGAATCACGGTGCAAAGATACGGCGTTTACTAAAAACCTATATCTAAAACCTTGATATTCATTTCGTTTACCTTTATAACACGCTGTATATACAAAAGTCTTGGAGCCTAGGGTTCACATCACACCTTCTTCTTAAGATTAAAAGAAATTAAAAAAATGCCTTTTTCTTGGAGATAATCGCGGATAGGTGTGTATTTGCACCATCCGATAATCGCGGATAGGTGTATTTATCCGATATTATTAATCTAGGATAGGTGTAAATTATGAGAAGAAAACTATTATAATATTATTGAGAAATTGCGTATTTTCTAATATTTCCACCAAAAAGATTTGCGTATTTTCTCTGTTGTAGTAAAGAGTAAGCAACAAGTTATGAATGTCTTTCTAAATTGTACTTTCATAATCTTGAACTTTCAAAACAAACTCGCTGGATGACGAAAAATCATCCGGCGAGTTTGGGATATATTTGATTTATATTTACACGAGTGTAGCTACGATTTCCTCACGGGTTCCTGGCAACATGTCGATAACAGGAATCTCTGGCATGGTGTAGCAACCTGGCTGGAGACGGAATGAAGCGCGAGCCACGTTAACCAAAACCTGAGCGGTGAGGGCAGGGTTGTTGATGCTCATGTTGAACTCGAAACGCTGGTTCTGAGTCTTGCCAGATACACCCTTGCGAACGAGGTTCACACCATGACCCATATCCTTTACATCATCTACAGATGCAACGGCAAATACGTGAGTCTCATCGTGAGCGAAGTATGGATCAGCCTTGATCTCTGCAGTAACATCCTCAAGCTTGGCACCTTCCTCCAACTCTACATAAACCATGCGGCGGTGGATACCCTCGCCCAATGGGATAGTAACAGAGAGCGCTTCCTTCACACCCTGCTTGCCACGAACGCAAACTGAGTGGCCCATGCTCATACCAGGACCGAAGTTGGTGTATGTCAAGCCCTTTGGAGCCAAGCTTTCCATCAATACACGTACAATAGAATCAGAACCTGGATCCCAACCGGCAGAGATTACACTCACCTTGCCAGCCTTCTTGCAGTTCTCCATCTGCTTAGTACGATAGTCGAGGATGCTGGTGTGGATATCGAAGCTGTCTACGGTGTTGATGCCGAGGGCAACAATCTTCTCTGCATATTCTGGGCAAGAACGGGTAGGAGTTGCAAGGATGGCAACATCAACGTCTTTCAACTTTGTGATGTCATCTACCACCTCATAATCTGCCAATTCTGCTGGTTTATCCTTAGCACCCTGGCGACGTACGATACCTGCAATCTCGAAATCTGGAGCTGCTTCGAGAGCCTCTACTGTAAACTTACCGATGTTGCCGTAACCTACTACGGCTGCTCTAAACTTTTTCATCTGTTAATCTTTTATTTCTTTTATTTTTATTGTTGTTTCTGTTTTCGTGTGCAAAAGTATAGCTTTTTCTTGAAATACGTGACGTTTTAATAGATTTTTAACTCATAAAAGTTGCAAAAGGTAATAAAATCATGGTTTTTAGGTAGGGAGAAGGCCGAATTGTAAGGCTGATTGAACAGATTCCTTATAATTTCGTGATTTCATCGTGAAATGAGATTTCTTTATTTAAGCCACCCGATATATTAATTTAAAACACCCGATAATATATCCTGGCTTTCGTACAATATTTCCCACTACCCCTCGTTTATAATTTATAATTTATTTATTAAAGAGGTGTAACTTAGCTTCATCACATATAAAAAGGAGAAATCAAAATATGATAGAATATATTCATGGCGATTTAACCGAGCTGACCCCAGCGATGGCCGTCGTAGAAACGGCTGGAGTGGGATATGGACTCAACATTTCGCTCAATACCTATACCGCCATTCAGGGCAAACAGGAAGTAAAACTCTATGTTCACGAGGTGCTCGTGGCTGGTGGAAGAGACGACTCTTTCACCCTTTTCGGTTTTGCTACCAAGCAGGAACGCGAACTCTACCGTCTGCTCATCACCGTATCGGGCGTGGGTGGCAACACGGCGAGAATGATTCTCTCGTCTATGTCGCCTGCCGAACTCTGCAGCGTGATTTCCACAGGTAACGACAAGATGCTGAAAACCGTGAAGGGCATCGGACTCAAGACGGCACAGCGCATCATCCTCGACCTGAAGGATAAGATCGTGAGCCTCGGCATCGCAGACGAATTACCTGCCAACGGCGGCAATGTGGCGATGGTGAACAACGACATCAAGGATGAGGCTGTCAGTGCCCTTACCATGCTCGGCTTCTCGCCGGCACCTTCGGCAAAGGTAGTGGTGGATATCCTGAAGGCTCAACCCGACCTGCCTGTGGAGCAAGTGGTGAAACTCGCATTGAAACAAATTAAGTAAATGAAGATAAGACAAAGAATCATATATCTGGCGATGGCGTGGCTGATGGTTTCTACCTTCGGCTACGCCCTCGCTTTGCCTTTTCTGCAGGATGATAGAACCAGGCAAAGAAACCTGGGGGCACAGAACAGACAGGCTGCTCCGGCTTCGAGACCATCGGCACAGAATGGGAATCAAGTCAGGAATCAGCCCCGCAATGGCAACAATGCCGCAAAGGATGGGGATGAGAAGTCGGGCGTCAATGCCCAGCCGCTTCTCATTTCTGAAGATACCATCCCAGATTCCCTGCTGCATCCACGCTGGCAGATTCAGCGCACCCAGCCGTTCTCGCTGAGCGACCTCTACCAGAGTCCGCTCGACCTGAAGCGTCCGGATGCCCTGAAGTATGATGTGATCTACAACGATACCATCAACCGCTACATCATCGGCAACAAGATGGGCAACACCTGGCTCTCGGCTCCTATCATGCTCACTCCGGCGGAATATCTCGCATGGACTGAACTGAACGAGCGAAACGCTTTTTACCGAAAGAAGAACGACGAGATATACCAGGCTAAGGGCAAGGAGAAATTCGATTTCACCGATATGCACTTCGACCTGGGACCGGCTGAGAAAATCTTCGGTCCTGGCGGCATCAGGGTGAAGACGCAGGGTTCTGCCGAACTGAAGTTTGGTATCAACAAGAAGAATATCGACAACCCTTCGCTGCCTATCCGCAACCGAAAGACCACGATGATGAACTTCGATGAGAAGATTAATCTGAATCTGAACGGTAAGATTGGCGACAAGATGAACCTCAACCTGAATTACAACACCGATGCCACCTTCGACTACGATGCGCAGAACATGAAACTGAAGTATGACGGCAAAGAGGATGAAATCATCAAACTGGTTGAGGCGGGTAATGTTTCCTTCCCTAGCAACTCGTCGCTTATCAAGGGTGCCAGCAGCCTCTTCGGTCTGAGAACCGATATGCAGTTTGGAAAACTCAAGTTGCAGACTGTTTTCTCGCAGAAGAAGTCTGCCTCTAAGAGTGTATCGAGCAAGGGTGGCGTACAGCTCACTCCTTTCGAGTTGAATGTAGCCGATTACGAGGAGAACCGACACTTCTTCCTCTCCCGATTCTTCAGAAACCATTACGACGAGTGGATGAAGAAGTTGCCTAACCTGGTAACGGGCGTCACCATCAACCGTGTGGAAATTTGGGTAACCAACAAGACGGGAACCACCACGAATACCCGAAACATCATCGCACTGACCGACCTGGGCGAAACCGAGAAGCTGAGCAACCCGATGTGGACTGCGGGAGGAACCAAGGTGCCTTCCAACCAGGCTAACACCGAGTATACAGCGATGACAAACCAGTTTGCTGCAGCCCGTGACAACGACCAGGCTTCTTCCGTACTGGAAGGCGGCGGACTGGTGGGCGGCAGCGATTACGAAAAACTGGAGAGTGCCCGACTGCTCTCTTCCTCTGAATACTCCGTGAATACGGCGATGGGATACGTATCCCTGAAAACCGGCTTGCAGACCGACCAGGTACTTGCCGTGGCTTACGAATATACCTACGGCGGCGTAACCTATCAGGTGGGTGAGTTTGCTTCGGATATCACCGATACTAAGCAGGGACTCTTCGTGAAGTCGCTGAAGAACACCAGCTGCAGTCCGCAGCAGGGCAACTGGGACCTGATGATGAAGAACGTATACTATCTCGCCTCTCAGGTGGAGAAGGAGAAGTTCCGTCTCGACATCAAGTACCAGAGCGATACCACGGGTGTCTATCTCAGTTATATTCCCGAGGCGCAGGTCAAGAGCCAGCCTATCATCCGCGTGGTAGGAGCCGACCGACTTGACAACAACAACAAGGCGCGCAGCAATGGTTACTACGACTATGTGGAGGGCTACACCGTATCCAACGGTCGTGTGTTCATCCCGAAGGTAGAGCCGTTCGGAAGCTACATGCGCGATTATCTGGTGAAGAACGGCGTTGCGAAGGAGCAGGCAGACAAGTATGCCTTCACTGAACTTTACGATAGCACGAAGACCATCGCCAAGCAGTTGGCAGAGAAAAACAAGTACCTCATCGTGGGGCAGTTCAAGGGCTCGGCAGCCAATGTCATCTCCCTGGGTGCCTACAATGTGCCACAGGGTTCGGTGGTGGTAACGGCAGGTGGCGTAACCCTTACCGAGGGTTCCGACTACTCCGTGGATTACAATGCCGGCGAGGTGACCATCCTCAACCAGAGCATCATTGATGCCGGAACAGCAGTGAACGTATCTCTGGAAAGCAACACCGACTACGGACAGATGAGAAAGACCATGGTGGGCTTGAACTGGGAATATGATTTCTCCAAGAATTTCCAGATAAGCGGTACGCTGCAGCATCTTTCCGAGCAGGCACTCACCAACAAGGTGGCGATGGGTTCGGAACCATTGAAGAATACCATCTGGGGTGTGAACCTGAACTGGAAGAAGGAGAGCCAGTGGCTGACCAATGTGCTCGACAAGATTCCGTTCCTGCATCTTACCCAGCCATCCTATATATCCTTCCAGGGCGAGTTTGCCCAGCTCATTGCGGGCGAAGCAGGAGGCACACAGGACAACGCCTCTTATCTCGACGATTTCGAGGGAACCAAGGAAACCATCGACGTGATGACTCCTTCTTCATGGATTATTTCGAGTGTGCCATCCCTCAACTTCAAGGAAGATTACAACGACAAGTCGGGCTTGACCAGCGGTTTCCATCGCTCCCGTCTTGCCTGGTATTGCATCGACCCTCTCTTCACCCGCCGAGGCAGTTCGCTGACCCCTGGCCACATCAAGAGCGACCTGAAGCAGTTGAGTAATCACTATGTAAGAGAGGTGTATGTAAAGGAGCTCTTCCCATTGCGTCAGCAGAGCACCTATCAGGGAGCCACCAACACGCTGAGCGTGCTCAACCTGGCTTACTATCCATCGGAGCCGGGTCCGTATAACTTCAATGTGAACGACCTGCAGCCCGACGGAAAGCTTCAGAATCCTCAGCGCAACTGGGGTGGTATGATGAGAAAGCTGGATACCAACAACTTTGAGCAGGCCAACGTGGAATACATCGAGTTCTGGATGCTCGACCCTTTCATCTACTCCAAGGATCAGGCTGATGCCGCCGACTATGGTGGCGACTTCTACATCAACCTGGGAGAGGTGAGCGAGGATATTCTGCGAGACGGCAAGAAATTCTACGAGAGTGGAATGCCGGTGGATGGCAGCGACAGCTTCACCTATACACAGTGGGGTAAGATTCCTACCCAGAGCACCGTGACCTACGCATTCGCCACCACCAGTGGCAGCCGTGCCCTGCAGGATGTGGGTTTCAACGGACTCACTGATGGCGAGGAGCAGGAATTCTACAAGAGTGCCTATCTCGACCAGATTCAGGGCAAGGTGAACCAGGCGGTGTTCGACAGCATCTTTGCCGATCCGGCACGTGACGACTACCACTATTTCCGCGGTTCCGACTGGGATCAGCAGAAGACATCCATCCTGGACAGATACAAGTATATCAACAACCCTCAGGGCAACTCGCCGGATAGCGACAGCCGCACCGAGAGTTATGATACATCTTATAAAACTACCCCTGATGTGGAAGATATCAACCAGGACTATACGCTCAACGAGTATGAGAAGTACTACCAGTATCACGTGAGCATCCGTCCGGAGGATCTCGTGGTGGGCAGCAACTTCATCGTGGATAAGCGAGAGTACAGCCAGACCTGGCGCGACAACACGAAGTCGTCAGTAACCTGGTATCAGTTCCGCATCCCAGTGGATGAGTTTGAGAAGCGTCAGGGCAACATCAACGATTTCTCCAGCATCCGCTTCATGCGCATGTTCCTCACCAACTTCAAGAAGCCGGTGGTGCTCCGATTCGGAACCCTCGACCTGGTGATGAGCAAATGGCGCACCTACGACCAGCCATTGGGAGCTGCCAGCGGCGGAACCCTGGAGGCGAGCACCGTGAGTCTGGAGGAGAATGCCGAGAAGACACCGGTGAACTATGTGCTGCCTCCTGGCATTGAGCGAGAGAAAGACCCTAGTCAGCCACAGCTGGTTGAGGCCAACGAGCAGGCGCTGAGCATGGTGGTCAAGAATCTGAGTAATGGCGAGGCAAAGGCGGTTTACAAGAACTCTACCATCGATTTGCGCCAGTATAAGCGCATCCAGATGTTCACCCATGCCAATGCCCTGGAGCAGAACACCACCAACCTGAAGGATAATCAGCTGTCTGTGTTCCTGCGTCTGGGTAGTGACTATAAGAACAACTACTATGAGTACGAGATTCCGCTGAAGGTGACCGAACCTGGCAAATACGTAAGAAACAGCACTGCCGACAAGAAGAAGGTATGGCCTGAGGAGAACATGCTGAACGTGGCGCTCAGCGTCTTCACCAACCTGAAGAAGGAGCGCAACAAGGCGAAGGCACAGGGGCTGGCTTCCTATATGGCACCTTATACCATGTATGATGCCGACCATCCGAACAACAAGCTCACCATCGTGGGTAATCCTACCCTGGGCGAGGTGAAGACCATGATGATCGGTGTGCGCAACAACTCGGGCGAGGAGAAGAGCGGAGAAGTCTGGATCAACGAGCTCCGACTGCTGGAGCACAACAACAAGGGCGGTTGGGCAGCCAATGCCAACCTCAATGTGCAGCTCTCCGACTTCGGTAGCGTGAATGCCACCGGAAGATATATGAGCGAGGGCTTTGGCGGACTGGAAGACGGTGTGGCAAGCCGAAGCACCGACAACTATGGCACCTACAGTGTAACCACATCGCTGGAGATGGGTAAGTTCTTCCCAGACAAGGCGAAGGTGAGCATACCTTTATATTATAGTGTGACCAAGGAGAAGACTTCGCCGAAGTATAATCCGCTGGATACCGATATGGAACTGAAGGATGCTCTGGATGCCACCGGCTCGAAGGCAGAGCGAGACTCTATCGAGAACATCGCCGTGACCAAGGTGACGCAGACCAACTTCTCTGTTTCCAATGCCCGTGTGGGTATCGCCACCAAGGGCCATCCGATGCCATACGACCCAGCCAACTTCTCGTTGACCTACAGTCATGCGCATCAGCGTACCACCGGCGAGACCACGGTTTATGAGAACCGTGACAACTGGCGAGGTGCCCTGGATTATTCCTGGACTCCTGTGTATAAATCGTGGGAGCCATTCAAGAAGATCAAGAACAAGAGCAAGTGGCTCGACATCCTGAAGCGGTTCGGCCTGAACTGGCTGCCTCAGAACATCGCCTTCAATACGGAGATGACGCACGAAACCTACGAGCTGGAGGAGCGCGATATGGAGAGTACGCTCAATTCGCAGCTGCCGCTCACCTATAGCGACCAGTTCCTCTGGAACCGAGAGTTCTCCATGCGCTGGGACTTGACCAAGAACCTGCACATGAACTTCCAGAGTGCTACCCATGCTCAGGTGGATGTGCCTTATCCGGAAGTGAACACCGATCTCTATGCCGACCAGTATCATGCCTGGAAAGACTCGGTTTACAGAAGTTCGGTATGGAACAGCGTGAAGAGCTGGGGTACGCCGCTCGACTACAGTCAGAACTTCACGGCATCTTATAAGGTGCCGCTCAATCTGCTTCCTATCTTCGACTGGCTGAACACCGATGCCAACTACAGCGCCAACTATTCGTGGGAGCGAGGCATGGAAGATGAAGAAGGCCACTCGTATGGCAATACCATCAACAGCCAGCGCGAGGTGACCCTGAACGGCAACATCGATTTGGTGCGTCTCTACAACCACATCCCATTCCTCAAGAAGGTGAACGAGAAATATGAACGTTCCAAGAGCAGGAGTGAACTGGCTAGGATGAAGAAGGAGAAGGAAGACAGAAAGAAGGCCAAGGCGAAAGCCAAGGAAGAAGAGCTGAAGGCGAAGGAAGAGGCTGAGAAGAATGGCGGCAAGGAACTTGCCAAGACCGACGGCAAGGACGTGAAGGATGGCAAGAATGCCAAGACCAACGCCAAGGATAAGGGTAGAAACGACCTGGCAAAGAAGCTTCCGAAGAACAAAAAGGCTTTTGAGAAGGAAGTGACCCTCCTGCCTGATACCACCCTGCTGGTAAAGCATGGCAAGAACAGCAAGCGCCTCATCGTATCGGCGAAGACGGCAGATGGCAAGATGTTCCACCTTAAATATAAAAAGGTGGATAACAACCAGATTAAGCTTCTCTCGAAGGTGGATAGTGCCTTGAAGCTGAAACTTACCGTTTTGCCGAAGGAGCCGCTTGACAACAAGAAGTGGTACAAGGCTGCCCAGTTTGCATCCCGCTTGGCGATGATGGTGCGCAAGGTGAGCTTCACCTATCGCAACAGCTACCAGATGACCCTGCCTGGCTTCACCCCTAGCGTGGGCGATGCCTTCGGACAGAAGAAGGTGGGACAGATGGCTCCAGGACTTGACTTTGCCTTCGGTATGATTGACGATGATTATATCCAGAAGGCTAGGGAGAACGACTGGCTGCTCTTCAACGATTCCATCGCAACACCGGCTACGACGAGCAAGACAGACAACTGGCAGTTCCGTGCCACCCTGGAACCTGTGAAGGATTTCAAGATCGACCTCTCTGCCACCCACACCAAGACCACGCAGAAGAGCATACAGTATATGTATGAGGGCACGCCGACCACCCAGAGCGGAACCTTCCAGATGACCACCATCTCATTGGGTTCTGCCTTCGAGGGAATGGGCAATGCCAACAGTGGTTACAAGAGCAAGACCTTCGAGAAGTTTGTCAACTCGCTGGAAGGTTTCCGCCAGAAGGTAGAGGCGCAGTATGCCGGAGCGGTTTATCCGGCTGGTTCTGAACTGAGCGGAGGTAAGTTTGATGCATCCCGCACCCCGGTTAACAAGTACAGTGGTGATGTGATGATTCCTGCCTTCCTCAATGCCTATACATCGATGGGCGGCGGTTCGCTCTCGATATTCCCAACGTTGAGCCGCCTGTTGCCAAACTGGACTGTCCGCTACAGTGGACTCGGCAAGTTGCCTTGGTTCTGCGACCACTTCAAGAGTGTGAACATCAACCATGGTTACAAGAGTGTATATGCGGTGGGCAGTTACAACAGTTTCAGCACCTATCAGGAGTTCATGAACGGTCTGGGCTTCATCAGCGATGCCTCTACGGGCAATCCATCGCCAAGCAGCATGTTCAACGTGTCGCAAGTGAGCATCAACGAGGCATTCTCTCCATTGCTCGGAATGGACATGACGTTTAACAACAACATGACCCTGAAGGCTGAGTATCGCCAGACCCGCGTATTGAACCTCAGTATGACGAGTATCCAGGTGAACGAGGCCTTGAGCAAGGACTGGGTGATAGGTATGGGCTACCGCATCAACGACTTCGACCTCTTTGGTCCTAGAGCCAAGAAGGTGAAGAGAACGGGCAAGAAGAATCAGCAGGACAGCAAGAGCACGCAGAAGTCGAAGGGTGCCAACCACGACCTCAACCTCCGTGCCGACTTCAGTTTCCGCAAGCAGGCAGCCATCGTCCGCGACATCGCTTCGATGACGAGCAGCGCCAGCAGTGGCAACAATGCCTTGAAGTTCAGCTTCACTGCCGATTACACCCTGAGCAAGTTGCTCACCATGAGTTTCTACTACGATCGTCAGACCAACACCCCGCTGCTTTCGAGCAGCAGTTATCCGACGACCACGCAGGACTTCGGCTTGAGCATCAAGTTCTCGCTGACGAGATAAACGAAAAAAGCTCGGATGCAAATCTGATAAACGAAAAAAGCTCGGATGCAAATCGCATCCGAGCTTTTTTTATGTTTCTTCTATTCTTTATTTATCTTTCTTGTCGTAAGCATGAACAGGGTAGTCGATGGTGTAGTGAAGACCACGGCTCTCCTTGCGCTCTATTGCCATGCGGGTGATGAGATAACCCACGTTGATCATGTTGCGGAGCTCGCAGAGCTCCTTGCTCACCTTGACACGCTTGAAGAGATTCTCGGTCTCTTCGTAAAGAAGGTCGAGGCGGTCCCAGGCACGCTTCAGGCGAAGGTCGCTGCGCACGATGCCCACGTAGTTGCTCATGCATTCGCCCACCTCCTTGACGCTCTGGGTAATCAATACCTTCTCCTCGTTGGTCAGGGTACCCTCGTCGTTCCAGGCAGGAACCTTCTCGTTGAAATCGTATTCATCCACATGCTCCAGACTGTGCTTGGCAGCCGTCTCGGCATAAACCACTGCCTCGATGAGCGAGTTGCTGGCAAGACGGTTGCCACCATGCAGACCAGTGCATGAACACTCGCCCAGGGCATAGAGACGGTTGATGCTTGAACAGCCGTTCAAATCTACCTTGATACCACCACACATGTAGTGAGCGGCAGGACGCACTGGGATGTAATCCTTGGTAATGTCGATGCCGATGCTCAGGCACTTGGCGTAGATGTTAGGGAAGTGACGCTTGGTCTCCTCTGGATTCTTGTGGGTTACATCCAGGCATACATGGTCAAGACCATGAATCTTCATCTCCTTGTCGATGGCACGAGCCACGATGTCGCGAGGAGCCAGACTCAGACGCTCATCATATTTCTCCATGAAGCTCTCGCCGTTAGGCAGACGCAAGATGCCACCATATCCACGCATTGCCTCGGTGATGAGGAAGGCAGGATGAGTCTCGCCCGGATGATAGAGGGCTGTAGGGTGGAACTGAACGAACTCCATATCGGCCACGGTACCCTTGGCACGGTAAACCATCGCCTCGCCATCACCCGTGGCGATGACAGGGTTGGTAGTAGTCTGGTAAACGGCACCACATCCGCCGGTACACATCACGGTTACCTTGCTCAGATAAGTATCCACCTTCTGGGTCTCGGGATTCAGCACGTAGGCTCCGTAACAGTTGATATAAGGAGTGCGTCGGGTAACACGGGCACCCAAGTGGTGCTGGGTGATAATCTCCACGGCGAAATGATTTTCCTTGATATCGATGTCAGGGCAGTTGCGCACTGCCTCCATCAGCCCGCGCTGGATTTCAGCACCCGTATCATCGGCATGATGAAGGATGCGGAACTCGCTGTGTCCGCCCTCACGGTGGAGGTCGAACTTGCCGTCCTGCTGCTTGTCAAAGTTGACACCCCACTGCACGAGCTCTTCGATCTGCTTCGGTGCCATGGTGACAACCTGCTTTACAGCATTGTAATCGCTGATGTAATCACCAGCAATCATCGTGTCTTGAATGTGCTTGTCGAAGTTATCCACTTCCAAGTTGGTAACTGACGCAACACCACCCTGTGCAAATGACGTGTTCGCCTCGTCGAGAGAGGTTTTGCAAATCATGCACACTTTACCTTTATGCGCTCTGGCTACTTTCAGGGCGTAACTCATACCGGCAACTCCTGAGCCGATAATCAGAAAATCATACTTATAAACCATCTGAGTTTATTCTTATCTAATTCTATCTATAAGAAGAGACCTTTTCTTTGCATAAAAAGCCGCTTTCTCTAGGAATTAATTCTTAATTCGTTGCAAAATTACTAATTTCTCTTTAAAATGAGTAATAAGAGAGGGAATTTTTGTAATTTTGCAGCGAAATTTAAGGTAATATAGTCTTTTAGACTATCAAAAGGTAGTAAAAAATGACTTTTTTGCGGTTATAATTGAATAGAAAATGACTTTTTAACAGAATAGGATAGAATAGGTATGGCAGATAGAACTTTTCATAAGCGCTTCTCGGTGACGGCTCGCATCGGGGTGGCAGTGTTCGCCCTTCTTGCCGGATATTTCTTCTGGGTAAAGATGGCGATTATCGGCATCTTCCTGGCCATCATCATCGTGGGCATGATAGAGCGCATTTTGAACACCACCTATACATTTAAGAAGGTGAAACCTATCGACAGGGACGACGAGATGGAGTATCTCATCATCAACGAGGGCAGGTTTTCATCGAACAGGAATGTACCCGTGTGCGATATTATCAGTGTGCATCAGACCAAGACATTCATGGGCCTGGACCATTGCATGGTGATAGAATACGGAGCCAAGAACATGGTGGCCATTCAGCCGGACAACGAAGAGGCTTTCGAGAAAGAAATTAAAAAACGACAATGAAAAAGATAAGATATATGATGTTGAGCCTGATGGCGGCAATGCTGATGGCAATGCCTATGCAGGCTCAGAATGTGACGAATGATGAAGTGGTGGAGATGCAGGACGACACGGAAGTGGCTGACTCCACAATGTTAGACTCGCTGGCTGCCGATACGCTGAGATTGCCTTGGCCGGAGTCGGTGAAGGTGGGTATCGACAATCTGCTGAAAAGCAAGATGTTTGAAACTTCGCAGGTGGGTATCATGGTTTGGGACCTGGAGGATGACTCCTGCATCTACAAGCACAACGAGCGCCAGCTGATGCGCCCGGCTAGCACGATGAAGCTCCTTACGGCCATCACGGCGCTGGACAAGTTGGGCGGTTCCTATCAGTTTAAAACCCAACTGAAATATACGGGAACCATCGAGGAGGGTGTGCTCCATGGCGATGTATATTGCGTTGGCGGCATGGATCCCCGTTTCAACAGTGATGACCTATCGGCATTTGTCAACAGCCTGAAGGAGATGGGTGTAGATACCATCCGTGGCAAGGTGTATGCCGACCGCTCGATGAAGGATTCTGATTTGTTGGGCGAAGGCTGGTGCTGGGATGATGACAACCCGGTGCTTTCGCCTTTGGTGTTTTCCCGAAAGGATATCTTCATGGATAGATTCCTGGCTAAACTGAAGGATGCGGGCATCGAGTATGAGGAGATGTATGCCTCTACCAAGACCTGTCCTACCAATGCCTTCACCATCTGTACCCGTTTCCACACCATGGACCAGGTGCTGCACAAGATGATGAAGGAGAGTGACAATCTCTATGCCGAGAGCATGTATTATCAGATAGCGGCTTCCACGGGCAACCGTCCGGCGAGTGCCAAGAGTGCCCGCAGCGTGGAGCGCCAGTTTATCAACCAGAAACTGGGCTTGGATGCATCACGCTATAAGTTGGCTGATGGTTCGGGGCTTTCGCTCTACAACTATCTGAGTGCCGAACTGGAGGTGGCAATGCTTCGTTATGCCTTCCGCAACGACAACATCAAGCAGCATCTGATTCATTCGCTGCCGATAGCGGGCGTGGATGGCACCCTGAAGAAGCGCATGAGGAGCGGCAGTGCCCACGGCAACGTGAAGGCTAAGACGGGCACCCTGACGGGCATCATCTCGCTGGCTGGTTATTGCACTGCAGCCAATGGACATGAGCTTTGCTTCTCTATTATCAATAATGGTATCATGCATGGCAGCAATGCCCGAAACTTTGCGGATAAGGTTTGCAAGCTGCTGTGCCAACCGTGACTTTAGTTTATAGTTGAGAGTTTACAGTTAATAGTTTATAGTTTACTGTTTATGGCTTATGGAGGAAATTAGAAAATTTGTAGATTCAATGATAACATGGGCGGGTATCACGGGTGATTACGTGCCTATGCTTCGTCATATATTGCTCACCATCATCGCCGTGTTGCTGGCGATGCTGAGCGATTTCCTTTGTCGCAAGATATTGGTTCCGCTGATTTCGAAGATTACGGAGAAGACGGAGTTTTCTTGGGATGATGTGTTGCTGAACAAAAAAGTGCTCACCTCGGCTTGCCATATCGTTCCGGCTGTGGTGATATGGTCGCTCATGCCGCTCATCTATCTGGAATATCCTATATTCAAGGAGATACTGGAGCGAGCTACGGGCATCTATATCGTGGTGATGTCGGTGCGTACGGCATTGGTGTTCATCGGTTCGTTCAAGGGATTGGAGAACGGCGAGGAGCGCCGGTCTTCGGCCCAACAGTATTTCCACACCTTCTGCGGTGTGCTCAGAATATTGATGCTCTTCGTGGCTGGAGTGGTGGTGGTAGCCATCCTGCTGGGTAAGAATCCGATGACCCTGTTTGCCGGTTTGGGTGCCACCTCGGCTGTGCTGATGTTGGTGTTCAAGGATACCATCCTCGGATTGGCTGCCGGTGTGAGACTGACGAGTAATGATATGCTCCACAAGGGCGACTGGATTACGGTGAAGTCGGTGGATGCCAATGGTATTGTAGAAGAGATGTCGCTCACCACGGTGAAAGTTCGCAATTTCGATAACACCATCGTTACTATTTCGCCAGCCACGCTGGTGAATGGTTCGTTCCAGAACTGGATTGGTATGCAGAAGAGTGGGGGAAGAAGAGTGAAGCGAGTGGTTTACTTCGATTTCCGCAGTGTGCGATTGGTGGATGAGGCCTTGAAGCAGACCTTGCTTGCCAAGCATTTCGCTACGGAGGATTCCTTTAAGTTGAAGGAAACGTTGCAGAAGGCATTGGCAAAGGATGGTATTCATGTTTCTGAGATTTCTGCAGAATCAGCAGTTCCATCTGATGCGGAATTGGAGAAAGAGGGTATTAAGGAAGGGGCAGACCTGCTGAATCCTGCTGCTCTGGCTCCAACCAATCTTCAGCTTTATCGTAAATTCATGGAGAAATATCTGCGTCAACGCCCTGAGGTGAATACGGAGTTGACCTTGATGGTTCGTCACATGGAAGCCACCCAGTGCGGTCTTCCTATCGAATTCTATTTCTTCATCAAGGATAAGGTATGGGTTAATTACGAGCATATTCTTGCCGACATCATGGAGCATGCCTATGCGCTTGCCAATGAATTCGGCTTGAAGATTTACGAGCAATATCCGGAGCAGTGATTACTTTGAACATTGAAATTTGAACTTTGAACTTTATGAATAGCTTTTCTGCTGAAATACTCCGTTGGTTTCGTGAAAACGGCAGGGATTTGCCTTGGCGCGAAACCTGCGACCCTTATGCCATCTGGCTCAGCGAAATCATCCTGCAGCAAACCCGCATTGCCCAGGGGTGGGAATATTGGGAACGCTTTATGCAAACCTATCCCCATGTGGAAGACCTGGCGGCAGCCAGCGAAGATGATGTCTTGAAGCTCTGGCAGGGGTTGGGCTATTATTCCCGTGCCCGCAATCTTCATGCCGCTGCCAGGCAAATCGTGGCTTTGGGTGAATTCCCTAATACGCTGGATGGCATCAAGTCGTTAAAGGGAGTAGGTGATTATACAGCCGCTGCCATCGGCTCCTTTGCCTTCAATCTTCCTGCCGCAGTGGTAGATGGCAATGTATATCGTGTGCTTTCCCGATATTTCGGAATCGATACACCCATCAATTCCACCCAGGGAAAGAAGGAGTTTGCGGCTTTGGCGCAATCGTTGTTGCCTGCTTCAGAGGCAGCAGCCTATAACCAGGGAATGATGGATTTCGGTGCCATTCAGTGTACCCCTCAATCACCGAAATGCCTTCTTTGTCCGCTTGCCGAAACCTGCGAGGCTTTGCGAAACGGCAGGGTAGAGGAACTGCCAGTGAAGAACAAAACGGTGAAGGTGAAGACCCGTCATCTCTCTTATGTGTATATCAGATATAAGGCGCCAGCTCTGGAATCTCAAGCTGAGGCTGAAAATCATGCTGAGGCTGAAAAACATGCTGAGGCTGAATCGTGGATTGCGATTCATCGCCGTGGTGAGGGGGATATTTGGCAGGGATTGTGGGAGCCGTATAATATATCGGATATGAAGGAATTGCCTTCTTTCGTGAAGGATCCGATATTGCTGGCAAAGGATGTGAAGCATGTATTGACCCATCGCATTCTTCTTGCCGATTTCTATCTGCTGGAGGTTGAGGAGCGTCCTTCTCTTCCCGATGATTACATCTGGATTAAAGAAAGCGAGATGGAAAATTACGGTGTGCCGAGATTGATAGAAATCATGCTGGATAAGATTCATCAGTGATAAAGTAGTGGCTTCCGTTTTTTAGTACGTTAAAAAAGAGGGTGTGTCATGAGCTTATGACACACCCTCTTTGTTATTCTATTTGCAAATTACTTAGTAATTCTTAGCCTCAATCTGGAAGTAGCTCTGTGGGTGGTTGCAAACTGGGCAAACCTCTGGAGCCTCCTTGCCTACTACGATGTGACCGCAGTTAGAGCACTGCCAGATGCAGTCGCCATCACGAGAGAAGACTACCTTGTCCTGAACGTTCTTCAGGAGCTTGCGATAACGCTCCTCGTGGTGCTTCTCAATCTCAGCTACCATCTCGAACTTAGCGGCAATCTCATCGAAGCCCTCCTCACGAGCCTCCTCAGCCATGCGCTTGTACATCTCTGTCCACTCGCCATGCTCACCCTCGGCAGCAGCCAGAAGATTCTCTTCGGTACTCTTGATGGCACCGCCCTCCAAGTACTTGAACCACAACTTAGCGTGCTCCTTCTCATTGGAAGCTGTCTCCTCAAAGATGTTAGCTATCTGAACATAACCATCTTTCTTAGCCTTACTTGCAAAGTAAGTATATTTGTTACGAGCCTGTGACTCACCAGCGAAAGCCTCCTGGAGGTTCTTCTCTGTCTTTGTTCCTTTCAATTCCTTCATAATGTATTCTGTATTAAAATGTTAATATGTTCTTTATCTAATTTCACCTACAAAGATATTTAAAATGTTTCAATTATGCAAGAAAATTAAGAACTATTACGATTTCTGGCGCTTATTTAAATAAAATAAAGCCAATCCGAGCATCAACATACCGAATATCCATGATACGATGGCACTCGTAGCCATGCCCCAGGTATGGGTGAAGCCAGCTACGATGAAGGTGAGGAAGCTTACGCCAGCCACTGTCAGGGCGTATGGCAACTGCGATGACACATGATGCACATGTTTGCACTCGGCTCCTGCACTCGCCATGATGGTGGTATCGCTGATAGGCGAGATATGGTCGCCGCAAACGGCTCCTGCCATGCAGGCTGAGATGGAGATGATGCGCAGTGGGTCGGCAGCAGGGAATACTGCGATGCAGATAGGTATCAGAATGCCGAAGGTTCCCCAGGAAGTTCCGGTGGCGAAGGCCAGGAAACCGGCTACCAGGAAGATGATGCCCGGCAGGAGCATCTGCAACTCTGAAGCACTGCTTGCCACGACACCAGATACATATTCGGCTGCTCCCAGCGAGTCGGTCATGCTCTTCAGGGTCCATGCCAGGGTAAGAATCAGGATGGCTGGAACCATCGCCTCGAATCCCTTGATGAGGCTACTCATCACCTCATCGAATGGCAGAGTCTTGCGCACCGTGAACATCACGATGGTGAGAATCAGGGCTGCCAGCGAACCGAGTACCAGGCCCACCGAAGCATTGCTGCCCGCAAAGGCATCCACGAAATTCAGATAGTTGGCATTGGCAGCATCGAAGAATCCGCCCGAATAAACCATGCCCGCCATGCAGAACACAATGAGCATGATGATTGGAATCACAAGGTCGCTTACCGAACCTCTACTCTTTGAACTCTCTTGCTGCTTGGCTCCCACGCCGTGTTCCACGATTTGCAGCTTGGTATCGCTCACCTCGTCGAGCTTTCCGCCGTTGGTGCGCTCGTACCAGTCTTTCAGTCGGACGTCATACTTGCTCATCGCCTTGAAATCGAAGTCCAGTACCACGATGCCCAGCATGAAGAGGATGGTGAAGAAGGCGTAGAAATTGAAAGGTATCGCCTTGCAGAAGAGCGCCAGTCCGTTTTCGCCTCCCGATACGAAGCCCGATACGGCTGCTGCCCAACTGGAAATAGGCGAGATGATGCAGACCGGTGCTGCTGTGGAGTCGATGAGATAGGCGAGCTTTTCCTTGGTCACGCCGTTGCGTACGGCGATGGGGCGCATCACCGAACCCACGGTAAGACAGTTGAAGTAATCGTCGATGAATATCAGGATGCCGAGCAGGATGGTGGCTATCTGCACTCCCATCTTCGACTTCACGTGCTTGGAAGCCCAGCGGCCGAAAGCCGCCGAACCACCCGCCTTGTTCATCAGCGAAACGATGCTGCCCAATACCACCAGGAACACCAGAATGCCTACATTCCAAGGGTCGGAGAGGCAGTGAATCAATCCGTAGGCTTTGGCGTCGTCGCCTTCGCCCACGGTGTGGTTGGTCAGGTGAACCAGGAATCCATCGAATCCCGTTCCCATCGAAATACAATATTGTACGGCACCCAGAATGATGCCGATAAAGAGAGAAGAATACACCTCTTTCGTCTTCAGCGCCAGAGCGATGGCGACTACGGGAGGCAATAACGACCATGCGGTCCCAATCATGTTATAATCCATTTTCTTGTTTTTGGCTAGAAATGTTTTATTGCAAAGATAGTGCAAACGAGCGCCATGAAAGCTTGCTTTCGGATGGCCGAGTGCAGCCTATCTTATGCAAAGGTAGGGATTTTTGGTAATATATGCAAGTTTTTAGGCAGGAAAAATGGTGATTATGGGTTGATATGGTGTGTTTTAGCATATTTTATCATTATAATGTATTGCTTTTCTATATTTTTATTGTATCTTTGGAAACTCAATTTTAACAACTTAATAATGGAGGACTAATTATGAACATCAATTCTGGTATTAAGCAAGCCGTGATTTTAGCCATCGGCATCATCATGCTTGGATTCTGTATCAAGTCGGGACTTGAGAGTGTGATTAGTAAAGACCGTAAGGTTGTAGTGAAAGGCCTTGCCGAAAAGGAGGTAGAGGCGGATAAGGTGACGTGGCCTATCGTTTCCAAGGAAATAGGCAACGACCTGCCTGAGCTCTATCAAAAAATAAATGCCACCACGAGAACCATCAGAAACTTCCTGCTGGCAAATGGCGTGAAGGCGAGCGAAATCAATGTCAATGCACCTGTGGTCATCGACCTCAATGCTGAGCGATATGGCGAAAACCGCCAGGGCTATCGTTATAACATCACGTCGATTATCACCGTTACTTCGCACAATGTGAAACTGGTTCGCAGCATCATCGCCCGTCAGGGTGACCTGCTCCAGAAGGGCGTTGCCATCGTAGATGGTGGCTACGAGAATCCGGTGAAGTATGAGTATGTGGCATTCCGCAAGATGAAGCCGAAGATGATGCAGGAGGCGATAGAGAATGCCGAGCAGACTGCCTCACAGTTTGCCGAAAACAGCAAGAGCAAGATTGACAAGATCATGAATGCCGACCAGGGACAGTTCTCGATAGAGGATAGGGATTCGAATACACCTTATATTAAAAAGGTGAGGGTAGTGACCACGGTTACCTATTCCCTGAAAGACTAGTAATTAAATAAATATCAATGTACGAAATGAAAAAAATGATTTGCATGGTGATGACTGTTGCATCACTAACCTACACAACCCAGACAATGGCGCAGTCGCCGGGCTTGCAGAAGAAGGTGAATACTTACTTTCTGCAGTCGCTGAAAGCGCAGCAGAAAGCATTGGAGAAGGAGGGCAAGGCTGAATTCACCCAGAACGCTCCGCTTGAAACCAAGTTGCAGCAAGCGATAGACGGCAAGGACATAGCCAGCTATCAGATGATGGTGTGGAATGCGTGGTGCGATGCCAATAGGAATTTGCAGGAGGAGAAACTCATTGAGCCGGAAGACTTGAAACTGGCTAAGAACAGTTCGTGGAACCTGCCTAAGTGCCTGGAGCCAAATGCCGTGATGCCTTATTATTATGGCAAGAAGGGCGTGGCTGCCGACGGAAAGTTCCCGCTCTTCCTGTATATCCACGGCTCGGGTCCTAAGGACAGAGAGTGGTCTAATGGCATCAAGCTCGGTCTGAGCTTCCAGGATTCTCCTTCCATCTATTTCATCCCTCAGATTCCGAACGAGGGTGAATACTATCGCTGGTGGCATCTTTCCAAGCAGTATGCTTTCGAAAAACTGATTCGTCAGAACCTGGTGAATGGCGAGGTGGATGCCAACCGACTCTATGTGTTCGGAATCAGCGAGGGTGGTTATGGCAGTCAGCGACTGGCATCATTCTATGCAGATTATTGGGCAGCAGCCGGTCCGATGGCTGGTGGTGAACCACTGAAGAATGCGCCTGTAGAGAACTGTGCCAACATCGGTTTCTCCTTCCTCACGGGGGCTGATGATACCGGTTTCTATCGCAACGACCTTACCTGGTACACCCAGGTGGCATTCGATTCTGCGCAGCTGGCCCGTCCGCTGGCAGTTGATAAGACGCCTATCTTCCGTCATCGCATTCATCTTTTGCCGGGTATGCAGCATCACATCACCTATGGTCTCACCACTCCTTGGCTCAAGCAGTTTGTGCGTAATCCATATCCTAAGACCGTGCTCTGGGAGGATTTCGAGATGGATGGCAGACGCCGTTCGGGTTTCTACAACCTGCAGGTGCTGGCTCGCCCATCAGAGCAGAGAACTTACTACGAGATGGATATCGACCAGAACGTGGTTTCCATCAAGGTGAGCAATGTGGATTACACCACGACCATGAAGGATAAGCAGTGGGGCATCGACCTGAAGTTCAACCGCAGCTATTCCGTAGCCACAGGTGGCAAGCTGAGAGTATATCTCAACGACCAGTTGGTTGACCTCGATGAGCCTGTAACCATCATGGTAAACGGCAAGCAGGTGTTCCAAGGCATTGTCAAGGCCGATTTGCAGGCAATGGTAAACAGTTGTACCGAGTATTTCGACCCATGCCGCGTATATCCAGTGGCAGTTGATTTGGCTTATTAAGAAATATCATCAATCCCGCATGTCTCAGAATGGGGCGTGCGGGATAGAGGTTTTCGGCTTTAGTAGTAAAGAATTAAGTTTCATAGAAAAAATACTTACTCAAGTTTCGCAAGTGAGCTCCACACGCCCTGAAAGGGCAGAAGCTCCTAGCCCAGGGCAGCGCCCTGGGTAATCATGGACGCAAGTTTGTCGCCCTGTAAGGGCAAAAGCTTCAAAAGAATCAGGCAATTTACAAAGCTTTTGCCCTTACAGGGCGCCTTGTTGATTGCTATTATACCCAGGGCGATGCCCTGGGCTAGGAGCTTTTGGGCCTTCAGCCCGTACTTGAACCACTTGCGAAACTTCAAATACTTAAAGAAAATGGAGACGATTTTAAAATCAAATTCGCAAGACACACAGGTAAGCGTCTTGATGATTAATGATAAGGGCATAATGCTTTCTGTATTAGGGAATGATTATTTTGTTTCCTATAATCGGATACCCTGGATGAAGTATGCTTCGATTTCTGATGCCCTTGAAGTTAAAATGAGCGGCAGAAATGCTATTGAATGGCCCAAACTTGATGTGGATTTGGAAATAGATAGTTTGAAACATCCGGAACGCTATCCTCTCATCATGAAGAGAAACGAACTGGAAGTATTGTAATGATGCTTCTATAATAAATTGAAGTTTCGCAAGTAGCATTCTACCGTCCCCGAAGGGGGCGAATGTGAATAACC
>OGLL01000029.1_pt1 | contig 48082 bp, 40 predicted proteins | sample 1572901 | NCBI WGS metagenome assembly OGLL01 (sample SAMEA2581980, study PRJEB24529) | metagenome | biome: Human gut stool | place: China | collected 2011
CCGCTTCTTGTACTACTTGTCTGTTTATGTAAAATCTTTCAAAGAACTCTTTCTTTATGTTTGCTAAGAGAAGCGATTTCTCAAAAGCGAGTGCAAAAGTACTAACTATTTCTGAAACTGCCAAATGTTTCGAGGAAAAACTTTCATTTTTAGCCATATTTTAACAGTCTTAAACATTTAGAAGACCTTAATATGCCATTTCTCATTAATATATATATACGCACATATACGCATGACACATACATACGCGTTTCGTGCACCTGTGCATGCACAATTTCCTAAAGTGCATATACAGATGATCATCCCCATACATGCAAAACTCCAGCACTGGCTGAAGTCCCTCCATTCAAGCAAAAAATCTATACTTTTCAAAATGTAAAGAAATCACATATCTACGAAACTGTTTACCAAAAACTACGAAACCGTTTACCTAAATCTACGAAACCGTTTACCTAAATCTACGAAACCGTTTACCTAAATCTACGAAACCGTTTACTTCGAGCTTTGTAACTTATTGAAAATCAATATGTTGAAATTTCCGTAATTATAATAATAATCTAATTTATAATTATAAAAAGAAATTTACTTTTTTGAAGGAAAAATATAAAGTACTGATTACTAGATATTTATAAGAAACCAGGTAAACGGTTTCGTAGATATGACGAGAGAGCAATGTAAAAATTACTTGTGTTTATCAGGCTTTTTAAGCATTTCCGCCCGGCAAACTCAGAAATATAAAGGCTAACATGCAGTATATCAATAAGTTAACGTAAACAAGGTAAACGATTTCGTAGATATAGAGGCTTTCATTGAGCATAAAGGCATCTATGAAACCGCTTATCTATATCTACGAAACCATTTACTTTAATAGATACAACAACCTGATAATCAACATAATAAAGAAGTAATTATATATATAATAACCCCATCTTTTAATTATGACATATTTTTATGCTCGAAAACAAAAAACATAATACGTTGAACATCAGTGGGTTAGTAAATACCAGGTAAATGGTTTCGTAGATATGCAAGCTTTTCCTACCGTGATATCTACGAAACCATTTACCTGGAATGATATAAACATCTGATAAACAGAGATATAGCGAAACATTTTTTTTGTATTCTTAAAGAGTACTGTTTTTACATTTAAACCTTTTTTGTGTTTGTAAAGTGTTGAAATATAGAATGTTAGGTGTCTTGTGGTAAATGGTTTCGTAGATATAGCCCAAAAAAGTCGCAAATAAGAGCTATATAAAGCTATAATAAAGCCATATAAGCCATATTTGCGACTCTTTATAGGTTTACCCCTCGTAGAAAGTTGGAGCGAAGGAGCCTACGCATTTAAAGTATTCCTGGGCAACTTTCTCCACTCCCAGTGTTTTGAGTAATTCAAAGTCTTCTTTTGAAGCCTTGACGCAGAACCTCTGATTTTTCATGCCGAGGAATTTCACCCTCTTGAGTAAGGCTGCTTGTGAAGGATCAATAATCATGGAGAGGAATTCTTTCCAATTGTCCTCCCCACCCTTTTCCATTTCTATCTTTGAATTTTCTGCCGTTGCTACATGGGCAAACAAGTCGCCCATTACAGGCTCCTTGCTCTGAGGCAGTCCTTGCTTATCCTTATCCAAGACATTGCCATTGATATGGGCTTTTCCCAAAGCAGTTCTCTTGATTTTGAATATCAGTGCTTCAGGATTGCCTCTTGACTGTCCCCTCTTATATACGGGTGTACAGTCGGTGAACATGATATCAACCTTGTCTTCCTTGCTTAATTTGGCAAAATCTTCCTGCACCGCATCCAATACTTGCTTTTTAAACTGCGAGAATTTCGGATACTGTTCTTCTATAACAGTTCCGTCTTCTGCAATTTTAGCCATGCCCAGGTATTCCTTCAATTGCATGAATGGCACCTTTATGGTCATTTTCCCATTGTTTATTCCCATTTGGCGCAGTAAGAACAGATATATCCTAGGAGTGTTCTGCCTGCTTGCATATCGTGCAATCAAGGCGATGTGATGGATGAATCCTTGGCTCATGTCGAAGGCATATTTGGCAACAACTGGGTCAATCTTCAGCTCAACCTCTCCTTTAGACCTGTCGTATGTGACACCCTGCTTGGTGGTATAACCATTGGTTACGATATCTTCTGTTATGTTAGAAAAGACGTGCTGTATGACGGCCTTGCCATCTATCTTGATCCTCACGCTGAAGTCCAGAAGCTCCTTCAGGGTTTTGCGCAGGTCCTTATAGTGGCTTGATTCAATACCTAATTCATTCAACTTCAGTTTGATTTTAGGTACATTCATGGCAACATGTTCTTTATCTACTTCAAACATATAGTCTGAGCGCAGATTACCTTTCTCACGCTTTTCGTTGAAGAATCTCGTTACATATTCCTGTAGATGCGAACTTACGCAAAACAATATATGCTGTTGTGCGAGCGTACATTGTTTATCTATCTTTGTGAAGCTGAATGGAGTATTAATCCATTGTTCACCTGCATTGGGCTTTGCTATTTCCTTTTTTTTATCTGCCATATCCGGTACTTGTCTAAATGTGCTTATGCTCTATATAAGTACTTATATTCTATATATTTGTTGCAAAAGTAAGTAAAATACCTGATATTAGAAAATATATCCACCTTTTTTTTATGTGAAGAGACAAAATCTTCAAGTTTTAACAAAAATATGACTCATGTTTTGCATGCCATGCCTCCAGTTGCCAGCCTCCAGTTTACCAAGCCTCCAATTGATCGGCAATCTCTGGCATTTTATCCTTGGAGAACACCGGATTCTTGCCTTCCTTCTTCTGCTGTCGATAGTCTTGCAGCAGGAAAACGGCCTGGCGGGATAGCAAAACGATGGCCACAAGATTGCAGAGGGTAAGAAGTGCCATCGTGATGTCGGCAAAACTCCATGCAAAATCCAATGATACTACAGCACCAATCATCACCATCGCAGCTACGGCAAGGCGATAGATAAATACGCCCAGTTTGGAATCCTTGATATATCTCACGTTTGTCTCGCCATAATAATAGTTGCCGATGATACTGCTGAAGGCAAAGAGCCATATCATCACAGCCACGAAAGGATTGCCGATGCTTCCTATCTCATGGGTCAGGGCATCCTGCGTAAGCTGGATACCATTGGATGCTGTGACGTCTACCCCACTCACCAGGATGATGAATGCCGTGCAGGAACATACCACCAGGGTATCCGTAAACACGCCCAGTGCCTGGATGAGTCCCTGCTTCACCGGATGGCTCACCGTGGCCGCCGCAGCCGCATTAGGAGCACTACCCTCGCCTGCCTCATTGCTGAACAGGCCTCGCTTGATGCCCTGTATCACCGTTACGCCAAGCACTCCGCCAGCAGCCTGATTGAATCCGAAGGCATTCTCCACAATGGTGAGCAATACCTGAGGCAGGCAGGTGATGTTCCAGATTACTACGCCCACGGCTATCAGTAGATAGATGATTGCCATCACTGGAACCACCGTGGAAGAAAACTTAGCCACTCGCTGGATACCGCCGAAGATGATGAGCAGCGTGAGCAGCGTGAGCACGATGCCCATGGTGGCAGGATCGATACCGAAGGCCTTCTGCCATGCCAGGCAGATGGTGTTGCTCTGCACGGAATTATAGGCAAAACCGAAGGTGATGATCATCAGCACGGCAAAGAGGATACCCATCCATCCCTTGCCCAATCCATACTTCATATAATAGGCTGGTCCGCCATAGAAGGAAGTCTTGCCCTTGCGCTTGTAAAGCTGGGCAAGCGTAGATTCTATGAAGGCTGATGCGGAACCCAGCAAAGCCAGCACCCACATCCAGAACACGGCTCCCGGACCACCGACGCTGATGGCTGTGGCCACACCCGCAAGATTACCCGTACCAATTCTGCTTGCCAATGCCACCACGAATGCCTGGAAGGAAGAGATGTGCTTCATCTCGCCATCCATCTTCACATCCATCGACAGCTCATCCTGCCCTATCTCGTCGGGCTGAACCTTATCGGGATGGAGCAGCAGCCTCACCATCTCCCTGATGAGACGAAACTGAACGAAACGGGTTCGCCAAGTGAAAAACACGGCACAGCATATCAAAACGGCGATGATGATATACGACCAGAGAAAATCGCTAACTTGAACAAAGATGTTCTGAATTGAATCTATCATTTTTATCTGCTAAATATCTGTATATATTATCTTTCCGGCTGCAAAATTACTAATTTTCTCTCAATAAACGGGCCATAATGGGCAATAATCGGAGGAAATAGCTTATAATTTTGTCGCAGATACTTAGTTCAGCCATCTGAAGGCATACTTTTCATGCGTTTTAATGCCCTTTTCAGAAGTCTGCAAACATGTTTGCATGCTTGCATTCAAACATGTTTGTGTGTTTGCATGTTTGTTAACCTACATGTTTTCATGTTTGTTAACCCGCATATAGAAAGCATTTATACTTGAAAACCAATATATTAGTAATTCTGCAAACATGTTTGCATGCTTGCATCCAAACATGTTTGTGTGTTTGCATGCAAACATTTTGGCATATTTTCTTGGTTATTTCAATTAATTCATGTACCTTTGCACGCAGTTTAATATTTAAAAGTCAAAGACATGGAAAATAAACTGAAAATGATCTTGGCTATCGTCAATAATAAAGGTGGCGTAGGCAAAACAACAACAGTGCAGAATCTTGCCACTGGCATGTTACGGAAGGATAAGAATCTAAGAATCCTCGAGATAGACTTGGATCCTCAGTGTAACTTAACTCTTCTGAATCATGCGCCAGAAGATTGTGCCACTGTTTTTGATTCGATGATAGCCTGCAAGGGGTTGCCCATCTATAAAAATGGGGTAGGGGTGTATTACGTTCCAGGTTCTGCCAAGATGCAGGATGTGGATCCTTTCCTGCAGAACACGGGTGCACCACGCCAGGTATTGGGAGCTTGTCTCAACAGCGACTGCATGGATTTCACGGGCGAAGGCATCGGCAATCCTATCGACTATTTCGACTACATCTTCATCGACTGTCCGCCAGCCCTGTCACAGTCTACCTATAATGCCATGGTGGTAGCAAGTCATCTGCTGGTTCCTGTACAGATGGAAGGACTTTCAGTAAATGGTTTGGCGGCAGTGCTGGCAGCCATGGAGGAGGTGAAGAATGGCAGGTTTGCCCTGAACAAGGAACTGGAGCTTCTGGGCCTGTTGCCTGTTATGCTGGATGAGCGCCCACGCATCGTGCGTTCGGCAATGGAATATCTTCGGGAGAATTATGGCGAGAAGGTATTGTCGCATGGAATCCGCCGCTGCGTCAAGGTGAACGAGTCGCAGACTGAAATGACAGATCTCTTTCATTATGCGCCTTATTGCTCGGCAGCCATAGATTATGAATTGGTTATTAATGAATTGTTTAATATCTAGATAAATTAGAAAAATGGGAAAGGATTTTCATGCAGCTTTCAGTAATATGAATAAAGCTGTTCGCCCAGGTGTTGGGCAGTCTGCAGTTGTGCAGCCAGGTGTAGCACAGCCTGGTGTTGTGCAGCCAGGTATAACTCAGCCAGGCGTTGTGCAGCCAGTAGGGGAGACGGATAAAAAGAAGGTAACTCAGGTAGAGAAGAGGAAATCGATGCATGGAGTTCAGACATATCTGTCGGACGAGGAATATGAACAGCTTATGCTGACGAAGGTTAGAACCAAAAAGAAATACGAGGATATCCTTCGGGAAGCATTGGTGCAGTATATGAATAATCTATAGTCTGTTTGCTTTCAAACATGTTTGCATGCAAACATGTTTGAAAGCAAACATCTTTTCGTTATCTCTCCATCTTGGTAGGTTGTTAAGTATAACTCATAAAAAAAGTGCATTTCCAAATGCTCAATCTAGAACTGGAAATGCTTGGTTTTTATGGAATTTAGGACGTAAGGAGTACTCGTTCTAGGTTGAATTTGGTATGACCGTACGGTCGTATGGCTACGACTGTACGGTTACACATGGTATGCTCGTACAGTCATAGCTCTACGACTGTACAGTCGTAGGGTTCTTAACCGTACGGTCGTAGAAATAAGAATTTACCCTATCAATTGTGTTTTTTCTAACTACTTGATAGATAGGAATATACGGAATTTAGCCATATTTCCTGTTTTCCAGAAGAAATATTTTCAGATTGAAAAAATGGAAGATATAGAAGGCTTATTGGCATATTTTGTGTGTTTTTTTGATATTCTACATAGGAAAATGTTTTAAATCGGAGATGTTTGTTTTTATGTCGTTATTATTATTGACGGCATTGTTATCGTGCTCGTCTTCGAAGCCTATATGCTCTAAAACCCGTAAGGAGATAGCCGAGCGTACCGGTTTGAATCCCAATGGTGATTTTACCAAGATGCTGAAGGAATTGGTGGGTAGTGATGGTATGCAGATAGACTTGCTGATACTTGATGATCTGCTCTATATATAATAATGTATATCTAAAAACTACACTTCTGTAGACTGTAAAACAACGGAAATGTATACTAAGAATCTAAAATATTTGTTAATGTATGTTGTTAATCTTGGCTTGATGGTTAACAGTTGTTACCTTTGCAACAGAAATCTATGTGCATCTACTATCCGCACTAATAACTAAACATAAATAATCATGAAGCATTATTCATTGCTAATTTCACTACTGTTTGTCGCCATGTCGGCAACAGCCCAAATCGATAAGACCGGTTATACGCTGGTATATTCATCAGAGACTTCTGAGCAGGCTTCAGCCGAACTCACGCTCACTGATGAAGAGAAGGCTAATTGTTCTGGCGATTTTATGAGCACCAAGAACTTTGAGCGTAACTGGAAATATTGCCCTCGCCAAACTTCCAAATGGAACTGCCGCATGGCACAGAATGATGAAGACCGTGCCAAGGTACATGTTTGCGAAGATGGAATCCTGAAGATGTATGCCCTCTCTTTGGATGGTACTAAGGAAAACTGCATCACATCCGGCATCCAGATGAAGCAGGGATATAAATATGGCATTTTCGAAATCAAGGCAAAATGCAATCCTCACAAGTCAAACTTCCCAGCCGTATGGATGATGCCTTCCAACCCTAAGGGCGGATGGCCCAACTGCGGTGAGATTGACATCATGGAGCAGATTGGTACCAGCAGCACCGTATATAGCACCGTGCACCTGGGAGCCCGCTACGGCGAAAACGTAGGAAAGAGCTACGCATGGTCGGGCAACAAATGGTTCAACAACGATTACCATATCTACTCCCTGCATTGGACCAAGACCTGTCTCATCTTCTATTGCGACGGTAAGGAAGTGTTCAGATATGCCAAGGACAAGACGCTTGATCTTGTCAACCATCCTCAGTATGAACATGCCCAGTTCCCATACAACGAGGAATTCTATATGATTCTCGACCAGGCACTCGGCCAGAATGCATCTTGGGGAAATGAAGATCCAGACCCAAGTTACAGATACGAGATGGACGTGCAGTATGTACGCATCTTCCAGACCGACCAGGAAGAGGAGAAGCTCAGCTACTATCTCATTCAGAATGCTGAGAATCCCACCTACTATATGACAGCTACGGATAAGGGATTTGCAGGAACAGAAAAGGTGGATGCCAGTAATCCTGATCCCAACTCAGCCTTCTGCTTTCCCCAGGATGATTGGGGACCCCAGAAATATATCCGCACCATGTCGGGCAAGTATGTAGCTACAATCAACATCACCAACAAGCAGGTTCCTTTTGATGATAAGGGCATCTTATACAATGTCATTAAGGATGAAGCAAAAGGTGTGGCATTCGATGCAGCAAAGAAGGAGTATCCGTTCACTTATTCAGATGGCTCACGAGCGCTTATCCTCAATGCCAAGAAGAATAACATCATTTCCGTATCAGGAACTACCAAGGCTTCTGCCTGGTGGAACCTGATCAAACTGGACGATGGCATCATTTCCGGCATCACAGAAATTGCTGCAGAAACCCAAACTCCTCATGTCAAGAAGATCGTTAAAAACGGACAGCTACTCATTAAAACCAATAACAGAGAATATACACTAACCGGTTGCCGTTTGAAATAACAACGAAATGAAGTAACAAAGAAATAACGAAGAAACAAAGATATTTTATTTAAACTTATTCAACTATTTAATTTAAACAATTATGAAGAAAAATGTACTTCTCGCTGCTATGATCGCAGCTACATTGTCAGTTTCTGCACAGCAGAAAGACATCACTCCTAAGGCCTATCAGTTTGCAAATCGCGCAGTTGGAGAGCAGCTCCAGGTTCAGGATGAAGTTGGCGACTGGAATACTCCTCCTATGAGCTCTGATCAGATTAAGTCATTTGCGCCAGAAGGTGGTTTTATTTCAGCCAACATGTGTACCAAGGCAGATGTGATGAACGCATCATGCATCGTAGACCTCGGTGGTAACGTAGGTCACGTGCTTGCTATTACTGGTACCAGCATGGAAGGCTTGAACGAGGCTTATGCAGCAGCAGGTCTTGGCGAGGTGAAGAATGCTCCACAGGGAAAGATTGGCCAGATGCAGCTCAATATCTACTCAGATCCTGAGACAACTCCAGGTGCTTCTGTTATTCAGTCAGACTTTGTTGTTAACGCATGGTCTCCTAATTTGGGTGCAAGTCAGCACGTATGGAAGAACTTCTATTACATGACTTCTGACAACTCCGTAAATCCTAACGGATCAAATGCATGGAAAGCTAATGGACTTGATATCACAGACTTCTGCAAGGTAGATGAAGCTGGCGACCTCGAGACTGATGATTTTGATAATCCAATCTACGATCCTAACCGCTGGTTGCGTTTAACAACTTATGTTGGAACATTGGGTGAAGGCGGTAAGTATTCTAACGCTATCAAGGCTAAGCTTTGGACAGGTGGTTTCGGTAAGGTAGTTCTCTTCATCAAGGAGATTTCTTTCAAGACCACAGACTTGACTACAGACAGTGAGGAATTCAAGTCTCAGGACAACCACAAGCGTACTGTTGAGACTTATAATCCAGATCCAAACAAGGTTACAGCAGCTATCCAGAATATTCAGGCAGCCAAGAACTTTAGTGTAGCTAACGGCACATTTACATCTCCTGTTGCTGCCGATGTATATACTATCGAAGGTAAGAAGGTATTTAGCGGTACTCAGGGTAAGCTTACCCCTGGCGTTTATGTTGCCAAGATCAACAACGTAAGCGTGAAGTTTGTTGTTAAGTAACACATAACCTTTTAGGTTAGACGGGAAATTAATTAGGTATTTAGGGTATGGGGAGAGTTCTGCTCCCCATACTTTTTATGATTAATAACCTAAACGTATTATTATTAAAGCCAAAAACTATGAGAAAGTCGTTAGTCCTGGTTTTATTGCTCCTCTCCGCGGCGCAATATTCCCAAGCCCAGGTAGATAACTATGCCCTCAGGTTTTCGGGCAAGGGTAGCGTAACCTGCGGCGAACTCGTTGACATGGAGCAGCAGAAATCATACACCCTGCAATTCTGGATGAATCCGGATGTCTGGACCGATGGGGCTACTGTTTTCAGCAGCGGCGACTCCTTTTCTGCCAGCTTAGGTGCTGAAGGCAGCATCATCTTCAAGGTGGGCGATACCAGTCTTTCCGCCACTGCCACCCAGCAACTCTCTGCAGGAAAATGGACCCAGGTAACCCTGGTTTGCAATGATGGAACGGCCCAGGTTTTTGCCAACGACGTCAAGTGTGGCGAAGGCAACCTGCCGGCTATCCCATCTACGAACTCTCCTCTTATCATCGGCGAGAAATTCAACGGCAGGCTCGACGAGATGCGTTTCTGGAAAACGGCACTCACCGACGAGTTTAACTATTTCCGCCATACCACCCTCAACCAGTTTAATCCCCATTGGAATCATCTGGTAGCCTATTACAAGATGGACCAGGAACTCTGCGAGAATCTGGTAGACTACAAGGGAATCTATACCGATGACAAGGGCGACCTTACCAGCAGCCCAAGCTACAACTACCATGGCATTCTTCGTGGCGATGCCCGCAAGGAGAAGGTTTCCGACAATAATGGATTGCCTTATCTTATCAATGGAGCCTATACCGCCAACGAGCGTTTCTACGACCGTGCCATCCCTCGCGGACAATATCTGCTCAGCAACGATCTGATTATATTAGGTATCCAATCCTATAGCGACGGCCATCTGCGCTACTGCACCCCATGCAATCATGGAACCCTGGAAAATTGCGTAAGACTCGACGAATATCAAGGTCGCCAGGGTGTGCTTTCCCTGGATGGAAAGGGCAGGATGCGTGCCGGCAGGGATGCCCTGCAGCTCAACGAGAACAAGGATGGAAAATCCACCGGAGCCTACGCCTTCGATTGCTGGATCTATCTGGACGAATGGACAGAAGGAGCCTATCTTTTCCGCAAGGAAAACGAGGAAGGAACCGAAGGATTGAGCATCCGACTGGGTGATGCCGAAAAGCAGCAGGTCATCGTGCGTGTAGACGGCAGAGACTATGGCCATGGAGGAAAGCTGAAAGTAGGCGAGTGGACCCATTTCGGCATCGCTACCCGTGCAGCATCCAGTCCAACCCAGCAGTTCGGATTCGTATACAACGGCAAGATGGTATTGGGCAAGAAGAGCATGTGCAACCCGGTTGCCGACAACATGCCTACCCACACCAGCCAGTTTGATGCATTCATCGGAGAAGGTCTGAAGGGTAAGATGGACGATGTGCTCATCTGGAACAACCGTCCATACGATGAGGAAAGAGTAAGGTGCGATATGCAGGGCAACTTCCTGATGCCGGGAATCGGCAAGGAGGTGACTGCCGACCTAATGCACAGCTGCAACAGCCTGTGGAAGTTCGACAAGGAAGACCAGCCAGGTTACGATTCCTATTCGCAGGACGAATGGCTTGCCATCATGAAGTCGGCATACGAAGGCTATCGTGGCGCCCGGTTCCGCATCTCGGTGAAGAGTCACGACGGTTGGGAGAACACCATCAGCTCGAAGAAGAAGCGAGAGATATTCGCTGCCGACCTGGCAGAACTGAGCAAGCCATACGATGGGGTAGAGCTCGACCTGGAGTGGGCAAGCAGCTGGTACAGCTACGGATTGCTTGCCGAAGAAATCCGCAAGGCTTTGCCGGCAGACAAGTCCTTCGAGGTTTCGGTGCATGCCTACAACTACAACTATCCGAAGGAGAAGATAGGATTGGCCAATGCCTTCACCGTGCAGCAATACGGACCGCAGAAGCAATGGTTCTACTTCAGCCGCTACAAGCAGACCCTTGCCGGAATGGAAAAGTATGGTTATCCGAAGGAGAAAATCTATGCATCCTACAGCACCACCACCTCGGGCCCTTACAAGAACGGTTCGCAGCAAGGCCACATCATCACCGGTGTGCGCAAGGGACTGATGGACGGCGATTTCGTTCCGCAGGAAGAAACCGATGTATATAATCATCCGGATGGTAGCCAGTATTATTTCACCGGTCCTCTGCAGACCTACCGCCGCGCCAAGTACGTCACCGACCATCTTTACCGCGGCATCTTCTATTGGGATATGGGCAATGATGTACCTGTGGAGCATCCTTACAATCTCGCCAAGTGGTGCAGCTACGGCCTAAACGCCAATGTAGACAAGCTCGTCACTCATGTAGATGTATTGCCTTATGAATCCACCGGCATCTCGAATGTAGAATTCTCCTCCCGTGAAAAGGAGATGAAGGGCGAGGTCTGGGTGTATAATATGATTGGAATCCAGATAGCCAAGGCCGCCACTTTTCAGCAGGCAGTGAGCATGTTGCCCAGTGGGATGTATCTCATCAAAGGCAAGAACTATGCAGGAAAATCAGTTTCAATGAAATTAAAAAAATAAGAAAATAAATTGAATTATGAGAAAATTATTATCTTTTGCCATGGCAGGATTCTGTTTGTGCGGAATCGTAGCTTGCGAGGACAGCTTTGAGAATCCGGGCGACTTCAATGTCAAGTCTACTTTGGAATTCGCTCCAGCCAGTGCCTTGTCAAAGGTAGATGGCATCACCTATGAATTCAAGGTTCGCGAAGAGAAGGACACGGCGTTCGTGAGTTTCTATACTAAGAATGATACCACAAAAGACGCCAGTGGCAATCCGGTAATCGGTTCTGACGGAAAGCTTGAAATCAAGACCGATACCATCTATTTCAAGACGGGCAAAGTAGCACATTACTACGAGATGGACACCATTACCTTGCCTTCTTATGCTGATACCTTCACGGTGCACATCAAGAGCAACGCCCTGTGGAAGGCTCCGCAGTTCAAGCCGGAGAAGACACAGTGGTTCTTCAACTACAACCTGAAGACCGACGGTACTTCGCTCTATGGCGGTGGCGACGGATATTTCTACTTCCGCACCATCAGAAACAAGAAGAAGTCACGCTTCGAGAAGGCTCACCAGTATATCTTCACATCCGACTCTACTGTGATGTATCATTTTGTATTTGCCCAGAAGGGTGAAAAGGATCCGAAATAATAGAAAGGAAATAACTTTATGAAACAGAGAATTATCTTATTCCTCGGCTGCTTGCTGGTGTCAGTTACCATGATGGCGCAGCACAAGGTGACAGGTGTTGTTTTTGACGATATGAACGAAACAGCCATCGGTGCCACCGTAGTTGAGAAGGGAAAACCTGCCAATGCAGCTGTTACTGATATGGATGGTAACTTCGCACTCACCGTGTCGAAGCCTACTTCTACCATCGTGATTACCTACATCGGTTTCGAGCCTATGGAGGTGGAACTCAAGAACCGTACAAAGGTTACCGTGAACCTGAAGACCAACAATACCAACCTCGACGAGGTGGTCGTTGTGGGTTTCGCCACCCAGAAGAAGCTCAATGCCACCGGTTCCGTAAAGACCATCGGCGACGAGATGATGAAAGACCGTCCTACGGTGAATGCCGTACAGTCGCTCCAGGGTGCCGTTGCAGGTCTTAACATCACTACCGATGGTGGTGGTGCCCCTGGTTCCAAGATGAACATCAACATCCGTGGTGTGGGTAACCTGGGCGACGGTTCCAATTCTTCTCCTCTCGTCCTCATCGACGGTATGGAGGGTGACTTGAGCACATTGAACCCTAATGATATTGAGAACGTATCCGTATTGAAGGATGCTGCAGCTGCAGCCGTATACGGTTCACGTGCTCCTTTCGGTGTAATCCTCGTTACCACCAAGAGTGGTGTAGGTGGAAAGACCACTGTTCCTCAGATTCAGTATTCCGGCAACCTGCGCATCAACCAGCCTATGGATGTGCCTGAAATGGTGGACGGTCTTACCTTTGCCTATATGATGAACGATGCTTACATCAACTCAGGAGGTAATGCTCCTTTCGGTGCGGCACATATCAAGAAGATCAAGGATTACATGGAGGGTAAGTCTACCAAGAACTGTGATTCTTATCTCGCAGGAATGAAGTTGGATAAGTGGTATGAGAACCAGGCGTGCTTCGGTAACACCGACTGGTATGATGTCTACATCAAGGACCAGACGGTTTCTACCGAGCACAACCTGGCCATCAGCGGCGGATTGGGCAAGCTGAACTACCGTATCTCCGGCAACTACATGCGCCAGACCGGTCTCTTCAACTATGCCGACGAGCTTTACCAGCGTGCCAACATTGCCGGTAAGTTCCAGTATAAGCCACACAAGATGATTACCCTGGGCTACAGCGTCCGTCTTGCCATGGACAAGAACGACAAGCCATCAGCCCTCGACGGTCTGTTCTATCACAACCTGGGTCGCCGTGCTCCGGTGGTTCCAGTCATCAACTCCGAGAGCGGCGAGTATCATTCCGATTCCATGATTCCTGCCGTAAAGGATGGTGGACGTGTCATCAACAAGACCAAGAAACTCTACAACCAGGGTAGCATCGTCATCGAGCCTATCAAGAACTGGAAGATCCACGCAGAGGCTAACAGCCGATTGGAGTGGAACCCATACGACCGCGGCTTCAACCCATTGCCATATCATCTGCCTTCTGGCAAGATTGGCTACATGCTGGTTAACGAAGGTATCGTTGCCAATCACAAGGTCAATGCCGATGGCAGTTACTATGTAGTGCCAGACTATGGTGAGACCTATGCTGAGGATGCTGAGACCAAGGTACATTATTTCAATACCAACGTCTATACCGACTATAAGTTCAGTCTCAACGAGGCTCATAACTTCACCATCCTGCTGGGTGAGCAGTCGGAGTACTGGAAGCGTGAGACCAACCGTTCGGGTTACTACTATTCCAAGATTCAGGACAATGAAACCAAGGAGTACACCGACGAGGGTATCCGCCACGAGATGAAACCTACCAACTATCAGGAAGACTGGGCATCTCTGGGTTTCTTCGCCCGTCTTAACTATGACTACAAGTACCGTTACCTCCTGGAGTTGAACATCCGTGCCGACGGTGCATCCCGTTTCCCTACCGACCAGCGCTGGGGTTACTTCCCATCAGTATCAGCCGGTTGGAACGTGGCAGAGGAGCCATTGATGAAGAACATCCGCGACAAGTTCCTCGATATGTTGAAGCTTCGTGGTTCCTATGGTACACTGGGTAACCAGAACACCTCTTCCTGCTATCCATACTATCAGCAGATGAAGGATGTCAACGCTTCTGTTGTCTTTGGCGGAGAACAGGTGAACAAGCTCCCTGTATATTCTCCATATTCTACAACCCTCACTTGGGAGACCATCGAGAACTCAGGCTTCGGTGTTGACTTCGCCATGTTCGGCAGCCGTCTCTCCGGTTCCTTCGACTGGTATCAGCGTACCACCAAGGACATGGTGGGTCCTGCTGCAGCGCTCACTGCCCTCTATGGTGCATCAGCTCCTAGAACCAACAATGCCACCCTGCGTACACGCGGTTGGGAGTTGGAAATGAAGTGGCGCGACAATATCGGCAAGTTCAACTACGGCATCGGCTTCAGCCTCTCTGACTATAACTCAGTGGTAACCAAGTACTACAACTCTACAGGCCAGTGCACAGACGCCAACAACGGCACCTACTGGTACGAGGGCAAGAAGGTAGGCGAAATCTGGGGTTACCAGATTCTGGGCATCGCCAAGAGCGACGACGAGATGGATCAGTATCTTGCTAAGGTAGACCAGGCAGCCCTGGGCACCAAGTGGGGTGGTGGTGACTTCATGTATGCCGACCTCAATGGCGACCACAAGGTAGACGGCGGTAGCTACACCCTCGACGACCATGGCGACTTGAAGCGCATCGGTAACACCACTCCTCACTATGCTTACTCCATCACCCTCGATGGTAGCTACAAGTGGTTCGATTTCCGTGTCTACTTCCAGGGCATCGGAAAGCGTGATTACGTGTTCCCTAACTCAGCTCCATACTTCGGTATCGCATCAGAGTGGCAGCGTACGCTCTACAAGGAGCACCTCGACTACTTCCGCTTTGCCGGATCAGAGCTTGGTTCTAACCAGGATCCGTTCTACGGCCGTATCCGTATCGATGGCAACAACACCAAGATCAGCGACCGCTTCGTAGAGAATGCAGCCTACTGCCGTCTGAAGAACGTGCAGCTCGGATTCACCATCCCATTCTCTGAGGCAGCCAAGAAGTACATCAAGCATTGTCGCATCTATGTATCAGGCGAGAACCTGCTTACATTCACCAATCTGAGAATCTTCGACCCAGAGGCTATCAATGGCGCATGGGGTCCTGGTAAGTCATATCCTAACTACCGCACATTCTCTGTCGGTGCCGACATCAAGTTCTAATTTTTAATAACAAGCAAAGATATGAAAAAACAGATAGGTATAGGTCTCCTACTGGCAGCAGCATTGTTCACATCATGTGATGACTTCCTGCAGAGAGAACCTCTTTCATACGGTAGTGAAGCTACCTATTTCAAGACAGCCAACGACTATCAGTTGTCGGTGAATGCCTTCTATGAGTATCTGCCAACCAACAATAACATGTGGGGTGGTCTTTACACAGCCGATACTCAGAGCGATAACCAGGCTGCCAGCGGCTACAGACATGATTTCCTGAGCGACGGCAACTACAAGACCGTACCTCAGGGTTCATCCCAGTGGTATTTCAGCCGCCTGCGTGCCATCAACTTCTTCCTCCAAAAGGTGGATGAGACATTGGATGGTATCAGCGACGATAAGGAGATGGCCATCCACTATGTGGGCGAGGCCCACTGGTTCCGTGCCTTCGATCATTTCCGCCTGCTGCGCACCTTCGGCGATGCTCCTATCCTGAAGGAGATGATGCCGGATAACGCAGAATATCTGGCTGAGCACTGCAAGCGCTATCCTCGCAACGAGGTGGCCCGCTTCATCATCGAGGAACTGGAAACGGCTGCCGGCATGATGAAGGATCAGGCTCCGGCATCAGGCCGTCTGTGCAAGGATGCTGCCTATGCCCTCATCTCCCGCGTGGCATTGTTCGAGGCTACCTGGGAAAAGTATCATGCAGGTACCTGCTTCGTGCCGGGCAACTCTAAGTGGCTCGGTGCCAAGTCATGGCCTGAGTTCCAGTTTGCTGCCGGAAGTGCAGAGGCTGAGTGCAACTTCTTCTTCGACAAGGCGATTGAGTATTCTGAAAAGGTGGCCGACAAACGTGCGCTGGATGCTGACTATGCAGGCATGTTCAACAACTGGGAGACTCAGTTCAGCAACAACGACGAGGTGATCCTCGCCCGTTACTACAAGAACGGTGTGCTTGCCCACAGCTGTTCTGCCCTCCTGAAGAACGGTGGTGGCTGCGGCGTGACAAGAGCAGCCGTAAACACCTTCCTCATGCAGAACGGTTTGCCTATCTACGATGCACAGGCAGGATATAAGGGCGACCAGACCACTTATGAGGAGTTGCAGGGTCGCGACGGCCGTCTTACCCAGTCGGTTCGTGCAGCAGGTAGCTTCATCAATACCACCCAGAATCCAGAGACGGGCAAGTTTGAAAATGATACCATTTACTACCACCGTCCTCAGCTCTGGACAGCCGGAATCGAGAAGGCAACCACCGGTTACGACCTCTGCAAGTGGCTGAGCAACGACGAGGCACAGCAGAAGCAGTATTACACCACCACGGCGGTGCCATTGTTCCGTGCCGGCGAGTGCTACCTCAACTACATCGAGGCATACTACGAGCGCCATGGCAATCTGAACGACAAGGCCATCCGCTACTGGAAGGCACTGCGTGCAAGAGCCGGTGTAGACACCGATTTCCAGAAGACCATCGATGCCACCGACCTGGAGAAGGAGAACGACCTGGCGATTTATTCTCATGGCAAGAAGATAGACAAGACGCTTTACAACATCCGTCGTGAGCGTCGCTGCGAGCTGATAGCCGAGGGCTTCCGTTACGACGACCTTCGCCGCTGGAGAACCTTGGATATGATGAAGAATTATCAGCCAGAGGGCATGCACCTGTGGAATACGCCGATGGAGGAGATGTATTCAGCCAATCAGATAGATCCATCGGTTATCTCTCAGCGCAATGTATCAGAATACATCCGCCCATTGCAGATTAGCTCCACATCACCTGCTTATCAGGGTTACACCTTCCCTAAGCCTCATTATTTGGAGCCTATTCCAATTTCTGAGTTCCTGCTGAGTGTATCTCCTGAGGGTGTCACCCCAACATCAGCCGGCAAGAGTATCCTTACTCAGAATCCGGGTTGGCCTGTTGATGCTGATGGCCCGGCAGATTATACTTATGATTGTGAATAGTTTTTGGTAATTTCATCGCCCTGAAGGTGCAGAAGCGTCTGTACTTTCAGGGCGATTTTCTTTGCTGTGTATCTCTTATTGCTGTGTATTTCTTTTTTCATTCATGATTTGTGCTTCCACCTTGCATTTCCCCAATTTCTGGGGAATTATTCCCCACTTGTTCCCCAGTTTCCCCACTTCTGTTTGAAGGGTAGAAAAATGATAAGTGGCAGAAAATCAGCATAATAACATGTTTTGCCAGTTTTTGGCACGCATGTTGCAACAATACATAGCGTGTTTGAATCAGATAAATTCGTTTCTCAACATAATGACAATGCATTTGCAGTGCGTATATATTGAAATAGGTAAGAATAAAAATAGTTTTCATCAAGGTAAAAGTTTATATTTAGGTTTATCATTTGCATTTTATTGCATATCTTGAAAAATAGATGTAATTTTAGGTTCGGTTAATGAAAAGTCTGCGAGCAGTGATGCTGGCAGACTTTTTTATTTCTTGTCACGCAGATATCGCAGATGCCGCAGATTATTTCTCGGATTTGAGTATTTTAGTGTGATTTATTTCTCGGATTTGAGTATTTTAGTGCGATTTATTTCTCGGATTTGAGTATTTTAACGCGATTTATTTCTCGGATTTGAGTATTTTCGTTATATTTGCATCTGTTATTCAAATAGTTACGATTATGGCAGAATATATACATAGAAATGTAGATTCAGAACTCATCGCCTGGAAAGAAGATTCCATGCGGAAACCCTTGCTGCTTCGTGGCGCCAGACAGGTAGGAAAGTCATCAGCGGTAAAAAACTTCGGCAAACAATTCGAGTATTTCGCCGAGGTGAATTTTGAACGCCACAAGGCCATCAAAACTTTCTTCCAGGGGGATATTGACGTACGATTGATTGCTAAAAAAATCAGCAGTTATATCAATGTCCCTGTAGAAGCAGGCAAGACGCTCCTCTTCCTCGACGAAATTCAGGAATGCCCAGAAGCCATCATGGCATTACGCTTCTTCAAGGAAGATTATCCTGAGCTGCATGTCATAGCCGCAGGATCACTTCTGGAATTTACGCTTCAGGAACTCCCTACTTTTGGAGTAGGAAGGATTCACTCGCTCTTCATGTATCCGATGACTTTCGATGAATTCCTGTATGCCAATCACGAAGAAGGACTCATCCTTCTCCGAAATGAAGCATACGGAAACCAGTCTTTAGACCAAGCCTTCCATGATAAACTCGTGGAATACTTCCGCACTTACCTGCTTGTTGGAGGCATGCCGGAATCTGTACTGGCGTGGATTAATACGCACGATTTCAACCGATGCAGAAACATCCAGGAAGACATCATACTGACATACGAAGATGATTTCAGCAAGTATAAAAAGAGAGTCAACCCGGATTTGCTGCGCACAACGATGCGTGGCATCTGCCATCAGGCAGGAGAGAAGCTGACATACAAGCAAATATCAGCAGACTATCAGAGTTCACAAATCAGAGAAGCCATCCGCCTGTTGATACTTGCCGGAATCGCAACTCCTGTGGTTGCAACCTCTGGTAATGGCATTCCGCTGGATGCGGAAGCCGACGAGAGGAGCATGAAGGTTCTCTTCCTGGACCCAGGATTACTGTTGGCTGTGCTTCAACTGGAAGGCGACCTGTCTCAGCAGCTCATAGAACTTATTTTAGCCGGCACCCCACAGGAACTTGTCAATAAGGGAGGTGTTACAGAAATGGTTGCCGGACTTGAGATGATGCGTTACAAACCATGCATCCAGCGCCAGAAGATGTTTTATTGGGAGCAGAAGGGAAAGAGTGTTGCCGAGATAGACTATCTGGAAATCCACAACATGAAGATTACCCCTATCGAAATCAAATCGGGTACCCAGGGTGGCATGAAGAGTCTCTGGCTATTCATGAGAGAGAAAAAGCTCACCGAAGCCTTCCGTTGTTCCCTGGAGAATTTCGGATCATTCGATTACATTGACAAGCAGGATGATGATGCCGTAAGGCATGTCACCATACTGCCTCTCTATGCATTATCTCTATTGAAAAAGATATAACTATGATAGAAAGATATAACTATGATGAAAAGATATAACAGTATATTCATGGCGCTTGTGGCGCTAGCTTTGTTTGCCTGCCAGGGCAGAAAGACGGCATCTGGTGATGGGGACGGGGGTGATACGCTGAAGATGAAGTATGCCCGGTTGCTGACCATCGTAAGGCATGGTGAGGGGACTTATGATGAAGTGATGATAGCCAACCCCTGGAAGGCTGGCACCCTGCTGCATCGCTATATCCTCGTGCCGAAGGGCAAGGAGGGGGATGAGACCGTGGCGCAGCTTGCCAGGCGCAGGGCATCGGGCGTAAGATGCACCACGGATACCATGCGCACACCCGTAGAAAGCAGTGCCGTATTCATGGCTCCGCATTGCCAGCTGATGTATGAGTTGGGCGTGGGGAATGCCATCCGTGGCGTATGTGATCTGGATTATATCAATATTCCCGATATCAGGAAGCGCGTATCATCATCCTCTATCGTGGATTGCGGTTCCAGTATGGCGCCCGACTTTGAGCGCATCATCGCCCTGAAGCCCGAGGTAATCCTTGTATCTCCTTTCGAGAACAGTGGGGGATATGGTAAGCTCGATAAGCTTCGCATCCCCCTGATAGAAGCAGCCGACTATATGGAGACATCGCCATTGGGCAGGGCAGAGTGGATGAAATTCTATGGCATGCTCTTTGGCAGCCGTCAGGCAGATTCGCTCTTTGCCGGGATAGAAAAGGAATATCTGTCGCTGAAGTCAGTGGCAGGGAAACTGCCCGAAGGTCTTTCGGTGTTGACCGAGCGCAAGACGGGTGGGGTATGGTATGTGCCGGGTGGCAGGAGCACGATGGCCCTTCTTCTGAAGGATGCCCATGCCCGCTATGTTTTTGCAGAAGATGATCACAGCGGAAGTCTGGCGATGAGTCCGGAGCAGATTCTGGCGAAGGGTAGGGAGATTGATGTCTGGGCATTCAAGTATTTCGGCGGTGCTCCCTTGGGCAAAGCCCAACTGCTTCAGGAGTATGAAGGCTACAAGGCATTGTCTGCCTTTCAGCGTGGCAGTATCTATGAGGTAGATACCTCCCGAGTTCCCTATTTTGAGCTGACGAGTTTCCATCCCGAGCTGCTGCTCCGTGAGTTCATCCTCCTTTCTCATCCCGCCACGGATGCCCGGTATGCCCGGAACGGGGAGTTGAGGAAGCTGGGAACACTCCGGTTCTATCAGCCTTTGTAGGGGGGATTGAGCATGTTTGCATGTTTCTTTATCGTTAATAATGCATAAATATTGGGGTCTGTATGCGTTTTTTAATGTATTACACCTTATTTTTGCTTATCGGAAATCATCCATAACCTAAAGTAATAGAAATAGAAAATGGCAAAGAGCAAAAAAGACTTTACATTACTTCTCATTGCGCTCTTTTGCAGTTCTTTGGCTCATGCACAAAAGCAAGTTCCTGCAGAACGGAAAGATTCCATTGACAATGGAAGTAATATAATAAAGATAGTTGGAAATCATTCCAACAAGGGTGCGGTCAACAACGCCCTCGACGTGTTGAGTGGTCAGGCTGCTGGTGTCAATGTGACATCCAACGGTCTTGATCGCATGGCTATGCTCAATAGTGTGCGAGTACGTGGTACAACCTCCATCATCGGTGGCAATGACCCTTTAGTGCTGATTGATGGGGTTACTTCTGACGTACTTACCCTATCAACCATCTATCCTGCAGACATCGAGAGTTTTCGTATATTGAAGAATGCTGCGGAGACCGCCATGTATGGTTCACGTGGAGCGTCTGGTGTTATAGAGGTGAAAACCAAGAAAGGCACAGGACGAGGATTCCAGATCTCGTATGAAGGAAATGTGGGGTTCGAGCAGATGTACAAACACCTGGAGATGCTCAATGCTGCTGAATATGTTGCAACGGCAAAGTCATTGGGTATCTATTGCAACAACGGAGGTTTCAATACCGATAACTACAAGGTGATAACACGCACGGGTATGGTGAACAATCATTACCTTGCATTCAGTGGAGGTACGCCACAGTCAAACTATCGTGCATCTTTTGGAGTAATGGACCACAACACCATCATCAAGAAGATGGACTATAACGTTTTTGTTGCCAAAGTTGATGTAACCCAGAAAGCCTTCAATGACAGACTAACCGGAGAATTCGGAGTTTTCGGCTCTTCATTCAAGAACCATGACATCTTTGATACGCAGATGCTGTTCTATTCCGCAGCATGCCAGAACCCAACTTTCCCTGCTGGTACTGACGAGCATGGAAACTGGCTGAAAAACGAATCGGCAACGCATGTCAACCCACCTGGAATATTGCTTGAAGAGAAAAACGACTCCAAGGATTTGAACTTTGACGCACACATAAAGCTGAGCTACGATTTTAATAAGAACTGGCGTGTATCCACCTTCGGCTCTTACCTGTATGGCTCTACCGAGAACGGACAATTCTGTCCGACATGGGTATGGGCACAAGGCAACGTGTACCGTGGAGAGTTCAAGAAAGAGGAATGGCTCGGCAATGTATCTCTTGATTTCAACAAGGAGTTCGGCATACATAAGGTCTCTGCTGGAGTAAGCAGTGAATACAGAAAACTGAGAAAAACTGCTTTCTGGGTGTATGCCAAGGGAATACCTACAAACGATTTTCATTACGACAATCTCGGTGCTACGGCTGCCCGTCCATACGGTGGAACAGAAAGCACATACGAAGACCAGTCTCTGGCTTCTGTAATGGGAAGCATCACTTATAATCTGCTTGACAGATATACCTTAGCTGTAAATGCACGCGGTGACGGATCGTCAATGGTTGGTGACAACAACACATGGGGATTCTTCCCATCTGTATCATTCACTTGGGACATGAAGAAGGAAAGCTTCCTTGCCAACATAAAACCACTGTCAATGCTCAAACTCCGCACGGGTCTGGGACAGGCCGGCAATCTTGGCGGTATCACAGCCTACACAACCATGAACACTGTAAGGCAGACTGGCATTGTTCCGATCAAGAGTTCTCCGACAGTAACCCTTGGTATGGTAAGAAACAACAATCCTGATTTGAAGTGGGAAACGAAGACAACGTTTAACCTCGGTGCGGACATTGGTCTCTTTGCCAACAGGCTGATGCTTACAGCGGAGTATTACTATTCCAAGACCACCGACATGCTCTACGCCTATGAGGTTCCGGTTCCACCATTCGCATACAATACATTGCTGGCAAACATCGGTTCAATGTCAAACCGCGGATTTGAGCTGGGCTTGTCCGTGCAGCCAATAAGCAAGAAGGACATGGATCTTAACATCAATATGAATCTGTCGTTTCAAAGCAACAAACTCATCTCGCTAAGTGGAGATTACAATGGAATGAGCATGTCGGCAGCGAACATCACTGCTATTGGATCATTGGATGGTGCTGGTCAAAACGGCGGCGACAACAACGTGGCCTATCAGATAGTTGGACAGCCGCTTGGCGTTTTCTACTTGCCACATTGTAAGGGGCTTGTCAAGAACGAGAACGGCAGCTATTTTTATGACATAGAGGACCTTGACCATAATGGCAATGTGGACTTAAGCGATGGAGGCGACCGATACATTGCAGGACAAGCCACACCAAAGGTGATCCTTGGCTCAAACATCAGTTTCAGATACAAGAATTACTATGTCTCCATACAGATGAATGGAGCATTCGGGCACAAGATTTTCAACGGAACAGGACTGGCTTACACAAGCATGGCCTGCTTCCCAGACTACAATGTCTTGAAGGATGCTCCAAAGAAGAACATCATAGACCAGAGAGTCTCTGACTACTGGCTTGAAAAAGGTGACTACCTGAACTTCGAGCATCTGACAATAGGCTACAATGTACCTTTGAGGAGCAAGCTTATTCGTTCCTTGCGTGTATCATGCAACATTAGCAACATTGGAACAATCACCGGATATAAAGGTTTGACACCAATGATAAATAGCTATGTTGTCAACAGTACGATGGGTATTGACGACAAGCGCAACTATCCATTATACCGTACTTACTCATTGGGACTGAGTGTACAATTTTAAAACGAAAAGAGTATGAAGACTATTATTAAATACATATTAGCAGCACCGTTAATGCTTTGTTTCAGCAGCTGTCTGGATGAGCATCCCAAAGACCAGCTTGACCAGGAGGCAATCTACAACAATGCTGATAATATATACAAAAACGCAGTAGCTTCCCTGTACAACTACATAGGGAGCAATCAGGAGTCGGAAGGGCTTCAAGGAACTTGCCGGGGTATTTACGACTACAATACCTTGACCACTGACGAGGCAATGAATCCAATCCGTGGTGGAGACTGGTATGATGGCGGTTTGTGGGAGAACATGTATCAGCACAAATGGAATGCCAATGATATTAATTTATATAATGTATGGAAATACCTCTTCAAGGTAATTGTTTTATCTAACCAGTCGCTTTCTATCATTGACAGCCATAAGAGTCTGCTTTCTGCAGAACAGACAAGAGATTTCACGGCAGAGGTAAGAGCTGTACGAGCCTTGTTCTACTATTATGCGATGGATATGTTCGGGCGTGTTCCTGTCGTGACATCATACGATGTGAAATTGGAGCAGGTAACGCAAAGCGAAAGAAGTGAGGTATTCAAGTTTATTGTTGACGAGTTGCAGGATGTTGCCCCACAGCTCGCCGATGAGCATTCCAACAAAGAAGGTGACTATTACGGACGTGTGACACGCCCGGTCGCAAATTTCCTGCTTGCAAAGCTTGCCTTGAATGCGGAAATATATACGGATGATAACTGGACCGACGGCAAGCGTCAGGACGGGAAAAGTATTTACTTCAATGTAAATGGCGAGAAAAAGAACGCTTGGGAAACCTGCATCTGGTATTGCGAGCAACTGCGGCAAGAAGGCTATGAGTTGGAGAGCGACTACGCATCGAACTTTGCGGTTCATAATGAAAATTCCAAGGAGAACATCTTCACAATCCCATTGGACAAGAACTTATATTTGAACGAATACCACTATCTGTTCCGCTCACGCCACTACAAACATGGTGGGGCTTATGGTGGTTCTTCCGAAAACGGAACCTGTGCAACTGTTTCAACCGTCAAGGCTTTCGGTTACGGAACGGACAATGTTGACAATAGGTTCAAGATAAACTTCTATGCAGATACCGTGCTTGTTGACGGAAAGAAGATATATTTGGACAACGGGAAGCCGTTGGTGTATATGCCGCTTGAACTGAAACTGAACCTCAGCGACAGCCCATATAAACAGACGGCAGGTGCCCGTGTAGGCAAATACGAGGTTGACCGAACCGCCTATTCGGATGGACGGCAGGTTGACAACGATATCGTCCTTTTCAGATATGGTGACGCGCTGTTGATGGAAGCCGAGGCGAAAGTTCGCAATGGCGAGGATGGTTCAATAGAGCTGAACGCTATAAGAGACCGAGTAGGAATGCCTCATGTGAAAGCCAATTTGGACAACATTCTAAAGGAGCGTCTGCTGGAATTGGTTTGGGAAGGTTGGAGACGTCAAGATCTCATCCGTTTTGGCAAATATACCAAGGCGTATGATCAAAGAACTCCATTAGAAAAGGAGTCTACCGGTTTTACAACGGTTTTCCCAATACCACAAAGATGTCTGGATTTAAACAAGAAATTAAAACAGAATCCAAGTTATTGATAGAGTTGCCATAAGCTTTTCATTCACATGTCGGGGGAATGGTTGTCATGGCTCAGAATGGAACAAAGCGAAAGTGTAACGATAAAAAAGAAAATAAGATATTAGGTATTATGGCAGAAAATAACAACATACCGCAGTTTGTGAACAGCGACTCATTCATGGCAGACAAGAACTATGTGAAGTGGTTGTCTGACTTGAAAAAGCGCTTTCGCGTGGCACAGCTTAAAGCTGCAGTCAAAGTGAATACAGAAATGCTCAAATTCTATTGGAGTTTGGGCGAGGACATTTGTGAGAAACAGAAACAATATAAGTGGGGGGCAAACTTTATGAAAAGGTTAAGCCTCGATTTGCGTGCGGAATTTCCACAGGCAGAGGGGTTCTCGTGGTCAAATCTTTATAAAATACGCAAATGGTATTTGTTCTATTCTTCACAAATTGATTTTTTGTACCAGGCTGGTACAAAATTACAAAAGGTGGATAATGCGACAATCCCAATGCCAGAAATCTTGCTTTTTGTGCCTTGGAGACATCAAACGGTTATTGTTTCTAAATGCGACACGATAAACGCAGCCTTGTTCTATCTTAATAAGGTTGTTGAAGACAACATGAGCCGTACAGAGTTGGAGTCAGTGAAATGGACTTGGAGAATAAGTTGGCTACCAATATTACTCGTTTCCTCTTGGAACTGGGTAAGGGCTTTGCGTATGTAGGTAGGCAGATGGAACTTGATACGCCAAGTGGAAAGGCGTACTTCCCCAACATGGTATTCTATCATACTCGGTTGAAATGCTATGTGGTGGTGGAGTTGAAAATCGTGGATTTTATGCCTGAGTTCATCGGCAAGCTGAATTTCTATGTTTCGGCAGCCGACGAGTTGCTTAGAGGCGAAGGAGACAATCCAAGTATTGGCATTCTTCTTTGCAAGGACAAAGATTCGTCTGTTGTAGAATGGTCTCTGCGTAGCATCACTACTCCGTTAGGTGTGGCAAGTTATCAGTTGCAGGAGGTGTATGAACGTACACTGCTTGAAATCAAGCAGGAAGCCGCAGAGGAAGAAGACTAAGCAATACTGAAATCGTAGACAGGGTTTACGATGCCTGTAAGTTTGCATGTTTGCATGCAAACATGTTTTGTTCTTTGTCACGCAGATTTATTCTTTGTTGTTTTGTCACGCAGATTTCGCAGATGACGCAGATCTTTCTTGCTACTGCGGATGTCAGCTGTACCTACCACTACTTCCAGAATATTATGGATTGTATTATTTTGTGCCATATTTTCCAATTAAACGTTTATTTTTCTGCAAAGATAGCCATATTTTTCGATTAAGAAGCATCTTTGTGCCATATTTTTCGATTAAGGCACTATTTTTGTGGTGTTTTGGGGATTACATCACCAATCATCTGTGTGAATCTGCGGACTTAAAATCCAAACCAAGAATCTGTGGGAATCTGTGAAATCTGTGGGACAAAGAATAATGTAACTTTTGGGGGATTGTCAAGTATAGTCTTAAAAAAAGAAGCATTTCAAAACTTGCCATCCAGATGGCGATAAGGCTGGAAATCTATACTTTCATGATGGCTTGGGCTGCGATTTCGAGGCTGAATGGGCTACGAGTGTACGGTCGTAAACCTGCGACCGTACAGTTATATAGTGTATGCTCGTACACTCGTAGCGCTACGACCGTACACTTGTAGGGTATTCAACCGTACACTCGTAGAAAAATGAATGTTTTTTGAATTCTTTACTTTCTGCTAACCCGTTGATTTGCAGCGAGAAACGGAATTTCTTCATATTTCCTGTTTTTCAGATAAAATATTTCCCGACGGAAAATACGGAAATTACAGCACGTTTTAGTTGCAAATTTATATACATTTTTTTCCTTTGACATTCTATTATTGTGTAAGGGCAGTTATGGTAAATAGAAATAAAAAATTACGCACGGATTTTAAACGGAAACTCGACCTGACGGCCGTGGCGATCCCCCCTATAGCTGGAAAAAGTCTGCCATTACTGTGCAATCGCAAGCCAGCCTATACGGCGCTAGCCCAATGGCCGTAAGGCCAAATCCGTTTAAATTCCGTGCGTAATCCGTGAAGCAAGAATGTTCCGTTAACTCAGCGTAATCCGATGAAGAAAAGAGATAAAGATGAAGAAAAGTTCCCTCAATGAGGGATGAATTTTAGCATTTTTATCCCTCATTGGGGGATTTTTGCACGTTATGCAATCTTCGGATGTAACAAAATCTATCCCATTGCAGAATCCCTTCCTATGTATTCAACACTATTAAAATATGATATTAATCTAAAAAAAATCCGTATTTTAGTCGATTTATGAAATATTTATCGTATTTTTGTAGGAAAATTACGAATTTGGCTAAAATATTCAGAATATGATAAGAAGTTTTTGGGTAAAGAATTACTTGTCGATAGGTGACAAACAGGAGCTGAACTTTGTTGCAAAGGGTTCTGTTTCCGAACTTGTAGCGGAGATGCCTGATGGTACATGTCTCTATAAATTAGGTGTATTATATGGCTCAAATGCTTCAGGTAAATCCAACATGCTATGGGCACTGGATGAAGTTTTCCATCTTTTGGCTTATCCAAAGGGAAACGCTAATATGAAGATTACAAGATGCATTCCTTTTGAGTTGACAAAGAGTGAACCAACAGAAATGTTCGTCTCCTTTTATGCAGAGGAAATTCGTTATGACTATCAGGTGCGGTTTGATGTCAACCAGATTCTCCATGAAGAGCTTAATTACTACCCAAAAGGCTCCAAGGCTCTTTTTTACGAACGTACCTACAAGGGAGAAAATCTACAGGCAGAAATCAAATTTGGTGCAAGTCTTCGCTTGCTACAAAAGACCCAAGATAGTATTCGTGAGAATACGCTCAATAATCATAGTGTCCTGTCGGTTTGCCTTAAAAACACCTTTAAGGAAGATATAGAGCCATTAGCAAAGCTTCATTCATACATCATGACTCATTACCATAATGTGGATGGTGATACAGAAAGCAAAGGTGTTGTTGAGATTCTAAAGGCTGCGTATGATGACAAAAACAAGCATCAGTTTTTCTGTCAGATGCTGAAAAAGGCAGATTTGAATATCACAGATTTTCGCCCTGTATTGGAAGACCGTTCGCTATCTCAGGATTTCCGTGAGCATATTCAGAAGGAATCTATTCCGACATCTGTCAAGAACGAGCTGTTGCGTCCAACGGTTGAATCGGTAGTCTTTGAAAATCATTCCAAGAAAGGAACTTTTGACGTTTCTCTCAAATTGCAATCCAAGGGAACGCTTAAGTTCATCCGTATTTTGGATACGCTATACGATTTGATAAGTGGCAACCACATCTATTACTTGGATGAGTTGGGAGAAGATTTGCATTATGATTTGCTGTTCTATTATCTCAACATCTTCCTGTTTAATTCGGACCAGTCGCAACTATTGATTACAAGTCAAGAGACCACCTTGCTGTCGCAAGACATGATTAATGACAATCGCGGCGTGGTATGGTTCGTAGAGAAAAACAAGGAGACAGCTTCGTCAGAGTATAGTCGTGGTGATTCTTATGGCTTGCACAAGAATCTCTCTCTCTACAATTCGTATCGAATTGGCAGATTAGGAGCAAAGCCTGAATTAGGTTCTATATTTGTAGATTTGGAGGACTAAGTTATGGGCAAGCAAAGGAAATACAATACTGATATGATTATCGCAAGAAGATAGACTTCTTTATCAAATGCAGAGGTCTCCATTCTTACTTTGAGAAGAAAGGTGGTAGTTTGTCTGTCGCTATTGATAATTCCAACCGTTCGATTTTGGAAAAAAGTGCAGGCAATAGAGATTATACTTTCTCAGAATTGGGCCGCATGATAGAAGAACTCAGAAAGCTAAGTCAATGATGTTAGCATTTCCTCCCTATGTATCCCGCCAGGCGTCCTGCCGGATTTGAAATCCGGCATCAAAAAATGTCCTAACCTATTGATGCTCTGCGGATTTGAAATCCGCAGCAAAGGATATGGCGCACATTATTATTACAATAGCGAAGAATATGATTATTTATCCACAAAATTATGGAAATGTGGATATAGATAGTTAATATAAAACGAAAAGACAATGAAAAAGTTTGCAATTATCAGTTGTGTATTAATGCTTATCATTAATTGTTGTACACAAAAAAAAGAAAAATCAGAAATAGTCGTAGAGACATCCTATAATCAATACAACATATTCTATGTACAAAAACAGGATGTTCCTACATCTATTTACTTTCCCTTTTCATATGAAAAGGAAAAGTCACTAACCATTTGTGTTGTGACAAAAGACATGTTTGACTATTTGAGAGGAAAGACCATAGTTAGTCGAAACAGCAAAGACGAAGAAATAAAAATCCCCCTTGGAGAAGAAACTTTGCAACAATTTGATTTGTGTCTGAAGCATGCTTCGAACTTGTATCCAATAAGAAATCTAAATTATATTTATGGCAATACACTTATGTTTGGAACCCATGCTCTATTGGACGCAAACAAAACAAAATATTCTTCGTTTGCAAGATATGAAGACTATTGCCATGCAGTAGATCATGCTTTAACAAAAACTCCACTTTACGAGAAAATGAATAAATTATTATTTAAATACGGATTAGGCATAGATACTATTCAGGCTGAAAATAGAGATGGACGCAAATATCTTATTCTGCCTAAAAAGGCGATAATAAAAAGTTGCCATATTGATAAACATACATTCATACCAGATAGTGTATTGCTTACTCCTATAACGATAAAGATAAAGAAACGAAAAGAAGGCTCTTTTAAAGACTGAAGATCTGTAAAAGAAAAACTCTGTGTGGTAGTAACTAGTCGGCACCCGTAGGGGTGCTGACTGGTTACGTAAATGATTAAACAAGAAGACAATGAAAAAGTTTGCAATTATCAGTTGTGTATTAATGCTTATCATTAATTGTTGTACACAAAAAAAAGAAAAAGCAGAAATTGTCGTAGAAAAATACTATGACGAAGCCTATATTTGTCATGTACAAAAACAGAATATTCCTACGTCTATTTACTTTTCCTTTTCGTACGAGAGGAAAAACACTCTATGTATTGGTATCTTGTCAAGAGATGAATTTGAATATTGGACAAGAAAAAAAAGAGTCTTTAGAAACGTAAAAATCCCCCATGGAGAAGAAACTTTGCATCAATTAGATTTGTGTCTAAAGCATGCGGCAAATTTATATCCAATAAAAAATATAAAATACATTTTTGGTGATACTTTCGTGTTTGCTGATTACGCTCTATTGGATGCAAAAAAAATAGACTACCATTCATTTGATTATTATGTTGACTATTGCCATGCTGTAGATCATACCTTATGTAATACTCTCCTTTATGAGAAAATGAACAAATTGTTGTATAAATATGGTTTGACTATAGATACTATTAAGGCAGAAAATGAAGGTCGTAAATATTATGTTGCTTCAAGAAAAGAAATAAAAGATAAATGCAATATAAACAAGGCCACATTTATACCAGATAGTGTATTGGTTACTCCAATAACTATATACATAAAACAACGAGAAGGCATGCTATGAGCAACTAGTTTTGTTTATACATTATTGAACTTTCGCAAGTTTTGCCCCACACGCCCTGAAAGGGAAGAAGCTCCTAGCCCAGGGCATCGCCCTGGGTATATGTGCTTAATGCCAGCAATATTGGTATGACCGTAAAGCCGTGTTGCAGCTCATTAAAACTTATATATAGGCAAAACCTTGACCTTATATCCATTTTTCTCAATTACTCTTTCCTCATTCATCGTGACAATGATCAGATTGGAGCATTTGAGTTCTCCCGCACATTCTATGATGCTATCTATCTCTCGCTTGAGCGTTCGTTCGGAAGATAGGTCATAACATACTTGTATCAGACTTTCTACATGAGCACCATGCCTTGTAACAAAATCTGTCTCCTTGTCATTACGGGAGCGATAATAGAAAAGAGAGGTTTCTGTATGATACCCCCTGCGAACCAACTCGATAAAGACCTGGTTTTCCAGTAACCTGCCCAAGTTCTCACTCACACTAAAAGCCTTGGCTTCTACAAAACCATTGTCAACCACATATACTTTCTGTGGAGCCTTCTTCATCATTTTCAACTTGTTGCTGTAACGCGGCAGATAATACAAGAGATAGGGTTCTCTTAAATATCCCATAAACTTCTTGGTGGTTGCTACGCTTGAAAATCCCAGCGCTTCTGCCAGTTCGTTGGCACTGAAAGGATTGCAGAAGTTGGAAACCAGATACATGGCCAGGTTGTTCAAATCCTCCACATTGCGTACTTTATGGCGCTTGGCAATGTCTTGCCAAATGATGGAATCAAAGAGTGTAGAGAGATAGTTTTGAGTCAGACCTCTTGCTGCTACTGTCTCCGGATAGCCACCATGGTGCAGATAGTCTGCTATAAGCGAGAGGTCTGATGAGCTATCTTTCATCTCTGATACTTCCGAAAGATTTCTGTGGTTCCAGATAAAGAATTCTGAAAGACTGAAAGGCAGCATCTCTATCTGGATATATCTGCCTGTGAGTAATGTTGCCATTTCGCTACTCAGCAGTTTGGCGTTGCTTCCCGTAATGACCATATTGATTCCCATGCGGTAAAGCTTGGAGACCCACAAATCCCAACCATCCAGATTTTGAATCTCATCAAGCAGAAGATACTCGAAGTCGGGATAAACGGCACGCAGTGTTTCCCAAACCAAGTCATCATCCCATGCACTTAGGAGTTTGCCGTCATCAAAATTCAGATAGGCAAAGTTCCTGCCTTTCAGCATCAGCAAAGCCTCTGTCGATTTGCCTGTTCTTCTAGGACCCGTTATCAACTTGATTTGCGTGCTTGCCAACAGTTCATCCACATCATATTGGGTATGACGTGTAAGGTAAGGACGGGAAAGCAGGATATCCCGTTCCTTTTTCTGGTTATTGATAATTGTTCTCATTTCTCTTCAGATGAATTGATTAAACCATGGCAAAGATACAAAAAATATTCAATATATCATTCGTATTGAATAAAAAAGTGCTGATTTTATTCAATACGATGAACAAAATGAATAAAATCAGTACTTTTTTGAAGTGTACTCTGTTAATAATTCATTCCGAAGTACCAGAGAGAAATGACATATTACAAGCGAAATATAGATAAAAACCTTCTGCTATGCTCCCCTCACCTATCTCGACTTGCACAGCAGATTGTTGATCTGCTTGCGGATATTGTTGATGCCGGTGGTGACATGGGGAGCAAGCGGAAGAAGAACACGGATGAACTCCTGCATCACCGCCGTATCGCGATCCACCTTCACGGCTGAATCCCACACCATGGCATCAACCACCAGTGCCAGCTCACGGGCACTGACACATACAGAGAGCTTGGCAACATACTCCTCCAAGGTCTCCACATTATTAATATATATAGCGAGATGAAGCTCTTCCTGGCGGAGCTTCAATAACGGAGTCTCGATTCCGGCTTCTTTTTGTACTAGCATATCCATTATTTTTTAGTTCTGTAAACGAGCAGTGAATCAGAAGTAAACCAAACAGAATGAATAGTAAACGCACTTGACTTTGCTCTTTTTTTGTTGTATCTTTGCAACGTCAATCAGACAAAAACTTAATTATTAACCTTTTAACAGTTTGTTTTATGAGTAAGAGTTACAAAGTTTTAAAGACAGTGGTCCACATGGGACCTAAGAATGGTAAGACACTCTACAGCGTTCGACCTTACAGCTACGGTACGCTGACCACCGATGAAGTAGCCAAGCAGATTTCCATGGAGTCTACCGCTACTCCTGCAGACGTAAAGGCTGTGCTCGACCGCTATGCCTACTATGTGAAGGAGAACCTGAAGAAGGGTTACGACATCGAGCTGCTCGGCTTCGGCAAGCTTTACCTCCGCTTCATCACCAGCGGTGCCGTGGAGGACGAGAAGAATGCCAACGCTAAGCTCGTGAAGAGCCTCATCCCTTCCTTCCGTCCTGCGTATAGCCTGCTCAAGAACGGAAGCCGTGTCTATAACCTGGTTCCTGACAACATCGAACTCGTGAATTACGATGACGAGAAGAAGAGCAAGACACCAGGTGATTCTGATGGCGGCGGTTCTACCGGCGAGAACAAGAACCCGGGATCGGAAGATAACACCCAGGGCGCAGGCGGTTCGGGCAATACGGGCGGCACTGGAGACACCGACCAGGGTGGCAATACCGACCAGGGTGGCGAGAGCTCAGGCGGCAACGAGCACATTACTCTCTAACCGGAAAAACCATAACTGCCTATGAATCTGAATGATGTTCATAACAGGAAGATTTCCTGGACCAGTGTGCTGTATGCCGTGCTGCAAGCGCTGATTGCTGCTCTCACGGCACTGGGTGTGAGTTCATGCGCCCTATTGATGAACTACTAATTCCTTAATTACAAGATGAGCCTATGACTAAGGATCAGTTTCCTATGACGATTGGCGGGGAGATGGTTCGCAATGAGCGGACCCTCCTTGCCAGCGTGGAGGGCGGACGACTTATGATGTCGCCCAAGTCAGTGAAGTACCTTGTGCTGCATTGTTCTGCTACGAGGTGCAATCAGGATTATCCGGTGGAGCAGTTGCGGCGTGACCATCTGGCTCGCGGTTTTCGTGACATCGGCTACCACTTCTATGTGAGGAAGGACGGCAGTTGCACGCAACACCGTCTCCTGCTTGAGGTGGGTGCTCATGCCCGCCCCTATAACCGATGTTCTATCGGCATCTGCTATGAGGGCGGCCTGGATGAGGAAGGGAGACCTCAGAACACCCTGACTCCGGAGCAGTATTCCAGAATCTGTGAACTGGTTGCTGTTCTGATGAGGCTTTTTCCGAAAGCCGAATTTCTAGGGCATCGGGATTTGCCGGGCACCACCCCCAAAGAGTGTCCTTGCCTGGACACAAGAGAGACCTTTCCGTTGCAAAAATACAAAAAAATATGATTCGAACAAAAATATTTGCGTATTTTCATGGAAATAAATGATTGAAAACAAATAAATGGCATTAGAATATGGATAAGCTCCTATTCTAATGCCATTTTTTATGATATTACTTTCTGGCGAAAGTTACTTCACAATCTTCAACGCCTGCTTGCCTACCTTTACCAGGTAGATGCCATGAGCTGCATCGGCGAGAGACAATGACTTCACGTTCTTGGCTGACTTCACTACTGCACCTGCGGCTGTATAAACCGTGATGTCGGCTGACTTGGCGAGTGTTACCTCATTGCCATCCCAATCGATGGTGTTGTCGTCGGCAAGAACCTTGCTGATGCCTGATGACTCTGCATTGTTATAGAAGATGTATGAGTAAGTGCCTTCAGTGGTCTTGTCCTCATCACTACCCTTTACATTATCTGTCTGATAAAGTGCATAGTTTCCGTTCTCGGCTACGGATGTGATCAGTACCTGCTCACCCTTCTGCATGGCTGGGGTCTTGGTATTGATCTGATAGCCCAGAGGAGCCTCGATGGTGCGGTCAAAAGTATTCTCTACCCAACCTACCAGAGTGACTTCATCCTCATCAACCAGCATGCCGCTGATGATTTCTGCCTTGTGCTTGGCATCACCCTCATCGAAAGCACTGGCTACTGCCCAGTTCTTGCTGAGACTTGCTGCATCCAGACAGGCTGCGTAGGCATCGCAACCTCCCAGATAAGAGATGGTGTTGTCGAAAGGAAGTGCCTGGTTGAAGGAACCTGCCAGATAGAGCTTGCCTTTCTGATAGGCCATCTCGTCGATGGTGTTCAGAGTGTTGGAATTATCTGTGGCTACAGAATGATAAACCTGGGTAGTTACCTGGTCGCCATCGATGGCTGCCAATACGTAGGCATGCTCAGTAGCATTCGCTTCATAGGCTGTCTCAATCTTGATATCCTTGCCGGCAGCAGTAAGGGTCATATCCTTACCGGATGCTACGTAAGCTACGTAAATCTTGCCGTCGTTGATGGCGAAGTTAACGTCTTCTGTATTGTAGGTAGCCTCATTTGTCAACCGCTCTGTAGCGCCAAGCACAGAAACGATGCTGGCATTTGCCAGGTCGGCTGCATCGAAAGAGAGCACGCACATGGTGGTTTCATCACTATACAACCAACCCCCTGAACAAGCATATTTACCCTGCAGGGTAACGCCATCCAAGGCTACATTGCCCTTGTAAGAGGCAGAAAGATAGAGCTTGTTGCCATCAACTACCAGTTTCTTGGCTGTGAAAGAAGAGCTCAGCACGCCAATCTCATCCAAGGCTGCAATCTTTGCATCGTTCTCGGCAAGGATGGTCTTGGAAGCTACATACGCACCCTGCTTGTCGTACTTCACGATGAAGCCGGATACCTGTTTTACATTGTCGGCCATACCGGTGATGGTAGCCTTGGTTTCGCCGCTGGCATCCTTGATTGCTACCTGATCAGCAAATACGCCGGCTGCATAAACGTTGCCGTCGGCATCGGTAGCCACTGTGGTGACGGTGGCAGCACCAGCCAGACCGGCAGCCCACTTCTTGGCACCAGCCTTATCATACTTGGCAATGAAGGCACTGTTGGCCACTGGTTCCAGATAGCTGGCAGCGAACTCCAGATCCTTGGTAAAGCTACCGGTTACAATGGAGTTACCCTCGTTGTCAACTGCCATGGCTGCAGCACGGGTCAAATCCTTGGCTTCTGTTGTGGTGGTGAGGTTGTCTGTCCAGGTAGGAGCATCCAACACATCCTTGGCATTGGCAGCAACCGTTGCCAGCGCCAGCATCATTGAAAATGTAAATCTTCTCATGATCAATTAATCTTTATGTGAAACAATTATCTTACTTGCCATCCCATTTCTCGATATTCGGATTCGCCTCTACTGCCTCGATTGGGAAGCGGAGAGTATATCGGGAATCGTTGGCTTCAAGTACATAGCTATTCTCACCGTAGGTCTTGCTCAACTGCGGACGGGTGGTACGACGGAGGTCGAACCAGCGATGTCCCTCGAAGGCAAGTTCGCAGGTGCGCTCGCTGTAGATGGCTTTGAGCAAGTCCGCCTTCTGCATGGTATCAAGCTCTGCGGCATACTGGTTGTATTTAGCTGCTGCATATCGCTTGGCCATCAGCGCCTTGAGATAGGTGCGAGCCTCAACCAGATTAGCATCATCGGCTGCGGCGTTGTCAGCTGCATTCTGGGCTGCAGCTTCGGCAGCAATGAGGTAGGCCTCGGCAGAACGGAAGGAGCAGCGATAGCCGTCGTTGCCCTTGTCGCCATATTTAATCAGACTGTAGACGCTGGCGGTCTGTGCCTTGAAATAGAGCGCCTTGCGCTTGTCGCCCGTGCGATAGGAATCAACCAGCGCCTTGCTAGGTACGCCCATCTTCACATAGCCGGAAGTCATCACCTGCTCCAGGGCAACGATGCTCTCCACCGACTTATAGTAGTTTGGCAATACCTTTGAATCGGTCAGATCTTCCAGGTCGCCATGTTTCTCCATCACCACTTTCGCTTCTGCCAGGGCATCCTGCCAGTCGCCCTTGTAGAGATAGACTCTAGCCAGCAGAGCATCGGCAGAAATCTGGTTGAATCGGTAGGTGTAGCCCTCGTCCCAGACTGCCACCTTCAGACGGGTCTTTGCCTCCTTGATGTCGGCAATCACCTGCTGGTAAACCTGCTCCACGCTGCTGCATGTGAGCACGTTGTTGACATTTGCCTCCAGCGAGAGCGGGATGCCGCGGGTGGTAGCCGGATTGCAATGGGTATAGGCATCGGCATAGAGATTGACGAGCAGGAAGTGGCAGTAGGCTCTCATCATATAGGCCTCGCCCACCAGCTGACTGATTTCATCCTGTGTAGCCTCGGTAATCTTGTTCTGATTCTCGATGATGTAGTTGGCGATGTAGATGGCATGATAGTAACGGCGCCAGCCGAAAGAAGCCGTGGTGCTCTGCTGGTTGAGGTCGTTCCATGCCCAGATGTCGAAGTAAGAATCGTAATCCTCGGTAGAGGTGGATGCCTTGCTCAGGGTCATCTCGTCGCTTCGCAGGGTGGCGAGTCCACGGTCTTCCGGGAAATTCTTGTATTCGTAGGTGAGCAAGGCTCTGTATTCCTTGCCCGTCTTGGCTATCACCTTTCCGGTTGGGGTGATGTCGAGGAAATCATCGCAACTGGTGAATCCTATCATCGCCAACATCATGACGATGCCCATCAAATATCTTCTTTTCATTGTCTTCATTCTTTTAGAAATTTACGTTTACGCCAAATATGAAACTCTTCGGGATAGGCTGCGCGTATGGGTTGCCCATCGTCTCCGGGTCCAGATAGTTGCTGTAGTTGCTGGCGATGACGAGCAGATTGCGTGCCTCAAGAGAGAGGGATGCACTCTTCACGCCGATGCGGCTCAGCCACTGGGTTGGCAACTTGTATCCCAGGCGCAGGCTCTGAAGGCGGGCGTAGTTGCAATCCTTCACCCAGGTATCGAGCATGCTGTAGAGGTTGTACTCGTTATACTGAACGTACTCGCGTGGGCGCTCGGTGCTGACCATCAGCTTGGTGAAACTGCCGCTGGTGTTATCTGCCGTCCAGCGGTTCAGAATGTCGCGGTTCACGTTCAAGCCTCTGTCGTAATTGGCTGGCGAGTAGCTAGGCTGCACGCGCACCTTCATGCCGAAGTTGAAGGTGAAGTTGATGCCCAACTGCCAGTTCCTGTAATCGAAGGTGTTGATGAAACCACCCGTCCACTTTGGGTCTGTGCTGCCCATGTAGGTATACAGGTTGCGCTGCTCCTCGGCGGTGAGGGTGCTGGCGCCATGGGCATTGAGCTTCAGGAACTCGGTGGCAGATACCTTCTCGCCATTCTTGTTGACGAAGAGCGGATAACCGTCGGCGTCGAGTCCGGCTGTCTTATAGGCGAAGAGTGCGCCCACAGGATAACCTTCACGGCCAGGATATGTGGCATTCTGAGCCACGGTTTCCTGAATCACCTTGTTCTCGTTGTAACCGATGTTGAGATTGGTGGTCCAGTTGAAATCCTTGGTATGGATGTTTCTGGTGCCCAGGGCTATCTCCACACCCTTGTTGTTCATGCTCGCCCAGTTGATGGTGGTTGAAGAGAATCCACTCTCCAGCGGCAGCATCTTCAGACCGATGAGGTCGGTGCTGTGGCGATAGTAGTAGTCTACAGAGAGGGTGATGGCATTGTGCAATACGGCGAAATCGATTCCGGCGTTCACGTTCTCCGTCTTCTCCCATTTCAGGTTAGGGTTAGGAGCGGTCTCGCTGTTGATGATATCCTCGCTGATGCCTGGCAGGATGGTGCCCTTCTTCAGTGTACCTATCAAATAAGGTGATGTATTCTTGTCGATGTTACCCTGCAAACCGTAAGAGGCACGGAGGCAGAGGTTGTCCATCCACTTCACGTCCTTGAGCCAATTCTCCTCCTTCGCTCTCCAGAGTCCACTCACGGAGTAGAGAGGCAGATAGCGGTATTTCTTGGCTACGCCGAAGACGTCTGAACCGTCGAAACGAACGCTTCCACCGATGGTATAGCGGTTGAGAAGCGAATAAGAACCTGTGGCATACCAGGATACGTAGGCATTCTCCGACTCTGTCTCCTGATGCAGCGGATAGGAATCTGCCCAGGTCTGGCTAGGGAAGATGACCGGCTGGGTGGTGAGGGTGCGGGAATCATATCCGTAAGCCACGCTGTAGATGGAATTTGACTTGGCATGGCGAACCTCGGTACCCAGCATGAAGTTGACATCGTGGATGCGGTTGAAGGTCTTCACGAATTCAGCCATCGCCTTCCAGGTCCACTGGCGGTTGTGATACTCCGTGGTCTTGTGCATACCTCCATCCGGCAGGAAGCTCTTCTTCACGCCGTCGGCACCCTGGTATTCGGTGAAGAGTTTCTCCTTGCGCATGGCGTAGGTGTTCTCGTTGGCATACTTGCTCAGGGAATAGGAATCCTCCTGCAAGCCAAACTGCGAGGTAATCTTCAGATAGTCGGTGAGGCGCAGCTCGGCATTGAGAATTGCCATCATCGAACGGTCGCGGCGCTTGGTGTTGGCATTGGCTCTCTCCTCGAAGATATTGAAGTTGAGTGAGGAATCCTCCTTGCCCTGCACGTTGGTATCGTAGTTGTAGTTACCGTTCTCATCGTATGGGGTGAAGTATGGGTTTGCCAATCGGGAATAATATACCGGGTTGGTAAAGCCGTTGCTATCAGTGAGATAGGTATTCTGCTTACGCTCGTTGGCATATACGGAAGCGCCCACCTTGAGGAGTTTGTTCACCTGGTAGTTGGTCTTCAGGGTGATGTTGTATCTGGTGTTTCCCACGCCCTTCACGTTACCCTGCTCGTCGGTATAGCCCACGGATGTATAGTAATCGCTCTTGTCGCCGCCACCCGAGATGCCGATGTTGTACTCCTGGGTGAGTGCATTGCGGAAGAGGATATCATTCCAGTCGGTATTGGTGTTGCGGAGCTGGTTAATCTGGTTCTGGGCTGTCTGGCTCAGCGCATTCCATCCGCCTGCCTTGTAGGCGCTGGTTTCGCCCAGGCTGCTGAGGATGCCTGCTACCCCACCCTTGTTCTGGCGATAGGTGTAATCAGATGCCAGCAGACCGAGTTCCAGGTCTACCTTCTCATTGCTGTTGAGCAGGTTGAGTCGGTCGATATCCGTCTTAGGCATGAAGGTCATCTTGCCCGAGAAGTTGATGACCGGTGCTCCCGCACGTCCCTTCTTGGTAGTGATGACGATGACACCATTGGCTGCTCTCGCACCGTAGATGGCAGTGGCTGCAGCATCCTTAAGCACGGTGATGTTGTCGATATCGGATGGATTCAATCCGGCGATGGAAGTCTGGTAGATATTGTCGATATCCTTCAGATCCTCCATGCTTGGGATATCGGTGCCATCCATCGGGATACCATCGAGCACCCACAGCGGTTCCTGGGTACCGTTGATGGAAGCGGTACCACGGATGCGGATCTTCACCGGCGCACCAGGTGCACCCGAAGAGGTGATGGAAGAAAGTCCGGCAATCTGTCCGGCAAGTGCCTGGTCGATGTTGTTGACGGCACCGATTTTCTCATCGCTGATTTTCAGGGTGGTTACCGCCGAAGTCAGCTTGCGTCGGTCCAGTTCCTGATAACCCGTCACCACCACCTCGCCAATCTGCTTGGCGTCAGATTCCAAAACCACCTTATAGTCGTTTTTTCCTGGTTCGATGTTGACATCCTTGGTTTCAAATCCCATGAATCTTACGGAGAACGACTTATCCTGGGCATCCACCTTGAGGGTGAACTTGCCTTCGTAGTCGGTCACGGTGCCATGTGACACCTTCTTGTTCGGACCTCTCACCACAGAGATGGTAGCGCCTGGCAGCGGGTCGTCGCCCATGCTGCCATCCACCACGATACCCGTGATGGTGCGCTCCTGTGCCGAGAGGATGTTCATGGCGAAAACCATGATCAAAAGCATGAATGTTCTCATTCTCATATACAATCTCTCTATTTTTTTGTTTACCTTAATTACTTAATCCCTTAATTATCAATTATAAATTATCTAATCTCCTGTCCCAAAGCCGTCTGGATTCTCATGATCACGTCCTCGTAGTGGAACTGGGTGGCAGTATCGCCCGAACGGCGCTTGCCCTTCAGCAGGTTGAGAATTCTCACGAGTTCGCCGCGCTTCACGCTGATGGCATCGCTCACACGTGCCGTCTGGGTGCCGCCCATGTCGATGGTGCGGGGAGCCGAACTGAGGCTATGGCATGGCATGTTGAAATCTGGCGAGTCGATGATGGCTGGGGAATCGAAAATCTTCTTGTTGATCTTCACGCCCTCCTGCTGAGCGGCAGCCGTGATGAGCGCATCTACGAAGTTCTTCTGCAACTGGCGGTCGTCTACGCTGAGCGACTTGCCTGCCAGGGTCTTGCCGAAGAAGTGCTTATGCAGCATATCCATCATCTCTACGGCTGTGAATGCATTCCTGCCGTTGTTCTGCTCATTGGCAAACATGCGCATGATGCGGCTGTTGTCGAGCATATCCCAGAGCATGTAGCTCTGCTGGTTCTGCAGTGCATAGTCTGGCGACTGCTCCTGCACGCCCAGCGGCGTATTCTTGTTGATGAAGGTATACTTGTTGAGCTCGCTTCTGAAGAGCCACTTCGGACAGGTGAACACCTCGTCGATGAGGAACTGCACGGCTCGCTTCTGCTTGTCCTTCTCCACGAAGGTGAAGGTAGGCTTGCCATCGTCGATGGTGGTATTGTCGATGTACATGCCGCCCACATTGGCGAGCACATGGTAGAGGTAGAGACTCCACTGGAAGATGACGCCCTGATAGAGCTTCGAAGCCTCATCGTAGGTCTGACCCGGTTCGCCTGTGCGGGTCCAATCGATGATGTTAGGCATCACGCGCTTCAGGTTGGCGATGCCATAGGCAGCCGACTTCATGGCGTCATCGCCTAAATCCTCGCTCAGGGAACGTGGGTCGATGGCGGTGCGCTGGCTCTGCGTTTCGCTGTATCTGAATTCCTTTCCGCTGTGCTTCTTCAGGAAATCCTGCTGTGCTGAAGCGGCCTTCTTCTCATCCGGGAACCAGCGGTAGCCCCACTCTATCGCCATCAGGTCGTAAGGACCTATTTGCGGAGAAATCTGCTGGATGCCATCTCCCGGCTGTGCCACATAGTTGAAACGGGCATAGTCCATGATGGATGCTGCAGTGCCGCATACATGGTCGGTGAACGACTTGGAACGGAGGGAATCCGTAGGGTATGCATTGGATGCAATCATGTTGTGGCGCAATCCGAGCGAGTGGCCCACCTCATGGCAGGCTACGAATCGGGCTGCATCGCCTATCAAGGCCTCTGGCAATTCATACTGGCGTGCCTCCTTGTTGTAGGCTCCGGTCTGCACCATGATCCATTCGCGCAGGAGCGACTTCACATTGTGCCACCAGATGATGTCTGCCTCCAGAATCTCGCCTGTTCGTGGGTCGATGACGGAAGGACCCATGGCGTTCGCCTTCTCTGAAGCATCGTAGGTAAGCACAGAATACTTCATGTCGTCGCCTTCGGCAGCAATGCTGTCGGTGAGGTCGAACACCTGTACGGCATTCTTGAATCCTGCCTTCTCGAACGCTGCGTTCCAGTCGGTCATACCTCTTTTAATATAAGGGCGCAGGAACTCCGGAACGGCTGGGTCGATGTAGAAGACGATAGGCTTCTTAGGCTCTACCAGTTCACCACGCAGATAGGCCTGCTCATCCTTAGGTTCCAGGCGCCAGCGGGTGATATAGTTGTTGCGGGTCACCTCCTGCTGGTGGTCGCCATACTGCAATCGGCTGGTGGTGAAATAGCCAACGCGCTGGTTTTCCTTGCGTGCCACCATCGGGGTTTCAGGAAGGAGGACCAGCGAACTGCTTACCTCTACGGTGATATTGGTCTTGCTCTTACCCTCGTGTACCACGGTGGTAAGTTCAGATGTTGCGGTGATATTGTTGCTGAAAGCCTTGATATCGATGATGCGCGACAAATCGGAATCGGCTGAAGTGCCGAGATTGATGAGATTGAACACATCATTGAAATAAGTCTTCTTTCCGTTGAAGAGGTCGTTCACCTTGAAGATGACGGTGGAAGAATCCTTGGCCACCGCCTCTACCTTGAGGCTTGCGATGAGCGGATCAATGTAATTGCTTTCAACGGATGCCGCCATGGCATCCTTGGAATCTACTTCGGGAGTAAGGCGCTGCTGGCGCACAAAAACGGTCTTTTTATCCTGATTCCATTCAAAACGGATACACTGGTTTTCGTAGTTGATACCACGGTTTACACCTGCCTCGTTGAGTTCGGAAGGCACACGCTGCAGTTTGTTGGAAACGAGGAACACTCTTCCCATCAGTTTGGTAGGCATTTCAAGGTAGAAATCCTGTTCCTTCTTTACTACATTCATGACTCCTCGTACATTCACAGAGTCGCTGCCTACTATTTTCTTATAATCCGATGTAGGTTGCTCTGTTTTTTTCTTTTTCTTCTTGAACAATCCCATCTCCGGTGCAGCTTCCATGGAGATGGCATAGCAAGAACTTCCAATCAGGGTGGCAGTGATTGCCCCCAGCAAGAATCGCTTTTTATTCATTTAAAATCGTATATTTATTCCAAATATTATTGAATAATCTTCTATAACCTTGCAAAGGTAAGGACAAAAAGTCATGATACACAATTAATTATGTATTTTTGGAAAGTTCTTAATGGTTTTTAACGTTATTTTGGAAATGAATAAGAAATAGAAACGGCATCAGGGGTTCCTGATGCCGTTTCTTGGTTTCATTTATCTTCTATTATTTCTTCACAAACTTCACGGTTCTGCCGCTTACATCAACGATGCTGATAGATGCGGCGCCGGCAGCAGCGAAACTGTTGCTGTCGAAGGCAAAAAGAATGCCTTATTTTAATAAAAACATGCTAAAAAGTAATATTTTAAGCGCATTTTATAAGGAAAAACATTTTTTTTATGTACCTTTGTAATCGGTTTAAAACATTTATTATATCACTTATCATATCAGTATGAATAATATTAAAAACATCAAAGCAAAGGTTCTGCGAGTAGATGAAGAAGAACACAAGTTCGTCATCGAAGTGGAAGACAGAATTTACAAGGTGGCACAGGTTGACTTCCAGAGAAGGCAACCCGCTCCGGAAACACTCAACTGCCTGATGATTACCACTCATCTGGGCAAGGTTTTCATCGCTCAGGACATTGAGCACCTCATGAGAAAAAACTACAAGGAAAACGACGAGGTGAACTTTAAAATCAAGATGGCACTGGGCAACTTCTACCATCTGGAAGATGAGTTTGGCTTCACAGCCATGCTCAAGAGAGACACGGTAATCAATGCCGCACTCACACCTATGGTTAGATGCCGCATCCTGAAATTCCACCAGAAATACATGGACGTGCAGCTCGTGGAAGTACTGGGTGCCGACAAATCGGAATTCTCACTGTCGGAAAAGGAATTCTATGATATCATAGGCGAGGAAAACTGGAATACGCAGGAATTCAGAAACCTGATGCTCGGAGATACTCCATCCGACATCTTCGACCTGGAATGCCACAGATGGATTGTGGGCCTATCCGACTCACTGAACCAGGACGAACTGCAAATCCTGCTCCGACAGATACATACCCACTGCCTGGAAACGCTGGAAAGCGAAAATCTGCTGCCACGATGCAAGGAAGCCGAGCGCATTCTGCTAGAACAGCGCTTCACCGATGTCATCGAGCTGCTATCCTACTATATACAAGCCATTGAAATCCTAAGAAAAGGCAAGGCGGAAGATACCATCAGCCAAATCCTCTCAACCCTATCCACCTGCGCCTATATTTATCATCCGCGCAAGCAATTCTGCATCATGCAGTGCATCTTCATGCTCGACTTCACCATCATGGAGAAATTCATCGATTCCATCTTAACCACCATCAGAGGACAGGAAATGTATCTATGGAACAGAAAACCATTCCAGATGCAATGGATCAAACTGCTCCAGGGATACGTGGACAATATCTATAACCAGACCGACCGACTCACCAGCGACATCCATACCAAGGAAACGATGATACAGGTGCTCACCATCGAACTGATTCTGGGCAGACATGCTACCCACAAGATTTACGACAGTTCACTGAACCAGGCACTACTCTACCGACTGGTATCGCTCATGAACGTGAGCGATCCGAACAAGACCCTGCAGAAATCATTCCTCTCACTCTTCACCCAATCGGAATTCGACGCCGCCCTGCCATACAACAGCGACGATGCCTTCGTGCTTTCCAACATGCTCTGCTCGCAGGAGAACGAAACCGTGGAGAATATCGAACCGGCTAAATATGAAAGCGATCTGGCTCTGCTCACCGTAAACGAACAGGCCATCACCATCCAACCCAAGAATCTGGATAAGGAAAATCTCTATCTGCCCCTATCGGCACGTATGGGACTATGGCATGGACTCTCCGTAAGACTCGACGAAAAGCCTCCGGTGAAACTGCGCGGAAAGGTGGGTACCACCATCGAGCACTTCAAGGAACTGTGGGGGTACATCAACGACTCGCTCTTCTCGAAAAAGAGAAAGACTTCCAAAAAGCAAAGCAAGAAACTCTATATCGATGACGAAACGGATATCATCATCACAAAGAAGATTGCAGGAAACCTGATGTTTGAATGCAAGGTGGTGGAAGACGGATATGAGGGAACGGGTACGCTGGATGTTCTGAACGACGTGGTGCCTTTCTTCCCTGGCGATGTCAGCATGCAGTCGTTTGAATACCAGGGCATGCCGCTCCTGCTGCGTGCCTACGTAAAGAATGTGAAGAGCGACGGTACCTATGAATTTGCCATGCGCGACATGATCAGCGAATATGAGGACGACGTGAGAGTGAACGACCTGTTCTACAACTCCCGACTCACCTGTCTGATTTTCAGTCAGGTTCCGGGTCTGACTAGAGTACCTGCCGTGAGCAGCGAGGGCTTCTCCGTATCCGTTTCGCCTGCACCGGGCATGACGGTAGATGACCTGAGACGAGGCATGATCGTGGAGGTGGACAACATCACCGAGGGCAGCAGCGACTATCTCTATGGCACCTTCCTGCGCGAATCACCGGAAAGCAGATTCAGTCTTGCCGAAGCCTTCCACAACCTGATGCTCGGCTATGCCAACCACGAGGTGTATAACCCGAAGGCAGAGAAAGACGAACTGGCGGATGCCATGGATATGGACAGCGTATATGTATCAGAACTGATGGGCATCATCGACGCCAAGGCTACCCTGGAAGAGGATAATATCAAGGCATATAACTATCTGAACTTCTGCCGACTGCTCGCCATCATGATAGACAGCAAGGAACGCACCAACTATTACGACAGCCGACTCACCCTGCTGGAACTGCTCAACGACTTTGCGGCATTAGACAAGGTGGATACCAAGAAGATAGATCTCATCGCAGAAACAGAGCCTGAGCTCTTTGAGAGAAATGCCATCCTGCGCCACGACTTCATGCAGCTGCGCATCATCGGATGTCTCGACAGCGATGATCATTACGAGGAACTCTACCAATGGAGCAGTCTGACGGAAGATCCGCAGCTACAGCAGCTTGCCGCCCTGGTGTTATCGCACAACTTCGTGAAGAAATCGGGACTCCTTACCCAGGCTGGCGACATCCTCGACAAAATCAGGGCACTGCTCAAGCTACACAAGTCATCTTCCAACAAGAAGAACTATGGCAAGGAAGATTTCCATACGGAGTTCAAGACTTCTATCGTTTATCCGGAAAACTCTATGAAGGTGGATGTGCAGGCTCAGACCGTGAAGATCATGCAGGAAATCTGCGCCTTCCTCAATGCCGAGGGTGGACATCTCTATCTGGGTGTATCCGACATCGGTTACGAGATGGGACTGGAAGAGGACCTGAAGAATCCGCTCTTCAAGGGTTCAAGAGATAAATTCGAGGTGTATGTGAACAACCAGATAGTTTACTACCTGGGGCAGGAGGGTGCCCACTACGTGCACACCCATTTTGATAATGAAGTGAACAATGCCGTGCTCATCATCGACATCGAACCATGTCCGCATCCTATCGCCGTAAGTTCGGAATACTTCGAGCGAATGGGTACATCGGCACGAAAGGTGAACGGCAACTACAAGGACAAGTTCTTTGCCATCAGAAAGCAGTGGGCTGAGGAACATGTGCCTCATCTGGCTATCACGCAACCCGTCACTGCATCTGCAGCGGCTGAAGCACCATCAGCAGAAAAGGATGTTAAAGCTACCACCAAGCATGTGGAGTCGGCACCTATCACCGACCATATCCAGACCTCACGCCTGCGCAACAATGCGCTGCACGACTACGAGGAAGGCTATCGCCCGGTGACAGCCGTAATCTGTCTGCTTGACACCGATGAATATAAACTGCTCGACGAGGATGACTGGCAAGACTATCGCCTGAAGCTCGCCGTCCACGAGGACGAGGAAGAAGGCTGGCTCATTCTGGTATATGAAAGCGGAAGAGTCTGCAAGGTTTCAATGGCTGAGCTTCTGCAGCGAGAGAGAGGCAGGGTATTCAAGCGATATGCAGGCGAAAAACTCATCTTCGCTTCCATCGCCACCGATGAAGATTCGGTATGCGTAGGCTTCGTTGACAGCAAGACCAACCGCTATGTGCGTTTCGACGACGTAGATAAATTCAATCATGAGAAGATGCAGGCAGAGGGCGTCCTGCCGATGGATGTGCCGAATGCCGGCGTTCACTATGTAGAGGTGATTCCGCAATCGCAGGTTCCAGTAAACAGAAATATCGGAAGAAAGACCATCGGCTGCATTCTGAAGACCGTAGAAGGAAAGAGATGCATGGCTGTATTGCCGGATTGCAAGGCGAAATAAAGATAATCATGAAACAAATGGGGTGTGCCTGCTAACGGGTACACCCTTTTTATTCATTCTTTATTTTATTCATCGGATTACGCAGAGTAAACGGAACATTCTTGCTTCACGGATTACGCACGGAATTTAAACGGATTTGGCCTT
>OGLL01000051.1_pt1 | contig 29398 bp, 23 predicted proteins | sample 1572901 | NCBI WGS metagenome assembly OGLL01 (sample SAMEA2581980, study PRJEB24529) | metagenome | biome: Human gut stool | place: China | collected 2011
AGAATGGGGTCACGGAGGATATAGCCGGATTTGTCATTCCGCTATGTGCCACAATTCATCTGTCGGGAAGCACGTTGAAGATTGTTGCTTGCGCACTGGCACTGATGATTATGCAAGGAATGCCATTTGATTTCCCCATGTTTGCAGGATTCATCTTTATGCTGGGAATCACGATGGTAGCTGCACCGGGAGTACCGGGAGGAGCCATCATGGCTGCATTGGGGATCCTGTCTTCCATGCTGGGATTCGGAGAAAGTGAACAGGCTTTGATGATAGCACTTTACATTGCCGTGGATAGTTTCGGTACTGCTTGTAATGTGACGGGCGATGGGGCTATCGCATTGATTATTGATAAGTTTTTCGGAAAGAAAAATCTCCGGTCCATACAATAAACAGGAAAAATATTCCCGAATCAGATAAAGTCAGGAAACTCTGTAACCCATTCATGAAAAGTTGCCAGGCTGATTTATGACGTGTATGATAAAAAAGGTAACGGCTTTAATTCTGATAAAAGAAAGACATTTTCATGATAAATAGCAGGCAGGCAACAAGTTGCCTGCCGATTCTTCATAACAAACAAAAAAGGAAAGCATGAGCTAGAATACAGGCATCTGCCAAATGAATCCCACTGACACACGATGGGTACTGAAATTGTCCTCACCCAACGCCTTTGCACGATCGGTATATTTATAGGAACGCCCCACGTATGCCAGGAAGAAGTGCAGATTGCTCTCCATCGGATAAAATTCTATACCTCCTGCATATCCCCATGCCGTGCGATATTTCCCTTTTTCCACTTCATCACTTGCCTTATAAACGGAAGCAGTTTCATACATTCCTTTTGCAAACAAGTTCCACTTTGGGGCAAAACGATAATTCACATGCAACACATAGGACATATATTCGGCATTAAAAGCATTGTGTGCCTGATTATCAGTTCCTACGATGTTAGTTATAATCCCTTTACGGTCTACTCCTTCACGAGAATACATCCAGTCAAAATAGGCATGCCATTTAGGGCTGAAATTAAATTCATTACCCAAAGCGTAATAATACATCTTTTCGCCCTTCGTTTCGTTCATAACAGAGGCAGACCAACGGGTTTTGAAAACATCCAGGAAATTTCCGTTCCAGTTCAAGGTATAAACTAACGGCAGTTTGGTACGTTCCAAATCCCCATACATCTCCTCGGACGGTCCGTTCCGACTGTTCAATACCTGAAATTGTATCTGCTGATAAGAATTATAGTTGTATGCCACATTCAAACCAGTCATGAAGTTACTCATGTGCTCTATCATGTCACTATATTCGTAAATATCAATCGGATTCAAATCAAATTCTATACCACCATACGAGACACATTGCTTTCCGGCAAAAAATGAGAACTTATTTAATTTGATGCCTACTCCTGCCCAATCTATGCTGGTAGGTACATTATCTATATTGTCGGAACCATCGTTACCCCGATTCAGACGCTGACGGTAACGGTAACTCAACCAATCATTGATATCTCCCTTCATTTCGATACGGAGCTGCTTCATTTCGAATGCGCCCTGATCAAATCCGGAGTCGTTCCATTTCATATTGAAATCACCGTGCATATTAAGATAGAGATTGAACTTATCCGTTTTCTTCTTGATACCGGTGACTTCTTCAAACAGGCTTTTGTCACCGACCATGAAATCACTTCCGGAAGATTGGGCATATAAAGAGCAAGTGCCTGAGACAGCAAGGGCTGTCAGGCATACTAACATTATTCTTTTCATAAGTCAAAGTTTTAGGTTGTAATGTATTCTCTTTTTCTTTTATGCGCACAAAAGAAAAAGAGATAAAAAGAAAAAGTGCCGGATGGACTAGTATACGTTGAAGTATTCCTGAATCTTCTTCCAGTCTTTTGTTTTAGTTAATGCCAACATCAACAACACACGCGCTTTCTGAGGATTCAACTCTTGTGAAGCCACGAATTGATATTTATTATCATCCACCTCGGCATCCAATGTGGTCGGTCCGGTAGGAACACGGCTGGAACGCACTACCAAAATACCTTGCTGACGGGCCTTTTCCAACATCGGAAACAAATTCTGATGAATGTTGCCATTCCCCACACCGGCATGAATAATACCTTGGTAACCATTATTCAGAAAAGGGATCATAACATCAGCCTCTACATTGGAATAACTGTAAACGATACCTACTTTCGGCAGCTTGTCAAGGTGGGCCACATCAAAATCGGAACCGGTGGTATGGCGTTTCAAAGATTCCGTATTATAAAAAACCTTACCATTCAATACATATCCCAACGCACCGGAGTTAGGAGACTGGAAAGTTTGTACATCCACTGTATTGGTCTTCATGGCTCCGTGGGCTCCCAAAATCAAACCGTTCATGGCAATTACGACACCTTTACCCCGTGATTCCCTGGCGGCGGCAGTAACTACTGCATTATACAAGTTCAACGGTCCGTCCGCACTCATGGCCGTAGAGGGGCGCATGGCTCCTACCAATACAACAGGCTTGTCACTCTTCACAGTCAAGTTCAGGAAAAAGGCGGTTTCTTCCATCGTGTCAGTCCCGTGAGTAATCACGATACCGTCCACATCTCCACGGCTGAAAAGCTCGTTGATACGCTTGGCCAACGTCAGCCATACGGCATCATTCATGTCCTGAGAGCCGATTTTTACAATCTGTTCCCCGGTCACATTGGCTATTTTGTTCACTTCGGGAACCGCTTCCAGCAATGTGCTGATAGCCACCTGCCCGGCAGTATAATTTGTTTTAGTAGCCGAAGCGCCTGTTCCGGCAATAGTCCCCCCTGTAGCCAATATATGGATATTAGGCTTTTGGGCGACAGCAGCCAATGTGGTACATACCAGCATTGCCGCCATAAGGCTGAGTTTTCTTAATCCGTTCATAATCTTTTCAAGTTTAGGTTTTATTACTATAATAAATATTTGGAAATTTTGTTCACACAAAGAAGAAGATGTGCCGATGATATATATGTTATACATCGAATCATTATAAATGTTACAGGCAGAAGATCACTCATCTTCAAGTCCGAATACACCTACCCCCTTTCCTTTCTAGAACACCTGTACCAGCAGCAGACCTACCACAATAGAAACAATGGTGGCCACCATCCCAGGCATCATGAACGAATGATTCAGAATCCATTTTCCAATGCCTGTTGTTCCTGTACGGTCAAAATTTATAGCTGCCACTACTGTAGGATAATTAGGAATAAAGAAATATCCGTTGACAGCAGGGAACAAAGCAATCAACATCATCGGAGAAATACCCAGTGCTATTCCTAACGGCACAATGGCACGCACCGTAGCAGCCTGGCTATAAAGCAAAATGGACATGACAAACAATGCCAGACCGAACAACCAGGGCATTTGGCGCACAATCCCCTCAATAGAGCCTGTCAGTTCCGTAATGTTTCCATTAATGAAGGTATCTCCCATCCATGCAATACCAAATATAGCGATTACCGCCTGCATCCCGGCAGGAAACACACTGCCTTGTGTAGCTTTAATTCCATCCGTACGTGAAATGAGAAGAATAACAGCCGCCGCACACAACATCAAAATCTCAATAATAGCCGGCATATCCAAAGCCGTACCATTGAACACAGGACGCATGGCAGGAATAGAACCGAACAACACTATCAACAGCGTGGCGGCAATAAAAATTATCACCGAGATACGGGCATGAAACATATTCTTCACATCGTTCAGCTCCACATGTTTTGTATCAATCATCCCGGCTTCCAAGCGGCGCAAGTATTCGGGATCTTCCAACAACTCTTTACCCACCTTCTTTGAAAGGAAAGCTCCCACCAGCACACCGATTAATGTAGCGGGAATAGTAATCTTCAGAATATCAAACAGAGTGATGTCAAATCCTGTCAGCAATCCCAGCAACGCTACGGTAGCGGCAGAGATAGGGCTGGCAGTAATAGCCTGTTGCGAGGCGATAACGGCAATGCCTAAAGGACGCTCAGGACGAATTTTAGTTTCCGTAGCCACCTCGGCTATGACAGGAAGCACAGAGTAGGCTACATGCCCCGTACCTGCGACAAAAGTAAACAGATAAGTAACCAACGGACTCAGGATAGTCACTTGTGAAGGGTTACGACGCAACAACCGTTCTGCTAATTTCACCATATAGTCCAGTCCGCCGGCAGCCTGCATACAAGAGGCGGCAGAGATAACGGCGACAATCATCAACATCACATCAATAGGGGGAGCGGTAGGTTGAAGTCCGAAAACAAAGGTCAATATGGCAAGGCCTACACCTCCCATCACTCCCAGTCCGATACCTCCCAGACGGGCACCTACAATAATAGCGACAAGTACAAATAGCAGTTGTAATAACATGTTTTTTATCCGTTTATAAATATACAATTTTAATTCTGAGAACAAAGATAGACCATTTCTGTTCTACAAACCTTAAAATTTCTAAGAATTTTTCCTTTTTTCACTACTTTCTCCCTAAAACATTCAATAAAAGTTAGTTGTTTTGTATAATGAACAATTTGTCAATGTGCTAATCGGCTGTATTATGTCCCACATAGTTATTGGTACATTAGCAAATAGACAAATTATTAAATTATTACATATGAACAGAATTTGCAATCTTTTTGGAATAAAGTATCCCATCATACAGGGAGGAATGGTATGGTGTAGCGGTTGGCGACTAGCCTCCGCAGTAAGTAACGCCGGAGGACTGGGACTGATAGGAGCAGGCTCCATGCATCCCGAGACCTTACGCGAACACATACAGAAATGCAAAGCGGCGACAGACAAACCTTTCGGAGTAAACATTCCGCTGATGTATCCCGAAATAGACATCCTTATCAATATGGTAATAGAAGAGGGTGTGAAAATCGTCTTCACCTCTGCCGGAAATCCAAAGACCTGGACAGAACACCTGCATGAGCATGGAATCATTGTGGCCCATGTAGTGGCAAGCACCAAGTTTGCCGCCAAATGTGAAGAAGCAGGTGTAGACGCCATCGTAGCCGAAGGATTCGAAGCAGGAGGACATAACGGACGGGAGGAAACGACCACCCTATGTCTTATTCCAGCCGTCAGACAGATCACCACTGTGCCGTTGATAGCTGCCGGAGGTATCGGATCGGGAGAAAGCATACTGGCTGCTATGGCATTGGGGGCCGACGGGGTGCAAATAGGCACGCGCTTTGCATTAACCGACGAGAGTTCTGCTCATTTCACATTCAAAGACCGGTGTCTGCGACTGAATGAAGGAGATACCCAACTGACATTGAAACAGCTCTCTCCCGTCCGGTTGGTCAAGAATGATTTCTTCAAACAAGTGGAAGAAGCGGAAAGCCGTGGCGCAACAACGGATGAACTACGCACTTTGTTAGGAAAAGGACGTGCCAAAAAGGGAATCTTTGAAGGAGATTTATTCGAAGGTGAACTGGAAATAGGACAAGTCGCATCATGCATACATAAATTACAGACGGTAGACGAAGTGATGAAAGAACTGGTGGAAGATTTCAATGCCGCATTAAACAGGGTCAATGAGCTGAAAAGATTTATCTGATAAGGAGAACGATGAAACGATTAATAAACCGGAGAGTGAATCAAAACCAAAATGAACATTCTAAAGGTTACAGATTGTAACCGACAAATACAGAAAAGCCGTATCATTACTCAAAAGTGATACGGCCTTCTTATTGTCAATGAAGAATGTCAAGTTTCAGATGAAAAATTCTTTTCTATAAAGTTGAGTTTTATAAAATTAAGTTATTCTACTTACACCTTCTCTTATTAAGCAGATTAGCACTCAGGAATCCCACCAAAAATATCAGCAACGTCCCGAACACGATAGCCAGATTGGCATGTACAAAGGGGGATATCACAATCCAACAAACCAGAATTACTCCACAAACGACTCCCAGTACCGCATCAAAATTACGTGCCTTCCTCGAAATATACCCCAATAGAAACAGTCCCAACATGCCTCCGCTGAAAATAGACGCCAACGCCCACCAGGCATCCAGCGCACTTTGCACACTCATAAAGGCAAACCCCCCCAGAATCCCTGCCACTCCCACTCCTACACTGGAGAGTTTCAGCACCAACATCCGCTCCCTGTTTCCGGCATGTTTGCGGAACCGCTGATAATAATCCGTCAGAATGATGGTAGACGAACTAGTGACACTGGTCGCAATGGTACTCATACCTGCGGCAAAGATAGAAGCAATCAGCAGGCCTGTCAACCCCACCGGCAACTCATTGACTATAAAAAACGGAAAGACATAATCCGCCCTCACCCCGTCGGGCAAGATCCCCGGATGCACTTTATAGAACGCATACAGCCCGGTTCCTATCATAAAGAAAACGGCCGAAACGGGAATAAACAAATATCCTCCGAACAAGGCCGAAAACTTAGCCTCTTTCTCATTCTTCGCCGTATGATAACGTTGCACATAACTCTGGTCTATACCATAGTTCTGCAAATTAGTAAATATACCATAAATCAGACACACCCAAAAAGTGGACTCACTTAAACTGCTTCCAAAGCTTCCCAAGCTGAATTTACCATCTTCCATGGCGATGGAGAAAGTCTGCACCGGACCTCCGGGCATATCAAAAAGCAAAATAAACATACATACCAACGCACCTCCGATCAGAATAATTCCCTGTATGGCCTCTGTCCAAATGACAGCCTTCATGCCACCCAACATGGAATAAAGCACAATAGCCACACTGGTTACAACAATAATGGTCTGGATATGCCATCCCAACAATACATTCATGGGCAACGCCAACAAATACAGAATAGACCCTGTACGTGCTATCTGGGTGAGCAGATAGCAGGACGAAGCATATATACGTGCCCAAGGACCGAAACGGTTTTCCAAAAAGCTATAAGCCGATATGCTGTCCTGACTCCGGTAAAAAGGCACAAAGTAACGAGCCGCAAAATAAGAGGCGATAGGAATAGAAAGACTGAATACAAATGCATTCCAATCTCCCGAAAAGGCCTTTCCCGGATATCCCAGATAACTGATACTGCTGACATACGTGGCGAAGATGGACATCCCCACCACCCAGCCGGGCAAACTTCTTCCGGCAGAAGTGAACTCCTCGGAGGTACCTTTCTTCTTAAAGAAAGAACAACCGAAGGCCACGACTCCGCCGGTAAACAACAAAAAGACGATTATATCAATGATATGCATACAGACCGAGCATTTAAGGTTTCAATTCCGGACAAAAAGGGAGTGCCTCCAACGCCTTGCGTATCTTCTCGCGTTCCGGAACATTGAAGCGATGGAAAGGAGCCGCAACAAAATCATCACAAACGCCCAATAAAGACAACGCGCATTTCAATCCTTTCAAATAACTGGAGCCATGCTGCCCCACGGTATAAATACTGCTACTGATTTGCATCACCAAGGGTTGCAGCCGACTTACGGTTTCCATGTCACGCGCTACCGCAGCATGATAAAGATCTACATATAATTCCGGGAACATATTGGCACCTCCGTTGATCCCCCCATGTCCACCCAGCAACACACACTCTGCCGTAATTTCCTCCGGTCCCACCAACATGGCGAAATCCTGTCTGTCCTTCATGACATACATCACGGACTGGAAATAAACGGCATTAGCCGAACTATCCTTGAATCCCACCACCTGAGGATTACGGGCAATGCGTTGAATAGTAGCCGGAGCAAAATTCACTTTCGTGTGCGACGGCATATTGTACAAGAAGATAGGTAACGGCAACTGAGGAATCAGGTCCTCATAAAATTCGGCCAGTTCAGGCTGTCCCGGAGCAAAGTAGTAAGGGGGAGCGGAAACTACGGCTGAAGCACCACACTCGGCCCCTACATGTGCCAGATGAATACTTTCTACAATTGATGTATCGGAAATACAAACCAGAACCGGAAGTCTTCCGGCATTGATACGGCAAGTTTCCTTTATCATTTCATGGCGAAGCCGGTAACTGATACTCTGCGCTTCTCCGGTGGTACCCAGTATAAATAATCCGTGCACCCCTCCTTTTATCAATCGTTCTATCAACCTTTCCAAACCATCAATATCCAGTTTGTCATTATCCAGTAACGGAGTCACTAAAGGAGGAATAATGCCTGTCATAGGCTTTTTTAATGTGTTTTCCATGATTCGTTTTCTTTTAAAAATTTCAATGCTATATTTATGAAACGAACAGTAGGATTATTTGTACTCAGCCCAACATCCCGGCTTGTCCGGAAAGCGACAGGGCACTATCGTTTAACCTGTTGTCTTCCGTCTGCCCGGAACGTACCTTTAGAAAAAGAACTTTTAATTCCGCTTCAAGAAAAGAAAGTTAGTTATACATGCGGGCAACTCTTCCTGATAATGTGTCACCATAATCATGGTCTTGTCCTTACGACGACAGAAAGTTTCTATCACATCTTTCACCAACCGGCGGTTGTACAAGTCCAACCCATGCAAAGGCTCATCCAAAATAAGCAACTCAGGATCCTTCACAAAAGCACGGGCCAACAACACCAGACGCTGCTCGCCACTGGACAACTGCAAGAAATTCCGGTCTTTCAAATCTGCAATACCAAAAATATCCATCCACCATTCACAAGCCGCCATCTGCTCGGGACGCGGACGTTTGTACAACCCCACAGAATCATGTAGTCCGCTTGCCACAATATCTATGGCAGGAAGGTTCTTCAGATAAGCGCGATGCATCTCAGGACTGACATATCCTATATGCTTCTTTATCTCCCAAATACTTTCTCCGGAACCGCGTTTTCTGCCGAACAAGGTAATATCACAAGCATAGCTCTGCGGATTATCCGCACAGACCAAACTCAACAACGTAGACTTTCCTGAACCGTTCTCTCCACTCAAAGCCCATTTCTCGCCACTTTTCACTGTCCAGTCCAAATCTTTCAAAATGGTACGCTCGCCATAACGGATGCTTACCTTGTTCAAATCGACTACGTGCTCGGTGTGATACAAATCACCGCCGTAAGGCAAATTCAGAATCCGTGCCTCCTTTTCTTCGGAAAGTATCCGTTCCGGTATCGGCTTACGGACCGCCAAATATTCCTGCAAAGTTATCTTTTTACCACACACCCTGTCTTCCACAGGAATAACATGAGTAATAAAAGCAGGAATATCATCGGACTTAGACAAGATAAGGATTACCTGCAAATGGGTTACTTTAGTCAGTTCGCCCAACAATGTATGAAGCAGGTCCCTCGTCTTCGCATCCAGTCCGATAAAGGGATTATCCATAATCAGTACACGCGGATTACTCAGCAAAGTCTTTGTCAGTTGAAACTTACGTAACTCACCACTGGAAAGCAGAATAATATGTTTATCCAGCATCCTCTCTATGCCAAACAGTTCATACAAAGCCTTTTTCAGACCTGAATCGGTCGCTTCGGGCAACAAATCACGTACCAGTGGGGTTTCATCCAAATCATGGGCATTCCATCGTTGCTGATAATAGTAATTTCCATCGGAATCTCCATATGAATCACGGAAAGCAATATACTTTATATTCTCGTATGCCATCTTCGAAGGAGAAGGAGAGAAATCATACTTCACTTCGTTCATCAACAACGGCCACCGGCCTGTAATCGTATCTACCAATATACTTTTTCCTGCCCCGTTTCTTCCCACAACAGCTATATGTTCTCCGGCGGCAAGTGTCATATTCACCGGTTCCTTCATCCGGTACAGCGGATGGCGGGTCACACCATTTTCTATCGCAATAATATTCTGCATTACAAATCTCTTTTTTATCCAACAGGATGCAAAGGTAACAAAATAATATAAAAATAAGATAATATATTATCATCTTGTTACATCAATCATCCACCTTAATTATATATGATACCAATTATACGACACTGAATAACCAACAAAATATTACCTAAACTATATGTTCCATAACAGAATACAGGCTCAAATTTATAAAGCATCAACAAGATATATATTTGCACTAAATTAAGACAAAAGGAAATAATAATAGAATAAATTATAGACAAAATGGTAACAACAATCAAGTTCACAAAGATGCAGGGAGCAGGTAATGACTATATATACGTAAACACCCTAAAGCACCTCATGTCCTAAAACTGCATACGGAGAACGAGCTGGTAGAAGAAGTAACAGTGGACATGGATCTTCCCCTGCTTGCCAACTCCAGACAAATAAATACCCCGGACGGCAAAATGTTGGCAAAAACAATCACAGTAGATGGAAAAGAATACAAAAGAACATTTGTTTGTATGTGAAATCCACATTTAGTGGTTTTCATAGATGATATAAAAGATGTAAATTTGCCGGCAATAGGTCCGAAACTGGAGAATCATCCGCTTTTTCCCGAACGAACCAATATAGAATTCGTTGAAGTATTATCACATAACAAGCACAAGCCATTACAAGAAAAACAAATACATACGAGATATAACAAACTCACTATTATGGATTAAAAAGGTAAAAAGCAATGAAAAAGAGTTCTAGAAAAACAACATTTCTGTCGGCCTTGGCAATAGCTGTTCCGGCAATGGGCATGGCGCAGGACAAAGTGGAAGCCAGCGTAGGAGCCGATCTCGTAAGCGGATACATCTGGCGTGGTCAGGATTTAGGGGGTGTCAGTATCCAACCCACGTTGTCAGTTTCTTACAAAGGGTTCTCATTGTCTGCATGGGGAACAGCAGGTATCGAAAAAGAAGATACAAAAGAGATTGACCTCACATTAGGCTACGCCACAGGAGGTTTCAGTATCTCCGTCACAGATTACTGGTTCAATGGAGGACCGGGGTATTTTCATTACGGCTCACACAATACCAACCATACCTTCGAGGCACAAATAGGTTATGACTTCGGACCGCTGGCCTTGAACTGGTATACCAATTTCGCCGGAACCGACGGAGTGAATAACGGAGGAAACAGAGCCCATTCGTCCTATATCTCGGCTACCGTACCTTTCACACTGGCAGGGCTGGAATGGACAGCGGAAATAGGAGCGACTCCGTGGGGCACAGACTTTTACAACTATTCCGAAGCCCCTGTATGCAACGGTTCCAACGGTTTCACCGTATGCGACATCAGCCTGGGAGCCGCCAAGGAGATAAAAATCACTGATTCATTCTCCGTTCCAGCTTTTGCAAAAGCCACCGTAAACCCACGCACTGAAGGGGCTTATTTCGTTTTCGGGCTAAGTTTTTAATCATAAAGAGCATAACCAGACAAGGATAACAACAAAGTATTAGTTTTTTAGAAGGTAAAAAGATTACATTATATACAAAATACAAATACAACAATAAAAAAATTGAAGTTATTATCTGTAAGACCCAATTCGAGGACGTAAAAGAAGCATTGCTCGAAGCCAAAATCGAATGGCTTTCCTATTGCAATGTAAAAGGCATTGGCAAAACATGTCAAGGACGCATTTGAATGCCGTCCGCATCCGTACAGAAGAGCGCGGATATATCGCCTTGTACAATGCAGAACAGGAGAACTAACTCATTACACGGCCAAGACTACTCCACAAAGTAAAAATCATACTATAACTTAAGCGGAAAATTATGGATACAACTAACAAAAAGAGGTCGTCAGATGTAGAACAACCTCTTTTTATCAGGTAAACACATCATAAACAAGAAAGATGAATTACAAGCAAGGTACCTTCACAAATGCTGTATCCGGGAAATGCTTCTCTATATAACGACAAATATAAGTTTCTGTATCTGCTTGAATGATTTTATCCTCTCCTTCGGGAAACAGATTGTACATCACTGTATGAAGCTTTATCCCTCTCCGTTCTATAGCCTCAAAACTCAATAATGTATGGTTGATACTTCCCAATCGTCCCGAAGTAACAAAAACTAAGGGATAACCCGATTCCTGAACATAGTCTATAGTCAGATTATCTTCTGTCAACGGCACCATCAGCCCCCCGGCTCCTTCTACTAAAACAGCATCATAGCGCTCACTCAGCACCTCCGTGGCATGCTTTATTTTATCAAAATCAATGGCGCGGTTATCTATTCGTGAAGCCAAATGGGGAGAAGCCGGATAAGAAAATATTTCAGGTTTGGTAAGTCCCTGCTCATCCTCAGGCAAATACTCCATCCCCATCAGACGACGATGCAACTCAATATCCTCCGAATAACCTTCCGGATTTCCAGTCTGTATGAATTTTTGAGTAATAGTACGACATCCTTGTTTGTTCCAAAGATGTGCCAGATAGGCCGTGGCATAACTTTTGCCAATATCTGTATCAATACCACTTACGAAAAATACATTCTGTTTCATGATTCTTTTTATTTCTATTGTCTTTTCTTTGCAATAATATAAATAGGATGATAAGTCAAAGTCACCGAACGACCATCACTGAACAAACGGGCATACTTGTCACAGAAATCCTGCAAATCCCTTTTAGTCCACGCTTGTTGCCTGACAGCAGCCACCCCGGTGTGTTTCAAGTGATAAAGCACTTCGAGCGGAGTACCGAAAGTCAGACAGATACGTTCCTCATGAGCCTTCACGATCTCATAGTGTATGCGCAGCGCTTCTTCTAATTCCTCTAAAGAACGATAGTGAAGACCGCTGCCGGTAACCGATGCAACTTCTTTCAGATTATCCCTGCCGAACGTAGTAAAAGCAAAATATCCTTTCTGCTTCAACAAAGTATTACAACGTTCAAAAAACAGCTCGGGAGAAACAAACCACTGTAATGCCGAGCATGATACAATCAAATCCTGTCCTTTTGGAAAAGGAAGGGACTCGGCATCCCCTGCCAGAAAGGTAGCCTGCCCGCTTCCCAACAAATCGGTGAAACAAGAACTCATCTCCTGACAAATATCATTCAACACCAGTTTTTCAGGATGGAGGGTTTCCATCAACCTACGGGTAAGAAAGCCCGTCCCGCTACCAATTTCCAATATCCGGCCGCACGGACGGGGCAAATAATGATTTAGCATATCACTCATGCGGTATGCTATCTGCTTTTGTGCCACCGCCTCACGGTTATAACTCTCTACAGCGCGGGAAAAGCGACGGGTTATCAATTGCTTATTAATCATATGTTTTTGTTTTAAATAACAGACGGGCATAGCAAATCTCTCATTATTTCTTCTGAATAATGAGGAATATCATACTCTGCCACTTCCGTCCCTGTCCATGCATTTCTTTGGTTGACCGCCGTAAAAATCAAATCATTCTTGCCTATAACAGCCCGTTCCCATGCAAAACTGGGAACAGTGCAAGATTTTACCTGTTCTCCAATCCTCCGAAGCTCTTCTTGCAGTTCCTCTACCGCACGTTGCGGACGTTTCGACAAGAATGTTTCCAGATTCTCCTTTTTCAAACACATCCTGCGGATAAACTTTTCCAACGTACCCTCATTCAAGCCTTCCAGTGTTCCTTCAAAAACTTGCTGCGGAATACCTTTCAAATCATCGACAGGAGTTACCGTGCCATTCAAAGCAACACGCTCACAAATAGGCAAGTCCATATCCTGCAATACCATAGACGCGGCCCATACTCCCATAGACCAGGCTATCAGGCGAATCTCCTGATAACCCTGCAACAACGTGAAATCAAAATCCAGCGAACGATAATCATAACAAACCAACAGATCGCTATTTTCGGGGCAATAATCCATGAAAGGACATTCATCCATTCCCCAACCGGCAAAAAAAAGTGTCAATCGGGGAAGATGCTTTTGTTGTATAAAATAATGTTTCATATCAATTCTATCAGACTTTTTATTTCTTCTTCAGTAATATCCGCTGTCAACGAAAAACGGATACGCGATGTTCCTTCGGGCACAGTGGGAGGACGCACCGGCAACGCATAAAAACCTTTACGCTGCAAGAAATCGGCCTTTAACACCGTATCACCGCTATCGCCTATCGTCATTGGCAGAATATGGCTGGTAGAAGGACAAGCGTAGCCTTTCTTTACCAACGCGTCTTTCAAAAGAGAGGATATTCTCTTCAACCTTTCCCTCCGGAAGCTGAAACTGTCCAAATGCTCCAGGATAAAGAATGTCCATAGCAAGTTGACAGGAGGAAGAGCCGTTGTAAATATGAATGTACGCATTTTATTGATCAAATAATCACGGATGGTCTTCGAACAAACAATATAGCCTCCTACTGAGGCCAACGCTTTACCAAAAGTTCCACATAAAAAATCGATGTCAGCCACACAATCCTGTTCTTCCGCACACCCCAGGCCATGTATCCCCCGCACCCCTACAGCATGCGCTTCATCCACATACAGCAATACATTATCATATTGTTGCTTCAAAGTGACCAAACGGCGGAGATCGGCCTCATCACCGTCCATACTGAAAATACTTTCGGTTACAATAATTATTCTATCATACCCGGCATGATTGGAAACCAGCAACTGTTCCAATTGGTCATATCGGTTATGCCGGTACCGGATACACTTGGCCGCCGATAAACGAATGCCGTCAATAATGCTGGCATGTACCAGTTTATCGGCAAGAATCAATGTACGAGCATCGCTCACTGCAGGAAGAATACCGGCATTCATGTGATAACCACTATTAAAAACCAACGCGCTTTCCTTCCGAAACAGTCGGGCAAGCAAATCCTCTATCTGAACATAGATATTAAAATTTCCTGTCAGCAGCCGAGAGGATGAAGAGGAAGGAAGAAAAGTGTCGGGAGTAAGACTTTGCAAGAATTCCGTACGTAATGGCAGGTAAGCAGCCAATCCCAGATAATCGTTGGATGAAAGGTTAAGCATCACTTTTCCATTCACCTCCACCTCTCTTCCCCAATGGCGGATAACAGGCAACTTACGAAGATTACTTTTATTTTCAAGCAGGGCTAATTCCCTTTCCCAGTCTGTTAATGAATTCATTTTTTCTATTTTTCCCAATACTATCACTTATTCTTTTAATTCTCCTACTATCTTTACCAGTGAATGCGTCAATTTGCTCAATTCTTCCGGCTGAATTATAAAAGGCGGCATGATATACACCAGTTTTCCAAAAGGACGTACCCATACTCCTTCTTCGACAAAACGACGTTGCATGAAAGCCATATCTACCGGTTTCTTCACTTCAATAACCCCGATAGCTCCCAATACACGCACATCAGCCACCTGCGGCAATAAAGCAGCAGGAGCCAGCTCCCTCTTCAATTGTGATTCAATAGCCTTTACCTTTTCCTCCCAACTATATGAAAGCAACAATTCCACGGATGCTTTCGCTACGGCACAAGCCAACGGATTTCCCATAAAAGTAGGACCGTGCATAAAGACTCCCGGATAACCGCCGGAAATGGTATCAGCCACCTCATCACTGGCAAGGACAGCAGAAAAAGTCATGTATCCACCGGTCAGTGCCTTACCTATGCACATGATATCGGGCTGGACACCTGCATGCTCCCAAGCAAACAGTTTCCCTGTTCTTCCGAAACCTGTCGCTATCTCATCAAAGATTAACAACAGACGATATTGCCTGCAAAGTTTCTCTACCTGGCGCAAAAACTCAGGATGATAAAAACGCATTCCGCCCGCCCCTTGTACAATAGGTTCCAGAATCAATGCGGCCATTTCTTCATGATGCTGTTCCAATATTTCCTTCAAGGGTTCTATATCCTCTTCATACCAGATTCCGCCAAAGCGCGACCGGGGAGCAGGAACAAAATAACGCACAGGCAATGTAGGGCCAAAAATATGATGCATACCGGTCACCGGATCACAAACGGACATGGCATTCCACGTATCTCCATGATATCCGGACTGAATAGTTACAAAATTGTTTTTCTTTTCCTTCCCTTGCGCATACCAATATTGCACGGCCATTTTCAGTGCCACTTCTACCGCAACCGAACCGGAATCAGCATAAAATATTTTCTGCATACGGGGAGGAACAATCTTCAGCAACAACTTGCCTAATTCGATGGCCGGATCGTGTGTCAGTCCGCCGAACATGACATGGCTCATACGGTCTATCTGTTCCTTGAGCGCTTGGTTCAATACCGGATGATTGTATCCATGTACCATGCACCACCACGAAGACATCCCTTCTATCAAACATCTTCCGTCCTCCAATTCTATATATACTCCATCCGCCCGTCTTACCTTATAAGTGGGCAGCGGATGAGTAGTCGATGTATAAGGATGCCATAAATGCTCCCTGTCAAAATTTTCCATATATTATTTCCTTATTGTTATAATAACTTTATAATGTATCAAAGCGAATACCCGGCCTCTTCTATCAATATTTTATCTTCTGATACTTTGGAACCTAATGTAGTCAGCAAATCTCCCACAATGGCAGAATTAATACCGATATACAATGCTTTCTTTACAGCTTCCACACTCATCTGTGAACGCCCTCCGGCAAAACGAAGAAAGGCTGTGGGATTGATAAAACGGAATAAAGCGATGGTTGTCAGAATCTCCGCCTCTGCAAGACGATCCATTTTTTCCAATGGAGTGCCGGGTATAGGCTGTAACAGGTTTATAGGAATAGACTGTACTTCCAATTCCCTCAGTGTAAAAGCAAACTCAATACGCTGTTCCATTGTTTCGCCCATGCCGATGATTCCTCCGCTGCATACATCCATCCCCACCCTGCGTGCTGCCTGCAACGTTTCTATTTTCTGTTCTTGTGTATGAGTAGAACATAGAGATGAAAAATAAGAGGGAGCCGTTTCCAGATTACAATGATAACGGGTGATGCCTGCCTTAAACAGCCGTTCCAATTCCGCTTCATCCAGCAATCCTAAAGAAGCGCATAACTGAATATGCGAATGCGCACGCATGTACTCTGTTGTCTCACATAGCCGGTCCATGTTACGGCTACCCGGTTTCCTGCCGCTGGTCACCAAAGAAAAACGGGATACTCCCTGCGCTTCGTTATACAAAGCATGGCGCAGACATTCTTCCTTCCCAACCAAATCATAAACATCCGCTTTTGTTTTATAATGTGCAGACTGTGCGCACCATTTACAATTCTCAGGACATTTACCGGATTTAGCATTGATAATGGAACACATATCGAATTTCCGAGAAGCCAGGACCCGTGTTATCTCATGAGCCGCATCATACAAATCCTGTTTCTCTGCCTGGCAGGACAGCCAACGGGCTTCTTCTACGGTAATCTTCTCACCGCCCAACACTTTGTTTCTTATTGCATTCAGCATCATATACAGTTCATATTAAGACAAAAAAAGCCGAAAAGATGCATGGCACATCTTTCCGGCAAACAAATATTTATTTAAATAAAAAAGACAAATCACGTCAGCCACCTGTGGTTGAGGCAGTTGGATCCGAAACATTTGCAACATGGATTCAACAGGGGCCATTCCTTCTTCATATTCCTCTCCAGCATCCTCTTTCCGTGCGGAAGAGCAAACAGAGAATGCCGTGCAAACATTTGCCTGTTTACCCAACGATACATCGGCAATCTCCTTTTTCAGATTACCAATAGTTACATATTTGCCCAAGCTATAAAACATAGCGTACTTCTTCCGGCTCCAATAGCGGAAACGTATCGTATGTTTATTCTGGCACAATTGTTTCATGTTTTTTCGTATCTGAGATTGGCAAAGGTAAATAAAATATTCAATGCAGCAAACTTTTATATAGAAAAACACCGTTCCGCCTCTTACAACCTTAAAACCAGTTTTCCGAAAGCACAACGGTGAATTCTTAAGTCCTTTATATTATATTTCTGTTATTCTTCTTTCTTCGAAGCAGCTTTCTTGGCAACCGGCTTCTTTGCCGTTGCTTTCTTGGCCGCAGGTTCTTTCTTTACGGCAGGAGCCTTTTTGCCTTCAGCTTTCTCCAGTTTAGCCTGCAATCTCTCCACTTCCTTGTTCAAAGCCACCAATTCCTCGCCCTGATTCTTAATGGTAGTAAGCAACGAATTTAATTCTTCGTTATCCATATCTACCGGATACAACGAATTGACACGACTTATAAAATCACCCAAAATGTTCATATAGTTGGTGAAAGCATCATACGGAGAATCATAAATACCACGATTCAACCAAATACCGGTATTCTTAGTGGTCATGAAGCGGAAATTATTACTTGCCTGCAAATAATCCCAATCCTGCTTAATACGGCGATCATCGCACAAATGAACACGTTCTGCCACACTATAAAGTTTATTGAAAGCCTCACGCTGCATCACATTGCCTAACCACGGACTGATATCGCGTTCCTCGTCTATCCATGACATAGGATAAGGAACATCCACCTGATCCACAGATTTCAGTTTGGTAATGATATCGGTCGGAGTAGAGAAAGTAACCCCTCTTTCTTTTGCGCAGACAGGCAGTGCTTTCATAAATTCCAAAATATTGGAAGACAATGGCTGGGCGATACCCAAAGCAGAAAGTTCCATGAAAATATTGATAACCTGCTCCTCCTCCGGCAAAGCTGCAATCCAATCTATATATTTGTCGGCAAACAACGGATATTCATTCCATTCGGAATTAGAGAAACGCAGGCTGATGTCATCAGACAATTTGAAATCGCGAAGCAATAACTTCAAGTTCGGATTCATGGCACAATGATACAGGTAGTGCGGGCTCTTCCAACCCAAAATATGTTTCGCGCCTTCAGTCAACATACCTTTAAAGCCCATATCGGCTATCGTAGCGCCAATATCATTCGAATAAATCAAGCTGGAGTTACGGAATACCTTCGGCTCCTTGCCAAATATTTGTTTAATCTTGGTACGCATACGTTCCACTTCTTCGCGGAAACAATCTTCATTAGCCAATGAGGAAAGACCGTGAGAATAAGGTTCGCACAAGAATTCGCAACATCCGGTCTCATTCAACTGATGCAACAACTCGATTACACCGGGCGCATGCACTTCCAACTGTTCCAGCGCCACACCCGAGATAGACAAAGCCACCTTGAAAGTATCACCGTGATTCTTTGCCATTTCAATCAACGCACTCAGCGCAGGAATATACGAGCGTTCGGCTATATCACTGATGCTGGTTTCATTGGCATAATCATCGTAGTAATAATGATCGGTACCTATATCAAAGAAACGGTAACGTTTCAGATGAATGATTTGATGTATTTCAAAATAAAGACATATTGTTTTCATATCCTAGTTATTGTTTTATTATTTACCATAGTTTTTTAACACCTGCTCATAGAGGGCACGGATTCTCAAGCCGACTTTCTCCCATGTAATGCCATCCACCTCTTTCTTTCCTTCTTCCTGCAGATATTGGAAAAGAGAAGGATTCGTACAAATAGAATAGATGGCATCGGCCATAGCGTTGATATCCCAATAATCTGTCTTGATTACTTTATCCAAAATTTCACCGCAACCCGATTGCTTTGAGATGATAGAAGGAGTTCCACACTGCATGGCCTCTAAAGGAGCAATACCAAAAGGCTCTGACACGGAAGGCATTACGAATACATCACTGTTTTTATATGCTTCATAAACCTGACGCCCACGCTGGAACCCCGGGAAATGAAAACGGTCTGCAATACCTCGTTCCGCAGCCAGATTGATCATGGCGTCCAGCATGTCTCCCGATCCTGCCATTACAAAACGGATGTTACGGGTACGCTTCAAGACCAATGCGGCGGCTTCCACAAAATACTCGGGTCCTTTCTGCATCGTGATACGCCCCAGGAAAGTCACCACTTTTTCTTTCGAGTGATCAGGACGAGGAATGTCCAGCAAATCTTGCGAAAGCGGATAAACGGCATTGTGCATGGCAAAACATTTGCGCGGGTCTTGATGATATTGGTGAATAACAGTCTGACGGGTCAGCTCGGACACACACATAATACAGTCGGCATGATCCATGCCATTCTTTTCCATAGCATATACTGTAGGATTCACTTTACCGCGCGAACGGTCAAAATCAGTAGCATGCACATGGATGCACAAAGGTTTGCCACTTACCAGCTTGGCATGCACACCAGCCGGATAAGTCAGCCAGTCGTGCGCATGGATAATATCAAATTCTTGCTGGCGCGCAACCACACCGGCAATAATAGAAAAGTTATTGATCTCATCATGAAGGTTTCCCGGATAGCCGCCGGCAAACTCCATACACCCCAGATCATTGACGTGCATATATGAGAAATCAGAATAGATATGATCACGGAAAGCATAATACTGTTCCGGAGTCGAAGTCGAAAGACGTGACTTTAAGTAATCATAATCCACATCACGCCACACAATGGGCACTTGGTTCATGCCTATAATGTTCAGAAACTTTTCTTCGTCGCCACAAGGTTTGGGCAAACAGAAGGTTGTTTCCATATCACCTTGCAGACTCAGACCTTTTGTTATACCGTAAGATGCTACAGCAAGACCACCATATATTTTGGGAGGAAATTCCCATCCAAACATTAATACTTTCATACAGGTCCCTCCTTTCAATAATTGTATTTACTCAATAAATATAATACTCGCAATATCTCTGCCACATTCATAGCGAATGATACAGCTCCACGACCTTTGAAAGGCGGGTTACCATCAAACAGTTCAGGTATAGAGCCAATACAATGAGAAGTCATTTCGTCTTCGTAGCCTATCAGCTGACGCTCCACAAATCCTATGCCACTCATCTTATAAATACGAAGGTAAGCTTCAAAATAGAAGCCAGCCAGCCAAGGCCATGCGGTACCTTGATGATAAGCATAATCACGCTGCATCTGAGGACCCACATAGTTCGGGTTGTAACCGCCACTCTTCGGGCTGAGCGAACGGAGCCCTTTCGGAGTAAGCAGTTCTTTGGTCACAATGTCCAACACCCCTTTCTTCTGACGGGCATCAAGCGGAGAATAGTCGAATGCTACAGTAAATATCATGTTCGGACGCACGCTCCAGTCCATCATATTGCCATCCACATAATCCAGTAAATAACCATACTCATTCAAGAAAGTATCCACGAAAGCCTTTCCCGTCTTTTCTGCCAATACATTTAACGTTTCAGCCAAATTATTGTTTCCACCTTCGCCCAACAGTTCACTTGTAAAACGTAAAGCATTATACCACAAAGCATTAATTTCTACGATATAGCCTGTACGAGGAATCACAGGACGTCCGTTTGCGGTAGAATTCATCCATGTGATAGCCTTTTCCGTTCCGTTGGCATATAGCAGACCGTTTGAATGCAAGAAAAGGTTCGGATGATTCTCCCGGCGAAGGTATTCCATAATGTCCTGCAACAATGTACCATATTTCTCACGGCATTGGTCACGCGACACCATCTTGGCATATTGCTGGATACACCACACCGCCCAAAGCAAAACATCAGGATGCTCCATTTCGTACACTTTAACATCATCAGGCTCATCATTAATAAAGTCATGAATTGCCTTGCGGGCCGTTTCCATCACCATTTCAAACTTAGCCACTTCATCAATCGCCAATGTCAGTCCCGGCAGGGAAATAAACATATCGCGCGCACGGCATTTAAACCACGGATATCCTGCCAGAATATAAAACTCATCTCCCTGTTTATTTAAGAACTGATGGGCAGCATTTATCAGACAGTGCTGGAAATTATCACGCGGAGTACGTTCTTCCACCTCCTCTTCAAAGGTTCTCTTTAATGTACGGGTACCGGCCTCGGAAACACCTCCTGAAAAGACAATGCTTTCACCTTTCTTTATGTCCACTTCAAAATAACCCGGAACATACAAATCTTCATTAAAATCATATCCTCTCTCCTGCTCTTTGGGATACTCAATTCCCCGATACCAATCCGGCTGATAGTGGAATTCGTTCTTCTTGTTCAATTGCATATATAATTCGGGATAGCCCGGATACATGCACGTCTTGATCCCATTGTCCACCTCCTGATAGTCACGGCTGGCTTGTGCGTTCTCATGAGTATACTGACGGACGCTGCGGAAAGCCAGAAACGGACGCAAACGCAACGTAGTGGCCGAATGTGCCTCCAGCAAAGTATAACGGATTAAAATTCTATTTTCATGATGAACGAAAAGCTTTTCCTTCTTCAGAATCACACCACCTACCCGGTATATAGTGGTAGGAACTTTCTCACACTCGAATTCCCGGATATACTTGTGTCCCCTGGGGCTGTAATTGTCACCCTGATACTTATGAAGCCCCAGGTTAAATTCAGCGCCGTGTTGTATCACTGTTTCATCCAACGACGATAACAATACATGGTTTTCATCATCCAGCTCAGGCACCGGAATGACAAGCAATCCATGATATTTTCTCGTATTGCAATCAACAATGGTTGTACAATGGTAAGCCCCTGAACGGTTTGTGCGGAGAATTTCTTTCGGTAATGATTCCCCGAGGTTCGTCATAAGAGTCTTGTCAAATCGTAAGTAACTCATAGTTGTTATTTTAAGGTTATAAATCAAATTTCCATATCAATTTGTGTCACATATTATTTTTGTATGCAACGCTCAAAATTAGTAATTAAATGGATAAAGCAAAATTAAATAGCAAAATATTTTTCATTTTTCGCTCAAATATCCGTAGTATTGCACAGAAATCAGCATAATTATGACAAAATGAAACTTGAAATTCAAAAAATTCTATTGGCTTTTGCTCTTCCGTTATTACTTCTTTTCATTCTGTACACCCTGCGTACAATGGAAAGTGTCATGAATTGGAATTTTATCACCTGGGGCATATATCCCAAAGAAACCAAAGGAATAATGGGGATTCTCACTTCTCCGTTGATACACGCCGATTGGGAACATTTATTTGCGAACACTTTCCCTCTTCTTTTTTTATTATGGTGTCTGCTCTACTTTTATCGTGATTTGGGCATTGGTATACTTTTTTTCATCTGGATAGTCAGGGGAATACTTACATTTATAATAGGCAAGCCGGGATGGCATATAGGTGCCAGCAGTATAATTTATTCACTCGCCTTCTTTCTGTTCTTCAGTGGCATTCTCCGCAAACACGTTCCTTTAGTAGCCCTGTCATTGCTTGTCACCTTTCTATATGGCAGCCTGGTATGGAACATGCTCCCGCAGTTCGCTTCCTCCACCACTTCTTGGGAGGGACACTTGGGGGGCGCAGCGGCCGGAATAGCCGCAGCTATATTGTTCAGACACAAAGGCCCTCAACAACCGGAACTTTTCATTGACGAGGAAGAAGAAGATAACAGGAGTTATCCGGAAGACGAAGAAGTCATTACAAATCCGGACCAAGAAAAGAAAGAATGACTAAACCAATCTTTCCGCCTCATGAAGTCCAAAGGACCGGAAGGGATGAAAAAAGCAATAACCCGCTAACGGAATTAAACGAATGCTCATATCCTCCCTATTGTATAAGCCTTTTCTATCTTCAGATTAAACCTTTTTATACGGATATATTCTATGAGGCTGTCTCAAAATAGAGTTGAGATGGCCTCTTTTGTTTCATCTCCAATTGAAGTCATTTGGATTTTTCTCAAAAAAGGAGTTTATAAACTTACTTTTGAAGGTTTCATCCTTTCAAACTTTTTTTTTCGTTGCCATAAGCCCCCTAAGAGGCTACTTTTGCAAGATTATGTGCAATGGCCAGCAGGCCGAACTCAATTTCAACCTTCTTAAGCCCACGAAGATGGAACCTCTTGAAGTGCTTGTTGTTCTTGAGGTTTCCAAATACGGCTTCCACATCCTGCGGTCGCTGGCTGCGATATTTCAGGCCTTCATCAGAGAGCAGTTTTTCACGTTCCCTTTCCTTGATTTTCCTCAGACGATGGTTTACCTGCACAATTCTTTCCGACCGGCTTCTGTGACACCGGCATCTTAGCGGGCAGCCTTTGCAGTTACGTGCCCTGTATCTTGAGATGGTCTGCACAAAACCGTTGTCTGTTATCCGCCTTGCATCGGAGAGTCTTTCCATTCTCTGTCCCATCGGACAGTACATGCCGTCGGTTTCTTCATTATAATAAAAGTTGGCAGAGAGAAACGGGTCGTTCCGGAAGTTCCTTTTCTGTTCCTTATGAAAATTGTTGTACTTTATAAAGGTTTCAATGCCATGTCTGAAGGCGTACAGATAGTTCTCCTCGCTTCCGTATCCGGCATCACAGACAGATACGTCAGGGTATCTGCCGTAAAGGGAATGGAAATTATCCATATGCAGGGGATAGGTGGAGGTATCACCGGCACACTGATGGATGGTATAGTTCAGAATGAACTGTCTGTTGGTACTGATCTGGGGATTATATCCGGGTTTGAGCTGTCCGTTCCTCATGTGGTCCTCTTTCATGCGCATGAAAGTAGCGTCATTGTCTGTCTTTGAGTAGCTGTTGCGTCCGTCAAGTATCTTTCCCTGTGATTCATATTTCCTGAGCTGTTCGGGCCATGACTTCCTTACACGTCTTACCTTCGCTTTCATTTTCCTGTCTGCATCCACTCCGTTCAGGGCATCATCTATCTGGCAAAGTGCCTTTTCCACTTTCTCCGGAGTGATATCCTGATATGTGATGGGTGCGGAATCACGCAGTTCCTGCTTGGTGACGGACTCGGCGTACTGCCATATCTCTTCAAGCTGTTCCGCGATTCTGGATATACGCGTATGTATGGACTTACCCCAGACGAACGTATAACGGTTGGCATCCGCCTCCATCTTCGTCCCGTCGGTACAGGCCACATCCAGACTTACAAAACCTTCCGCCACAAGGAACTTTACGATGGTGGCAAATATTGTCTTGAGTACATCCTTCAGCCGGCTGCTGCGGAAACGATTGATGGTATTATGGTCAGGAGTCACATTGCCGGTAAGCCACATGAAGCGGATGTCATTGCGACAGAATTCTTCTATGCGACGGCTGGAATAGATATTACGCAGATAAGCATAGACCAGAATCTGAAGCATCATGCGAGGGTGGTATGCAGAACAGCCTTGGGGAGAATACCTGCGGTAAAGTTTTTCAAGGTTTATCTGTTCAATGATACGGTGAACAACCCGGACCGGATCGTTCTGGGGAATAAAATCGCCTAAACACGGAGGTAAAAGCAGATTATCGTTGGATGTATAACTTTTAAACATTATCTTTGGGATATCTTGACTTGATTCCCTAAGATACAAAAAATTAGGGAGACGGGCAAGTTCTGACTGAGCGAAGTTAGGACTTGCCCGATTTTTTTGCAAACACAAAAAAAGGCCGTCTCATTTTGAGACAGCCTCTTAACTCCAAAGGCTTGCGGAGATAAAACAGGCAGGAAGAAAACCTTTAACCACACGGCAGGAAAGGGTTAGGGATACAAACAAGATCTTTTAAGGATGAATCTGATTACAAGGCTTGCACTCTTTACAGAGAAAAATCCCCTAACACCCTTCTTTTAAAAAGGTAAAAAGGCATGTGGCAAGAAGATATGCATCTGGCCATATGTGGAAAGACTAAAACAGACTATTATTTTGCCATCTTAAATTTTAATGCATCATTTTACAACTGAAAAACAGGGTAATAAACCTTTCCGGACAGCATCATTCAAGCTTTAATACCTACTCATTACCAATTTTCATAAAATAATACCCATTTTTAGGTATTGCCCACCCTTTTAACCTCCCATAACTTTGCACCGATTTAAAATTATAAAAATTAAAGCAAAAATGAAAAGAAAGGTTTTATTGTTCTCATTATGCTTGTTGGCCTGTCTTGCAAACAGTTATGCAGAAAAAGCAACAAGTATAGATAAGGATAACACAGAGAAAACTACGGAGGAAGAACCTAAAAAAAAATCCCGGCTAACATTGGGAGGTTACGGAGAAGCAGTGGACACACGGAACTTTTATAGTGACAATATGTACCGCTATTACCTCATGTAGTAATCATGATTGGCTACGATTTCGGAAAAGGATGGAGCATGGGTAGTGAAATAGAGTTTGAACACGGAGGAACAGAATCGGCTATAGAAGTAGAAGACGAAGAAGCCGGAGAATTTGAAAAAGAAATAGAACGTGGGGGTGAAGTGGCTTTGGAGCAGTTCTGGATTCAGAAATCTTTTTGCTCGGGCTTCAATATCCGCGCAGGGCACATCATCGTGCCGATAGGACAAATAAACAACGCCCATCTTCCCACTCAGTTCTTTACAGTATATCGTCCTGAAGGTGAAAACACAATAATGCCTTGCACATGGCATGAAACCGGTCTTAGTGTATGGGGGCGTATAGGTGACTGGCGTTATGAGGCAATGGTTATTCCCGCATTGAATGCTAATATGTTCAATCATAGCGGATGGATTCATGATGGTTTTGCATCAGCCTATGAATTTAAAGTAGCCAACAATCTGGCAGGAGCGGCACGTATCGACAATTACTCTGTCAAAGGATTGCGTATGGGAATAAGCGGCTATATAGGTAACAGTTTCCAAAACGACATTATTAAAGATGAAAAATCCACCAAATATAAAGATGTGAAAGGAACAGTGGTCATAGGTGCATTCGACTTTGATTATAATGATCATAACTGGGTAGTACGCGGCAATTTTGATTATGGCCATCTGGGAGACGCTGATCTGATCTCCACTCACAACAAAAGCCAAGACAATAGCACACAGTCCCCTTATCCTCACACAGCCGTGGGCAAGACAGCCATTGCCGCCGGAATCGAGGCAGGATATGATATTTTTTCTCAAGTAAAGAAAATGAGAGACAATGGTAAAAAACTATATGTATTTGGACGATATGAATACTATGACTCATATCATAAGGCTGCTAAAGGTTTCAGCAAATATGAATGGACTAAAAAACAACGCATGGCCGTCGGTTTGAACTACTATCCTATGAAAGACATCGTAGTAAAAGCCGAATACTCAAAACGCTTCTTGAAAAGCCAGTATAATAACGAACCCTCTTTTTCATTGGGCATAGCTTATGCAGGATTTTTCATTAAATAAACCCGATTATTCATTTTTTAAAATTAAATAGGTATGAAAAGTTTGTTAAAAATCCCCTTACTTGTTGCTGTAGCAACAATGATGACTTGCAGTTTCAGCGCATGCAGTGATAACGATGATCCGACTCCGGATACCGGTACGTCTGAAACAGATGCAAAATTCGAAGCAATCGCAAAACAGTATCTTGATCACACGGTATATGTTACTTACAAGAACCTGGCTGATGAAACCGAACAGCTAGTAAAAGATTTACAAGCATTAAAAAGCAGCAAGACTGATGCAAATGTAAAAGCTACCTGCGAAACCTTCCTTGAAGCACGTGCATGGTGGGAAAAGAGTGAAGCTTTCCTGTATGGGGCAGCTACCGATTTCGGTATCGACCCGCATATTGACTCATGGCCTTTGGACTTGGACGGATTACAGACCGCACTGAAAAATACGGAACAGGTAGAAGCAATGGGTGGTGAAGACGGAGATATTTATGCCGGCGAGAAATTGGGTAATTCTTTATTAGGATTTCATGGTATTGAATACATCCTTTTCGAAGATGGTAGCCCCAAATCAGTTTCTAAAATCAGTGACTTACATCTGACTTACGCCGTAGCTGTAGCTGGTGATTTGCGTAACCGTTGCTGGCAGCTGGAACTTTCATGGAGAGGCGAAAGTGCTGTCAATGCCGACCGTGTCGCTAAAGTCGCAAATGAGTTAGAACTGCCTTACACTGTAAACAGTGGTGAATATTCTTATGGTGAGAATATGCTGAATGCAGGAAAAGCAGGTAGTACATACGCCAGCTGGACATTGGCCATGCAAGCTATCATTGACGGCTGCAAGACTATCGCAGATGAAGTAGGAACTTCTAAAATAGGAAAACCTTATAGCGGAGAAGACCCTGCTTATATAGAATCACCATACAGTCACAAGTCCATTCTAGACTTTTATGACAACATCATCAGTATTCCGAATGCTTACATGGGCGGTATAGAAAATGAACGTGACGAAACCAACTCACTACACAACTATATTGCTGGAGTAGATAAAGAACTGGATACAAAAGTTGTAAATGCCATAAACAATGCTCTGACCAAAATCAATGCCATGGCAGCTCCATTTGTAAACAATATTAAAGATCCAAGTGCAGGTGAAGCAATTAAAGCTTGTCAGGATCTTGATGCCATATTGTCTGATGTTAAAACAGCTTTAAGAAACAATTAAAAAGAACTGTTTACCCCAATGACCACAAAGGATCTGCAAGAGGGTGTCCGGAAAAGGTCTATTGTACTATCTTTTGCTGTAGATGGTGATTTTACATTCGCTCCAAGCACCGGCTTTGTGCTGCCGGATGTCCCCTCTACAACAGACATGATAGTGAAAAAGACCGGGGGAGGACAACCTTATGTAGATTCTTTGGTATATAAATTTGAAAAGTAACTAACTTTAAACATTCTTATATGAATAAGTTATTTAAAATACACTGGCTTGCTGCTCTATGCGGCCTTACAATGCTCTCGCTAACAGCCTGTAATGACGATGACAATCCGGAAAACAAATCTCCGGAAGTCAATCCTGATATCAACGTAAATGTAGAGACCTATGCAGGCGGAGAATTGGGTACAACCTTCAACAATTCCGCTTCTGCTTATGAAGATCCTACTCCTGCAACGGAAAATGCAGGTATGACCGACAAATTCAAATATGGGGAATATTTCTTTGAACGTTCTTATACGCAGAATTCCAAACCTTTCAATGGTTTGGGACCGCTTTATATCCGCAATTCATGTATGAACTGCCACCCCGGATACGGTCATGGCAAACGGGTAGACCGTTATCGTGCTGATGACTGGGGAAATGGATATCTACTTGTTGTGACCGATGGAAAGGATAACTACCTAAGTTCTTTAACGGGAATGCCTCAAACCAAAGCTGTAGCCCCTTTCAAAGCACCAATAGATGAAGATAAGATAAAAATAGACTGGCTGCCTTACACAGACGAATGGGGAAATAGACACTTCCGGAGAAACATACAGTCTGATCTATCCGGAAGTGACTATTCCTCAAGATGCATACTACGTACCTTTGGAGGCTACTTATAATCAAGTTGTCACCCCTGTCAACTACTCTGATGTAGTAGTTTTGCTGGAATCTACCATTGGTATCTACGGAACCGGATTACTAGATGCCATTCCCGATGATTCGTTGAAAGCAGAATATGCACGTCAGGAAAAAGCAGGTGTAAAATTGAATCCAGCCATCTTCGCAAACGGAGAGTGGACTTCACTCTATAAGGGACTTACAGGTAAACAATATCCCAAACGTTATACTTACGCTTTGACCAGATCTTCCATACAGGATGGTCCCGGTGCCAATGCAATCTGGAACATCACCAATGTTACCCGTAGTGACCGCCGTTATCACTACATGACTGACACGTATGCCAAAACAGCCTCCAAAGACCCGGATGTACAAAAAGATTTTTATAACTATTTCCCTGAATGGAAACAGACCGGTAATGTAGAACAAGATATATACAACTATCT
>OGLL01000066.1_pt1 | contig 23820 bp, 13 predicted proteins | sample 1572901 | NCBI WGS metagenome assembly OGLL01 (sample SAMEA2581980, study PRJEB24529) | metagenome | biome: Human gut stool | place: China | collected 2011
TCCGCAGGTTCCATGACCTTCGGTCATTCCACCAGCGGTTATTGAAAGTTGGCCCACTTCGGGGACCGGAGGTTACTTGCGAAACTTGAATTTTTTATAGTTTAAATGAGTGTACAAAATGAAACGATGCAACATCTGATTGCATTCAATGGGTTCCGAGGGGGCAACAAGGGCAGCGCTAGCTGCCAGCCGCTCTCGGAGTATGACAAGACCATCTCGCTGCCCTGGCTGCACGAGATGGTGCTGCAGATTCGTGGCGAGAAGTCCATTCGCAGCGTGGACAGGGCTGATGAGGCCAAGATCGCCAAGGCGCAACAGAGAATCAAGGGGCAGTTGCCTTTCCGTTGTGCGCATTACTATCGTTTCCTGAAGAATCGAAGAGCGCAGGATAATGCTGATCCTACGGCTTTCCTCTTTCAGACTACTGTGGATGTGGATGAGAAGGAGTATGTGGATCAGGCGATTGAGCGTGCGAGGGAGCTGAACTGCAGCGACACCATCTGGAAGGGGATGCTGCTGCATCTGGAGTATTCCGCCCGAAAGAAGCTGCATATCGATATCCGCATGCCGGTGGGGATGACCATCGAGGAGACGCAGAAGGCGTATTGCGAGGCGCTGGGCGTGCCTTATGATGAGAGCTGCATATCGCCCGAGAGAATGATTTTTATTACGGATAAGGATTCCGAGATTTTTCGTTCGAAGGAGTGGTATGGGGTGCTGCCCGCAGAGGAGATTTCGTTGAGAAGAGAGGCCTTCGTGAAGAGGGGGCTGACGATTGACGGAAGAGGTGTGGCAGTTAATAGTTTAAAGTTAAAAGTTAATAGCCTTCAGAAAGTTAATAATTTAGAGTTAAAAGTTAATAGTAATCATAAAGTTCAAAGTTCAAATCTCAAAGTTCAAAGTAAAGACAATGTTCAAGACAATCGATTTCAGGGCACTAACGGCGATAACGCTGTTTCTGCTGGCGCTGCTGCTCAGCCTGCCCAACCTGTTGATAGCCATCGTGTTGATGATTCTCGTCTCAGCCCTGCTGGAGATCATCAAGCTGTTGGCGGAGTGGCAACCCAAGAAGCAAGTGAGAAGAATCTCATAGCTTTCGAACTCTTTAAGGAGGCAGCGGGATTGAGCGGGATGGATATCGATACCATCGGGTCCAGACATTCCTCTCTGCTCGCTATTATGAGCGCTGGTGCATCTAGAGTAATGAGTGAGGAGGAATTGATGAAAGTGGTGGCGAAGAAGATGCCTAGCTATTACGAGGAGCGTGACTGCCACCAGCTGATCCATGATTTCTATGCGAAATATGGGGATAGCTCGAAGCCTTTCTCACGTGATGTAATCCGCATCAATGCTACGGCAGAGAAGGCTGCCATTCAGCAAGTTGACAGTTTAAAGTTAAAAGTTAAAAGCTCAAACCTCCATGCTCAAGGTAATGATGGCGACGAGGAATACCCTGCTCCGCCGCCCATGCCCGAGAAACTTCCCAAGCTGGTGGAACTCCTGGTATCCCAAACTCCGGATATCTACAAGCCTGCCGTGGCTCATGCCATCTTTCCGCCTCTCGCCACCCATCTGTGGCAGGCGCGGTTCAGATATATCGACAATGTACCGCATGAAGCCAGACTCTCCTGTTGTCTCCTCGGTCATTCCTCTGCCGGAAAATCGTGCGTGCAGATGCCTATCTCGATGATCATGGAGGATATCCGTAAGCGCGACAAGGACAACCTGATGCGTGAGAAGGAGTGGAAGGATGAAATCAACCGTAAGGGAGCCAACAAGGATAAGCGTAAGCGCCCCGAAAACCTCATCATCCAGGAGATTGATGCCGACATGACCAATCCGGCTTTCGTGATGCGTACCGCCGAGGCGAAGGAACATTTCCTCTATACCTCACTCAACGAGATAGACCAGTTTGACGCCCTCAAGGGCACCGGCAACCAGCAGTTCAGAATCATGTGTCTTGCCGCAGATCCGAACAACTCCTACGGTCAGACACGCGTGGGCACATCTTCTGTAACTGAGCGAGTTACCATCCGTTTCAACTGGAATGCATCTACCACCATCCAGAAGGGATTGAAGTATTTCAGAAGAGTGCTCACCGATGGCCCTATCTCGAGAATCAATTTCTGTACGATTCCCGAGCGTGAGATTGGCGAGGATATTCCGAGATACGGCACCTATGATGATGCCTTCAGGCAGAAGCTGAAGCCCTATATCGAGAACCTCTGCAAGTTTTCGGGCGACATAGAGTGCAAGGAGGCGTTTGATCTTGCCGAGACGCTGAAGAACGAGAATGCCGACTTCTCCCGTCTCTCGCAAGACCGTGTGTATGAGAACCTGAGCTTCCGTGCCAACGTGATAGCCTATCTGAAGGCGTGCGTACTCTATGTGGCGAACGGATTGGAATGGGAGCCGGAGATAGCGGAGTTTATCCGTTGGAGCGAGCGTTACGACCTGTATTGCAAGATGCGTTTCTTCGGCGATGCCATCAAGAAGGCGGAAAAGGAGGGCGAGCAGGAGAGCAAGAGGGGTCCGGCTAGCATCCTGGCACTGCTGCCCGACGAATTCTCGTTCAGACAGGTGGAAAGTATGCGTGCCGATAACGGGATGAAAACCAAGGGTACTGCCAAGATGCTGAGAAACTGGGTGAGCCGTGGCTATATCCAGGTGAAGGAGAATGGCTCAGTGACTCAGAAACTCAGTGACTCAGTTTTTATCAAGCTATATAATAGTTGATAGTTGAGAGTTGATAGTTGAGAGTTTATAGTTTATAGTTGATAGTTCCACATTATTAATTATACATTATTAATTATACATTTTACCATGCAAATCGTATTAAAGAGAATTGCCAAGAAGAATGATTATACCATCGGCCGACTTTATCTGTTGGCCGATGGTGATGTGAAGCACAAGGTGCATAGCGGCAAGAATGCCGGCGACAAGTGCAGTTTTGAACATACCTTCGATATGAAGTTGCTATCCCAGGATACTTACTTCTGCGATACGCTGGAGCCTACGTGGCGCAACCTGAAGGGCGTGGAACTCTCGCCCGAGGAGGAGAACAGCAAGTACAGTCGTGTGAGCGGCAAGGTGGCGAGAAAGATTCCGGGGCATACCGCCATCCCCGAGGGCACGTATCATGTGTTCATCACCATGTCTCAGAAGTTCAAGAAGTGGCTGCCTTATCTGATGGGCGTGCCGGGCTTCGAGGGCATCCGTATCCATGCCGGCAACAAGGCAGAAGATACCCAAGGCTGCATCCTGGTGGGAGAGAACAGGGTGAAGGGCATGGTGGTGAACTCCCGCATCTGGCTGCATCGGTTGATGAAGAAAATGAATGAGGCGCAGCAGAAGGAGGAGGATATCTGGATTACCATTATCTGATAAAAACTGCTTTCTCTTTCATTTTGTCGATAATAAGAGGAACTGTATGTGATTGGATATCCAATTATCGTTCAAACAAAAGTACAAATAGTGCAAGGAATGTTGAAATGACGAATTTTGCTACTTTTTTGATGATTTTTACGTACTCCAATTCGTTATTTCGCATTACCTTTGCAGAGAAAATGCAAATAACCTTTAAATGATGGATATAAATGAGATATAAAAAGATATTATTCGCAGGTCTGGCTGCATGGATGAGCCTGTCATCATTTGCCTTCGACCTCAAGACTGAAAGCCCAGTGATTATAAAAGGTGATACCATGCAGATGGCACCTGTGGCTATGACAGCACTGAAAATGTTGCAGGGCGACATCAAGAAGGTGCTGGGAAGTGAGATGAAACTGCAGATGGCTTCTCTCGGCAAGACTTCTGATAAGAATGAATCTTCTGAGGGAAGTTCTGATAAGAACAACATCATTCTTTCTAAGGATGCTGCAGCCTTCGCCTACAAGAAGGAGGCGTTTCAGATAAAAGCAGAGAATGGCAACCTATATATAAAAGGTAGCGACGACCACGGACTCGCCTACGGCATCCTGGAAGTTTCCAGATTGCTGGGCGTATCGCCTTGGGAATGGTGGGCGGATGCCAAGCCGAAGCATCTCGACGGTTTCAATCTGAAGGATGGCTATCGCAACGAGCAGGCACCATCGGTGGAGTTCCGCGGCATCTTCATCAACGATGAGGATTGGGGCTTGATGCCCTGGTCGGGCAAGACCTATGAGCCATCGGATATCAAGGGACATATCGGTCCGAAGACCAACGCCCGCATCTTCGAGCTGCTGCTCCGTCTTCGTGCCAACACCTATTGGCCAGCGATGCACGAATGCACCAAGCCTTTCTTCCTGACTCAGGGCAACAGAGAGGTGGCTCAGCAGTATGGCATCTACATCGGCGGTTCCCATTGCGAGCCGATGGCTTCGAGCACGGCTGGCGAATGGCCGGCAAGAGGCAAGGGACAGTATGACTTTGTGCATAACAGGAAAAACGTGCTCCAGTTCTGGGAAGACAGAGTGAAGGAGGTGGCTGGTCAGCCTATCCTCTACACCATCGGTATGCGAGGCGTACACGACGGAGCGATGCAGGGAGCCAAGACCGTGAAGGAGCAAAAAACAGTATTAGATAGCGTCTTGAAGGCGCAGAGAGAGTTATTGGGAAAATATGTGGAGAAGGATGTGACGCAGGTGCCTCAGCTGTTCGTGCCTTACAAGGAGGTGCTTGACGTGTATCATGCAGGCTTGCAGGTGCCGGAGGACGTGTGCCTGGTATGGTGTGACGACAATTACGGCATGGTGCGCCACTTTCCTACAGCCGAGGAGCGAGCCCGCAAGGGTGGCAACGGCATCTACTACCACGTGAGCTACTGGGGCCGTCCGCACGATTACCTCTGGCTCGGCACCTTCTCGCCATCGGTGATGTATCAGCAGATGTCGGTGGCTTGGCACAAGGGCATCCAGAAGTTCTGGATTCTGAACGTGGGCGACATCAAGCCTGCTGAGTATCAGATAGAACTCTTCCTGGATATGGCGTGGAACATGAACAGCATCTATCCGGGCGACAGTGCCGACAAGAATCTGCTGCCTAATAATGATTGGCTGGCTCAGCACGAGATGAACTTCTGGACCCGCGAGTTCGGCAAGCAGTTGGCAGAGAAGATGCTGCCTGTGATGCAGGAGAGCTATCGTCTGGCATACATCCGCAAGCCGGAGTTCCTGGGCAACACGAGATGTGAGGAAAGAGACAAGAAATACAGCATTATCAGCGACCTGCCTTGGAGCGAGCAGTATATCAACGCCCGCCTGGCTGATTACAAGGAGCTGGCAGATGAATCTGAGAGAATTGAAAAGATGCTCAACAAGGCGATAGCCAAAGGCAATCTGCCTAAGGAGCGAAAGGATGAGTTCTATCAACTATTCAAATATCCCGTGCAGGCGGCTGCCCAGATGAACAATAAGTTGCTCTATGGGCAACTGGCCCGCCACGGAAAGGAAACATCCAAGGACGGGGGCGCAGGATATTGGGCCAAGAGCGATGCGGCATACGACAGCATCGTGAGCCTGACTAAGATTTACAACCAGGGGTATTACAACCACGGCAAGTGGAACAGAATCATGGATTTCGAGCCTCGCAAGCAGCCGGTGTTCCGCCGCGTGCCGCATACGGAGGCTACCCAGCCGATGGTGAAAATGCCTGAATATATTGCGAAATGGAACGCCACAGATGCCACCGTGGGCCATCCTGCCGCATGGTATGGATTGGGCTACGAAGGCAAGGCGGCTGGCATAGTCAGAAATCAGGAAATAGGTTTTGGTTTCGAAGGTAAGAAGGTGAAGGGTGATTCGGTGACCATCGAAGTTCGTTGGGTTCCGACTCATCCTGTGGATAACAAGTTACGGTTCGCCTTTTCGCTGGATGGTGGAAATCCTGTCGTCAAGGAGTATCAGACTAAGGGAAGAAACGAGCAGTGGAAGGTGAACACCCTGCAATGCCAGGCTCGTGTGCGCATCCAGCTGCCCATCACCAAGCGGAAGAAACATCTCCTCAGCATCAAAGCTCTGGATGATGGTATGGTCTTAGACCAAGTCTATCTGTATTGACTATAGGTTAGATTTTAGATTATAAAAAAATAGGTTAGATTATAAAAACAGAAACTCCCATGACTCGCTGCTGAAGCTTGTCATGGGAGTTCTTTTTTCTTACATTTCAACCACCACTTCGTGCTTGCCTTCCAGACAAGGAACGATGGTGCCTGCGATGGCTTTGCCATCCACTGTAATCTGTTTCACGCCTTTCTCCTTTCCCTCTGGGTTCTTTACCACGATGTGGTATTCGCCACCACGGAACTTGCGGGTAACCTCGTATTCATGGGCGGTGCTTGGCAGACATGGGTCGATGTTCAATCCCTCGTAATCCGGTTTGATGCCGAGGATGAACTCCGACACGGTGTACCACATCCAGGCGGCTGTACCGGTTAACCATGAGTTCTTGCCCTCGCCCGGCTTGGCGGCATCCTTACCGGCTACCATCTGGCAGTTTACGTATGGCTCCACCTTGTGAAGGGTCTGATATTTCTCTTCTACATAGCTTGGCAGAATCTTGGTATAATGGTTCCAGGCATCATTGCCACGTCCGGCAACGGTTTCACCGATGATGACCCAAGGATTGTTGTGGCAGAAGATGCCGGCATTCTCCTTGTAGCCTTCAGGATAGGATGAAATCTCGCCCATCTCTACATGATAGGTGGTGTAGGCTGGGTTGTTCAGCACCATTCCGTGCTCGCATTCCAGGCGCTCCTTGGCGCTGTCCAATGCCTTGGCGCAGAGACCTTCTTCCAGACCGATACCAGCCATCGTACACCAGCCCTGGCTCTCGATGAAGATCTTGCCTTCCTCGTTCTCATCACTACCAATCTTGTTGCCGAAGAAATCGTAAGCGCGGAGGAACCATTCGCCGTCCCATCCATGCTGCTTCACAGCCTCGTTCATTGCATCCACCGCCTGCTGCATGCGCTCGGCTTCTACGAGATAATCTTCCTCGGCAAGTCCGGCGATAGTGCCTTCATGGCTGTTCGCGGCTTCCTTGGCAAGCTGCTTGCACAGCGCCACGTAGTCCTTTCCGGTTACTACGAAGAGTCCGGCAATCATCAGGCTCTCTGCCTTGCTGCCTTCGCCCTTGTTCTCGGTGGTCTGGAAACTCTCGTTAGGGTCCCAGGAGAAGCAGTTCAGGTTCAGACAGTCGTTCCAGTCGGCTCTGCCGATGAGTGGAAGCTTATGCGGACCCAGGTTGTTGATAACATGGTTCATCGAAATCTTCAGATGTTCAAAGAGACTCACCTCGCTGCCTGGCTGGTTGTCGAAAGGCACCTGCTCTGAGAGGATGGAGAAGTCGCCCGTCTCCTTGATATAGGCAACGGTGCCGAAGATGAGCCAGCATGGGTCGTCGTTGAAACCGCCACCGATATCGTTGTTGCCACGCTTGGTGAGTGGCTGATACTGGTGATAGCAACCACCGTCTGGGAACTGGGTGCTGGCGATATCGATGATGCGCTGGCGGGCACGGGTAGGTATCTGATGGACGAAGCCCACGAGATCCTGGTTGGAATCGCGGAAGCCCATGCCTCGACCGATGCCGCTCTCGAAGAAACTTGCCGAACGCGACATGCAGAAGGTAATCATGCACTGATACTGGTTCCAGATGTTCACCATGCGGTCTAACTTGTCGTTGCCGCTCTTCACGGTGAAGATGTTCAGCAGGTTATCCCAGTATTGGTTGAGTTCAGCAAAGGCAGCATCCACCTTTTCGGTGGTATCAAGCTTGGCGATAAGCTCATGAGCCTTCTCCTTGTTGATCACCTTCTTGGCGCTGAACTTCTTGTCCTGCTCGTTCTCCACATAGCCCAGCAGGAAGATGAGGTCGCGGCTCTCGCCTGGCTGCAGGGTAACCTCTATATAATGAGATGCGACAGGGCTCCAGCCGTGGGCAAAACTGTTGCGTGGCTTGCCTTCCATCACAGCCTCAGGCTCGGCAAACTCGTTGTAGAGTCCGATGAAGCTCTCGCGGTCGGTATCGTAGCCCTGAATCTCGGTATTCACTGTGTAGAAAGCATAGTGGTTGCGGCGCTCACGATATTCGGTCTTGTGATAGATGGTAGAACCCTCTACCTCCACCTCGCCCGTAGAGAAGTTGCGCTGGAAGTTCTCCATGTCGGTGGCTGCGTTCCAGAGGCACCATTCGGCAAAGGAGAATACCTTGAGGGTCTTCACCTCCTGCGACTGGTTCTTCAGCGTCATCTTCTGCACCTCAGCCCATGTATGGAGAGGAACGAAGAAGAGCACACTTGCCTCCACGCCGTTCTTGCTGCCCGTGATGCGGGTATAGTTCATGCCGTGGCGGCACTCGTAGCTGTCGAGCGGTGTCTTGCAAGGTTTCCACCCTGGGTTCCATACGGTATCGCCATCCTTGATGTAGAAATAGCGACCGCCGTTATCCATCGGCACACCGTTGTAGCGGTAACGGGTGATGCGACGGAACTTGGCATCCTTGTAGAAGGAATAACCACCTGCTGTGTTTGAGATGAGCGAGAAGAAATCCTCGTTACCCAAATAGTTGATCCAAGGCCATGGAGTCTTTGGATCTGTAATCACGTACTCGCGATTGGCGTCATCAAAATGACCGTACTTTTTCTCTACCATTGTTTTTTTAATGTTTATTTTTAGGTAATTTATATTATTTTGGTGCAAAGATAGCAAAAAGTTTCAGTTTAAAGGTTAGAAAACAGATATTTTTTGTATTTTTGCACTAGAAAGTTTGATGTTTAACAGGTTATAATTAACATAATATACAGTTGGCTTATGAAAAGAAACATTCTAACATTCATCATTGCCGTGTTTGCCCTGACGCAGGCTGCGGCACAGACATACGACAACTTGTGGAAGCAAGCTGAAATCATCGCTCAGAAGAACCAGCCTAAGAGCGAGATTGGGGTGATGAAGAAAATCATCTCCAAGGCTTCTGCGGCTAAAGACTACGGTCAGCTGATGGCGGCTGAAATGAGGCAGATGATGCTCTGGAAAGAGATTTCTGCAGACTCATTGACGCCGAATGTGAAGCGGATGGAGGCTGAAGCTTTGAAGACAAATGACCCGATGCTGAAAGCGGTGAGATATGCTGTGCTCGGCAAGGTATATCATGATAATCCGTATGGAATAGAAGTGGATGAGGCTTCTTTGGAACAAAGGGAGGATGCTTCTTATTATCAAAGTCAGCGAAAGGTAAACCTGAAGAAGAGCCAGGAGTTCTTCAAGAAAGCAATGGCGCACCCAGAGCTTCTTGCCAAGCATGCTTCTACTGAGTATGTGCCGCTGACTCTAAAAGGGGTGGACGGAAGTTCCTTCAAGAATGATTTGCTTCATCTCATCGGTTTTGAGGCAGACAGCAAGGAGGCGTATCTGCAACTGTACACCTATTATAATAAGGTGGGAAATAGGGGTGCGGCTTGTCTCTGTGCCTATAAACTTATCGAGAAATACCGTCAGGATGATGTAAGAGAGGTGAAGAAATCGAAGTATCTGCAGACCATCGACTCGCTCATCCAGGTTTATCAGGATATTCCGGAGGCAGGCGAACTTGCCGTGGAGCATTTCCGCTTCATGGAAGGGGCTACCGATGCCAAACCGCAGGATAAGCTCAACTATATCAACTATGCGCTGAGCCGCTGGGGAGGATGGTCGAGAATGAACGAACTGAGAAATGCACAGAAGCGACTCACCGAACCGATGTTCCGGGTGAAGAATATGCCATTGGTGCTTCGTCCTTCAGAAAGGAAGTGGGTGCATCTGAACGTGCGCAATCTCCAGAACCTGAAGGTCAGCATTTCCCGCCTCAACATCACGGCAGATAATGAGTATGATGTTCAGAATGAGGCTACCTATAAGATGCTTCTGAAAAAGACTACGAAGCTGCATCAGAAGGATTTCAGCAGGAACTACTATGGTCGTCCGAATTACGAAGAGGTGAAGGATTCCATCGAAATCGGTGGCAATCTGCCGCTGGGTGCCTATCTGATGGAGGTGACTTCGGATAATACCGGCATCGCTCCGCAGCGACAGCTCTTCTATGTGAGCAATCTGGCGGTGATGATCCAGCAGTTGCCGGATGATAAGCATCGCTATGTGGTGGTGAATGCTACAGACGGACAGCCTATCGCCGGGGCGAAGATAGAACTCTATGACCAGCGGTATGATTTCAAGACGAAGAAGGACAAACGAACGGTACATGCCCGCTTGACAACCGATGAGAACGGCGAGGCTTACTTCAAGAATGTGGATGGAAATGTCTTGATTTCTACCAACAATGACAAGTTTATGCCTGCCAAGTACATCTTTCTCAGCCGTACCCGCTATTATGAACAGAAAGATAATGAGACTAAATATCAGGTTTATACCGATCGTGCCATCTATCGCCCGGGGCAGAAGGTACATGCCTCAGCCATTTCCTATACTGTCAAGAAGGGGTTGGATGCCAGCGTGCCAGGAAAGAGTATGGAACTGAAGTTTGTCCTGAGTGATGCCAACTGGAAGCAGGTGGCAGAACAGAAGGTTACGACCGATGAATATGGTACGGCTTCGGTAGATTTCGAACTCCCGAAGGAGGGAAAGACAGGACAGTATTCCATCTCCGTGAATGGTACAGCAAGCGAATATTTCAGAGTTGAGGAATACAAGCGTCCAACCTTCGAGATTACCTTCCCGAAGGTGAACGAGAAATATACCTGGGGCGACACCGTGGTGGTGAAAGCTTCAGCCAAGACCTATGCCGGAGTGCCGGTGCAGGGTGCCAAGGTGGAGTATCAGGTGACCCGCAGAAACCAGCTCTGGTGGTGGGGCGCAGGCTCTGCCGGACAGTTGGTAAAGACTGACAGTTGCGTGACTCGTGAGGACGGAACCTTCGACGTAGAGATTCCGTTGGAGGCTTCCTTGTCAGGAAAGAACGAGGCTGATATGAGCAACTTCATGCGCATCGCCCGTTTCTTCAACTTCGAGGTCTCAGCCATCGTTACCGACATCAGCGGCGAAAGCCACGAGGGTGTAATGAGTCTGCCTCTGGGCACCAAGCCAACCATCCTCACGGTGAATCTTCCTAAGCGTATCGAAACAGACAGTCTGAAGACGGTGACCTTCGCTTACCGCAATGCCAGTGGAATGCCGATTTCGAGCAGGTTAAAATATCGAATTGATAAGGGCGAATGGAAGGATGCCGAGGCGAATGTACCGGTTTCTATCAAGGAATATGCTTCCTCTGCCTCTTCTTCCCTTGTTTGGAAATCTGGCGTTCATCAGTTGGAGGCAATCTGTGGACAGGATACCCTGCAGCAGAAGTTCACCCTTTTCAGCATGAAGGATACCCATCCGGTGGAGCCAACCACCGAATGGTATTATCAGACGGCGAAGACCTTCCCTCGTGATGGCAAGCCTGTCTATATCCAGGTGGGCTCTTCGGAGAACGGAGCGCACATCGTATATTCCATCATCGCCGGCAACAAACTGCTGGAGAAGGGCGCCTGGGAGTTGGGCGACAGCATCGTAACTCTGCCTTTCACCTACAAGGAGGAATATGCGTCGGGCATCGTACTGAACTATAGTTTCGTGAAGCAAGGTAAGTGCTATACCCGAATGATGAGCATCGCCCGTCCTTTGCCTGAGAAGAAACTGAACATCGCCTGGAAGACCTTCCGCAACCGTCTGACCCCTGGACAGAAGGAGGAGTGGACGCTGAAGATTACCACCCCTGATGGCAAGCCAGCCAAGGCGCAGCTGATGAGCGTACTCTATGACAAGTCACTCGACCAGATAGCCCCGCATTCCTGGAATTTCTCCCTGGGCTTCTATCAGAGTTTGCCAAACTGCTACTGGAAGCACAACCTCACTTTCCGTTCATTTTACTTGAATGGCGTTTATCCTACCAAGTATTATGACGAGAAGCAATTGGATGTGGATAAGTTTGATGGCAAATTCTTTAGCTATTATGCTTATATGCAAGCGGTGGAACTGAGCAAGTTGGAACGTTCTTCTGGCGGAACCGTTGAGTCTGTTCGTATACAGAAAGACGAGCTGGTTCAAGAAGAAGCGAAAGTCGTGAGGATTCGTGGTTCTAAGATGGTTCGTGTTGCAGCGGCTGCTCCATCTGCCAACAAGGTTTTTGATGTAGTAGAGGAGATGCCGCAGTTTGCCGGCGGTTCTGGCTCAGATGCAGGACAGTTCCTCGACCAGGTGCAGGTGCGTGAGAATATGAACGAGACCGCCTTCTTCTATCCTGCCTTGGAGAGCGACAACAATGGTAACGTAGCCATCAGATTTACCCTGCCGGAGAGCGTGACTACCTGGAAGTTCATGGGATTGGCTCATGACAAGGAGATGCGCAACGGTTTGCTGGTGGATGAGGCTGTGGCTCAGAAAACCGTGATGGTGCAGCCTAACATGCCTCGCTTCCTGCGTGAGGGCGACAAGGCTACCATCGTGGCTAAGCTCTCCAATACTTCCGACAAGAAGGTGAGCGGCAACGCCCGTATGCAGATTATCGACCCGGAGACCAACAAGGTGGTTTGGCAAAAGACCCAGGGCTATCACATCGATGCCAATGGTTCTGCTACCGTAGCCTTCGATGTCCAGGGACTGAAAGAAGGTGTATATATAAATAAGGTGGTGGCTGCCGGCAATGGCTACAGCGATGGTGAGCAGCACTATCTGCCTGTGTTGAGCAACCGGGAACTCGTTGTGAATACCCTGCCTATCACCCTGCATCAGCAGGGCGAGCAGAGCTTCGACCTGAGCAAACTTTTCCTGAACAAGGAGGGCAAGCAGGCGAAGGGTGCTGAAGATGCCAAGGTAACCATCGAATATACCAACAACCCGAGTTGGCTGATGATCAAGGCGCTGCCTGCCATCAGCAATCCGGATGAGGAGGATGCCATCTCGCTGATGTCTGCCATCTACGCCAATACCATCACCACCCATATCCAGAAGTATCTCTCGCTGGAAAATCAGTCAGAGAAGAATCTCTCTCAGGAGACTATCCGATTGCAGAATCAGGTGGAGAAGCTGAAGAAGTTGCAGAACCCTAATGGTTCCTTCTCCTGGTGGAAGGGAATGAAGGGCAGCAGATATATGACAACGTCGGTAGCCGAAATGATGGTTCGTCTGAATGCCGTTGCCGGTGTTCAGAAATCCACTGCCAAGATGCTGACTTCCGCCATTGATTATCTCTCCTGGCAGACCGCTCAGGAAGTAAGAGAAATGAAGAAGCAGGAGGAGAAAAAGCACAAGGTAAGTCCTAGCGAGCAGGCGCTGCATTATCTCTACATCCTCTCGATGGATGGCAGAAAGATGAAGCAGAATCTGGAAGCTGACAAGGCTTATCTGCTGGAAAAGATGTCGAAGATGACCGGCGATTTCACCATTTATGGCAAGGCGCGTGCTGCTGTGGTGCTCGCCAAGAACAGTAAGCAGAATGCTGCCTATCGCGAAAAGGCAGGCGAATATCTGCAGAGCGTGAACGAATATGCCGTTTACCGAGAGGAGATGGGCCGCTACTACGATACCCGCAAGGCACTCTACAGCTGGAGAAACTATAAGATTCCTACCCAGGTATCCGTGATAGAAGCGATGCAGATGCTGAAGCCAAACGACAAGCAGACCATTGAGGAACTGCAGCGCTGGCTCCTGATGTCGAAGCGCACCCAGGTTTGGGATACGCCGGTGAACACCGTGGATGCCGTCTATGCCTTTATGAAGGGCAATGAAAGCAACTGGGACAAGAAGGCTGAGAATGCCGTGCTGAAACTGGATGGCAAGCTGCTTCCGATGCCGCAGGATTCCACTACGTTGGGGTATGTCAAGACCGAGAAGGCGGGAAAGGCATCTACGCTGAGCATCCGGAAGAAGAGCGATTACACCAGTTGGGGTGCCGTGTATGCGGAGTTTAAGCAGCCGCTTAGCGAAATAGCCTCTGCCGAATCGGGCATCAAGGTGCGCCGTGTCATCGTTCCTGCTGAATCGCAGGGCAGGGGCACGGCACAGGCGAAGGTGGGAGAGAAGGTGAAGGTAACACTCATCATCACTGCCGACCGTGACTACGACTTCGTGCAAATCATGGATAAGCGTGCTGCCTGCCTGGAGCCAGTCAACCAGCTGAGCGGCTATCAGTGGAATTTGGGCTGCTATGTTTCTCCAAGAGACAACACAACAAATTTCTATTTCGATCGTTTATCTAAAGGTAAGCACGTCGTAGAAATGGAATACTACGTGGATAGAAAGGGCGACTATCAGGGCGGAACTTGCACTGCAAAGTGTGCCTACAGTCCGGAATTTGGCGGTCGCACGGAGGGTTATGAGTTGATAGTTAACAATTAATAGTTAATAGTTAATAGTTATTAGATTGATAATTAAGAATAGAATAGTATGAAACGGATGAATATATTGATGCTCTCAGCGCTGTTGGCGCTGCCGGCATCGGCACAGAAGATAGCAACCCAGCACGAGGTGGTAGACTGCGGACAGGTGGTTTTTCGCCATCCCGTAACGGCTGAGTTCATGATGAAGAATGAGGGCAACAGACCTCTGGTTATCCACAACATGTTGAAAAGTTGTGGCTGCACCGAGGTGCAATACCCTAAGAAGAGCATTGCCGCAGGCGAGAGCTTCGTGGTAAAGGCGGTGTATGATGCCAAGCAGATGGGTACCTTCAACAAGCAGGTATGCCTCTACACCAATGCCGCCGACGAACCTTTCATTCTTACGATGCGAGGCAAAGTGGTGAGTAATGTGGTGGATTTCGCTGGCCCGTATGACGAGATGCTGGGAGAAATCAAGTCGGATGCCCAGGAGGTGGAGTTTGATGACGTGAACCGTGGCGACCGCCCTGTTCAGCGCATCCATATCTTCAACCCTACCGAGCAGATGATGGAGCCGGTGGTAATGCATCTGCCTAGCTACCTGCAGGCACAGGTGTCTCCATCCAAGGTGGCACCGCATCGTGCTGCTGAGGTCATCCTGATGCTGGATTCCAAAAAACTGCGTGACTTCGGTTTGAACCAGACTTCCATCTATCTGGGTGAGCGCCCTGGCGACAAGATTGCCCCAGAGAAGGAAATCGTGGTTTCTTCCGTTCTCCTGCCTGCTTTCGAAAACATGACGGCAGAGAAGAAGGAGATAGCTCCAAAGGCTGAACTTTCAACCACCGACCTCGACCTGGGCAGCTTCGGCAGCAAGAAGAAACTGAAGGGCGAGGTGCTGATTACCAACAACGGTAAGTCGACGCTCGAAATCAGAAGCATGCAGATGTTTACCATGGGCTTGCAGGTGAATTTGAAGAAGAGCAAGATTGAACCGGGAGAATCCGTGAAGATGAAGGTGACCGTGGTGAAGACAGACTTGAAGAAGTCGCGTGCCAAGAAGAATCCACGTATCCTGATGATTACGAATGATCCGGACAATGCGAAGATTGTAGTAAAGATTCATGTACATTAAACTTTAAAAAACGTGCAGATAGAAATAGATAACGGCAGTGGTTTCTGCTTTGGCGTGACCACTGCCATCAAGAAAGCTGAGGAAGAGTTGGAGAAGGGCAGTAAACTTTACTGTCTGGGTGACATCGTGCACAATGGTATGGAGGTGGAGCGCCTGCATGAGGCTGGTCTGACCACCATCGACCATGATGAGATGAAGGAACTCCACGGTGTGAAGGTTTTGCTTCGTGCCCACGGAGAGCCACCGGAAACCTATGCCCTTGCCGAACGCAACAACATCGAGATTATCGATGCCACCTGCCCTGTGGTGCTCCAGCTTCAGCGCCGCATCAAGAAGCAGTATGTCAACAATCCCGAGGCGCAGATCATCATCTTCGGTAAGAAGGGACATGCTGAGGTGCTGGGCTTGGTGGGTCAGACCGAGGGACATGCCATCGTGGTAGAGAAGTTGGAGGATGTGGAGCATCTAGGGGAGATAGGCAAGCTGGATTTCAGTCGCGACATCGCCCTCTATTCCCAGACCACCAAGAGTCTCGACGAGTTCCATCGCATCATCGAATATTGCCAGGAACATATTGTGGAGGGGGCCAGCTTCAAGAGCTTCGACACCATCTGCAGACAGGTGGCCAACCGCATGCCGAATATCGCCAACTTTGCCAGCAAGCATGATGTCATCCTCTTTGTCAGCGGCAGGAAGAGTTCGAATGGTAAGGTGCTCTTCAAGGAATGCAAGAGCGTGAATGCCAACAGCTATCAGATAGAGAGTGCTGATGAAATCAACATGGATTGGTTCAAGGGTGTAGATACCGTGGGCATCTGTGGTGCTACCAGTACGCCAAAATGGTTGATGGAAGAATGCAAGGAGAAAATCATCAACGAAACATTATAATAAGATATAGACAGAAAAAGTATAAAATAAAAAATAGGTGATAAATCTTCTCCCGAGGACTTATCACCTTTAAAAAACAGTAATTAACTCAAAATTTATAATCTATATCATTACTACCTTGTCATTGTGTTTGCAAAAATAAAAAATAATTTGGGTTTCCACAACACTCATTCTTTGAAATGGCATTTTTAAAGCACAAATATTTTATTTTAAGATATTTTTGCAAAAATATAACGCAGAAAGTGATTGTTTTGCGATAGCGATTGAATTCTCAATCTTTTATTCTGCGATAGCTTTCTGATATTGCTCCATGAGCCATGCCTTCTGCTCAGGAATCGTCATCTCGCTATTGTCCAGCGTGATGGCATCATCTGCCTTGCGGAGTGGGGAGGTTTCACGATGGGTATCGATGTAGTCTCTTTCCTCCACATTCTTCAGAATGGCGTCGAAGTCGGCTGGCATGCCCTTCTCCTTCAGTTCGTCGAAGCGGCGCTGTGCTCTCACCTGCGAACTTGCCGTAACGAAAATCTTCAGTTCGGCGTTAGGGAATACGGTGGTGCCGATGTCACGGCCATCCATCACGATGCCCTTGTCTTCGCCCATCTTCTGTTGCTGAGCCACCAGCGCCTCTCTTACGAAAGGAACGGCTGCCACAGGACTTACGTGGTTGGAAACCTCCAACGAACGGATTTCCTTCTCCACCAGTTCGCCGTTGAGATAGCAGTCTGGGCGACCGGTAGTAGCGTTAAACTTGAACGAGATTTGGATATTCGGCATCTCGGCTTCCAGTTCCTTCACCTTCACCTTGCCATCCTCCTCAAAGAGGTTATGGCGCAGGGCGTAGAGGGTTACCGAACGGTACATGGCGCCTGTATCCACATACACATAACCTATCTCCTTGGCAAGATCCTTTGCCATCGTACTCTTTCCGCAGGAAGAGTAACCGTCTATTGCGATTGTAATCTTCTTCATCTTTATTTATAGTTTATAATTTACAGTTTATAGTTTATAGCTTACGTTTATCAGCAGACTGCTGCTACTTACATGATATTTTCCGTAAGCCACGTTCAGATGGAAGCGCTCCAGGTTGATACCGCCACCAAATGAGAAGCCGGCTCCATGACTGCTTTCCTCGCCTTCGGTGCCGTTCGAAATCTGCATCTCGTCGGCTCTGCGGGCATTGTAGCCGCCGCCCAGCCAGAGGTTGTCGCCCAGCAGCAGTTCAGCACCTACCACAAGATGATTCTTCAATCCCTTGTCCCAGTGGTTCAGGTTCACCAGTGTGCCCGATACCCTGAACGGCATGTTTTCGAATCCCTTGGTTACACCCACCTGCAGGTCTATCGGCATCTTTTCGTAATCCTCGTTGTAAGCCTTCAGCTGTCCACCCAGGTTCTTTGCCACGGCAGAAAGCGACAGCTCCTGGTCGGGATCGTAATAGTTCAGACCCAGGTCGAAGCCTACAGCGATGGAATTGTAGTCGCCGATGTATGATGTGATGAACTTTGCCGAGATACCACCCACGAAGTTCTTGCCCAGCATGTAGGAGAAATGTCCTGCCAGGGCAATATCCTTCGCCGAGAATTCACCCATCTGGATGTTGTTCTCATCGGTCTGCTTCATCTTTCCGTAATCCACATAGTTTGCCGAAACCGCCCACGACGCCTTCTCCTTCACGATGCGGTTGAAGGAAGCCGATGCTATGTTCACCCCCGACATGTAGTTCATGTAGTTGAGGTTGATGGTCTTGTCGCTTACCGAAGCTAACAGTGCCGGATTATGGAAAACGAGGGCCTCATCATCTTCTATCAAGGTGATGTTGTCGCCTCCCAAGGCTGCGGCATGAGCACTTACAGGCAGTCGGAGGAAGTTATATCCAGTTTGGCTCTCTTGAGCACCCATTTTTGTCGCAAAAAGCGTCAATATAATGGAAAAAACGATTTTTTTCATTTAAATACTTTAATTCTTTGGCAAAGATACTGCTTTTTTGAGAAATAAGACGTAAATTTGCATTGTTTTCGTAGAAAATAACGAAATGAAACGATAAATATTGCAGATTCTGGCTGAAAAAGCAGCTGCGGACATGCAATTAGGTTAAGTTAATGACGATTGAAAAGTGGAAACAAAAAAATCAAATAGTGCACAGTTGGAGGACAAGAGGCTTACCTTCTTCCTCATCGGATTGCTCATCGCATTCACACTCCTCTTCGTGGGACTCCAGTATCAGAGAGGACCGCAGGGAGAGGAAGACCTGACCGAGGACTTTGAGGACTTGGCACAGGACCTGGATATGCAGACGCCACCCGACCAGAAGGATATGGTGAGTGCTGAGGCTATGTCGAAGGCTCCTGCCTCGGAGGCTATCACGCAGGAAGTGAAGCCCACCGAACAGCAGCAGGTGCAGAAGGCTCCCGAGAAGATAAGTACCACCACCAGCGAGCTGGTGATTGGCGACGGTTCGGGAGTGGTGGAAGGTGCCGATGTAAAGGAGGCGGCTCCTGAAACGGCAGTAGACAACGCCGCCGGACAGGAACAGCCCATCAAGTTTACCGTGGTGCAGAAAATTCCGGAGTTCCCTGGTGGCTGGTCGGCTTTCATGCAGTGGCTTACCAAAAACCTGAAATATCCTGAGTCGGCACGTAAGAACAAGATTCAGGGCACCGTGGTGGTTTCCTTCATCGTGAACAAGGATGGCAGCATCGCCAGCACCAAGGTAAGCACATCGGCTGACCCCGTGCTCGACGCCGAGGCGCTGAGGGTGATGAAGATGATGCCGAAGTGGAAACCGGGCATGGACCGCAACAAGGTTTGCCGCACGATGATTGCCGTCCCAGTGGTATTCAAATTATAAATCATTCTGAAATTATAAAATATAAATTATAAATTATACATTAATATGAAGACATCTGATGAATTCTTAAGCATGGTGAATGAGTTCCTGGCTAACTTGCCATACGACCGCAAACCATATTCTCTATATGAGCCAGTGAAGTATGTTCTCTCTCTGGGAGGCAAGCGTATTCGTCCGGTTCTGATGCTCCTGGGCTACAACATCTTCAAGGAAGACCCGGAGAAAATCCTCATGAACGCCATCGCTTTGGAGACTTATCACAACTATACCTTGCTCCACGACGACCTGATGGACAATGCCGATCTTCGCCGTGGTCATGAAACCGTTCACAAGAAGTGGGACGCCAATACCGCCATCCTTTCGGGCGACAGTATGCTGGTGCTCGCCTACGACCGCATGGCACAGTGTGATGACAAGCATCTTGCCAAGGTGATGAAGCTCTTCACCACCACAGCCCTGGAAATAGGAGAGGGACAGCAGTATGACATGGAGTTTGAAACCCGCAACGACGTGAAGGAAGAGGAGTATATCGAGATGATCCGCCTCAAGACCAGCGTACTCCTGGCTTGTGCCCTGAAGATTGGAGCCATCCTGGCTGATGCTTCTGAGGAGGATGCTGATAATCTCTATAAGTTTGGCGAGCAGATTGGTCTGGCTTTCCAGTTGCAGGATGATTACCTGGATGTCTATGGCGATACCAAGGTATTCGGCAAGGCGATAGGTGGCGACATCACATCGAACAAGAAGACTTTCATGCTCATCAACGCCTTCAATCATGCCAACGATGCCCAGCGTGCGGAACTGCAGAAATGGGTGGATGCCCAGGAGTTCGACCGCGAGGAGAAGGTGGCAGCCGTAACCCGTCTCTATAACGAGATTGGCATCGACAAGTTGGCGCAGGATAAGATAGCCTACTACTTCGAGCAGAGTAAGAAGTATCTGGATGCCGTGAATGTGCCTGCCGAGCGCAAGGAGGAGTTGGCGAAGTATGCTCATAAAATGATGAAGCGTCAGTACTAGTTAATAGTTTAAAGTTGATAGTTAATAGTTGACAGTTCAATGTTCAAAGTAATAGATACGCATACTCATCTCGATGCAGAAGAGTTTAATGAGGATAGGGCGGAAGCTTTCGCTCGTGCCAGAGAAGCGGGGGTAGGCAAGGTGTTCTTGCCTGCCATCGACGTGAAGACTACGCACGCTGTGCTCGCCCTGAGCCGGGAATATCCGGGCTACGCCTATCCTATGATTGGTCTGCATCCCGAAGAGGTGAAGGCTGACTGGAAGGAGCAGCTGGCTGAACTCAGGAAGATGCAGATTTCCGATTTTATCGCCATCGGCGAAATCGGACTGGATTATTACTGGAGTCGTGAGTTCGAGCACGAGCAGCTGGAGGCATTCGAAGAGCAGGTGAAGTGGGCGATAGAAACCCGTCTGCCCCTGATGATTCATTGCCGCAAGGCACAGAACGAGATGGTGCACTTGCTTCGTCAGTATCAGAAAGATCTGCCTGGTGGCGTGTTCCACTGCTTCACCGGCAATCAGAAGGAGGCAGAAGAACTCCTCTCGTTCGATAACTTCGTGCTGGGCATCGGCGGTGTATCCACCTTCAAGAGCAGTCATCTGAGAGAAGATCTCCCTGCCGTGGTGCCGATGAACCGCATCGTGTTGGAAACCGACTCTCCTTACATGGCTCCCGTCCCATTCCGAGGAAAGCGCAACGAGAGCGCCTTCGTGGTAGAAGTACTTAAAACCTTGGCGAAAGCCTATGGCGTAAGCGAAGAAGAATTTGCCAAGCAAACCAATGAAACCGTAGAAAGAGTATTCCATATAGAATAAATATAAATTTTTAAAATATAAATCCTTAACCAAACTATTCATTATGACTAGAAAAATGTTGATGGCAGCCCTCCTGATGGCTGCATTTGCACAGGGCACTCAGGCACAAGACCTGAGCGGCCAGCGTTCTGAAAAGCAGGACGTGAACATGATTCCGGGCAAGAAACTGAATCATCACGGACTCATCGTGAGTCCTACACCACATCTCCTGAATGTGGATGCTGCTAACCGACTCGACCTGCAGAAGGGTGTCAAGGTAATCGACAAGAAAGGCAAGTTTGCCGACGACGTGAAGTTCCTTACCGCCAACGCCAAGGGCGTTCGCCTGACCATCGATTTCGGTGGAAAACTGGCAGCCAAGGCTGGCGTTAAGCCTGTTTCCGGTGCCTACAGCCTGAAGGCTGATGCCAAGGGAATCCAGATTGTGGGCTACGATGAGCGTGGTGCCTTCTATGGTCTGCAGACTCTGCGCCAGATTGTAAACAGCGAGATGGCGAAGGGCCAGATGCCTTACACCACCTGTAATGACTACCCAGATCTTCCAAACCGTGGTGTGGTAGAAGGTTTCTATGGCGAACCTTGGTCTCATCAGGTGCGTCTTTCCCTCATCGACTATTACGGAAAGAACAAGATGAACACCTATCTCTATGGTCCGAAGGATGACCCATATCACAGTTGTCCTAACTGGCGCTTGCCTTATCCGGAGAAAGAGGCTAAGAACATCAGCGAACTCGTTCAGGCTTGTCGCCGCAACCGAGTGGACTTCGTGTGGGCTATCCATCCGGGACAGGACATCAAGTGGAACGAGGAAGACTATCAGAACCTGGTTCACAAGCTCGACTTGATGTACGACCTCGGTGTGCGCTCTTTCGCCATCTTCTTCGATGATATTTCCGGCGAGGGTGCCAACCCAGTGAAGCAGTCGGAACTCCTGAACCGCCTTGCTAAGGAGTTTGTAAAGGCTAAGGGCGATGTTGCTCCGCTCGTGATGTGTCCTACCGATTACACCCGTCTCTGGGCGAATCCAAAGCCAACCGGTTCTCTCGCCATCTTCGGCAACACCCTCGACCCATCCATCAATGTATTCTGGACGGGTGATGTGGTTTGCAGTGACTTGACCCGCGAGACTCTCGACTGGGTGAATTCCCGCATCAAGCGCCCGGCTTACTACTGGTGGAACTTCCCTGTAACCGATTATGCCCGCCATATCATCATGCAGGGTCCTACCTACGGTTTGCAGACCGACCTGACCAACAAGGATCTCTGCGGATTCGTCAGCAACCCGATGGAGCACGGAGAGGCATCCAAACTGGCACTCTACGGTGTAGCCGACTATACCTGGAACATCGCCAACTATAATCCACTCGACAACTGGGAGCGTGGTCTGGTAGATCTTACTCCAGAGGCACACGAGGCATATCGCACCTTCGCCATGCACTCTTGCGATACCGAGACCGGTTATCGCCGCATCGAATCATGGGAGACCAAGAGTTTCCGCATCGATAACTTTACAGATGCAGAGTTCAATGCCCTGCAGAGTGAGTTTGTAAGAGTGAAGAATGCGCCTGCCCAAATGGAGGCAAACTGCAAGAATGCCCTGCTGATGAAGGAACTCCGTCCATGGCTCACAGAGTTTGGCAAGTTGGGCGACCGTGGCTTGAAGACCATGACTCTCATCAAGGAATACAAGGCTGGCAACGACCAGGCGTTCTGGGATGGCTATGTCAACAACCGCATGAGCAAGGAAGATGTGGCTGCTTACGAGAAGCACAAGTCTGGTACCATGGTATTGCAGCCATTCTACGAGCAGTCGATGGATGACATGGCATCTGGCTTCTTCAAGAAGTTGACCGGCAAGGTTCCTGCCTTCTATAAGGGCATTGGTACTTATGCCACTTTGAGAACCACCCAAAGCAAGGCGATGTTCGACAACGATTCTACTACCTATTATACATCGGGCAACGGTCAGAACACAGGCGACTGGATTGGTGCCGACCTGGGCTGCGTGCGTCAGGTATCTGAGGTAAGAATCCTCCAGGGCCGCAACTCTGTGGATGATGTGGATTACTTCGACAACACCGTATTGGAGTATTCTCTGGACAGAAAGGAATGGAAGGCACTCACAGGCGAGTTGAAAAAACAGTATATCATCATCTGGAAGACCGACACCCCTGTTGAGGCTCGCTATATCCGCATCAAGAAGTTGAAGTCAGACAAGCGCAACTGGGCTGCTGTCCGTACCTTCGAGGTGAACCCAACCACCCCAGAGCGTCTGAGCTTCCCTGTTGAGGCTGGCAATCTGCAGGCAGCGATGTATGGTTTTGATGAGAATCCATGCACTTCTTTCACCAACGATGGTGTACTTTCGTTTGGTGTAGAGAAGGATGTAAAGGGTTACACCCTGCTCTTGAAGTTGGCTCCAGGCAAATCATTGGTATGTCGCCAGCTGAATGCCAAGGGCAAGGTTTTGGCAACAACCCTCATCGACCAGTCGTTCTGCAAGATAGAATTAGTGAAGAAGGCAGCGAAGATTCAGCTGGATGGTTCAGCCGAAATCTTCGAGATTATTCCAGAGAAATAGGATTATTATATAACAAAAATGATGATCTCGCATTTTGCCAGGTCATCTTTTTTGTTTTGATAAGGGGTTATATGCCACAAAATGGTGGTGTATAGCCCCTTTGTTTAATTTGAAAAACGCAGAAAAAGAGGGGGAAATTTTGTTTGTGGGGGAGGCTGTCCGAAAATTTAATTAGGGAAGCAAACAACTGAATTGAGCAT
>OGLL01000067.1_pt1 | contig 23795 bp, 16 predicted proteins | sample 1572901 | NCBI WGS metagenome assembly OGLL01 (sample SAMEA2581980, study PRJEB24529) | metagenome | biome: Human gut stool | place: China | collected 2011
ATATACCATTTCAATGTGACGATTCACAATTTCACGGTATTCTTTCTCGTATGCGGAATCCCCATTGGCAGCCATCTGCGAAGTATTGATTAACTTGTCAGTTATACCGCCCAATGCCGACACAACTACAATTACGGGCTCTTCAACTGCCTCTACTATCTGTTTGACGCTTAAAATGCTGTTCACGGAACCTACGGATGTCCCGCCGAATTTCATAACTTTCATGCAATTATCTATTTTTATTCCAGCTTCTTTTGCCATTCTGTCCTCCGAGCCATTTCAAGTCCGGTAAAGAATCTACTTTCGTTTCACCCAGCATGACAACGAAAAGAAACTGTATCTGTTTACACTAAAAAAATAAAATTAAAAGCTTGTTTTGCTTACGTCCGTAAGCGTGTATCACGTAGAAACACATATACTATCCTTAACCCCGAGGGGTCATTGTTGTGGATGTGGACATTGTAGTTGTCATGTGCCCCATCCCTAATGTGGTGGTTGTATGGAGATAGTATATCGTCATTTTATTATTGTTCTTCTTCTGTTTTTTATTTGAACGATGCAAATATAAAAACAATTTCCTACAATCTATCACAATTTCCCATTTTTTTGCGATAAAATATAAGAATGCTTTTTATTAAAGCAGAAATAAGACAAAACTTTTTTATCCTGCCCATGTTGATATGCAGAACTATTTCCTTACCTTTGTACAAATTCAGCCTCAAGTTGCGCTGTTTTAATTATCCCGTAAGAATATGGCAAAGGAAAAGACTGTATATGTATGCACCAACTGTGGGCAGGATTCACCCAAATGGGTAGGGAAATGTCCGTCTTGCGGTGCATGGAACACATACGTAGAAGAAATTATACGCAAGGAACCTGCAAACAAAAGACCGGTATCCGGCCTGGAATCCGTAAAAAGCAAGCCTGTCACACTGAATGACATTACCGGAGGGGACGAACCTCGAATTGATATGCACGACGAAGAACTGAACCGGGTATTGGGAGGCGGTTTAGTACCGGGATCACTCGTTCTACTGGGCGGTGAACCGGGGATAGGCAAATCCACTTTGGTGCTGCAAACCGTACTTCATCTGCCTGACAAAAAAGTATTGTATATATCGGGAGAAGAGAGTGCCCGGCAATTAAAACTGCGTGCAGACCGTATCCCGCATAATTCTTCCGACTGCCTGATAGTCTGTGAAACTTCGTTGGAGCAGATTTACGTCCATATCAAGAATACACGACCCGATTTAGTGATTATCGACTCTATTCAAACCATCTCAACCGAAACGATAGACTCTTCTCCCGGCAGTTTGGTACAGGTACGTGAATGTTCCGCTTCTATTTTAAAATTTGCCAAAGAAACAAATACGCCGGTCATTCTGATCGGCCATATCAATAAAGAAGGAAGCATTGCCGGCCCCAAGGTACTGGAACATATTGTAGACACCGTATTGCAATTTGAAGGTGACCAACATTATATGTACCGCATTCTCCGCAGCATCAAGAACCGTTTCGGAAGCACCGCCGAACTGGGCATTTATGAAATGCGCCAAAACGGTTTGCGCCAAGTGAGCAACCCGTCCGAACTGTTGCTTAGCCAAGACCATGACGGGATGAGCGGGGTTGCTATCGCCTCTGCCATAGAAGGAGTCCGCCCTTTCTTGATTGAAACACAGGCTTTAGTCAGTTCGGCAGTATATGGGAATCCGCAACGTTCTGCCACCGGATTTGATTTACGACGTATGAACATGCTTCTGGCAGTACTTGAAAAACGGGTAGGATTCAAACTGGCACAAAAAGATGTCTTTTTGAATATCGCAGGTGGATTGAAAGTGAATGATCCGGCCATCGACCTGTCTGTCATCAGTGCCATTCTATCCAGCAATATGGATACGGAAATAGAACGTGACACCTGCATGGCGGGTGAAGTAGGACTGAGTGGTGAGATCCGACCTGTAAACCGTATTGAGCAACGCATCGGAGAAGCAGAGAAGTTAGGTTTCAAACAAATTCTTATACCGAAACATAATTTGCAAGGAATGGATACATCAAAATTAAAGATAGAAATCATTCCGGTAAGGAAGGTAGAAGAAGCGTTCCGGGCTTTGTTTGGATGAGATAAATAAGAGAAAACTTAATTTGAATAATGATATAAAATGACAAAAGAACAATCATACCCCCCGACCTGCATAGACTGCGGCACACAGAACTGCAAGTTCAAAGAGCGCACTTACCCTGAATTTTGTCTGACTACCCATTTGGAACAAGAAGATTTGGAATGGGCGTTGAAACAATATAACGACAACAACAAGATAATGGCAGCCAGTGCCGAAGTGGAATATGAAGGTTACTGCCGATTAACCCGTGTGGAAGAAATCATGACCTTCGCACGCAAGATGGGATATAAAAAACTAGGAATTGCCTATTGTATCGGACTGGTGAATGAAGCCCGTATTTTTGCCCGCATCCTCCGTGCTAACGGCTTTGAGGTATATTCAGTAATCTGCAAAGTAGCCGGAATAGCCAAATCCTCTATCGGAATCCCCAAAGAATGTGAAAAAATCGGTGCGGCAATGTGTAACCCTATCCTACAAGCACGCCTTCTCAACCAAGCACATACAGAGTTGAACGTGGTTATCGGACTATGTGTGGGACATGACAGTTTATTCTACAAGTACTCTAATGCCTATACTACAACTTTAGTGACCAAAGACCGTGTGACAGGACACAACCCTGCCGCCGCACTATATACCGCCAATTCTTATTACCGTAAAAAATTAATGCCGGAAGGCGAACAATCCAAATAAGAACCATGATACAGGAATTTCAAATAAGAGTCTTGCCTGAACAAGCAGCCAACGAACAGTCACTGAAACAGTTCATCGGACATGACAAGGGATTGGATATACGTACCATCCATGCCCTTCGCATCTTAAAAAGGAGCATAGACGCACGTCAACGCACCATCTATGTAAATTTGAAAGTACGCCTATATATTAATGAAATGCCACAAGATGAGGAGTTCACCCGTACTATATATAATAAGGTAGATGGGAAACCACAAGTCATTGTCGTGGGAGCAGGACCGGGCGGACTTTTTGCTGCCTTGCGATTAATAGAGTTAGGACTCCGGCCTGTCGTAGTGGAACGAGGTAAGAATGTACGCGATAGAAAAATAGATATCGCCCGTATCAGCCGTGAGCACAAAGTTGCCCCTGAAAGCAACTACAGTTTCGGAGAAGGAGGAGCAGGAGCCTATTCAGACGGCAAACTCTATACCCGAAGCAAAAAGCGAGGGAATGTGAACAAAATTCTGAATGTATTCTGCCAACATGGCGCCAGTACCTCCATCCTGGCAGATGCCCATCCCCACATCGGTACAGACAAGTTGCCGCGTGTGATTGAAAATATGCGGAATACCATCATAGAATGTGGTGGTGAAGTGCATTTCGAAACACGAATGGATTCCCTTATTATAGAAAAAAACAAAATCACAGGTATAGAAACAAATACCGGAAAGACTTTCAAAGGACCTGTTATTCTGGCTACCGGACATTCCGCACGGGATGTGTATCAGTGGTTGTATGACAATGGTATAGAGATGGAAACCAAAGGAATTGCAGTAGGAGTACGTTTGGAACACCCGTCCATGCTGATTGACCAAATACAATATCATAATAAAAACGGACGTGGAAAGTATCTGCCTGCCGCTGAATATAGCTTTGTGACACAAGTAGAAGGACGTGGTGTCTATAGTTTTTGTATGTGTCCGGGAGGATTTGTTGTTCCTGCCGCAAGCGGTCCGCATCAGATTGTAGTAAACGGCATGAGTCCCAGCAACCGCGGCTCCAAATGGAGCAACTCCGGCATGGTGGTAGAAATCAGGCCGGAAGATCTGGCGGAAAATAATCTTTTTACAGAAGAATTAAAAACGAAAAGTGAAGAATTAAAAGCCACTAATAAAAATCATGGTCAATGGACTACCGACCATTGTCCATTAACCATGATGTATTTCCAAGAAGCATTGGAGGCCTCCTGCTGGCAGCAAGGCAATATGCGCCAAACCGCACCTTCACAACGAATGGTGGACTTCACCCGCAAAAAACTAAGCTATGATTTACCCGACAGTTCGTATAGTCCGGGATTAGTTTCCTCTCCCCTGCATTTTTGGATGCCTGCATTCATTACCGACCGTTTGAGCAAAGGTTTCCAACAATTCGGAAAGAGCAGCCATGGCTTCCTGACCAATGAAGCAGTGATGATTGGTGTAGAAACACGCACGTCGGCTCCGGTACGGATCCTGCGAGATAATGAGACACTGCAACATGTCACTGTCAATGGGTTATTTCCTTGTGGAGAAGGAGCAGGTTACGCCGGAGGAATTGTTTCAGCAGGTATCGGTGGAGAAAAATGTGCTGAAGCAGCAGCCACTTATTTAGGAGTAAGGACAGATTGAACCTATCCGAAAATGATTTACAGCACGTATGCGGGCGCATTCAAATGCGCCCCTACAAATAAATGATTGGTGATGTTGCCTAAAAGAAGATTTCTTTGTCTTTATGAATCTGTTTTTTATAAAAGATATGTATCTTTGCACCAAAGAAAACATCATGCATCATCCCGAAATAGCCATAGTAGACCCAAATACCCTCACTTGCCTGGGGTTAAAAAACATTTTGGAAGATATCATTCCAATGGCTACTATCCGTGTATTCCATTCCTTTGGTGAGCTGACGGATGACACACCGGACATGTATGCCCATTATTTTATCTCTGCCCAAATCTATTTTGAACATACTTCCTTCTTTTTACTTCGTAAACCAAAAACAATTGTATTAGCAGGAGGTGACAACCAGCCTCAATTATCCGGTGTTCCCAAGCTGAATATCTACCAAGATGAAGGTTCTTTGATAAAAGACATCCATCAATTGCGCCAATATGGACATCAGGCAAGAAAACAAGCAGCAGATAAAGCAATGCACATAGAAAAAACGGAACATGAATTGTCTGTCCGGGAAATAGAAGTATTGATACTTATCACCAAAGGACTTATCAACAAAGAGATAGCCGACAAACTTAATATCAGCCTGACCACCGTTATCTCCCACCGCAAGAACATTACTGAAAAACTGGGCATCAAGTCTGTTTCCGGTCTTACCGTTTATGCTGTGATGAATGGCTACATTGAAGCAGACAGAATATAAAATCCTCATTTATTAGGATTGCACACATATCAGGTTTACCGTTACTTTGCAGCCGGAATCATTCTCCATCATGGATTATACAGAGTGGAATATATAAATTTTCCGCCTGGTAGAAACTTGTAGCAACTCTGGTTATCCGTGATGTATCAAATAAAACCAAACAATAAATATGAGAAAAAACATTTTATTCATTACATCCTGCCTGCTGGCTGCAACAACTTTTGCTGAAGATATCAACACGCTGCCTAAGGACACTACAAAAGTCATTGATATAGAAGAGGTGGTAGTTATCGCTTCACCTAAAGAAACCGGAAAATTAAGGGAACTTCCTACAGCCGTATCTTTACTCTCCCAAAAAGATATGCAAGCAAACCAAATCACCACTTTAAAGAACGTGAGTTCACTGGTACCCAATTTCTTTATGCCCGACTATGGTTCAAGACTCACCTCAGCCATTTACATCCGGGGAATCGGATCGCGTATCAATACTCCTGCGGTAGGTTTGTATGTGGACAATATCCCTTACATTGACAAATCTGCATTTGATTTCAATTTTTATGATATAGAACGTATTGATATTCTTCGCGGTCCACAAGGAACCTTGTACGGACGCAATACCATGGGGGGACTAATCAAGGTACATACCCGCTCTCCATTCTCCTATCAGGGAACAGACGTAAAACTGAGTTATGGAACAAAAAGTAACTACCGCAGTGCTTCATTAACCCATTACCACCGTTGGAGTGACTGTTTCGCTTTCTCCGCCGGTGGTTATTATGAGGGATCAGACGGATTCTTCCGCAATTCGCTCAATGGGAAAAAAGTAGATAATATGGAAGCGGGAGGCGGACGAATACATGCTATCTGGCTGCCTTCAGAAAACTTAAAACTAGACTTCACCATAGGCTATGATTATAATGACGAAGGGGGATACCCTTATTACTATACAGGAGCTATAGACGGATACGACAAAGAGAATGAAAAATATAAAAACTACATAGGGAAGATTTCATACGATCAGGATTGTACTTATCGCCGTGGACTGTTCAATACCGGTTTGAATATTGAATACCAGGCGCAAAAGTTTATCTTAAGCGCTGTTACAGGATTCCAGAATTTAAACGACCGTATGTTTATGGACCAGGATTTCCTGCCTGTCAGCATTTATACCATTGAGCAGAAGCAGCGTCTGAATACCATCAGTGAAGAAATTACTTTTAAAAGCAAAAACAACAAGCGCTGGCAATGGGTTACAGGGGTTAGTGGTTTTTATCAATGGCTACATACCACCGGTCCGGTAAACTTCATGGAGGACGGAGTGACCGATATGATCGAAGGAAACATCAACAATACTTTCAAGAAAATTCATTTAGACGATCCCCGCCGTACCCCTGAAATGAGTCTGGACGTTTTGAACAACCGTATCCGCGTAAGTGGAAGTTTTGACACACCGGTATTCAGCACCGCACTGTACCACCAATCTACATTCAACGACCTGTTTGTGAAAGGCCTTTCAGTAACAGCAGGTTTGCGCTTGGAATATGAAAAAATGTCTATGAATTATTTCTCGGATAGTAATATTGATTTCGATTTCTTTCTTAAAATGGCAATGCCTCCCCTTAATATTCCATTCAGGAATTTGAATGCCGCACCGCTATTGGAAGGAAAAGAAAAAAACGACTATGTACAGCTACTTCCCAAGCTAGCTTTTAAATACGATTTCAGCCCTGCAAACAATATGTATGTAAGCATAACCAGAGGATATCGTTCCGGAGGTTATAACGTACAGATGTTTTCAGAACTGATACAAAATGACATGCAACAAAAAATGATTGAAGCCATACTAGACAAGGCACCAGAATCTATGGCAGGTATGATAGAAGGAATGATCAAGCAACACATGCCCAACTACGGAAAAGAATTGAACGTACAAGAAACAACTGTCTACAAGCCCGAGTACAGCTGGAATTACGAAGTGGGATCACATCTCAGTTTGTTCAACGGCAAACTGAAGACCGACCTTGCCGCATTCTACATGGATACCCACGACCAACAAATCGCCAAATTTGTCAATAGTGGCTTGGGACGAATGATGGTCAATGCCGGTAGTAGCGAAAGTTATGGAATAGAGGCCAGCTTTCTGGCATCCATCAACAAAAACCTGAATATGAATGTAAGTTATGGATATACTCATTCCACATTCAAAAAATATGACGGAGGTACTACATCATCAGAAGAGCAAATTGATTATAGCGGCAATTATGTACCATTTGTTCCCCGCCATACCATGAATGCAGGCGCAAATTATAGTTTCTTTTTCGATAAAAGCAATTGGATGCAAAGCCTGACTTTAGGCATGAGCTATACCGGAGCAGGAAAAATTTATTGGACTGAAAAAAACAATGTCTCACAAAGTTTTTACGGAACACTGAACGGGCGCATTTCTTTGCAGACAAAAGCTTTACAGATAGATGTATGGGGACGTAATTTAACCAACAAGGATTATACAACCTTCTATTTTGAAACCATGCATAGAGGATTCGAACAAAAAAGCAGGCCTTTACAACTGGGAGTGGATATACGTTATCACTTCTAACCATTCTTGCAAAAACAGAAAGGGGGGTTCATCACGAACTCCCTTTCTGTTTCCACATTTACCAAATCAAATTTATTTTTTATTCTGTCACACCAAGAAAAGCAAGAACTTTATTATTGCTGTAAATGATACCCATAGCTTCTAGAACAAACCTATTTGTTTTAGTGTATGTACATAGAGAAAATGCTGTTTACAATAGAAAACTGCTTGAGCCTTTGTCAAAAGAAACAAACAATAAAATTATTCATTGACAGCGCCGCAATGAGGACACACTCCTTTATTCTTTATCTTCGCCCCACAATTTCCACAACTGAATTTATACCGGGAAGCATGCTTTATACGATTAAATGACCATACAGCATATACCAATAAACATGGATAACCCAAATAGTAATACGTAGTAAATGTAAAAAACAAATATAAAAAGATACAGCAGGACATCAATCCCAACAAATAAAAACATGCAGCTTCAATATGTGTCTGATGAAACAAATCATCCAAAGTAGCCAACCCCACAAGAATAATCCCCCAAATATTAAACATGAAAAGAGAAAGAATAAAAGGTAAGCTAAAAGGATTCAAAGAAGGATTATAATAAAACTGCTCCCAAGTTCCCGGAACAAAATGCTGAATACTGGCATAAAGCGTAGCTGCTGTAGCTACCAACCAAGAAAGAACTGTAGGAAAAACGCTATCAATATCATTCAACCAGATTAATTGCAGCTTCTGGCGACGAATAGCCCTATGAATATACCAAATACCGAAAAAGCCTAATATGACAAAGAAAGCGATGGTATGAGAATTACTGAAAAAATGAATAAACTGTGACACTGAATCCACAGGAACTACTTTCTCCAACAATTCCTTTTCATGTATCCATCCCATTGTTTCCTGCTCCCGTGCTACCTTTACCCATACAGAATCCACACTATCAGCAGCTTGTATCATAAACTCCGCTACCACCAGCCGTTCTCCTTTAAAAACAGGAAGCACATCAACCAATGGCAGTTGCTGTAACATAAGCGAATCTGAAGTAACCTCAAAATTACTGTTTAATGTATAATGCCGTTCTATCAAATAATTGACAGAATCCCTTTTCTTTTGCGGCATATCCCCACTCGGAGTAACAGGTGAAGGATATTGGCAAGCCATTAAAATAGCCAACACCAAAAACAGTAATCCGATGTACTTACTTTTCAGCATAGACTTTCATCTGACAATTCTTACAATCAAACTCTAAGCGGAAACGTCTGTTATCCGAGCTAACCAAATAATAAGGTTCCCTATAAGGAGAACGCACTTTATGCCAAGAGGGACACCATCCCATACTATAACGCAAACAATGCTTGCAAAACATCAATACCGCTTCTTCTGCCGGAGCCTTTTCATAAGCCGGAGCAATACGCTGCACGCCATGATTCCTATAGAAGGAAACAGCATCAGCATTCATCACATTTCCCAAATAAGTCAATTCATTCACAGGAAAAGCATGATGCGTTCGAGGCAACTTGTAAATTTCCTGCCGATAGTTAATACGGCGCACTTCCAGCAGTTTCTCTATTCCCTTACGGCGAAGTTCGGCAAGCATAGAAGCCGGAATAAACCAATTGTCCGACCAGTCAATCACTATATCTGACGCTTCAAATGGAGTATTTCCTAACTTTCCAAGTTGTGTACGCAAGTTATCTTCCTGCGGAGTACGGGCACGTTCCTTCTCCCTTTCCAGCACCACACTGACACTGTGATCATCTTCATCGGTCAGAGACAGAGTAAAGCCCCGATTATTTTCAGCCAATTTTAAAATGACAGCAATTTTCCTTTCAGCTGATTTACGCGACATCAACCTCTCAAATTCCTGATCAAAATTACGATAAAGTATCGTACGGGGCTTTATCCGAGGCATCTCTTGAGGAAATAACTTATTATTCTCCACCCGGTTTATGCGAAATCCCTGCAACTTACCAGTCTCATCCAAAAAACAGACGCCATCTCCATTATTAAAAGACTTGATTCCGGCTACGGTAAGATAATTACCACGAATTTCCTTCACTGTCCCCATCTCCTCCCCTAAAGACTTGGGAGTATCAAAAGAAAAAATATCCTTATTCCTGTCAAAAAGAAAATAATTAGTAAAACCACGACTGAAACTCTTATCCAATTGAGGTTTGAACTCTAATTTCACTTTTCCCGATGAAGCACGGATATACTCTTTACGACGTTTGAAAACAGTATCCAGCTTCTGGCGATAATAAGCTGTTACATTTTTAACGTAAGATACATCCTTCAAACGTCCCTCTATTTTCAGGGAAGAAGCTCCGGCATCCAGCAATTGCTCCAACTCTTCGCTCTGATTCAAATCTTTCAGAGACAATAAATGCTTATTCCTTACTATAGATTTACCGTCCGCATCTACCATATCAAAAGCAAGGCGACAGAACTGGGCACATTCTCCCCGATTGGCACTACGTCCGAAACAAGCCTGACTAACATAACATTGTCCACTATAGCTTACACACAAAGCACCATGTACAAATACCTCCAAAGGCACATCAGGACAAGCATGATGGATATTTCCTATTTCAACAAGAGAAAGTTCACGAGCCAATACCACCTGACGGAAACCTGCCTCAGCCAGGAATCTTACTTTTTGAGGAGTACGATTATCCATCTGTGTGCTGGCATGTAACGGTATAGGTGGCAGATTCAATTCCAACAATCCCATATCCTGCACGATCAAAGCATCCACTCCGGCACGGTATAAATCCCAAATCATTTTTTCCGTATCCTTCAGTTCCTCATCCTTCAGAATCGTATTCACCGTCACATAGATACGGACATTATACACATGAGCGTACCGCACCAACTCAGCGATATCCTCCAATGAATTCCCCGCAGCCGCACGTGCTCCGAAACGGGGAGCACCAATATAAATGGCATCAGCACCGTGATCAACAGCTGCAATACCGCACTCCAGATTTTTAGCAGGAGCTAATAATTCTATTTTTCGTTGTCTGATCATCGTATCTGATTTATATCAAACGGGGTTTCCTGATATACATAATAGTTCAACCAATTAGAAAACAACAAATTGGCATGTCCGCGCCAACGCACCACCGGGGCATTGTCCGGATTATCGTCCTTATAATAATTTACAGGCATTTCAATAGGCAACCCTTTCGCCAAATCACGCTTATATTCCGTATCAAGCGTATAAGGAGAATACTCCGAATGCCCGGTAATAAAGAATTCACGCCCATTACGAGCCATAGCCATATAAACCCCAGACTCATCAGACTCAGCTATTAAAGCCAACTCTTTTACTTTCAGAATATCCTCACGGTGTATTTCGGTATGACGGCTATGTGGTACAAAAAACTCATCATCAAAACCACGGAATATGGGCAATCCCTGTACATTGATATGATGACGGAAAATACCAAACATTTTTTGTTTCAGCGGATATTTGGGAACTCCATAGAAATGATAAAGCCCGGCTTGAGCCGCCCAACAAATATAAAGAGTTGAGGTAACATGAGTACGCGCCCAATCAAAAATAGTAGTAATCTCATCCCAATAATTCACATCCTCATACGGCATCTGCTCTACCGGAGCTCCCGTAATAATCATCCCGTCATATTTCTCGTCGCGCATCAAATCAAAGTCATGATAGAATGCTTTCATATGTTCTACCGGCGTATTTTTCGATGTATGGCTTTTCAACTTCATAAATGATATTTCCAACTGCAAGGGAGTGTTGGAAAGCAAACGTACCAAATCCGTTTCTGTCGTTATCTTCAACGGCATCAAATTCAATATCACGATTTTTAACGGACGAATATCCTGTGCACTGGCACGTGAATTGTCTATGACGAAGATATTTTCCTCCTTCAGCAATTCAATAGCAGGTAGTTTATCGGGTAAATTTAACGGCATTTTCTTATCTGTTAATTAGTTGTAAGTGCAAAATTAAAAAAATCCCGCCAATTCTCCTTATTAAACGATCTTTTGAACTAAATTATTTCCTTTCCCTGATCGTTTTCGATCAACAAACCTTGATTATTTTTAGATTTTCACTCATACCTTCACAACTTCTGTCTTGATTCCACTTTTTCCCTTCTTTCATATTATTTATTAACTCACCTTTTTCTTAGAAAAAAGAGGACGAACTTATATCCATAATCAAAAAAGATTAATTATCTTTGAGCGCAAAAATAAAAAATATTCTTATTATTAACATGAAATATAATTAAGTTTCAAGTGGTTGACTCAAGAAACAACCTATATTTTTAAATTTTAATCTTTAAATTCAAAAAGTATGAGAACCTTTAAATCATTGATGATAAGCTTATGTATGGGTACAACCCTATGCATGTGCTTACCACAAACCACGACAGCACAAACCGTAAGTTCAGGAGATTCCTGGACATGGGACAAAGGAACCATTGTGATTGATACTCCTGAACGTCCGACCGGCCAGAAAAGCGTATTAGGCTTAACCACCCCTAAAATGGAGGTAGTCCGCGTAGGATTTGTCGGATTGGGAATGCGAGGCCCCGGAGCCGTAGAGCGCTTCACTTATATTCCCGGTACACAAATTGTAGCCCTTTGTGATTATGAAGCATCCCGTGCAGAAAAATGTCAGGATATCCTAAAGAAAGCATCTATGCCGAAAGCTGCCATTTATTCCGGAGAAAAGGGATATGAAGAATTATGTAAACGTACAGACATAGATTTAGTTTATATCGCCGCAGACTGGTTGCATCATTTCCCGGTAGCAAAATGCGCATTGGAAAACGGTAAAAATGTAGCTATTGAAGTTCCCTCGGCCATGAACCTGCAAGAATGCTGGGACTTAATCAACCTGAGTGAAAAAACCCGCAAGCATTGCATGATTCTTGAGAACTGTTGCTATGACTGGTTTGAAATGAATACACTGAATATGGCACAACAAGGTGTATTTGGCGAAGTAATCCGTGCCCAAGGAGCCTACATTCACAATTTAAGCCCGTTTTGGGATCATTATTGGAAAAACGGCAAAGAAGACAAACTGGGATGGCGTTTGGATTATAACATGAAACACCGGGGTGATGTATATGCCACTCACGGCCTGGGTCCTGTAGCACAAGCATTGGATATCCATCGTGGTGACCGTATAACCACTTTAGTAGCTATGGACACCAAATCTGTTGTTGGTAAAGATTTAGTGGAGAAGAGAACCGGCGAAGAATGTAAAGAATTCCGTAACGGAGACCATACCACCACCCTGCTTCGCACAGCAAATGGAAAAGTTATTGAAATCCAACATAATGTAATGACTCCCCACCCTTAAAACCGCCTGTACCAACTGACAGGAAGCAAAGGGTTTGCCAATAAATATCCCGTTGAAGGATATGCTTTGGATGCAGCACAACTGACCGCATCGGGTGTGCAACCCAAAGTAGACGATTTGAACTCTCACGGATTCTTACCTCAGGCAGAAATGGAAGCACTTGTTGAGAAATACCAGCATCCTATTTTAAAGAAATATGGTGAAATGGCAAAAGAAGTCGGCGGCCATGGCGGTATGGACTTCATCATGGACAGCCGTCTGGTATATTGCCTGCAAAACGGACTGCCTTTGGACATGGATGTATATGACCTGGCCGAATGGTGCTGTTTGGCCGAACTGGGAGCTATCTCTATGGATAACGGCTGTGCGGCAGTAGCCTTCCCGGACTTCACACGAGGTGAATGGAACGTGACCAAAGGTTACAAACATGCATACGCTTCACCCGAAGACGAAAACGCAAGCATGGAAAAAGCAAAGGCTTTCACCGCGAAACTGAAAGAGCAGGGAGCTAAAGAATGGGCGAAAGAAGCTAAGAAGAAAAAGAAATAAACAGGAATAAACAAGAAAAAATGTGCCGGAAGTCACTCTGTCATAAAAGGCAGCCCAATTCTTCAGGCACATTTTTTTATGCCGTCCGAACAACAACCGCTTCCGGATTTTATCGAGAATCAAAAAAAGGATGTAACCGGCATTCTTATAATTTCCGGCCAAAGCACTTCGACAGTGTCAAATTCAATCCGACACGCCATTTTGTCAAAGAAGTATACAGAAAGGGTGAAAAGGAACTGGAACACGCAGACCCCACATACGGTTTCAAGACGTCTTCTTCCAAGCACACTCAGGAAGAGCGATTCGGCATGCTGATGGAATATCTAAGGGAATACACCTTCATCACCCGCCAGGAATACCCTGTTCTCTTATATCCTATGATAGATTTCATCGAAAGGAACCCTGCCCCGTTCTCCCCAAATGCCTTTGTTCCCATCCCGTATGCCGCAAGGTATAACCATATTGATGCCTGCCCCATGGGGCAGCTTCAATAGTTTCTTCATCCGCCTGCTGTCAAAACCTTCCAGCGGACAAGTGTCATAGCCTTCGTTTGCCATGGCAATCATAAAGGTTTGGGCAGCAAGGGCACAGGATTTATTTACCGTCACACGCATATCGCATTCCGAAACTTCCAGCATCATAGGGCGGAACAGGCTGATGGTTCTCGCCAATATCACCCTGAAAAGCCCTAGAAGCCCGAAAAACCTTGCATAAATGAAAGGCATCAGTTTACCATAATACAGCTTCCTGTCCCTAATACGTTTTTCCTGACGCTCTTTCGGACTATTGCGCCTGATATTTCCTTCTTCAAAGTCAAGCACAAATTTAGCACGCTTTTTATACAAATCCTGACGAGTAACAAAAACAACAATTTCCGAAGCCGTAGAAGCAGCCGACTGCCCTAAACAAGCTTCTGAAACTTTCGCCATCAGTCCGGGATTCGTTATTTGATAAAATTCCCACAATTGCATATTGGAACTATTGGGAGCCAGCGTAGCCAGTTCAAGACAATGTTTCACCTTTTCCGGGTCTATCGGTTTATTTTTATCATACCTCCGCACAGACCGGCGGAAGTTCAATACCTCTTCTAAATTCATTTCCTAATCAAATTAATAACTTTATTTCTTACTGAAACATTGCAGGATGACTTCTGCCATTTTCTTGGAACTGAACGGATTCTCTCCGGTGAACAGATTACCGTCAATAACGACTTTTGAAGTCATCGGAATCAATGCTTTCTCGTAGCGGGCACCTCTGTCTTTCAGTTCGGTTTCCAAATCGAAAGGCACGACCCTTTCCTTTCTTGCCAGAATTTCTTCAGCCCGGCTGAATCCTGTAAGCTTCTTATCTTTAAACAGATATTCGCCGGAAGCCAACGTCACATTCAACAATCCACAAACACCGTGACAAATGGCTGCCACCTTCTTTTCATTTTCATATTGCTTTTTTAAGATGGCTTGCAGGACAATATTATCCGGAAAATCATACATGGAACCATGTCCTCCCGCCAAATAAACGCAATCAAACTGAAATTCGGAGACTTCATCCAAACTTTTAGTATGCTGCAATACATTCTTAAATATGGAATCTTCCCAACAGGTTTTAGTTATCTCATCCATGAGTAAGGGATTCAAACTCTCCGGATCGATAGGAGTATCGCCTCCTTTGGGACTGGCAACGGTAATTTCTATTCCTTGCTTTTTGGCGCCGTGATAAATATGGGTGAGTTCGCTCAGCCATAATCCGGTTCTTAAATTCTTATTCACAAATTCGCCTTCTCCGGTTACTATTGCCAGTAATTTCAAGTTATCCATATTTATAGTTTTAGGGGTCATGCCTATATAACATAACCCCTATCCTATTGTATTCCAAACAGACAAATCATTAATATTATTTGGATTATTTCTTCATCCTTATAATAATCAAATGACAGATTTTACCGAGTCCTAACATTTTATAGGTTATTCTTGTAAATATTCGCCATCACCTTCTGGTATTGATTCTCAATCTGCATATACGCCTGAAGATTCTTATAAATACTTTCCGTTTCCACAAAATATTCAATCAATGAAATTTGTCCTTCGGTCAATGCCTGCTTCAATAAATCCAGCGAACGGTACATCAAAGGGACATCATACGCATTCATGGCATCCTTCAACTGCTGCATCTCATTGAAAAGAGACATCAGGGAAGCCTCGACCCGGTCTTTAGCACTTTCTTGCATAAGCTGAGCGCTGATAGCCTGTGCCTTGGCTATCTTTACCTTTTTACGATTCTGAAACAAAGGCAAGGAGCCCCCTACCACAAAACCATTCATCGAAACCGCATCATCCGTGTTACGGCGAAAGCCGGCTTCCAGCTTCGGCAACCATCCTTGGCGGTCTACCGAAACCTGCTTCTCGGCGGCACGGGCAGTGGCGGCGGCGGCCTGCAAGTCAAGGTCTGACGCCATCACTTCATCCCTCATAACATTGTAATCATTGATTTCCTGTATGGCAGGATACGTGGTTTCAGCAAACTCCAAAGGCATGTTACCGTTCATGGCAAGCAGAGACTGCAAGGCAGTGCGGTGAGCTGCGCTGTTTTGGGCAACTTCCGTCTGCACGTTCATACGCTCCATCTTGATTTTGTTGACTTCCAGTATATTCGCATCACCGGTAGTCAGACGTTTTTCATAAAGTGCCTGTAATTCATCTGCATTTTTCATACGGATATCCATCAATGTCTTTTCCTGATTCAACAGAATAAGGTCCAGACAGAGATTCTTCGCATTCAGCAGAATATCCCGGCGGGCAGCCTGTTGTTGCTTGTCCACCGCTTCGTTCTGCAAAGTAGCCTGCCGGTTGCGGGCAATATACTGAGTAGGAAAATCAAAACCTTGCGAAGCAACGAATTCCGTACCGTGACCACCTTCGGCACCATTACTGTAAAAAGAGCTGTAGCTCACCGTAGGATCAGGCAAGTTGTTGTTTGTCCGGTTTTCCATCTTGGTCGCATCGGCGGCATGTTTCTGTGCCTTGAGCTCTTTATTGTTCTGCTCGATGCTTTTCAAAATGTGCTCAATACTCTGGGCCTGCATCAGCAAGGGAGAGCAGAGGGCTATTATAACTAAGATTCGTTTCATATTATTTCTATTATTTCTTCTTTCGGTTCATCAGTTCATAAACAATCGGAATAATGAAAGCGTTCAGGAAAGTCGATGTCAAAAGACCTCCAAGAATAACTTTCGCCATCGGGCTTTGTATTTCATTACCCGGCAAATCGCCACGGAATGCCAAAGGTATCAAAGCCAGCGCGGAAGACAACGCAGTCATCAGGATAGGGTTCAAACGGTCTAACGAACCGTGGAGAATGCTTTCTTTCAACTCCATACCTTCTTCGCGCAACATATTGTAATGACTTATCAACAACATACCATTACGGGTAGCAATGCCAAACAACGAGATAAAGCCGATAATAGCCGGAATGCTTATCTCACCCGTTGTTATCATCAATGCAAATACCCCACCAATCAACGCCAAAGGCAAATTCAACAAAATGACTCCACTTTGGGCTGCATTCTTAAACTGGGTATAAAGCAACAGGAAGATAACCACGATACTCATAAACGAAGTGAGCATCAGCGTACGGCTGGCCGCCTGCTCGCTTTCAAACTGACCGCCATATTCCACATGATATCCTTCGGGAAGCTTGATTTGCGCATCAATCCGTTCCTGTATATCATTCACCACGCTGCGCAAATCACGACCGCTGGTATTGGCCGAAATCACAATCTTACGCTTCACGTTCTCACGGCTGATGGTATTCGGTCCCATGGCAGAAACCACATCGGCTACATAGTTGACAGGGATTTTCTGACCGTCACCGGTATCAATCATCAGGTTGCGCACCTTCTCCATCTCATCACGCACCTCATCCTTACGGACAATAAGATTAAACGCTTTGCCTTCTTCATATACCTGTGAAACGACTTCACCCGCCATGTTCACTGATACAAACTCGGCAAACTCCGGTAAAGAAATACCGAATTTGGCAAGCATCTCGCGTTTAGGAACAATCTTGAGCTGCGGACGTTCGATTTGTTGTTCCACATTCAAGTCGGCAATACCCTCCACACTGCTGATGGCATCCTTTATCTGATTACCGATGGCAAACATCTTGTTCAAATCATTACCAAACAGTTTGATGGCAATGTTGGCCTTGGTACCCGAAAGCATGGCATCGATACGGTGGCTGATAGGTTGGCCTATTTCGATATTCGCACCGGTAATGGTAGATAACTTGGCACGCACATCGGCTACCAGTTCCTGGCGGGAACGGTCTTTCAATTCAAACGGGGCCTCAATTTCACTCACGTTAACCCCTAATGCATGCTCATCCAGTTCGGCACGTCCCGTTTTACGGGCTACAGTCTGTATTTCGGGAATAGACATCAGCAACTCTTCTGCACGGTGTCCCATTTTATCCGATTCTGCCAAAGAAATTCCCGGCAATGAACTGATATTAATGGTGAACGAACCTTCATTGAAAGATGGCAGGAAACTGCGTCCTAATGTAAAAAACATAACCAATGCCACCGCAAACAGTCCACCCGTAAAACCCAATACTGCGGATTTATGATTCAAGGACCATAACAAGGCATTGCGGTAATGCTTTTTCATCCATACGGCCACAAATGCCTCTTTGGGCAATCCTTTGCTTTTATTATTACCTAACAGATAGCTGCACAGTACCGGAGTCAGTGTCAAAGCCACTACCGTAGAAGCAAACAACGCCACAATAAAGGCAATGCCCAACGGAACCAGCATACGCCCTTCCATTCCTGTCAGGAAAAACAAAGGAACAAAGCTGACTACAATAATCAAGGTAGAGTTCAAGATAGGCATACGCACTTCCTTCGAAGCATTGAACACGACTTCAATCACGCTCTTACGTTCCCCTTCGGGCAACAAGCGATTCTCACGCAAGTGCTTCCATACATTTTCCACATCCACAATGGCATCATCCACCAACGAACCAATGGCAATGGCCATACCACCCAAACTCATGGTATTGATGGTGAGTCCCATATAGTGAAGAGTCAATATAGAAACAATCAATGACAACGGAAGGGTTACCAATGAAATAACCGTGGTACGTACATTGGCAAGGAACAGGAAGAGAACAATCACCACAAAAACAGCACCTTCATACAACGAATCCTTCACATTACCGATAGAGCTTTCAATAAAACGGCTCTGACGGAAAATATCTGTAGAAACGTGTACATCAGCCGGAAGATTCTTCTGCAAATCCTTCAATGCGGCTTCCAACTGCTCTGTCAGTTCAATAGTCCCGGTCTTGGGTTGTTTGGTAACGGTCAGCAGTACGGCAGGTTTTCCTCTCTCCGAAGCAGTACCCAGTTTGGGTTCCTGCGAACCAATCTTCACATCGGCAATATCCTCCAATGTAACGGGCACCCCTTCCACCGTCTTGATGACGGAACGTGACAACTGAGCCACATCATGGCTGGAAAGAACCCCGCGAACAATATATTCGTTTCCATATTCATAAATCACTCCGCCATTGGCATTCTGATTCATGTTACGGGTAACGTTCATCACCTCTGCCAACGTAACATTGTAATGTTTCATGCGGGCAGGGTCAAGCAACACCTGATATTCCTTGATATCACCTCCCAGCACGGCAACCTGTGCCACACCTCCCGTAGAGAGCAGGCGCGGACGGATAGTCCAGTCTGCCAGTGTACGGAGATCGAGCATGGAAGTAGTATCCGAAGTCAGACCGATAATCAGCAACTCACCTAAAATAGAAGACTGAGGTCCCATGGTAGGTTTACCTACATTCTCGGGCAGCTCCTCGCTGACCAAGGACAATTTCTCACTGACAATCTGACGGGCCAGATAGATATCGGTATCCCATTCAAATTCCACCCACACAACGGAAAAGCCATTGGTGGAAGATGAACGCACCCGGCGCACATGGGTCGCACCGTTCACGGCAGTTTCTACAGGAAAGGTTACCAATTGTTCCACCTCTTCGGCTGCCATACCATTCGCTTCGGTCATAATCACTACAGTCGGCGCATTCAAATCGGGGAACACATCGACTTCCGTATGAAAAGCCGTGTAAGTACCGCCGATAAGCAGCAAAACCGACGCCACCAGAACCAATATACGGTTCTGAAGGGAAAAATGTATAATCTTATTTAGCATAGGACGGCTGATTAATGTTCATGACTATGAGCCGGAATCGCATTGCTAGCCGACGCTAATTTCACCTGATAAGCTCCCTTTGTTACCACACGGTCACCGGCTTTCAAACCGGTCAGAATCTGCACTTTCTTTCCGTTGCTCGCTCCCAAAGTTACCTCCTGTTTCTTATATCCTTCCTCATCCAGTTGCAGATAAACAAAGTACAAACCTTGTTCTTCGGTCAGTGCCGTAACAGGCAAGGCCAGCACATCGGGCATTTCCGACGAGAGCAGATACACCTCCACATACGAACCGGGAATCACATCTCCCCGATTATCAAATTCGAAAGTTACAGGCACATAAAAAGAAGTACCACCGGATGCTTTACCATAAGAAAGCAGACGCCCTTTCAACTCACCCAGCTCATATACCTTATTATCGTATGGAGTCTTGAAGTTTGCCGACTGGATGCTATGCAGATAACCATAATATTTCTCGGAAACATCTGCACGAAGGAACAGACGACGGTTCTGAGTGATACTCACCAAAGGCTGGCCTACCGACACATAGTCACCTTCCTGCACCAGACAATTCTTGATATAACCACCTAAAGGAGCTGTGACGGACACACCTGTCTTGGTCTGGTTCTTTGAAATAGCCTCGTATGCCAATAATGCATTTTCATAACTCTCCTTAATGGCATTGAAATCTTTCTGCGATATTATCTGACTTTTTACCAACTTGGCGGCACGTTCATATTCTTTTTTGGCGGTTTCATATGCGATACGGGGACGTTTTACAGGGTCTCCGTCCGGCATATTCTCAGCAGAGATATTCAGAATGGGAGCCCCCTTGCTCACACTCATACCGTCCGTTACCGGATGGCGGAAAGAAACCACACCGGCTACATTGGCGACTACTACGCTTTCATCGCCTTGTGCTGCCTGCACCTGACCGCTGGTCGTTATCACCTGACGGAATGATTCAGGCCGGATTATTTCCGATTCTACCCCGGCTGCTTTTGCTTTTTCTGGAGCCAGAATTATCTCATCGGAATGTCCGGCTGCAGAAGCTTCCGCTTCATGATTATGCCCTTCGTGACCTTCATTCTCATGGTCGTGGTTTTCTTTTTCATGGTCATGCCCTTCGTGATTATGGTCATGCCCTTCGTGGTCGTGATTATGTGCTTCCTCCGTTCCATGATCGTGTCCTTCGTGATCATGACCCGATTTACTGTTGCAAGAGCCTAAGAGGAACAAGCCTAAGACTCCCATAAAGATAAGTTTCTTCATGATGATATTATTTGTTCTTACTTTTTACTAAATGCAAAATTAGTGTAAAGAAAATGCAACAAAGTTGCGGATAAAAAGATAAACTTTCTATCTGTTAAGCAAGAACATCGCAAGGAGGAGCACGCAACCCCTTTACGTGGGGAAGACACGTAGAATGCAGTTTTTCTAAATAGTAATTATAAGGTAATGTGTTGTGTTCTGTCAACCGCAATGAAAGCGCCAATACATCCGTCACCGTATATAACAGCAAACAAAACGAATAATCAGGAGAAACACTGTCTTGGGCCCGATCCGGAGTTACACTTTTAAACTTGGTCACACATCCGGCATTACATGTATGATTCTCATCAGAACTATTATTATGCTGCTGATGCTGCACGGAACATTGACAGCCGCACAAAGTCATATCATGCTGCAAACAAAGAATTTCCCGGTGATGATGATGAGGCAGAACAGATGCTGTCAACATGATAATGCTGACCAACATCAATACCCATGCTATGTATCGTCTCCGTTTCATCGGGCACAAAAATAGGTGTTTATCATGTAAATTCCAAAAAGAAAGCATGGTAAATGCCGAATTCTCAGCAATTACCATGCTTTCTTATTATCTTTTACATACAAAGCTTACCAAATAGAAACACGTTTTTCAGGAGCCAAATACATAGGATCCCCCTCTTTAATGCCAAAAGCATCATACCATGCACCTATTTGAGGGAGTGCTCCGTTCACACGCCATCTGCCCAATGAATGTGGATCAGACTTGGTTTGCAAACGAATCTGCTCGTCGCGGATATTGCCAGCCCACACTCCGGCGTATGACAAGAAGAAGCGCTGTTCCGGAGTAAATCCGTCTTTTACCAGCAGGGGAGCATCTTTTGTCGCATTCTTGAACGCCTGGAAAGAAACCTGCAAACCACCATGATCGGCTATATTCTCACCTAAAGTCAAAGAACCGTTGGCATTGAGTCCCGGCAAAACCTGGATGCTATCAAAGAAATTCACCATTACCTGAGCACGTTCTTCAAAACGTTTGGCATCTTCGGCTGTCCACCAATCTTTCAAATTACCATCCTTATCAAACTGACGTCCCTGATCATCGAATCCATGAGTCATTTCATGACCGATAACCACGCCAATAGCTCCATAATTAAATGCATCATCAGCATTCATATCAAAAAACGGATATTGAAGAATACCCGCCGGAAAACAAATCTCATTCGTGGTCGGATTATAATATGCATTGACAGTCTGCGGAGTCATTCCCCATTCATCTCTGTCAACCGGCTTTCCTGCCTTGGATAACATATAATCCAGTTCGAATTCTGTAGCACGCTTCACATTGGCCCAATAAGAATCTTTTTCAATATTCAAACCGGTATAATCCCTCCACTTATCAGGATAGCCTACCTTTACATAAAAAGAATTCAACTTCTCAATAGCTTTAATCTTTGTGCTGTCACCCATCCATTCCAAATTCCGAATACGTTCTCCCAATGCGGTCTGCAGATTCTTTACCAACTGCACCATACGTTCTTTTGCGGCTGCCGGAAAATATTTCTCCACATACATCTGACCTACCGCTTCACCCAGTACTCCATTTACAGTACTTACAGCACGCTTCCAACGAGGTTGGTTAGCCTGTTTGCCGGATAGTGTTTTTCCATAAAAATCAAAATTTTGTGCCACCAAATCATCACTCAAGTAACCGGCAGCCCTGTCTATCAGACTCCATTGCATATAAGCGATCTGATTTTCAACCGGCAAGCTATTGATAATTTTCTCAACCTCTTTAATCGGCTCCACTTGAGAAACACTCAGTTCAGTCACCCCTTTCACGCCTATACCATTCAAGAAAGCATCCCAGTCAATGCCCGGAATCTCTTTCTTTAATTCATCCAAAGACATTTTATGATAATTGGCCGCAGGGTTACGCTGTTCCACCGCACTAAAAGAAGCTTTTGCAATACGGGTTTCGATATCCATTACAGCCTCCATTTTCTTTTTAGCGGCAGCCTCATCAAAACCAGCCAATTGGAACATCTTTACAATATGTTCCTTATACTTATTACGGATATTGACAGTCACATCATCATTGTCCAGATAATATTCTTTTTCACCCAGACTGATACCCCCTTGATACAATTGAAACAAATTGCTCTTGCTGTCTATGATATCGGCACCCACATAGAAAAGGAAATAAGGGAATACACCGCTATGAGCCAGTTCCGCCATCAAAGGAACTATTTCCGATTTATCCTTCACTGAAGCAATCTTTTCCAAATCAGCTTGAATAGGAGTTACTCCATCCGCATTCAGTTTCACACTATCCATAGCCAAATTATAGATATCCCCTATTTTCTGACCTATTGTACCTTGCGCATTCTGCCCGGCAGCAATTTCCACAATCAATCCTTTCAGTTGTTCCCGATTATTTTCAGCAAGCATATCGAATGAGCCAAAACGGGAATATTCATTGGTCAGAGGGTGTTTCTTCATCCATCCGCCACAAGCATACTGATAAAAATCAGCTCCTTGAACAGCCGTAGTGTCCAAATTTGTCAAGTCTATACCCGAAGTCATGACGGCTTCCTTTTTACTGTCGCATCCGGTAGATCCAGCTCGGAA
>OGLL01000073.1_pt1 | contig 22547 bp, 20 predicted proteins | sample 1572901 | NCBI WGS metagenome assembly OGLL01 (sample SAMEA2581980, study PRJEB24529) | metagenome | biome: Human gut stool | place: China | collected 2011
CCTTTCCCACGGAACTGTCCGGAAGGCTCCGCCATGTCTTTTCTCCGGCAGGGGCGGTTCCGGAAACCCTTGCCGGGTACTTATGTTTTAGGAATATTTATTGAATATCCCTACTTTAAGTATAAATTAGTTGGCTAATTTTATGATATTTATTGTATCTCCCACTTTCGAAGATCAGCGGGAGATGCACTTTTTCTTTTTCATTGAGCTGAAAAATCTTGCTGCTATGCTAAGCATAATAATACAAAGGAGTTAGGAACAGTACAGTTCTCTTTCTTATTTATGTGTATAAGCTAGTGCTGCTCCCAATGCCGTGCGATACTCTGCATATTCAGGTATCCAAAAATGGCATTGGTACATTTCTTCCATAACTGGGAATATTTCTTTGCATTGTGGCATTTTGGTCAAATTACCTATTAGGACAAAATCTTTAATGTGGCTATTCAGTGCTGCTAATATGACAGATTGTCCTATTGATTGTAATACCATATGAATGATTCCCGCTGCTACATCTTCCATAGAGGCGTTTGAACTTGCTTTGCCAAATGTGGAAGCGGTGGCATCCAGAGGCAGTCCAGGTAGAGGGGTATTGCAAATATCCTTGATTTGCAGATCAATATTTTCTATTACACCTTTTTCTGCCATCTTTACCACTTGATGAATATTCTGTGTTTTTAACAACAGGCGAGATAGTCCTTGAATGGTTCCTCCGCCAATACCTATACCACCTATGTGAGATATGTTTTTACCTCCTTCCACTTTTACAAAAGAGGTGCCGGTACCCATGCTTACTACAATAAGGTCTTGCAATTGGGAGTCATAGTGAGCTCCAAGACCGTTTGCTAGAAACTCATCCGTATGATCAGTAGAGAGTCCATATAAGGGTTGGTTTACGTAAGCACTTCCCACTCCTGTCAACATGACTTTATCAATGTCGTTTAAGCTGATTCCATTATCATATATGTATTTGCCGAAAGCACCGAATAACGAAGTGATAGGATCTTCGGCTTTTACAATCATAGGATGTTTTATGCCTTCTTTATCCACACCTATTATCTTGGTGGTGCTTCCGCCTACGTCTATACCTATTACCATTCCCATTGTTTTTCTTTGTTTATTTTAAAATAGTGCAAATATACAGGAATTATCTAAGTGGCTATTCATATAGCTTGCAATAATTACCAATTATCTGTTCGGAATGGAGCTACAGGCAGGCCTGATGCTCCGAATAAGGTACCATCAGTATGGTTGGCCCAATTGTATCTTACGGCTACAGGATGAGGTACATCGGGTGATTGTACAATTATTTCTTTCTTTTTTACAGTTACTGTTGCCGGATAAAAAATCCGATCTGTACCTGCGATTATAAATCCGCGTACTGGGTCGGGATGCAAGAATCCTTTTCCTAAGTTTTCAAAATGGATGCGAAGGGTATTTCCTTCGATGCTGTAGCCTTTATAAACCGGATATTGAGGCATTTTTCTTTTTCCGTAAGTTTGCTTTAAAGCTAACTGTGATAGGCGAAGACCTGTTTCCAGAGTACTTTGGAAGGTATTGCTTTTTTCTTTCCCAATATCGGTGGTTACCACCATGCCTGTATGATTCAAGTGTAAAGCCTGTGCTTGTGCTTCACGCATGGCCGCCCAGTCTGAATCATCTTGTGCTTCTTCTTTTTTCTCATGATTGGGCAGTTGCACAAAGTAGAAAGGCATTTGTGGTTTTTGCCATTTATCGCGCCAGTCGGCTATCAATGACATGAATAAGTCTGCATATTCATCGCTGCTTTCCAAATTACTCTTTCCTTGATACCATATAACACCTTGAAGAGGGAAAGAGGTAAGCGGATGTATCATTGCATTGAATAATCCTGTGGGATACTTAGGGTTACTTTCTGGTGAAATGGGTACAGGGGGGATTCCACTTAATGAGAGACCGGATAGGTATTTCCATTCTCCTGCCAATGAGATAGGATCTTTGCCTTTTACACTCAGCTTCATGTCTTCTGGACGGCCATATATTCCTCCTTTGCTTTTGTAATTGGTCACACGTATGGTCAGTACAGCTTTTCCGCGTTTTACCAGCTTATAGGGAATTGTGTAACAGTGGGACGCATCGGCTTTCGTGTTTCGTCCTATTTCAGTCCCGTTATAATATACGATGCTTTCATCGGCAATGTTCCCTAAATTTATTGTGACATTTTTTCTAGCCCAGTTACGTGGAATATCTATCGTTTTTCTGAACCACACTACTCCATCGAAGTCTTTCATTCCCTTATCTTCCCAGTATCCCGGAAGTTCCATTGTTTTCCAGTTCTCATCCGAATAATCAGGTTCCGCCCATACTTGGTGGTCATCGCACCATCCCATATCGTGTTCGTAAAGAGCTTGATACCACTCTTCTCTTTGACGGGCATATTCTGCTTCTATTTTTTCAGGATTGAACCCCAAGGATTCAAGCATTTCAGTTTCTTTGTTGTAACTTGGCAGGTTTTCTAACGCATCATAACTGGCCCATGCTTCTGCAGGAGTATCTTTCCAGGTACAACTTATTATACCTATGGGTACTTTCAGTTTTTTTTGTAACTGACTGGCAAAAAAATATCCGATTGCAGGGAGTCCGGTTATGGTTTCAGAGGTACATTCTTTCCAACCTTCTTGTGTAGCATGCAAATCTTTCTTGGGAACTAAAGAGATTTCTTTTTTTGTCTGAAACAGACGGATATAAGGTTGGGAGGGTATATCTATGGGAGTTTCTGTTTCACATTCTCCTGTATACAACCATATTTCGCCAATCAGAATATTTTGCAGTATGTGCTCATCCCCGTCCGAAATGATAATTTCATAAGGACCTCCGGCAGATGGGGTAGGAACTTCTATTTTCCAATTTCCTTCTTTGTCAGGTGATGTCGTATAGGGATGCTTATTCCATCCCGTTTTTATTATCACTTCTTTTTTTGTAGATGAATGGCCATGAAAAATGACATTCGATTTTTGTTGTAATACCATATTGTCTGTGAATAATGCAGGCAGTGTTACTTTGGCCTCTGCCATACAAAATGCCATTAACATTCCCAATAAGATCATTTGTTTTTTCATAAGTGCCAAGTTTGTTGTGTTATTAAGTTTATAGTATTTATTTATGTTGTATAAGTCCCCGGTCTTTGAATATGAGTTGTACCAGGCGGAAAGCCAAATCTGTAAGCAATATTCACAAGGCAGCACCAATGGTGACGGTTATTCAGAATGCGGGTAAACCCTGTAACTATAGCTGCTGCGTATGCTACTAATCCTACCCAATATCCTTTGAATCCATATTCCTTATACAATAGGGTAGCTGCCATAAACGCTGCTGCCGTATGTCCGGAAGGAAAAGAGAAATAATTTGTGGCATCCGGGCGAAGCACCCCGGTGGTGAGTTTTAATCCATTTACTACCAGCTGCGTCAGTACGACTGACAAGACTATGAAAGTGAACAGCCGTTTCCATCCGAAATTACCTCTTATTCCTCCCAATTTCAGTCCGAATAGAAGTATGAGTGGAAAAAGTTGCAGATAATTGTCATAAGTTTGATGGAAAGCCGGAGCATGTACATTACGCAAATTACGTATGTATAGATTTGCATTTTCGAAAAAATGGGAGAATGTCCCGCTTCCGTCTTGCAAATACACTGCAATAACAAGTAATACAGCTACGTAAAACGTGATGATTGCCATCATTTTAATTTTTCCTATCATAAGTCAGTTTATTCTACGGATGAATGCCCCGAAAGTACTCATTTTCTCTTTTATCTGTTAATGCGTTAATGATAAATTTTGTTCAAAATAAGTTTCTTTAGGAATCTTATGGTTTAGTCGGTTCTTCCTTCATTTCTCCCTTGCTATATCCGCTAGGACTTATTTTATAGTATTTTTTGAATACCTCGCGGAAATATTTTACATCATTAAACCCGGTCATATCTGATATTTCGGATATATTATACTGTCCTTCGGATAGTAATTGCGCTGCCCGTTTCAGCCGGATCAGGCGGATATAGTCTGCCGGAGCTTGGTCTGTCAATGCTTTTAGTTTATTGTAGAAACTGGAACGGCTCATATTTTGTGAAGCACAGAGTGACTCCACGTTGAAACCTGAATTGTCTAGATTTTCAGTTATTGTTTCTTTTACTGCTTCCAGGAACTGTTGATCCAATGTGTTGCTATAATTTATGGAAATGCTGTCATTGTGTAGTTCCATTTCTGCATATTTGCTACGAAGTAGTGCACGGTTAGTCAGTATATTGGCTATGGATGCTTTTAGTATTCCTATGTTAAAAGGTTTTATCAGGTATTTGTCCGCACCTGTTTCCAACCCTTCAACGATATTCTTTTCGTCATGTAATTCTGTTAACAGAATTACGGGGATATGAGACGTCAGTATATTATTCTTGATAGCAGAACACAATTCGTCCCCCCGCATTTCGGGCATCATAATGTCCGATAATACTAAATCAGGCTTAAATTCGGGGATGATTTTTAAGGCTTCTTTTCCATTGGTACATGTTTCCACTTGATAAGCTTCGGATAAAGTATGAGACAGATATTCGCGTAGATCGTCATGGTCTTCCACAACCAGGATGCGCTGTGCATTTTGAACATGCTGCCGATACTGATCTTTATAAGTGTGGGGAGAGACTGCACTAGGGGATACTGGTACCACGTTTTCTTGTTGTACCGTTTCTGTCGGAACCTGTTGACTTCGGAATTGTTTTTGGGGGAAGATAACCTTTACGCGGGTGCCTTTATTCTCTACGCTTTCTATGCTGATCTTTCCTTTATGAATACGTACCAGTTTCCACACTAACATCAGTCCGATTCCACTGCCTGTAATTTTTGCATTGATGGCATTGCTGCCCCTGAAGTGTAACTTAAATAACTTTTTCTGTTCTTTGGCAGGAATCCCGATGCCCGTGTCCGTAATCTCCAGACTCCAGTTGTCCTTGTCATGGCGGGTGATAATGTGTACCTCACCGTGGGCGGGAGTATATTTGATGGCATTTGAAATCAGATTTTTTGTGATCGAGTCCATCTTTTCTTTGTCGAACCATACATTTTGATATTCAAAGTTGCTTTTGTAGTCGAGTTTGATCTGTTTGGCTTCTGCATAACTATAAAAGGCATGGTATATTCCTTCCATATAGGTATTAAGTTCGTGTTCCGATATACGAAGGGAGGAGGAGTACACATTGGCTTTGCTGAAGTTTATCAGATTGGTGGTGAGGCGTATCAAAGTGTCCACGTTCTTCATGGCTGTAAGCATATTGGCCTGACTTTCTTCACTTAAATTTTCTTTTTGTTGAATTTCTTCCAAAGGTGCCTTTATCAGTGTCAGCGGAGTACGGATATCATGCGCTGTATTGATAAAGAACCGAGTTCTTTCATCCGAGGCCTTTTTTTCTCTGCGCATGGAATGAAGGCGGAAAATGACGTATGTTGCTAAAATGATAGTCAGGACATAAATACAAATAGCCCAAAAACTGAGCCACACGGGATGTGCTACAGTTATTTTCAATATCCGCTCCTGCAACACGTGTTTATTATCCTCTTTGGAAACGGAACGTACACGCAGTGTATAGGTGCCGGGAGCAACATTAGTAAATCGGATAGTTCCTTCGTCACTGGGAGTAGTCCAGCCATCGTAGAATCCTTCCAACTGCCAGGTATATAGTATGTCCGACGGATAATCGTAATTGATAGAGGATACTCGGATGGAAAATGTATTTTGCATATATTTCAGATTCAATTTCTCTATTTGGTCGATATCTTTAGTCAGAGGAGAGTTTGGATCATTGGGATATACAGTTTGGTAGAAAATACGGAAATCGCTGAATATCATATGTGAATCTCCTGTTTTGGGCATCTCTATGTTTGGGGGGAATTCCAGTGCACCGTCTGTACTTCCGAATACGGTGTTCCCATTGGCACGTAGTACGCCGGAGCCGGCATTGAAACAGGTGGACATCAACCCTTGTCCGCGAGTCCAGTTGCGGAACTGGCGGTTGGTAGGCGAGAAAATACTGATACCATTTTCGGTACTCATCAAGATATTCCCGTCTTTTGTGGGTAGAATAACATAAATGCTGTTTGATACTAACGGGCTGTTTCCTGTATGGTAATGGGCGCTGATTGATTCTTTTACCGGATCATAAGTAAATAGTCCGGAACCACTGGTGCCAATGTAGAGTAAACCATTGTCTTCTTGGTGTAACGTATAAATGTAGGTTGCTCCACCGGGCAGAGGTATTTCATGGTATTTGCCCGAATTCCGGTCCAGTAGAAAAAGATTGGTGGAGGTACCTATCCACATAGATGTACTGTCCTTTTCTTCAATGGCAGTAACAGAACCTAGTCCGGGATAAAGACGTCCTTGGCGTGTCTTCAGATTAAAGCATTTCAGATTATAATATCCTCCGGACCATATACACCCGTATCTGTCCTTTTTAATGTCGCGTATGTATTTGTCGGCACGTACATTCAGATGGAAGGATTGGGCAGGGGTGAGGTATTCTATGTTCCCGTTTTTCTTGGTAATCTGGAAAATGCCCGATGCATATCCTCCCGCCCATATAATACCCGGAGAGACTTCGCATAAAGTAATAAAAATGCGGTTCTGATTTTTTAGTCCGTGATTGAAAGAGCTTAGGAAAGAACGCCATTGCTTTTGTTTTGAAACGTATAAGCTGATGCCGTTGCTTGTTCCAAACCACAGATCCCCGTCACTGTCTTCTATAATGGAGTTTACTTGGTTGTTTACTAGTGACTGCCGGTTGCCAATAGAGTGCTTTATCCAGTTGTAGTTGGTATATTGGTTATTGCGGACGGTAATTCCCGTAGGATAGTTGGACAGCCAGATACGCTGCTCGTTGTCTACATATACATCATTGATAATGTTTCCATCCATTTCGTTGTAACTACCATAGTTTGCAATGATATAAGGATCTGTTTCATAGGTGTCTATGTTTAACTTGTGTACTCCTGCTCCTTCAGTGGCTACTAATAACTCCTTTGTGTTCAAAGGACTGATCCGTGTAATATTCACATCTGTCAGTTCTACTTCGGGACGTACAATTTTCTGGCTGTTCAAGTCATATATATAGACTCCCTTTTCAAAAGTGCCTATAAATAGTTTGTTGGCTGTACGGTGTAGATATAATTCATGTACGTGCATATCCATCATTCCCAGTTTGCCGCAGGAGAGCTCTTTTAAATTCCCGTTTTCCAGTTTTGCCAGATAGATTCTTTTGTCTGTACCTATAAAGAAATGTTCACTGTTTATCTGTTCTATGCAGGTGATATTTCCCAGTCGGTTAGAGATTCGTTGCTTTTGTCCGGATTCTATGTTAAAAAGGTGGATAGCCGATTTGCCGCACAGCCATACGTTATCCTCCTGGTCTATGTAACTATATCTCACGAAAGCATGGTAGTCCTTATTCCAGTAATTGTACATATTGTATATCTGTACAAAACGATCGTGGCCTGAATCATAACGAAAAATTCTGCCTTGTTTTCCTGTGACCAGTAGTGTACCTGTTTTATCTAAAAAAGTCCAGTTTATATTCAATAACGGGTCTAGTTCCCTGTTACCTTCTCTTAATTTATAATGTTTTATTTCTTTTCCGTTATATTGGTCTATCCCCACATGAGTAAGGAACCACATATATCCACGAGCATCTTTCTGAATTTTGTATATTTTCTGATTGCTTAGTCCTTCTTCTATGCCAATGTATTTATAAGTCTGCGATGAGACGGTTAATGACAGTAGTAAAAAAATGAGACTTGTGATAGTAGCTTTCATAAAACTCTTTATTCTAAATCTTTTCTTTTTTCAAAAAACAGTAACAAAATTAAGATAAAAAAATCATAGGATTAGTAATTTGAGATGAGCTAAATTTCGGTAAAATTATCCCTTTGTTCGCCTATGGCTCGCTTGTATGAATATAAGAAATATAAATGGAAGAAGGTTTGTAACATAACTGTCAGATGATTATGTTTTCTTAACAAAACTTCGTGCAGCATTATGGTATGGCCTGCATTTCTTTCAATAGAAAGGACTTATAAACTAGAATAATTAACTAAGTAAAGAAAAGCACAATGAAAAAGTTTTTTGGTTTTAATAAATTGCTTGCGTCTGTAGCGGTACTTGCTTCTGTGATGATCTTTCAATCCTGTTTGGATGATGATGATAATGATTATTATAGATATGCGTTGCCCAATGCACTGGTTACAGTGAAACCGGTGGCCGACAATTCATTTTTTATGCAGTTGGATGACAGTACGACACTGTTACCTGTCAATATGAAAAATTCTCCCTATGGTGAGAAGGAAGTAAGGGCCCTTGTAAATTTCGATCCGGTGAATGAGTCAAGCGGAGAGTATGACAAGGCTGTACATATCAACTGGATAGACAGTATCTTGACAAAACCGATTGCCGGTGATTTAGGAGATAAGAATGATGAAGTATATGGTACTGACCCTGTAGATATGATTAACGATTGGGTAACAATTGCCGAGGACGGTTATTTGACTTTGCGTTTCAGAACCATGTGGGGGAATCGCAGTCAAGCTCATTTTGTCAATTTGTTGATGAGTAAAGATGCTGAAAATCCTTATGAGGTAGAATTCCGTCATAATGCTTTTGGTGATGTATATGGTGAACCTGCCGACGGACTGGTGGCATTTAATTTGGATTCCTTGCCTGACACTGAAGGAAAAACAGTGAAGTTGAAATTAAAATGGAAATCATTTAACGGAGAGAAAACTGCGGAATTTGATTATTGTACCCGTAAGTCAACTCCTGCAAACAGTGCAGCCATTACAGCCGGACGAAGTGTCTTGAGATTAAAATAAGGTTTAATAACTGAGGTGCAATTTCAATCCCTCCTGTTCTATGTGGTATAGAGCCGGAGGGATATTTTTTGCTTTATTCGCTCATCCATATCCCTAGCATTACTCCGAGGATACCCAATACCACACTACCGATGATGTAGGTGAAAAAAGAGGGGTAGAGTCCTGATTTCAGTAATTGCAGACTTTCGTTGCTGAAAGTGGAAAAAGTAGTGAAGCCACCGCAAAGTCCGATAGTGAGCATCAGTCTTATATCATTGTTGATATGAATGCGTGAGGTGAGGGTATAGAATACCCCGATCAGTATGCAACCCAAAATATTGACTGCGAAAGTACCCCACGGAAAATTCGTTGTTCCCTGGCGATAAATGCTTATGGTAAGCAGGTAGCGAAGTACACTTCCTGTACCTCCTCCCAAGAAGATGAGTAATAGTGATTTCATAAATGCTACATTTTAATGCAAAAATAGCAATGATTATTCATTCAGAGCCAAACTTTTTTCGTAATTTTGCACCCTAAACGAAAAATACGCAAAAAGGAATGGGTGGTTTTTTTGGAACAGTCTCAAAGGCTGAATGCGTCACCGACTTATTTTACGGGACGGACTATAATTCACATTTAGGAACAAAAAGAGGTGGTTTGGCTACGTATGCCCAAGGAGAGGGATTTATGCGTTCTATCCACAATTTGGAGAGTTCTTATTTCCGCACGAAGTTTGAATCTGAACTTCCAAAGTTCAAAGGTAGTTCGGGTATCGGCATTATCAGTGATACGGACCCGCAGCCTATCGTGATAAACTCGCATCTGGGCAAGTTCGCCATCGTCACAGTAGCTAAAATCAATAACATTACGGAATTGGAACGCGACTTGCTGGCAGCTAATATGCACTTTTCTGAAATGAGTCTTGGCAAGACGAATCAGACGGAGCTGATCGCATTGCTTATTGTGCAAGGGAAAAATTTTGTAGATGGTATAGAGAATGTCTTTAATAAAATCAAAGGATCATGCTCCATGCTGATATTGACGGAAGATGGTATTATAGCAGCACGTGACAAATGGGGGCGTACTCCGATTGTGATAGGTAAAAAAGAGGGTGCGTATGCTGCGACAAGTGAATCAAGCAGTTTGCCGAATCTGGATTATGAAATAGAGAAATATGTAGGACCGGGCGAAATTATTCGCTTGCGTGCCGACGGAATGGAACAAATGCGCAAGCCGAACGAAGGAATGCAGATTTGTTCTTTTTTGTGGGTATATTATGGATTTCCTGTTTCATGCTATGAAGGGAAAAATGTAGAGGAAGTACGTTTTATGAGTGGTTATAAAATGGGGCAGAAGGACGATTCGGAAGTTGATTGTGCCTGCGGTATTCCTGATTCGGGAGTAGGCATGGCATTGGGGTATGCTGAAGGCAAAGGAATTCCTTATCATCGTGCTATTGCCAAGTACACACCCACCTGGCCTCGTAGTTTTACTCCTGCCAATCAGGAAATGCGTTAACTGGTAGCAAAAATGAAGCTGATACCTAATCGTGCAATGCTGGAAGGTAAGCGCGTGTTGTTCTGTGACGATTCTATAGTGCGTGGAACCCAACTTCGTGATAATGTGAAAATTTTATTTGATTATGGTGCCAAAGAGGTTCATATGCGCATTGCTTGTCCGCCATTGATTTATGGATGCCCTTTCATTGGTTTCACTTCTTCAAAAAGTGATTTGGAATTGATAACCCGCCGGATGATTAAGGAGATTGAAGGCGATGAAAATAAGAATCTGGAAAAATATGCAACGACAGATTCGCCGGAGTATAAGAAGATGGTGCAAATGATTGCCGACCGCTTCGGTCTGAGCTCCTTGAAATTCAATACTTTGGAAACTTTGGTAGAAGCGATAGGATTACCAAAATGTAAGGTATGTACCCATTGTTTTGATGGTTCCAGTTGTTTCTAATAACAAAATAATAAAATATTAATGAAAAAGAGCCGTGATTTGTTTGGCAATTCACGGCTCTTTTTCTATTTTTACAGGCAAGTATGAATATTAAAACAAAAAGAAAAATGACGGTAATAGAACGATTTTTAAAATATGTAAGCTTCGACACTCAGTCTGATGAGAATAGCGGGGCTACCCCCAGTACACCGAAGCAGATGGTGTTTGCACAATATTTAAGATCTGAATTGGAACAATTGGGCTTTCAGGAAATTTCTTTGGATGAGAATGGTTATCTGTTTGCCACATGGCCGGCCAATACGGATAAACCGGTTCCTACCATCGGATTTATTGCACACATGGATACCAGTCCCGATATGACGGGTGCGGGAGTCACCCCACGCATTGTCTATGGTTATGACGGAACGGATATTGTATTATGCGAAGAAGACAACATTATACTTTCTCCCAAGCAATTTCCCGAACTGTTGGATCATAAAGGGGAGGACCTTATTGTAACCAACGGCAAAACATTGTTGGGAGCTGATGACAAGGCGGGTATTGCTGAAATCATCTCAGCTATGGTATATTTGAAAGAACATCCTGAAATCAAGCATGGAAAAATTCGTGTGGGATTTAATCCTGATGAAGAAATAGGCTTGGGTGCACATAAATTTGATGTGGAGAGATTCGGATGCGAGTGGGCATATACGATGGATGGTGGTGAAGTAGGGGAGTTGGAGTTTGAAAACTTTAATGCCGCTTCTGCGAAAGTGATTATTAAAGGACGTAACGTACATCCGGGATATGCAAAGGATAAAATGATCAACTCCTTGCGTGTAGCTAATGAGTTTGTGTCTTTACTGCCTACGGACGAAGTGCCCGAATGTACTGATGGTTATCAGGGATTCTATCATTTGATTGGCATGACGGGTGAAGTAGAGCAGACTACCATCTCTTATATAATCCGTGATCATGACCGTGCCAAGTTTGAGGCATGCAAGGAAAATATGAAAAAGTGGGCGGAAATCATCAATAAGAAATATGGAGAAGGCACCGTTACATTGGAATTGAAAGACCAGTATTACAATATGCGTGAGAAAATTGAGCCGGTGATGCATATCATTGATACAGCTTTTAAAGCTATGGAAGCTGTCGGCGTAGAGCCTCACGTAAAAGCTATTCGTGGCGGTACGGAAGGTGCACAACTTTCATTCAAGGGATTGCCTTGTCCCAATATTTTTGCCGGTGGCTTGAATTTTCATGGCAGATATGAGTTCGTGCCAATCCAGTCTATTGAGAAAGCCATGAAAGTGGTGGTGAAAATCGCTGAATTGGTGGCAAGATAAGTAATTTATTAACCTTAAAATAGTAAAGTAATAACATGAAAACAACTCCGTTTACCGAAACACACATTGCCTTGGGGGCGAAAATGCACGAATTTGCAGGTTATAATATGCCTATTGAATATTCGGGAATTATTGATGAACATCTTACTGTATGTAATGCCGTAGGTGTTTTTGATGTATCCCATATGGGTGAATTTTGGGTAAAAGGTTCTAATGCGTTGGAGTTTTTGCAGCAAGTGACTTCAAACAATGTGGCGACTTTGCCCGTCGGTAAAGCGCAATATACTTGTTTCCCTAATGAGGAGGGAGGTATTGTTGATGACCTGTTGGTATATCACTATGAATCCGAAAAATACTTGTTGGTGGTAAATGCGGCCAATATTGAGAAAGACTGGAACTGGTGTGTCAGCCATAACACAGTGGGTGCGGAATTGGAAAATGCATCCGACCGTATGGCACAGCTTGCTATTCAGGGACCGAAGGCTATGGAAGTTTTGCAAAAACTGACTCCGGTCAACTTGTCTGAAATTCCTTATTATGCTTTTACCACAGGTGAGTTCGCCGGTCAGAAAGATGTGATTATTTCGAATACCGGTTATACCGGTGCAGGTGGTTTCGAGCTTTATTTTTATCCCGAAGCCGGTCAGGCTATCTGGAAAGCAATTTTTGAAGCAGGTGCTCCTGAAGGGATTAAACCTATCGGGCTAGGGGCTCGTGATACATTACGTTTGGAAATGGGCTTTTGCCTGTATGGTAATGATTTGAGTGATACCACTTCTCCGTTGGAAGCAGGATTGGGCTGGATTACCAAGTTTGTTGAAGGAAAGAATTTCACTTCACGTGCTTTACTTGAAAAGCAGAAAGCCGAAGGATTGAAACGCAAGCTGATTGCTTTTGAAATGGTAGACCGTGGTATTCCCCGTCATGGTTATGAACTGGTAAATGCTGATGGAGAGAAAATAGGTGAAGTAACTAGTGGAACCATGTCTCCAATGCGTAAGATTGGTATCGGTATGGGATATGTTCAGACCGCTTACACGGCATTAGGTACTGAAATATTTATTGATGTGCGCGGACGCAAGCTGAAAGCTGTAGTAGTAAAGGCCCCGTTCAGAAAATAAATCGAAAGCCGGAAAAGAGAACGCTGATAACAAAGAAAACGCGAATATTCAAGAAATCTGGATATTCGCGTTTTCTTTATATGGCTGATATACATTTACGGTTAGTTCCTTTTCATAAAAACAGCTTTTAATGCAAAATTAATAATAGGATGAAGAATATGATAAATAGATAATTCTTAATTTTGCAATCAAAAATTTATTAGCTATGTCTGAATTGGCTCCATTGATAAGTGATTTGGCTTTGATTCTGATCTGCGCCGGTGTCATGACGCTCGTCTTTAAACGGTTAAAGCAACCTCTTGTTCTCGGCTATATCGTAGCCGGCTTTTTGGCAAGTCCCCATGTTCCTCTTACTCCGTCGGTCATTGATGTGGCCAATATCCATACATGGTCGGAGATTGGTGTGATATTCTTGTTGTTCGCTCTAGGGTTGGAATTTAGTTTCAAGAAACTGGTGAAGGTAGGGGGGACGGCGGTCATTGCGGCGTGTACCATTATATTTTGTATGATATTGGTTGGGATTTTTGTAGGGTGGTCTTTCGGGTGGCAACGCATGGACTGTCTGTATTTGGGAGGTATGTTGGCCATGTCCTCCACGACTATTATCTATAAGGCTTTTGATGATTTGGGATTGAGGCAGCAACGGTTTGCCGGCTTGGTTCTTAGTATTTTGATATTGGAAGATATATTGGCTATTGTTTTGATGGTTATGTTGAGTACAATGGCAGTGAGTCAGAATTTCGAGGGCAGTGAAATGGTATATAGCATTGCCAAATTATTATTCTTCCTTATATTGTGGTTTGTGGTAGGTATTTATATCATTCCTACATTTTTGAAGCGTTCCCGCAAGTGGATGGCAAATGAAACATTGCTGATTGTTTCGCTGGCATTGTGCTTCGGTATGGTAGTTGTGGCGGCAAAGGTTGGATTTTCGGCTGCGTTTGGAGCTTTTATAATGGGGTCTATTTTGGCAGAAACGGTAGAGGCCGAAAATATAGAGAAGCTTGTGGCCCCTGTAAAGGATTTGTTTGGAGCCATTTTCTTTGTATCTGTGGGAATGATGGTAGACCCTGCCATGATTGTAGAATATATATGGCCCATTGTGATTATTACATTGGCCATTCTGCTTGGGCAGGTTATTTTTGGTACAGGTGGCGTGATTTTGTCGGGACAGCCGTTGAAAGTTGCCATGCAATGTGGCTTCAGTCTGACCCAGATTGGTGAATTTGCATTTATTATCGCTTCGTTGGGGGTAAGTCTGAAAGTAACCAGTGATTTCTTATATCCTATTGTGGTGGCTGTTTCGGTCATTACCACATTTCTGACCCCGTATATGATACGTTTGGCGATACCTGCTTATCATATAGTAGAGAAACGTCTGCCCGGCAAATGGAAAAAAATGCTTGAGCGTTATTCATCGGGATCACAAACGGTGAATCATGAAAACAATTGGAAGAAATTGTTGGTTGCCATAGCTAGGATCGTAGCTGTTTATTCTGTATTGTGTATAGCTATGATTACACTTTCATTCCATTTTATTATTCCATTGTTCCGGGCTAGTCTGCCTGTCTTTTGGGCCAATCTGGCAGGAACTGTTTTTACTATCGTTTGCATCGCACCTTTCTTGCGTGCCATTATCATGAAAAAAAACCACTCTGTAGAGTTCCAGGCGTTATGGCAGGATAGCCGTTTCAACCGGGCTCCCTTAATTTCTACCATTTTACTCCGTATAGTGATAGCTGTCATGTTTGTGATGTTTGTTATAGAGAAACTTTTTCAGACTTCCACGACTTTGCTGATCGGTATAGCCGTTGTTTTGGTAGGTATGATGATGTTCTCGCGATGGCTGAAGAAGCAATCTATATTCATGGAGCGTACTTTTATTCAGAATTTGCGTTTCAGAGATGTGCATGCTGAGTTCACAGGTCAGAAGCGTCCTGAGTATGAAGGACATTTGTTGTCCCGCGACTTACATCTTTCGGATTTTGAGATACCTGCGGATTCCTTATGGGCGGGATATACGTTAAGAGAGCTGAATTTGGGGCATAAATACGGAGTACATGTGGCATCTATCATTCGTGGAATGCATCGTATTAATATTCCGGGGGCGAATGTACGTCTGTTTCCCGGTGACACCATACAGGTAATCGGTACGGATGAGCAGTTGGGCGAGTTTGCCCGTCAGGCAGAAAGAGTATCAGCCGCCGCTGAAGAGGAAGATTTGGAAAGGCGTGAAATGAATCTGAAACAGTTCATTATAGATCGTAACTCATTTTTCTTGGGTAAAAATATCAAAGAAAGTGGTATCCGGGATGAGTACAAATGTCTGGTGGTAGGCGTCGAAAAAGAAGATAGTACGCTGATGACCCCTGATATCAATGTACCTTTTACGGAAGGAGATGTGGTATGGGTGGTAGGCGAACGGGATGATGTGTACCGTTTGTTGGGTAAGAAAGAAAAAGAGGAAGAATAATTAATTTTAATACATAAGAAAACCATGAAAAGTGATCCTAAAGATTGTCTGTATTGTCAGAACAATGAGACATTGCACAATTTAATGATTGAAATAGCTCCACTGAGTGTTTCACGCGTATTCCTGTTTAAGGAACAAACCTATCGCGGACGTTGCCTTGTTGCTTATAAAGATCATGTAAACGACTTGTTTGAACTGAGTGATGAAGAACGTAATGCATTTATGGCAGATGTTGCCCGTGTGACCCGTGCTATGGACAAGGCTTTCCACCCTGAAAAAATAAATTACGGAGCATATAGTGACAAACTTTCTCACCTGCATTTTCATCTGGCTCCCAAGTATGTGGACGGACCTGATTATGGAGGTGTATTTCAGATGAATCCGGGAAAAGTTTATCTGACTGATGCGGAATACCAAGAAATGATTGAAGCTATAAAGAAAAATCTGTAGTAGTGAAATGATTAACAGATAGATAGTAGTTAATGGCTAGTGATTAATAGCAGATGCGTACACCTACAATCACTAACCATTAATCACTATCTATTCTTGTTCTTCGAAATCAAATTCAAAGTCGAAGTCATCATCACCGAAATATTCAGGAGTAATGAATTCTTCCATGCTGCGACGGTCCTTCTTGGTGGGACGCCCTGTTCCGCGGGCGCGATCAACAAAACCGCTGATTCTGCTCATTTCCAGTAATTCATATTGCTCCGGAGTCGTTACATTCTCCAGAATTTCAGGAACCAATTTGGCACCTATACGTTTCTCTATTGCCTGTAAAACTTTAAATGAGTACGTGACAGGCGGTTTCTTTACCTGTATCACTTCTCCCGGCTTTATCATTCTCGACGGCTTCACCTGAGTACCGTTGATGGAAACCCGTCCTTTCTTGCATGCTTCGGCAGCGATAGTACGGGTCTTGAATATACGTGAGGCCCACAGCCATTTATCAATTCTTGCTTCAGCCATTACTTTTTATTGTATTGGTTCATTGTTATACTGATGCCTGCCAGACAAAAACTCTTAATTATGTCGCAAGCCGTTGCTACACGTTCGTCCATGGTCTTCAAATCTTCATCAGTGAAGTGACCTAATACAAAATCTATTTGTCCGCCACGGGGAAAATCGTTGCCGATACCAAAGCGCAGACGGGCATAATCCTGTGTACCCAGCGTAGCAGCTATATGTTTCAAACCATTGTGTCCGGCATCGCTGCCTTTTCCTTTCAGGCGTAGTGTACCGAAAGGAAGGGCGAGGTCGTCCACCACTATCAACACATTTTCCAACGGAATGTTTTCTTTCTGCATCCAGTAGCGCACTGCATTTCCACTCAGGTTCATGTAAGTAGACGGTTTCAGCAGGATAAGCTGGCGTCCTTTGAGCGAGAGGGTGGCAGTAGCCCCATAACGTCCGTCGGTAAAAACAAGATTGGACGCCTTTGCAAGGGCGTCCAATACTGTGAATCCTATGTTGTGACGGGTATTTCGGTATTCTTCACCTATATTACCCAGTCCTGTAATCAAATATTTCATTGATAAGGATTAAAAGGTTACTGATTATTTGCCGGCAGTTGCAGCAGCACCACGAGCGGCACGAGTCAATTTAACTGCACAAACAACGGCTTCTTTAGCGTTAATCAATTCCAAACCTTCATAGCTTAATTCGCCCACTTTGACAGTCTTGCCCAGACCCAAAGAAGTTACATCAACAACCAAACGTTCAGGAATTACATTGTATAAAGCTTTCACTTTCAGTTTACGCAACTGTAATGCCAATTTACCACCGGCACGTACACCTTCTGCCAAACCTTCCAATTGAACAGGAACTTCCATAACGATGGGTTTAGCTTCATCAATCTGATAGAAGTCAACGTGAAGGATTGCATCCGTTACAGGATGGAACTGGATATCTTTCAAAATAGCGTTTACTATTTTACCGTCAATGTTCAAGTCTACAACATAGATGTGCGGTGTGTATACCAAGTTACGGAGTCCTTCGGTGGGCACGGAGAAGTGAGTAGCTACGGGCAAGCCGTTTTCGTCTTTCTGCACTCCGTACAATACACAAGGAACACCATTGTTCTTACGCAATTCGTGAGTTGCTTTCTTTCCTACGTCTGTTCTGACAGTACCTTTAATTTCAATTGATTTCATTGTTTTTTAATTTTTTGTGTTACTCTAAATTAAGTTGATCTTATTGCTTAATTCGCCATCACACGATGTGGTATATCACACGATGAGCTTGAAAAAGCGGTGCAAAATTACTGCTTATTTCCGACTTGACAAAAAGAAAGCACAATTTTTTTATCATTGTGCTTTCTTTATCGGTTGGAATCAGAAATCGATATCTATTTTAATTTCATTCGGACTAAGCGGCTTGTGAGCGTCTTCGGTCGTTTCCTGTTCTTCATTTTCAGTGTGATGAGGTTCAATAGGACCTTGCTCTTCGGCAATAAACTGTATAGCCTGTTGTAAACCGTTCATGAACTTCTCAAAATCTTCTTTATATAGAAAAATCTTATGTTTTTCGAAGCTTACTTGCGAGTCATCACCTTCTCCCGAAACAATCTTCTTGCTTTCGGTAATAGCCAAAAACATTTCATCTTTTCGGTTTTTCTTCACATCTAAATAATAAATACGTTTGCCGGCTTTAATTGCTTTTGAAAAAACAATTTCTTTGTCACCATCCACTACACTTTTCTTTTTATAATCTTCCATAACTTAAGTATCTTTATAAATCGGCTTCAAAATTGGACATTTTTTTTAAATGGGCAAAGAATTTGCGGATAAACTTCGATGAAAAAAGCGATTTAGATAGCTCTATGTAAATTTTGCATTAAAAAATGTAATTATGTTATGTAAAATCAATGAAAATACCTACTTTTGCAACTCCTTAATAATTTTATGTGAATTATGATAAATAGAGTTCTTATTCGTCTTAAGATAGTTCAGATAGTCTATGCTTATTATCAGAACGGAGGCAAAAACTTGGATACAGCGGAAAAAGAGTTATTTTTCAGCCTTTCTAAAGCGTATGACTTATACAACTATCTGCTGCTTTTAATGGTAGAGGTAACTAAACAGGCTAACAAACGACTGAATGCTGCGAAAAACAAACTGGTCCCTACTAAGGAAGAATTGTTTCCCAACACCAAATTTGTGGAAAACCGCTTTATTGCACAGCTGGAGGTAAACAAACAGCTGCTGGAGTTTTCGAACAATCAGAAGAAAACTTGGGAGAATGAAGCTGATTTCGTAAAGACTTTATGTGATAAAATCTTAGAAAGCGATATATATAAGGAATATATGGCCAGTGAGACTTCTTCGTATGAGGAAGACCGTGAATTGTGGCGCAAGCTATATAAAAATATTATTTTTAATAATATCGAACTAGATCAGGTTTTGGAGGACCAAAGTTTGTATTGGAATGATGATAAGGAAATCGTGGATACCTTTGTGTTGAAGACCATCAAGCGTTTCGATGAGAAGAATGGTGCAAAACAGGAATTGTTGCCGGAATTTAAAGATGAGGAGGATCAAGACTTCGCGCGCCGTTTGTTCCGTCGTACTATCTTGAATGCCGATTATTATCGTCATCTGATTAGCGAAAATACAAAGAACTGGGATTTAGACCGTGTGGCTTTCATGGATGTGGTCATTATGCAGATCGCTTTGGCTGAAATCCTGAGTTTTCCCAATATTCCGGTCAGGGTTTCACTGAATGAGTACGTGGAAATAACCAAACTGTACAGCAGTCCGAAAAGCGGTGGCTTTATTAACGGTACTTTGGATGGAATCGTTAATTCATTAAAAAAAGAGAATAAGCTAACAAAAAATTAATATCTTTGTTTGTTATTGAAGAATAACGGTATTATAAACTAAAAAACATAGAAAGTATGAACTTATTATTTGTATTTCTGCAGGCAGGGGGTGGAGGAGATTATTCTTTCCTTATTATGATGGTAGCCATTTTCGCTATTATGTACTTCTTCATGATTCGTCCTCAGAATAAAAAACAGAAAGAAATTGCTAATTTCCGCAAGAACCTGGAAGTGGGTCAGGAAGTGATCACTGCAGGTGGTATATACGGAAAGATAAAAGAAATAGAAGATAATACGGTTGTTTTGGAAATAGCGTCAGGCGTTAAGATTAAAATTGATAGAAATTCTATCTTCGCTAATGCTGCATCCAATCAACAACAGGCAAAGTAAATGACATAACAACATGTTCGACAAAAGGAACATACGTATTTACTATTTAAAGACTTTAGAGAGAATCAGAAGCTTCCTGCTTAGCCGTAATAGCAGGGAGTTCCTGATTTTCTTGTTTTTTGTATTTGTATCTTTCTGCTTTTGGTTGCTTCAGGTGTTAAATGATGATTATGAAACGGAATTCTCCGTTCCGTTACGGTTGAAGAATGTACCTAGTGATGTGGTGCTGACCTCCGAACTTCCCGATGAACTGCGTATTGGCGTGAAAGACAGGGGAACTGTATTGGCTAACTATATGCTGGGACAGACATTCTATCCCATTGTTGTGGACTTTAAGGACTATGAGGATAAAGGAAGTCGTGTCCGGATTCCGGTTTCAGCTTTAATGAAAAAGATTTCGGTCCAGTTGAATCAGACAACCAAATTGCTGACCATACGGCCGGATACTGTGGAGTTTATTTATACAAAAGGGAAGGCAAAGAAGGTGCCCGTGAAATTGCAAGGCAAGGTGGCTTTGGACCGTCAGTATTATATCTCGGATATCATTTACTCGCCGGATTCAGTGATGGTTTATGCTCCTCAAGAGATTTTGGATACCATCACGGCTGCTTATACACAGGCATTGAACTTTGAAGATGTGGCAGACACCGTTCGTCGCAGGGTGAATCTGGCCGATGTACGTGGAGCGAAATTCATTCCCTCTTTTGATGATGTGACTTTATTGGTAGATATTTACGCTGAAAAAAGTGTGGAGGTGCCTATACGTGGCATCAATTTTCCGCCCGATAAAGTACTTCGCACTTTTCCCTCCAAGGTTCAGGTGACTTTTCAGGTAGGTCTGAGTCATTTCAAGTCCATCACTTCCGAGGATTTCTTTATCGGGGTGACTTATGAGTCTTTGTTGAACAATAAGGGGGAGAAGTGTCCGGTCAATCTCAAATCCATCCCCCGATATGTGAACCACGTCCGTTTGAATCCCAAGGAGGGGGATTATTTGATAGAACAACGAATTAAATTCAATGATTAAGATAGCGGTTACCGGTGGCATCGGCAGTGGAAAATCATACATTTCCCATTTGCTGGAGGATATGCATATCCCAGTGTATAATGCGGATAATGAAGCGAAGCGCCTTACTGTTTCCGATGCCGGAATTCGTGGGGAACTGATTGCTTTGTTAGGTGAGGAGGTTTATAAGGATGGTCTGTTAAACAAGCCGTTGCTGGCTTCCTATCTGTTTTCCGATCCGGCGCATGTGCTCCAAATCAATTCCATTATCCATCCCCGGGTACGGAAAGATTTTACCGTATGGGTGGAACGTCAGGAAAAGTGTGAGATAGTGGGTATGGAATCGGCTATTTTGTATGAGGCCGGTTTTCAGGATACGGTAGATGCGGTAATAATGGTCTATGCACCTGTAGAACTGCGTATACAGCGTGCCATGTATCGTGATGGAGCCAGCGAGGAACAAGTCCGGGCACGTATTGCTGCCCAGATGGATGATGAAGAAAAGCGTCGGCGGGCCGATTTCACGGTGGTGAATGACGGGGTGCAATTGCTCATACCCCAGTTGAACAGAATAGTAGAACAATTAAAAACCGAAAAATTCATACTATAAATTTGGGAGTTTCATTGGTGAATTGTACTTTTGCTTCCTCAAACCATAAATATAAAATAGAATAGTATGTTAAAGACCATTTTATCAATCGCGGGCAAACCGGGATTATATAAATTGATTTCTCAAGGAAAGAACATGTTGATTGTAGAAACAGTTGACGCGGCTAAGAAAAGAGTTCCTGCTTATGCTCATGACAAAGTTATCTCATTGGCGGATATTGCTATGTACACAGATGCAGAAGAAGTGCCTTTGAGCGAAGTGCTGGAAGCGGTAAAGAAGAAAGAGAATGGAGCGGTTGCTTCTATCAATTATAAAAAAGCATCAGCCGATGAGTTGCATGCTTATTTTGCAGAAGTTTTGCCAAATTATGATCGTGACCGTGTCCATAACGGAGATATCAAGAAACTGATTTCATGGTACAATATTTTGGTAAACAATGGTATTACTGAATTTGTAGAAGCTCCGGCAGATTCTGCTGACAAAGTGGAAGAAGCTGCTGCTGAATAATTGAAATAAAGCGAAAGGGAAAGGCCTGTCAAGTAGATTGTAAACTGCTTGACGGGCTTTTTGTTTACCGGCATTATTGGTAAAAAAAGTATGTGTACTTCATCGGCGAAGTAAGTGGTGTTACTTCACCGATGAAGTACACATACTTTGTCTATGAACATATATTACCTTTTTCAGTGGGATACGGTCGTTTATAATGCCCTGTAGAGAATATCCTGAAAAATCCTTCATAAGCTTCAGCCCCTCCGCAAACACCCTGCCCGTCGGCGTTTCGGCTGAAGAATTGAGGTTATGGAATCCTTCAGCCAAGTGGAAATGTTTCAGCCAGTTTTATTTTCGGAGGAGTGGTTGTTCTGAAGGATATTTTCCGGCTGAAACATTTCGTGAGGTATATCCTTCAGCCGGAATGCCGACGGGCAGGATGTTTGCGGAGGGGCTGAAAGATCTGAAGGAAAAATAAGGCGTTT
>OGLL01000075.1_pt1 | contig 22345 bp, 8 predicted proteins | sample 1572901 | NCBI WGS metagenome assembly OGLL01 (sample SAMEA2581980, study PRJEB24529) | metagenome | biome: Human gut stool | place: China | collected 2011
ATGAGAGAACCAAGCTTTTGTAGTGAAGATGCCAAAACGAATCATGTCCTGACGGCGGCGTCCTTCCTGACAAAACTCCCAACCAAGCTCATCAAGGAAACGACCATATTTAATATCCGTTCCTCCATCATGTTCTGTCTTATAACTATCTCTCCGACCATAATCATATACACTTCCTCCCATCAGTTCCGCGTCTGTAACTTGCGCTTTTTCAGGTTCATTCTTGAAGGCGCGTTCACGTACCTGAGTCACCAAAGCACCTGCTCCCGATTTGCCCAAACGCATCAATGACTCCGCTTTCATCATCAATACATCCGCATATCGTAACAACGGCCAGTCATTGCTCAAACGGTTGGTTATACCGGTGGCATATTCAAATTTACCCCAACGGAACCCATCATCCACATCCGACTGATCAATAGAGGGGACATCTACCGTATAAATCAATGGTTTCCCATCAATACTACGCTTCAAGATTTCACCGGAATAGGTATATTGCTGACCTTGAATATAGTTATCCTCTAAACGTGCATCATCCTCATCAAAAGAATTAATAAACTGAGGCACTGCGCACACGCCTCCCCAAGGACGTGCAGTCAATTGGTAAGTATCTTGATTCTCAGGTGCTAAAGTGTACATATGAAAATCAAAATCATTCCATCCTGTCACATAAATTTCATCAAACGGCAATGCAAAGATAATTTCTTTAGAATTCTCATTATGCGTTACAAAAACATCCTTCTGATTATTCTCCAATGCATATTCTCCGGACTTCTCGGCATAATTAATCACGATATCACACTCGTCAATACATTTCTGCCATTGAGCAGTACCCGACCAAACTTCAGCATTCAAATACATTTTGGCCAGCAATGTATGAGCCGCCCACTTATTGAAACGTCCATAATAATAACCTCTCGGCGTTTCGGACAACAAATCCATATTCTCCGTTATTTCTTTCACAATAAAGTCAAAGACCTCTTTACGAGTAGACTGTTGCGGCAAAGAAGTATCTTTAAAATCTGTCACAATGGGCACATTACCATACAAATCAATCAAAATATAATAATATGAAGCCCTCAGTACTTTCAATTCGGCAATCAACTTTTCTTTCGTTTCTCCATCCACACTGATCACACCTTCTTCTATCTGAGATAAAATACGGTTACAGGTATTCACACCATTGTACGTACGTTCCCATCCTTGAAGCACACCGTCATCCTCGGTAGTCCAAGTATGCTGATGCCATCTTTTATAGATATAACCGTCTACCCATCCAATACCATCACGGGCAGGAAGAACATCTTGATCCGCACACAATTCCTGTGCACGAACCACTCCGTTCCATTGCAGCAACGTTTCACGCCAAGGTATATAAGCGGCATTTACCAGATAACTGACATCTTCCTCCGTTTTCGGTACGTAATCCTCAGACACTACCTGTCCATAGCTCTCATGCAGTAAATCAGTACAAGCTGTATTTCCCAACAATGCGGCTGTCATCAGTCCCATTGTCCATAATTTTATATTTGTTTTCATCTTCAATTCCTTTTTAGTTCATTAAAATTTCACATTAACGCCGAAAGTAAATGAGCGCACACTCGGATATCTGTCACGTGTATCATACCCCGGAGTCAAACCATCTGTTGATACTTCCGGATCAATACCTTTATATCCGGTTATAGTCAAAGCATTCAATACCGAACCATAAATACGGAGTGACTTTATATATTTACCTACCTGACCGAAGCTATATCCCAAAGTGATATTGTCAATCTTCCAGTAGTCACCATCTTCTACATAATAGCTATTGAATTCCGGTTCCACTTCCGGACTCAACGTATGCTTGCCAAATACCAAGTCATTCACAGACTTCAAACGATTTTCAAAACGGCTGTTTTTTACATTCTCATAATTCATACGTCCACCATTGATTATCTGGAAACCAAACGCGCCACGCATCGTCACATTCAAGTCGAAGTTTTTATAACGAAGAGTATTGTTCCATCCCGCATACCATTTAGGAAGACCGTTACCAATAACATGCTTATCTTCGGGAGCATGAGTAAAATCTTTATAGTTCACCAACTCACCATTCCTGTCTTCGTAGATCCAACGACCTTCACTGTCCACATCTACTACTTTAAAGCCATAAAAATTACCGATGCTTTCACCTACCTGTACTCTGTGAGAATCGGCTACCTGACCGGAGTATTCCACTGTACCCGTATTAAAATAGTCATAATCCGACTTAAAGATGCTGCCAGACAAACTGATTAGCTTATTAGAGTTCAAAGAGAATGTTCCGGTAGTGCTCCATTCAAAATCTTTATTCTGAACAGGAACCACAGTTACCAACACTTCCACACCACGGTTTCTCATTGTACCCCCATTGGCCATCGTCTTATTATACAAGTTCGGAGGAGTCGGTACTCCATATTCGTATATCAAGCCATCCACATCACGGTTATAATAATCAATAGAACCGGACAAACGGCCACCCCATGAAACGAAGTCCAAACCAATATTGGTTTCTTTCTTTTCCTCCCATTTCAAATCAGGATTCGGATTGGATGCCGGAACAATGGTCTGTACCCAATTCCCATTTACAAAAGCATACGAGCCGTATTTCAACATAGCCACCCCCAGGAAAGGATCTTTAGGCTGTGAACCCGTCACACCATATCCCACACGAAGTTTCAAATCATCAAATATCTTCTGATTCTTCATAAATGCTTCTTCGGTAATTCTCCATCCTACAGATATAGATGGGAAAAGCCCCCATGCATTATCAGTACCCCATAACTGGCTGGCTCCTTCATAACGAAGAGCTCCCATCAACAAATAACGATTCTTGAACGAATAGGTAGCCCGCCCAAAAAAACCGATCAAATTTGTAGGAGTTTTCTTTGAGCCGATATTCGCTTTACCGTCTTTCAAAGCAGAACCAATGCCAATATTATGCCATCCGCCAAAATAATCATCCTGAAAACCATAGTTATCAATCCAAAGCTCTTCAAAGTCTGTTTCATTGTAGCTATAACCACCCAAGACACTAAATTTATGCGCACCGATTTCTTTGTTATATTGTGCAGTAAGTTCCATCAACTTCTCCATCTTGGTATAAGCACCTACCGAAGACCAACCAGCCAATCCATCACGCAAAGCAGAAATATGGTTCAAAGTTTCACCGTAGCCACGGTTCATATTGTCACGAATATAAGAGAATACGGCAGAAAGAGTCAAATCTTTGATAGGATTATAAACAATATTTCCATTGTAACGCAACTGCGTCTTTTTTACATTTCCTTCAGCCTCATACAACAAAGCCAACGGATTCTCGTATTCGAATTTGCTCACATTCTCATTCCATGTACCATCCTCATTTCTTACCGGATCAGTCGGGTTTCTACGAGTTGCCTGGCCATATACCCAACCTCTGAAACTACCCCCACTAGTTGTAGATTCCATCTGGTTTTTCTTACCAAACAAACCGAATTTCAACTTCAACTTATCATCAAACATACGGTGGGTTACCTCAATACGTCCTTGAAAACTTTCGAAATCCGATTTTTTCATGATCCCTTGACGAGAGGCATAGTTCAAGTTGGCAATATAATTAGTCTTTGAATTGCCACCCATCAATGACAAGTTATGAACATGGCTAACCGGTGTACGGCTAATCTCATCAATCCAATCCGTATCAGCCCCATGGTCCTGGTCAGGATAAAGGGTACGGAACTCATCTGCATTCAGCATATCCAACTTTTTGGCTATAAGAGAAGTACTGACGTAGCCATTATACTCCACCTGGTTAATATCCACTCCTTTAGCCTGTTTGGTAGTAATTAAAATCACACCATTCGTACCGCGCGTACCATAAATAGCGGCAGCAGAACCATCCTTCAGCACGTCCACGCTCTCCACATCTTCGGGAGCCACTGTACCGAGTTCTCCCGGAATTCCGTCAATCAATACCAAAGGAGCTGTATTAGCTCCACCAATGGTATTTGTACCACGAAGACGTATCTGAGTACTTCCCGTCGGGTCACCGTTAGGATTGGTAATGGCCAGACCGGCTACTTTTCCTTGAATCAGCTGTCCCACATCTTTCACGGCTCCTTTTACAAAGTTGTCGGCTTTCACACTAGCTACAGAACTGGTCACATCACCTTTACGCTGTGTACCGTAACCAATCACCACCACTTCATCCAAGGTTTTGGTATCCTCCTTTAAAACAATCTCTAATGAATTCTTTCCTGCTGTCGGGACTTCCTGAGTGACATAGCCAATATAAGAAATAACCAACACACTCTTTGCCGGAACATCCAACATAAAGTTTCCATCAAAATCGGTAATGGTTCCCATGGTATTATTGCCTTTTACAACAACACTGGCTCCTATGACAGGCTCGCCGGAAGAATCTTTCACCTTACCCGTCACTTTGTGCGGGGCTAAGGCCGTTAATGAAAAGCTTAACAGAGTAAGCAACAAAAACAAATGTTTCATTCTATATTAAATTTAAAGTTATACATACCTTTACTGCGGGAATGAATGAAGAAGATGTGTTTTTCTCCCCGTAAAAGGTTGTGGCAAAAGAATGAAATAGGAAATAGAAATACAGGTGAAGAACCATGCTAACAGGGGATACAAATAGCTCTAGCTATAACTTGACGCATTTGTACCCCCTATTTGCAACAATTAAAGGACAGGAAGATGTTTATTCTTCGTGTTGTGATTTCTGGAACTCACTGGGAGTCATTCCAAATTCCTCCTTAAAGCAAGTGGTGAAATACTTCCGATTAAAATACCCCAACGTAGCGGCAACCTCTGTTACACTTTTGTCTTTATCTTCCAACATGTGTCTGGCATGCTTCATCTTGATGTTCCGGATAAAATCCAATGGAGTTCGGCCTGTTATGGCTTTCAATTTACGGGTCAAAGTAGAACGGGACATATTCATGGCATCAGCTAGAGCTGTCACATCAAAATCAGGCTCAGTAAGGTTATCTTCCACGGCTTTTACCGCTTTCTCCAATAGAAGTTTGTCCAGTTGTACAAACTCAGGTTCAGGCAAATTCACCTTACTATCCAAATAAATACGCATTTTAATCATCTCCTTGCTGTCCGCCCACATTTCATTATTCTTACGGTCCACGCGCTTCAGATAAAGATACAGACTATAACCGGATACACCCATCACTATCAATACATAGAACAAATACGCCCACCAAGTTTCATAAAAAGCAGGAAGGCGTCGGATAGTCAGTTCAGTTACCTCTTTACTCCAAAGACCATTTTCATCCGTCGCTTTCACCTGAAAAGTATAAGTGCCCTTACTCAGATGATTATAAAAAGCCGAGTTTTTTCCACCTTCCACATATACCCACGCTTTGTCCACTCCTATCAACCGATAAGCATAGCGTATTTTTGAAGCATAACGGTGGTTAAGAGAAGAAAAACTAATTTCCAAATTCTGATCATCGGGATGCAATTCTATCCGGTTAATGGAATTGCTACTCTTTCTATCTCCGAATATCAATGATTCTCCTTGCAACTTTATATCAGTTATCTTGGTCTTCACTGCACTAGCCTTTCTTTCCAACCCGTTTGATGGAGTAACCATGCAAATACCCGGAATGCCGCCCCAATAAATATTGCCATCTTTTGCTTGACAAACAGCAGTGGGAAGAAAGCGACGCAACAAGATAGAACCATCCGTGGTAAGATAGGTGCGGAACGAACCGTTACGAGGATTAAATTCTATCAGTTTCTGGTTTGTATCAATCCAAATATGATTATATGCATCAGCCACTATTTGATTCACCTGATTACCGTTCATACCGCAAGCCTCATTATAACTGACCAACTTATTCTCTGAAGGATCATAAGAATAGACTCCTCCGTCACAAGTTCCCAACCACAAAATCCAATCGGGAGCAATAGACAGACAAGAGAAATTCTTGTCCAATTTGAAAGAACGAAGTTTTTCATCCGCCGTTGTCTGAAACAAACCGTTGTCTTGAGTACAAATCCATATCAGCCCTTCCTTATTCTCCACGATTCCCATCACATGCCCCACATCGGGATAAACCTGTTTAATTCTTTTCTGACGGACATCATAACTGCAAAGTCCTTTGTTCAAGCCTATCCACAAGATTCCGTGCGAGTCTTCATACAATTTGGTCACCGTAGCGTTCGATTCCACCTGCCCGTTCAAATCAATAAGATCCTCCAGATACATCTCCATACCCTTACGGGTCATACCATAAACCAATCTATTCAAATCTTTTGCCACCCAAATACCGTTATTAATACGTGCTCGAGTCATCTCTCGTCCGTTATCCAAAGACAACGAAACAAGCTCGGGAAAATCCGAATAGATTTTCACTTTATCCTGCTTCAAGTCATATAACACCAACCCGGTTCTTTCTTGCATCATCCACATCATACCGTCTCCGTCATCACACAAAGCCATTACAGCCGGACTGCGGTTTACTCTGTCCGCCAAAGCGGGCAAGGCATAATCCTTGGTCATATTATCCATCAGATGTACAATGAAACTAGGACGGTCAAAGGCCGACACCCATAGACATCCCCTCCCTTTCAGAACTTCTACCAACATATGATTAACAGGCAGAAGCCCTGTTTGGAATTTCAATTGTTTTAACGTCTTATCCGGTTGTATTTGTAAGGACATGAAATCGTGCCCGGTGGTTAACCAGATATACCCCAGTTTATCATCCTGTACCAGACTAAGGATGACCCCATCCTCCTCACCGGCAGCATTGACCGGTATTTCAGAATATACAAACATAGAATCTTCAGGAGCCGAAGGGTCAAAACGCACCACACCATCCCCCCAGGTTGCCAACCAGAAGTAGTCCTGTTCATTATCCTGAACCATCACCGTAGGATTTTGTCTTCTCATCTTATCAGGATAAGGAACGAACTCGTCTTTTTCTTTGTCCAAATGATATACCCGGCCATTCCACACAGAAATAATAATCTCATGGTTGCGGCTCTCACAAAATCCGGAAATAGTAGTTCTTCCGTACTTATTCCGGAGGGGATACTCTTTGACCAACTGTCCGTTGATGTCATATTTGGCCAATATAGAACGATAGCTCAGCCACATATAGCCGTCACTGGTAGCATATAGATACATCACCGGAATATTCTTCAAACGCTCCCGGTCCATAGGATGTACACTGTAGTCCGATTTATCAAGAATATACACCCCTTTGTCTGTACCGAACCATATATTCCCCTTCTTATCCTCAGCGATACACTCCACCAAATTATCCTCTAATAATCCCGGAGTTTCAATGTCCGAACGAAACACTTTCACATGATAACCGTCATCACGACATAATCCGTTCACCGTGCCATACCACATATATCCTTCGCTGTCTCTGAATACGCGATGAATGGCATTTACCGGCAGCTGGTCAATGGTAGGGATATCTGTAATAGTTATGTTCTGAGAACACACCAAGAAGGAGAGAAAAGATAGTATAAAGGTCAATATATATTTCATTGTGCTTTCGGTTAGAATCATAGACTGCCACAAAGTTATAAAAAAGAAACCGGATACTCTAGCAAATTTTAAAATTTGCTAAAGTATCCGATAATTGCTCCACTCACAGGTTTCCTTCTTTTGAAGCTTCCTCATTACATCTGTGTCTTTAATTCTTTTCGGTAGCTTCTTCAGCAGTCTGTGTTTCCACCCCTACGGGAAAAGTATATCAATAATCGAAACCGGTTGCTTTTACATACACCTTATAATCTTTAATCATGCCGGGAGCTCCCTGTTCCGCACGTGGCAGAATACGGAAACCGGTCACGTTATATTCTTTGCCGAGATCTATCACCACCTGATGAGGATAAGCCGTATTATCCACCGTCTGCCAGAAAGTACTTTCTTGCAAGTCATAAATCTTGTCGGCTGTGCGGTTACCGCTACGGGTTTCCTCGCTGTCGGCATAAACAATCTTCCAGTTTTCACGAGAGATTTTCTCTCCTTTCTCATCCAACACATCAAACTCCGCAATGGCGGCAATGTTGGTATTATCAAAAGAAGACAGCCCTTCCAGACAGAAGTAACGTCCTTTCGTAACAGGAACTTTCACTTCTTGCCAACCGTTACCTGGTTTGAAAGTACCGGCAGATACCGGTGTTTCCTTCTCCAGTTTGATGGTCTGCCCCTGTTTACGATGCGTTTCAGGAACAGCCACACGAAGCATATCCAGGATAGGTTTGTTCAATCCGACGATGGTTGCCTCTTTCGGGCCTTTCAAGTCAAGAACGATGATTTCATTCACTCCTTTTTTCAGCCAGCAGCCCGGCATGAACAGGGTTTGTTGAGGACCGATTTCCCAGAAACGTCCCATGGCATGACCGTTCACCCATACCATACCTTTTCCCCAAGACTCCATGTTCAGGAACGTATCAGCCACCTTATCCAAGGTAAAAGCAGCGCGATAGTAGGCCGGAACACTTTCATCATTTTTCTCTATGCCACAGGCGGCAGACGAGTTCATATCCTGAAAGTTCCGGGAAGATACAAATTCATAATCTACGGGAAGATTATAAACAGTCCAGCCTTTCAACGTTTCGGCATTCTTACCGTTCACCAGTTCCACTTTCTCGGTAATTCCCTTGCGGTCGTGAATGGACTTGTCAAAGTTCACACGCCCCATGGCTTCCACCAATAAATCAAGCTGTGTACCGGCTTTTAATGCAGGCAGTGTAAGTTCCTGTTCTCCACCACGGCGATCCAGACGCCCCAACAGTTTCCCGTCGGCAAAAACCTGTGTCCAGTCATGCTGTTCGGTGATTTTCAGAACGGTTCCCGCTTTCACATCTTCCGGCAAATGGGTACGGTACAGGATACTTCCCCAGCCTTGGTCAAATTTCTCCATCGGCTGGATTTCCTCTGTCTGCTTCGGTTCGGGCAGATTGTCAACCAACGGAGCTATTTGAGTGAATTTAATGGCAGGGATTTCCATAACCGGTAAAGCTTCAGGAACTTCAGGCAATGTCTGTCCTTCGTCCAAGTAGTCCTTCAACATATCACGTAAAGCAAAATACTTGTCGGTGGTCCAGCCTGCTTCGCTGATAGGAGCGTCATAGTCATAGCTGCTGCACATAGCCGAGTAAGCCGGATTATTGGCACCGCCCCACCAGCCAAAGGTCGTTCCTCCGTGGGTCATGTACAAACTGAAAGAAATACCTTTGTCCATCATCTCTTTCAGGCCATCCACCATGATTTGTCCGTCACGGGTTTCGTGCTTGCGCCCCCAGTGATCAAACCATCCGCTCCAGAACTCGCTGCACATCAACGGAGCGTCGGGGCGTACTTCTTTCAGTTTGGCAAACTGCTTGTCGATATCAGCTCCCGTACCAAAATTTATAGTCCAAAGCAAATCATCCAAACCATTATTCAGGAAATTAGAACTCCAGTCACATTGGAACAAAGGCACTTCAGTAAAGCCTGCGGCGCGTACCGTATCACGGATGGCAGACACATAGGGCTTGTCCGTGCCATACGAACCATATTCGTTTTCCACCTGCACCATGATGATGTTACCACCACGGGTAATCTGCAAATCCTGCAACTGCTTGCCCACTTCATGCATAAAGGCTCCCACGTGCTGCATATAGAAAGGATCGAGAGTACGAAGCTGCACGCTGTCGTTCTTCAGCAGCCACCAAGGCAGCCCACCCATTTCCCATTCCGCACATACATACGGACCGGGACGCACAATGACGTACATACCATGCTTCTGAGCCAATTTACAGAAAGCTGCAATATCTTTATTACCTGTAAAATCATACTTACCGGGAGTTTCCTCATGCAAATTCCAAAAGACATACAAACAAAGCGTATTCATGCCCAATGCTTTACACATTTCAATACGATGTTCCCAGTATTCACGGGGAATACGCGGATAATGCACCTCTGCCGCTTTGACCACGAACGGTTTCCCATTCAGCAGAAAGGTATTCTTACCCGCTTCGAATGTCCCGGGCTTATTGCCGGCACATCCTGCCAGCAGCAGGACCGCCAGCAACAAAGTCAGTAATTTCTTCATCTTCATTTATCTATTATTATTTTTCATTCTTATTTATCCGGATTACCGTAAATGAATAAGCCGGCAATTCATACCCGAATTTCTCGCTTACTTCCATTGTACCGGCTACAGGACGAGCCTGCTTGTCGGTCGGCTTGCCTACCAGAACCGTCTTTACGGCAGTGGTGTTCATTCCTTCCAAAGACGGGAGCTCCACTTGCGCATTCACCGCTACCGGCAGCAGATTCACCAGTTTCACGATCATATTTCCTGTCTTTCCGTCGCGAACTACCGACACGCCTATCCGTTTCTTCACCGCATCTTGTGCATTATCCAAAGTCACGGAAGAAGCGATGTATTCACTGCCCGCATTTTGTCCGTACATCTGCTGCGCATAGTAACCTACGGTGGGTTTCACCTCCGTATTATTGAAATAAATCAAATCCGGATTCCACTGGGTATGTCCCTCCTTAGCCAGTAACGGAGCGTAAGAAGTCATGGTCACCACATCGGCATTACGCTCCACGGAAGTCAGGTACAAGGCCTCGGCCAAAGCTGTTTCTATATTGTTGGGACGTCCCGGCAAATGAGCCGCATACTCTCCCAAATACACTTTCGCCTTGTTACGGTCATAACGGTCATAGAAATCCTGATTGTTGATAAACCATCCCGGGGTGTTATAATAATGTTCATCCACCATCGGAATACCCATCTTAGTGGCGAATTTCCAGCCTTCCTCATAATCACTGCCCTCATAGAACGGGCCTACCGTTCCGATAACGGTCACTTCGGGATATTTCTCCTTCACCGCATTGAAAATCATGGTGAAACGTTCTTCAAAGATATCGGTAATCAAATCCTCGTTACCAATACCGATGTACTTCAGATTGAAAGGTTTGGGATGTCCGGCTTGCGCACGCTTCTTTCCCCACACGGTCTTCTTCGCATCTCCATTCGCATATTCTATCAAATCCAGTACATCCTGCACGTACTGCGGCATTTCCTCCATCGGGATTCCGCCTTGCTGACCGCCGCAACCCAGTTCGCCTACCGAGTGATGACTGCAAGTACCCGAATTCTGACAAGGCACTCCGGCTGCCACTACAGGAACAGGTTCGGCCCCCATATCCTCGCAGAACAAAAAATATTCATGATATCCCAGACCGCGGGTCTGATGATACCCCCACAAATTGCGCAGAGGCTTGCGTTCCTCCAACGCTCCTATAGAGCCTTTCCAATCATAAATATTGTCCACACCATCTCCGTGAGCCACACATCCGCCGGGGAAACGGACAAAACGGGGATGAAGGTCCGCCAAAGTCTGTGCCAAATCGGCGCGCAGCCCGTTCTTCCTGCCTTTAAATGTATTCTGTGGGAAAAGAGAAACCATATCCAAGGCATACTTCCCAGCCATCTGCGGACAAACGGACAACACGGCATCCGCAGCATCCGCCGTTGCCGTCAGTACAGCCTTTTGTTTTTTCCACTCTGTAGATGAAACCCGAATAGCAGCCTGCGCAATCTCCTTGCCATCTTTGGTAGTCAGCCTCACAAGCACTTTTCCACCTTTCGTATCATCCAGCACTTTGGAAAACACAGAGAAGTCATACTTCTCACCTTTTTTCACGGCAATACCGTCAAAACCGTTATTCACCAAGGCAGCACCCGGGCGGTGTACCTCTAACACTGCATAGTGAGCATTGTTAGCATGGATGGGACTGTCCTCACTGACAGACAGTTCCGCATCAGTACCCTGTATACTCCACGCATACGTGCTGTTCCAGTTCTTATCTCTTGCACCGTCTTTGGCAGAATATTCAAAATCACGGTTCTGAACCAGCTCCGCATAAAGTCCACCATCGGCTCCATAATTGATATCCTCAAAGAAAATACCTATCAGATGCTCACTAATAGGCTTCACCCGTCCGGCATCCACCCGGATGGTGGCAGTGACCGGTTTCAGTCCGGCAAAGCGGACGGCATCCTGTTCGGTACGCTCATTATTCTGTATATCGCGGAATTTCTTATGCTCAGCAAAACGAATCAACTGTTCTATATCCGCATAAGGTACTTTCTGCATATAACCGTTCAAGGTATCTTTATCAAGGACAATCTGCCGGGCAGTGACCAGTCGGGGCACGGCAGGCTTCTCCGCATTGACATATTGTTGGGGAGCCCACTTCAACAAGTCGGAAGAATGGGAAGTACCCCATACTTTTCCGCTGGGGGTAAGCTGCCACCGGCAATACCAACGTCCATCTTCCGCTTTTTCCAGAAGAGGTTTAATCATTCTCTTTTCCGCCCCCCAACGCCCGAAATCACATTTCAGATAGGCAAAGCCGTCGGATACACTCAGCCACTTGTCGCCATCGGGACTCCATGCGAATTTCAGTCCGCTGCGTCCCTCGTCTTCCGGATGGGCGTAAGAGAAGATGTAGACCGAATCGGGCTCATTATATACTTTTTCCACGGCAGCACAGACGGATTGGCCTGCTGCCAATGAGGCGATTGCCAGAGATAATAAGGTCTTTTTCATGGTATATGCTTTATTGTCATGTTTCTTTTATAACGTGGGAACAACCTTCCTGATGGTTCCATCCGGATTAAATTCCATACGGTCTATACATACTTCACGATGCACGCCAGGACCCTTCTCACGATCTATAAAGTTCTTATTAATACGATGATATACAATGTACCACTCATCCGTACCCGGAATTTGTAGGACTGCATTGTGCGCAGGTCCATAGATTTCCTTTGCAGGATCCTGAATCAGTACCACCGGTTTCTTAGCAACCTTTATAGGACCTAGCGGAGATTTCGACGTACCGTATGCCACATGATAGTTGGGCGAACCGGTATCATCCACCGACCACATAAAGTAGTAAAGACCATTACGATAGAACACATATGCCGCTTCACGGAAAGCGTAATCTTTCAGACTTCCTCCTTTCGGTGTCAATACGGTCAAGGTATTCTTTTTGATGGAAACCATATCCTCATTCAGTTCGGCGCCCGCCATATAACCATTGCCCCAGTACAGATAGGATTTTCCCGAAACCGGATCGGTAAACACATCCACATCAATCTGCTGTCCGTGGCCCACGGGAGATTCAGTAATAATGGGATGTCCCAAGTCTTTGAACGGACCAATGGGTGAATCGGCTACCGCCACCCCAATCTGCTTGCCGCCTCCGGCTACAGGATTACCACTGAAATAGAAGAAATATTTATACTTTCCATCCACCATTTTCTCTTCAATGCACGGAGCCCATGCGTTTCCATCCGCCCATGCCACCTGATCGGATTTCAAATCAAGCATCACCCCTTCATCTTTCCAGTCCTTCAGATTATCCGAAGAGAAGACACTGAAATACCATCCGCCCCATCCGGGCTGTCCGTCGGTGGTGGAATAGATATAATATTTTTTAGTCTGATGAGAATACAATATCTCGGGGTCAGCATGGAAACCTTGCAGCACGGGATTGTTGGGAATCGTCATATTGCCCATTTCCTTTGAAGGCCATTTGTCGGTGATGCGCTTCAACTCGGCACGGGTAATGGGGATGATAGTTCCGTGACGCGGATGAAAATTCATCTTCACCTCACTGTCTATCACTTTAAAGTTTTTCAAATCGGTCGTTTCGGTAAACTGGTATTTACCTTTCATATAGACATCATACATCAAGATGTATTTATTCTGACCTATCAGTTTGAAAGTTCCCGCACCTTCCACCGCTTCCGGGGTCTGCTGCTTGTAGTCGGGTTCTTCCTCCCATTGTCCCGAAGTCAGTGAACGGGTAGTTGCTACCCGGATGCCGTTTCCATGTCCTTCGGTTTTATAAAACAGGTGGTAGATTCCATCTTTATATACGATATCACCGTCTATGCAAGATTTCTTGTTTTCAGGGATGAAAAGCGGTTTCGGTTCACCTTCCAGGTCGGTAAATTCTTTATTGGCATAAGCATAATAAATCACATCTGCCCCATCACCATATTTCATTGACCAATAGACCAAATATTTTCCGGCTTCCGCATCGAAGATAGTCTGAGGAGCCCATACCCGTTTCAGTTTTTCCTGTCCGGCATAACGTTTCTGCATATTGATGACAGAATGGTTCCAGTTCACCAAGTCTGTAGATTTCAACAACACCATGGCACGATTGGAGTCCCATCCATTGTCAGAAACCATATCGGTAACCACCATATAGAATGTCTTTCCATCTTCGCAACGCAGGATATGCGGGTCGCGCACGCCACCGGTAGAACTGATGATTTTGGAATCAATGACAGGTTTGTTGTCATTCAGTGCCCAATAGGTATATCCGTCCGTACTTACCGCATAGCATACGGCTTCCTCGCTGATGTGGTTACCTGTAAAATAGGTAAAGAGATAAGCTATGTAATCTTTTTCGGCTACATTGTTTTGACTATTGGCAGATTGCTGTGCTCCTGCCAGCCAGGGCACAAGACAAGCCAAAAAGAAAGTAAGGATTTTGTGTTTCATAATAATTAGTTCAAAAATTATTTAATGCAAAGATAGAAGATACAATCCTAACGATGGGTATATAAATCTTTCAAAAGAGGGACTTTATTCGGTCAAATGGGGGAAAATAGAAGTTTTACATCTTTTTTATCCATTGTAAGAATCCACCGATCCCTACAATGGATATCAATTTAACGAGGATTATTCCTTGTGATCATTTTGTATAAAATGTATTTAGAGAATGGGGCTGCAACGTCACCTCCAAATATTTTCCCGCCAGTTTTACACTCAAATTCTGTTGTTTGCCATTAAAATTCCCCGCCACTACCAAATACTGATTCTCAGGAGTCAGGAATATAATGACTGGTTGGTTATCCTCCCCCTTTGCCTTGTATTGTAAGATTTTTGATCCTGGAGCCACCATTTTGCTATAATGCTTTACTGCATAATACTCCGGGGTATAAACAAACGTACGCTTTTCCGAATCCACACGAATCAACGCATTCTGTTTCCATCCCCACGGACTTTCACCTTTATCGGTCAAAATACAATTCCAAAAATTATATTCACAACATCCATTCCCTAAATAATGATTTATCAACTCGAATGTATGTTCTGCTGCCTTCCAATCAAAACTACCCCAACCGCATTCGCTTTCCGAACAGATATATTCCCATTCGGGATGCTGTTTTCTTATGGAAGGAAGTATTTCACGTCCTTCCCATTGAAATCCCATACCACGAATACAATTACATAAAGCCGTATCAGCAAGAATTGTTTCTACATGATCTTGGCGATTCGTATTAAAAGTACCTAAATAAAGCTTCACCTCAGGATGCATTTGCCTCAAAGTAGGAGCTAAATATTCTTTATTGAAACGAATCGTACCGGTGGCAGTCCAGGCACAACCAGGATAAGGAGTGTAACTGTACGCTTCATTCTGATACATTACCATATCAATGGGAATTCCTTGTTCTTTATAGGCATCTATAAACCGACAAAAATAATCTGCATAAGTCTGCAAATAACGTGGATCTTGAATCATAAAGTCAGTTGTCGCAAGTTGGCGAGGAAAAACTCCATCACGGGCACCGGTCAACTTCATTTCATTCTCATCAACCTGACCGCCTGTAGCACCATATAATAAATAATTCTGTTTCTCTGACAAACTATTAAACGGACTACTTAAAACCGGATAATCTCCATTTATTTTCATCCAGCTTGGAGGACACCAAGGTGATATCCAAAATGTAAGATTCGGATTATATTTTTGTGCAGCACGTATGAAAGGAATAATAGTCTGTTTATCACGATTAATATTAAAATATCTCAATTCAAAGTCACCCTCCACTTCGTCACAACTATACCAAGAACGAGCGTAATCATTGGCTCCCATCGAAATTCGTCCACGCGTAATCCGTAAATCACCTTGCGGAGAAAATATATTATACAATATTTCATCTTGTTCAGTACGAGTTAATAACCCAAGAGCATCCCAACAAAGTTCATTGAAAGTAGTTCCCCAATTCTTGAAAGCAACACCGTTCTCTGTTCCATCTACCTGTAAAACAGGATTTTGTTCTGATTTCGACTGCAACTTCACTTTTGATTTTTGCCATACATTGCCTTCGGTACTACTAATCCAAGTCACAGACTGTGCATTTACAATCGTCGCAACAGTCAGTAACAGACCGATACAAAATAAGAATTTATTTTTTTTCATACTATTAATGTTCTAATTATTTAAATACAAAAATTATTCAACAATCCGACAACAAGATGTAGATATACATACAAGTTATCGGATAAAAATGAGATTATCATTTTTTTAATTAACAGATGGATAACCTGGATTCTGCTTCAAGTTTGGATTCGTATTCAATGTAGTACGTGAAAGAGGTATCCACATCGTATGATTATCTGGATCCGGTTCTTTATCCCACCAAGTTCCCGAATTAAAAATCCCGAACCTGCATAAAGTCTGTCTACGTAAACCTTCTCCTAAAAATTCCCGTCCCCATTCATCCAATAATTCCTGTTCTGTCAATGCACTCCCATTCTCAGGATACAAACTAGAAGAACCTGCTGGATAATAACGCTTCCGTACATAATTCAGTAATTTTTCCGCTTCTGCCTTTCTACCCTGATAAAAACGAATTTCTGCCAAATAATAATAAATTTCCGCTAAACGGATCAAAGCATAATCCGATTCTATTTTACCTGCATCATCCGAACGATAAATAGGATATTTTATCAAACACCAACCTGAATTCTGATCTCCGTAAGCCATAGCCGATTTTGGAGTTTGGGTTCCACTAGAAGGATTGGGAGAGAAACTAGCAGGATCTGTATCGCGGAAAATACCTACTTGATCACGAATGTAAAGCTTGTAGGCTCCATTGTCCGAAGTAACATATTCCGTTCCATTTGCCGTTTCATAAGGTAGGTCGCCATACAAAAACATTCCTTCGCGTTTGCTATTTCCTAAATTTTTATACTTTTTCAGACGCACATCATCAGGATATTTCATAAACTTACGGACCGGTTTTCCATTTTCAAAGGAATATTCATTTCCATTTAAATCTAATCCTGGCTGTAATGCATATTTGGGGTTACAATTCCCCCAATCTGTAAAACCGAAATATTTCGAAGAGAGGAACGGAGCAACCTGCCAAAACATTTCATAATCATAAAGCCAATGCATACCACCAAACGAGGATGGATAACCAAACAATAATTCATTAGACTTATCGTTATCCCAATCAAACGGCGCATCCCACCTATTATCTATATCATAGAAACCGTATTCACCATCTATAATTTTTTCACAGTATTTTTCAGCTTCGACCGTCTTGTCCTCATCAATCCACCAACTGGCGTTCATATACAACCTTACCAATAAGGCAGCACAAGCTCCCTGGGTCCATTGACCCTGCTTTAAGCCATTTCCATTATTACTTTCTTTTTTTTGTAACGCAGGCAATGATTCCAACAGCTCTTGTTCAATAAAAGCAAAAGTTTCTTTTGGCTCTGATTGTGCCGGCAACTCTGTAGTTGGATAATCCGTAACAATTGGTATATTATGTACTAAATCGAATATAGACATATACATCCACGCACGTAAAACACGTGTTTGAGAAATAAAATCATCAAACTCTTGCTGTGAAAAGCCAAACTTTGCAGGATTCAGCTTACTTATATCAGAAATACTGGCATTACACTGAATGATCCCTCTGTAAGTATCTTCCCAAATTGCATTAACATACCAATCATCAACAGTCCAAGTATGATAATGATAACGGAAATATTCACCGCCATTATACCAATGTTCCTCTCTTTGCACAGTCATATAATGGTCGGCAGAAAGTTCGCCAAACCAATACATCGCCCTACAACACAACCAATATCCGTGTCCGAAAGGACGTACAAACGCCTGAAGAACATTCTCCTTGGTTTGATAGAATCCATCCTGAGGTACAATATCATAAGTAGTTTCCGACAAATCCGTACATCCCACTGATGCCAACATTCCTAATCCCAGAAATATATTTTTTAATTTAAACGTTTTCATAAAGTAATAAATTTAGAAGTTAAGTTGAATACCAAACAAGAATTGACGTGAAGACGGATAATATCCATTCTTACTGTAAGGTAGACCGGGTTCCATACCATTTACACAATATGCATCCTTATCTAGTCCTCTATGATATCCGCTAATAGTGAACAAATTACGTCCTGTAATATAGAAACGTGCCTTTTCAACCCACTTATTATTTATATTCCAAGTATACCCCAATGTAGCGACATCCAACTTCATAAAATCACCATTATGTACAAAATAACTGCTATGCACATTTTTTCCTGTAGTAATTTTCCTATTTTCCTTGTAAGCGGACTCCAGCACATTCGTATTCGGAGCTGCATCCTGCAAGCCATAATACAAATCATGGACATCATAGATCTGATAACCCAAATTACCTCGGAAATACAAATTCAAATCTAAATTTTTATAACGGAAAGTATGAGTCACAGACATTGTAAACTTAGGCAATCCATTACCTACCACCCGTTTATCCTCATCCGTACCTTTATCTATAGGAATCACTTCACCATCTTTAGAGTAAATCAACCAACCTCCGTTATCATCCAAACCCGCATACTGGAATGTGTAAAAATTACCAATGCGTTCTCCTTCTTCAATACGTTGCAATACCCCTGGATTTCCTGGGTACAAGGGAAAATTACTCATCCAATAATACTTAGGACCTTCATAAAACTGATTTGAGAATGAAACAAACTTATTATTTGAAGTAGAGCCCACAAAACTAATTGTATAATTAAAATTTTTGCTCTTTACCGCATTCCAATCTAATTCGATTTCAAAACCTGTATTTTTCATTGTACCTACATTAACAAATGATTGCGAAGCACCATTAGGTGGCAATGCAACATCATAAACTCCCAATAGATCCTGTTGTTTCCGACTATAATAATTTACACTACCATTCAAACGATAATTAAACAGACTGAAGTCTATTCCTACATTCCAATTTTTACCTTTTTCCCATTTCAAATTAGGATTAGCATTGGAACTGAATCCCCAACCCTTAATATATGTTCCATTATAATAAATCAAATCATACGCCTGCATCAGGGCCAATGACTTATAACTATCAAATTCCTGATTACCTGTCACTCCGAAATCACCTCTCAATTTCAAATCACTAATCCATTGGATATTTTTTATAAAATCCTCCTCACTGATTCTCCAACCAGCAGAAACGGCTGGAAACGATCCCCATTTGTTACTAACACCAAATTTGGAAGAGCCTTCATGACGAAGAGAAAATGTAGCAAAATATTTATCTCTAAAATTATAACTCAGACGACCAAAGAAAGCAATTAATTTGGAATCATTCCTGTAAGACCCCATACCTAGGCGTCCCTCCACTTCACTATTGTAAGTTCCAGCACCCAAGTTGTCAGGTCCTAACAAATCTGAAGCAAAGTTCTTATTCTCAGCATTCAATCCGTCATTTACAAAGTATTGATAAGAATATCCTCCCATAAACTTTACATGATGGTTACCAGTGTCATAACCGTAATTTACCAACCATTCCAAAGATTCTTGTTTATTCTTGTCAGCTTTACGGCTAGCTTCTCCCTGAAATCCACTTTTGTCTTCTATGGTAGAAATCGAAGGACGAAACCAACTGTAATCGGTTTCTATAATCTGCTGAGCCAATGTAATTTGTGTACTTAAATAATGATTCTTATCTCTACACAACAGCGGAAACAAATTCAACTTAAACGTACCATCCCAACTTAAGATAGTACGCTCACCACCACTTTTCTCCAACTTCAAGATTTCAACCGGATTATTGGTGGAATAAGTAGTTATCTGAGTATATTTACCCGGTTGCTCCGGGTCCATCACTGGAATAGTGGGATTTATCAACAATGCAGAACGAAAAGTATCATAATCTGCATCCTGATACTTCACTGTGCGCGGAGCCACATTCAGAATGACATTGTACAAGTCACTTTTTCCTGTATGATTTAATGACAAACGGGCCCCTACCTGCTGCCTTTCCGAACGCAAGTCTATACCATCTGTATTTTTATAATCCACTGTTGCTTTATAATTAGTCTTAGTATTACCACCCATAACCTGCAAAGTATGACTATGAGATACAGCCACTTTAGTCAGTTCATCAAACCAATCAGTATCAGCGCCATAATCATCTCCCCGTTTCTGTTCTCTAAAATCTGTAGCCGACAATACATTCAACTCTCTGACAGGTGTAGTTATATTCACAAATCCCGAATACGAAGTATGAATTTTTCCATCCATAGTACCTTTTTTGGTAGTAACTACAATCACCCCATTCGATCCACGGGTTCCATAAATGGCCGAAGCTGCCCCATCTTTCAAGACATCAATAGATTCAATATCATTTTCATTCAAATTATCAAGACTACCGCCTGGTATACCGTCAATTACAATCAGCGGACCCAATCCGGCTGAACGCGAGGATACTCCACGTACCTGAATACTGGGTGAAGAATTAGGATCAGAAGGAGTAGAATTCTCTACTGCAAGACCTGAAACCTTTCCCTGAATCTGCATGGCAGGATTACCACTCCCAATCTGCAACATATCCTTACCTGATATGTGGGAAACTGCACTAGTCAGTTCCTTCTTTGAAATGGAACCATAACCTATTACTACCACTTCATCCAACAGCTCCACATCTTCTTTCATCATAATACGAAGTAACTTTGTATCCTTCAATCTTATCTCCTGTGAAGCATAGCCTATATAGCTTACTACTATTACATCTCCTTGCTCAGCGGACAGCGAGAATCTTCCGTTTATATCTGTCACCGTGCCTTGCATATCTCCTTTCAGCATCACAGTAACACCAATCAGCGGTTCGCCCAAGACATCGGTCACTACTCCCGTTACCCCCTGTTGCTGCGCTGCCAATGCAACATCACGAGTAAGGATGATATGATTTCCCTCCATTTTATAACCGATGGAAGAGCCGGTCAGCAATATAGGCAGCACCTCGGACACAGGTTTACCATTCACCTGTATGGTTTTACGCATCTTCACGTTCACATTTTCCTTGTATATAAAAAGATAGTCCGTTTGAAACTCTATCTCATTCAATATAGATTCCAACGGGGCATCGCTTCTATTGATAGTTACCCTCGCATTCTGTGAGTGACTATTTTCGGCCATCAGACTGAACAGGCAGAAGAACAATAAGAATATTGATATTCGCATAATTCTAAATAATTGTTTTAAATCCGGATTTTCAAGATAATAAAGATCCGGCAAAGGAATGTTTTTCATATCTTTGCAAATGGTTATTAATACGATTTATTAAAAATAATTGTGTTAGTCGGGTCGGTGGGTGGTGCAAACACCCATCGGCTCTTTAGTTGTTTTTCATTAGGATTGCTTCATAGGCTGATTTTCCATTTTAGAAGGTTAATACATTTCTTACTTTATATGAATGACGTCATTATCCCGATTTCTTTGATAAGTAAAGGCTACATCGTTTTGCAGAACACGCAGCGCATAGTCCAATCCATCAGAAATCCTGAATTTTCCAGTTAATGCAACCTTTGCTATTTCCTTTTTATCCATCTGTATGCTCAGATCATAATATTTCTCCAAATCTTTTATAATATCAGCAAAAGGTTTATTTCTAAAACAATATAACCCCTCTTTCCAACGATATACATTATAATCATCAATTTTACTCACCACCAATCGGCCGTCTATCAAAGTCGTTTTCTGATTGGGTACCAAGACGACGGAATTTTTGTCATCGTGAGGTAATTTTACCTTTACTTTGCCCTCCATCAAAGACGTTTCGAATATTTTCCGTGCTGAATAAGCTTCCACATTAAATTTTGTTCCCAATACTTCTACATCCAATGTACTTGTATGTACCACAAACGGACTCTTTTCATTATGAACCACCTCAAAGTAAGCCTCTCCATCTAATATCACCTCCCGTTTGCCTGTCATAAAAGAAACAGGATATTGCATTTTAGTTCCGGCATTCAGCCAAACGTTTGAACCATCAGGCAAATCGAGGTTCACACGCTGACCGGCCGGCACGGTAATGGTCTGCATCGCTAAATACATATCTTCATTATCTTTACCTATTGAAAATAATACAGCCGTCACACTCACCGTTATCACTATTACAGAAGCTATTTTCAGGAATTCCCTAATAAAATAGTTCCTCCTGTTCCTCATTCT
>OGLL01000080.1_pt1 | contig 21834 bp, 24 predicted proteins | sample 1572901 | NCBI WGS metagenome assembly OGLL01 (sample SAMEA2581980, study PRJEB24529) | metagenome | biome: Human gut stool | place: China | collected 2011
GCCGATGGTACTGCAATGCAATGCGGGAGAGTAGGTAGCCGCCTTCTTTTATCAAAGCCTCAGATTTCGAAAGATTTCTGAGGCTTTTTTCGTTTTTTTTTGTATCTTTGCATTCGCAAAAATAGAAAACAATATTATGAATCAATTTACAAAGATTATTGCAGCACAGCTCAAATTGCGTGAACAGGCTGTTGAGAATACATTGGAGCTTCTCGAAGAGGGATGCACCATTCCTTTTATCTCCCGTTACCGTAAGGAGAAAACGGGAAATATGGATGAGGTGAACATCGAGGCCATCGCTCAGGTCAACGAGAAACTCAAGGAGATGGCGAAACGTAAGGAAACCATCCTCAAAACCATCGAGGAACAGGGAAAACTGACGGATGCCCTCAAGGAGCGTATTGAAAACTGTTGGGATGCCACAGAATTGGAGGATATCTATCTTCCTTTCAAACCTAAGCGCAGAACCCGTGCTCAGATTGCTCGTGAGGCTGGATTGGAACCGCTGGCTCAGGTGCTCCTCTTCCAGCGTGAACGCAACCCGCTGCAGGCTGCCAAGAAGTTTGTGGGCGACAAGGTGAAGGATGCCGATGCTGCCCTGCAGGGTGCCAAGGATATCATTGCCGAAATGGTGAGCGAGAGCGAGGAAAGCAGAAACCAGATTCGTGGCGAATTCCGTCGTGAAGCTATCATCACCTCTAAGGTGGTGGCTAAGAAGAAGGATGAGGAGGAAGCTCAGCGCTTTTCTGATTACTTCGATTTCTCAGAGCCTTTGAAGAAATGTTCTTCCCATCGCCTGTTGGCTATGCGCCGTGGTGAGGCTGCCGGGTTCCTCCGTATCAGTATCTCTGCCGATGACGAGCAGTGCCAGGATAAGTTGAAGCGCCACTATGTGCATGGGTATGGCGAATGCCAGACACTGGTAGGCGAGGCTGTGGATGATGCCTTTAAGCGTCTTTTGAAACCTAGTATTGAGACCGAGTTTGCGGCTTTGAGCAAGCAGAAGGCGGATGAAGAGGCTATCATCGTGTTTGCAGATAACCTGCGCCAGCTTCTGCTCGCCGCTCCTTTGGGTCAGAAGCGGGTGATGGCGGTGGATCCGGGTTTTGCCAATGGCTGCAAGACCTGCTGTCTCGATGCCCAGGGCAATCTGATTCATCACGAAATTGTTTATCCTCATCCTCCTCGTAACAAGAAAACTGAGGCTACTGCTGCCATCCAGCGCATGGTGAAGATGTATCAGGTGGAGGCAATGGCTGTGGGTAATGGTACGGCAAGCCGTGAAACCAGCGACTGGTTGCACGAAATAAGTTATCCACACCCTGTGGATATCTATGTGGTCAGCGAAGATGGTGCTTCTATTTACTCGGCTTCGAAGATAGCCAGAGATGAATTCCCTGATGAGGATGTCACCGTGCGTGGTGCCGTAAGTATCGGCAGACGACTGATGGACCCGCTGGCTGAGTTGGTGAAGATTGACCCGAAGAGCATCGGTGTGGGACAGTATCAGCATGATGTGGATCAGACTCAGCTCAAGAAGAGTCTGGATGGTGTGGTGATGAGTTGTGTGAACTCGGTGGGTGTCAACCTGAATACCGCATCGCAGCATCTTCTTACCTACGTGAGTGGTCTCGGTCCTACCCTTGCCAAGAACATTGTGGAATACCGCAGGGAGAATGGAGCCTTTGCTTCGCGTGCCCAGTTGAAGAAGGTGCCACGTCTGGGTCCATCGGCTTTCGAGCAGTGTGCCGGTTTCCTCCGTATTCCGGGCGCCAAGAATCCTTTGGACAACAGTGCCGTGCATCCTGAGCGTTATGCCCTGGTAGAGCAGATGGCGAAGGATCAGGGTGTCACCGTGAAGCAACTGGTAGAGGATAAGGCTTTGCAGAAGAAGATTGACATTAAGAAATATGTAACTGCCGAGGTGGGTATGCCTACTTTGACGGATATCATGGCAGAGCTTGACAAGCCGGGTTTGGACCCTCGTGGTGAGGTAGAGAAGTTTGAGTTTGATGCGAGCATCAAGACCATCGAGGATTTGCAGGTGGGCATGGTGGTGCCAGGCATCGTTACCAACATCACCAAGTTTGGTGCCTTTGTTGATATAGGCGTTCACAACGATGGTTTGGTTCATGTTTCTCAGATGTCCAACCGATACATCAAGGATCCGAGCGAAGTGGTAAAACTCCATGAGCATGTGATGGTTCGTGTGGCAGAGGTGGATTTAAAGCGCAAGCGCATCGCCCTGTCGATGAAAGGTGTGAAGTAATAAGAAGAATGACAGGAAGTAACAAGAGGGAATATGGATAATTATCAGATTACTGCCGATTGCATAGAGTCTGCCTATTGCTTCATCCATCAGAAGCTTCGGGTGTTTGAGTACTCTACCAATCCCACGCAGCGTGATGACATCGAGTATGCCATTTCGCAATATGTAGAGGGGATGAATCCCCAGCTTTATCAGCTTCTTTCGCAAGGCAGGAAGGAATTCCTTCTCGACCATGTGAATTTCGAAAGAGATATGCGGGAGGCGCAGGAGAAGCTGGAGGGGATGATGTAATGCAGGGGTATAGTTTATAATTTATAGTTTATAGATTTATCCTATAAGAAAATAAAAAAGAGGCACGCTTCAAAAAAACGAAGCGTGCCTCTTTGCATTTTATCTTATTTCTACGATGTAGTTTTAATCCCTTCTTTTTAAAAGGAGTTTATCTGATAATCATCTTCCCCTTTTTCTTCGAGATGTAGATGCCTGGTTTTGAAGGCATCTCCACCCGTTGTCCTGAGAGATTATAGTACTTGTCATCCCTCGATTCATTCGACAGAGTCGTGTTGTAGATGGCTGTATCCTCACCATTAGTCCAAGCAAAGCGGATGGCTCTTCCTTCTGCCAAGATATGCTGTGTTTTATCGTTCACCATCGTCTTAGGCAGCCATGCCCGATAGGCGGCAAGGGTGGAACCTGTGTACTTATAAAAGCCGATACCCCAACTGCTTTTGTAAGCTAGCACATAGCAGTTGTTGTTGTCGGAAGAAATGGCTTCCTTGGTAGGGTTGCCTTTGAGGATGGTTGGCTCACCAGATAGTCGTATGCCTTCTTCTCTCTTCCGTAGGTGGTTCTGAGTGCATACCAATGAGCCTCTGGATGCTTGTTTTCCGGTTTTCGATTAGTTTCCGAAAGGGTGTAATGGGTGGACACCCCTACTTGCTGATTCTCCTCTTTCTGAGGAGTCTCTGTTTCGGGGGGGGCACTGGAGGTAAGTCCAGTGCTGGGAGATTTTTTCTGATCTCCTGAAGAATGTGCATCATAAGATGTACATATTTCTACTTTCATATTCTATTTTAACTTATTCTAGTCAGAACCCAGTTAATTGAATTTGATTCTGCTCTTTTCTTTTCTTTTCTACTTTCAGTAGACTGCAGAAATCATGCTGCAAAGATAGTGTTTTTTAGTTTAACTACTTTCTGTTTTTCTGAAATAATTTCAAAGGAAAGATATTTTAACTATTTTGTTATTTTGTAGTTTTGTATACGAAAGTCTGAAATATGCGTTTGGCGTTTGTTTGCTGAGTTTTATGTTTGTTTCTTGTGTTCTTCCGGTTGGCATTAAATGATTGTTGGTTTCATGGAAATTTCTATCCGCCATTGTCGGATGCACGTATGGCATTGGCGGATGCTTGTACGGCAATGCCGGATGCCCATTCGCCAACAGCGGATAGACATCCGGCATAGATAATAGATATTAGAACTTATAGATAGCTCCGAAAGAAATGTTGCTAGCATCTACATCAACTCCGAATGTTGACCAGTTGTCACCATGGTCAGGAGAATAACCTCTGTAACCGAGGAAACCTACCTTTGTGATGAAGTTTACGTGGTCTGAAAGCTTAACAGCCAAACCTGGCTTGATGCCTACCTCGTAAGAATCGCCACCGCCCTTGCTGACGCTGCCGTAACCGATTGTACCCTCAACGAAGAGGTTAACCAACTTGGTTTCTACGGCTGTATAACGTACGTAAGGAGCTACAATGAATGTTGTTGCTTCTGGTACTGCTCTGAGTTCGCAAACATCGCCCTTCTTGATACCGATCTCGAGACCTGCTTCCCACTTGTTGTTGAATTCGTAACCAATCTCTGGCATCAAGGTGTAAGCTGTCTTGCTGTCACCATCACCGATCTTGTTGCTGGAAATACCAGCTGTACCACCGATGTAAACCTGTGCGCTAGCGCAAACTGAAACGAGAGCCATAGCGAGGCTCAACATAATTTTCTTCATAATCAATCTTTTTTCTTAAAAATTATACGTTGTTTTCTATCTTCCTTTATTGGAATCCGTCTTCTTTATGCTTGGAATTCGGTGGCAAAGGTATAGGAAATATGCGAATACAGGAAATTTTTTCTTTGTTTTATTGTTAATAGTGTTGGATTGTTGACTTAAATCAAGATAATGGCAGGTGTCTGCGATTTTAGTTTTATCAGATAGGCAGGTGTCTACTATTTCAGTTTTATGAAATTGATAGTGTCTACTTTTCTAGTTGATAAAGTAAAAAAGTGTCAACTGAAATCAGAAAAAGTCATGTTGATATCGTTAGAAGTTACTGCTGATATCTCTTGGAAATCAGCCCATTAGTTGGTCTGTTGATGCCCATTTGGTGGGCACTCAGGGACCACGTGATGGGCATCGATAGCCCATGTGTTGGGCATCTGTTGCCCGTAACTGCGGGCATTGAGTGCCCAAAGTTCGGGACGATTTCTGGGCAATATCGTAAGTAAGCTGTTTTTATGATACTTCATGCTGCTTTTATGATACTTCATGTTGCTTTTATGATACTTCAATGATACTTCTTGTAAAAGAAAGAGAAAAGTGCCATTTTGATAATGCATTGAGTATTAGCGGCATAACCTATTATTGTAAGTCTGAAATGAGACTTTGATACTTTTTTCGCGAAAAAATATCTTTCGTGTGTAAGCTTCTCCCAATCTACGAACCATTCGTCAGCGTCCTAGCCAGCAAGTCTTCCGCCAGGCGTCTTGTGTAATCGCAAGAAATAGTATGAAAGTATGTAAAATGAAGCCTTGCTTTTGCCAACCGATTCAATTTAGTTTGGAATTATGTTGGCAAAAATAGAAAAAATCCTAACCGCTTATTATCAAGCAGTTAGGATTTTCTTGGGTGCGCCTGATAGGCATATTTTTATTTAAACTCATGAAAAATTAAGATGATTGTAAGTACTTGATAATCAGATATTGATAGTCGTTACTTGTTTCGTAAAGTTTCTTAAAAATACGTTAGATTTCAAAGATGTTGCCAAAATGTTGCCAAAAATGTTGTATCTTTGCAGCAACCAAAATGGAACTAATATGGCTAGTATAGAATTAAGTATATCAAGCAAGGAAGATAAGGTTACGCATAGAAGCGAAATACTCATTCGCTTCGTGCCTTTTCGTGGTGCTAATCTTAGGGTAAAGAGCGGATTGTTTATCTCTCCGAAGCATTTTCGATATTTTATCAATAGAACTAAGACTTTAAAGACTGGTATTGCTGTACCAGAAAAAGTATTGTCTATAAATAAGGAAGAGGCAGCAAAGAAAGGCTATGAGTTGAAATCTTATGGCGAGGTTGTTGTAGCAGATCGCATTATAACACCTGAAGTGAAAAACTCTAAACAGCAAAAGCAATTGTTGGACGAGTTATTAGCTTCTATAATGGAGGCTTTCGCTTCTGCTCATAAAGATGATGTAGATGCAGTGTGGTTGGATAAGATAGTAAACCGCTTTCATCATCCAACACGTCAGCCTGCCAAGAAAGGAAAGAGAGAAAGAAAAAAGAACTCCATTTATGACCTGGCTGAAGAGTATCTGGCAAAGAAGCGCTTCTCGTATGATCATACCAAAGCCTTCCGAGTGTTGATTCGGGATTTGGCTCGATATGAAGCTTTCAAAAAGAAAGTAATGCAGGAGAAGTTTGCTTGGAATATAGACAAGATGACTCGTAAGGATATTGAAGATTTCGAGGAGTATCTTCGTTATGAGAAGACATTATCGGAGAAATACCCTAAGCAGTTTGAAAGTATTCTTGAAGAGTATCCTGTTGAAATCAACGTGGTGCATACGATGACCAAATTGCAAGACCGTGGAGAGAATACCATTGTGAAGCTTAAAAAGAAATTCAAGGCGTTTATGCAATGGTTGTATGAAACGGAGAGAACAACCAATCGTCCTTTCGATGGAATTAAGATAGGCGTGGAGAAGTATGGTACACCTATTTATATAACAAAGGAAGAACGAAATCTTGTGGCTGAAACAGATATTCCTGCAATGTTTGAAAAACTGGATGATGAGGATAAGAAGGCATGTTCAAAACTTCCTTTAAGGACATTGGAAACTCAGCGTGATATATTTGTGTTCCAGTGTTTGGTAGGTTGTCGTGTTGGTGATCTTACAAGATTGACTTCTCAGAACATCACTCAGGGAATCTTGGAGTATGTGCCGAGTAAGACGGCCGATGAGGATGCTCCGGTGAAGCCTCGTATTCCGTTAAATCCATGTGCTTTGAAATTGGTGAAGAAATATGAGGGTGTTGATAAGGATGGACGTTTATTCCCTTTCATCAGTCCACAGAAATACAATGATGCCATCAAGGCTATCCTGTTGATTTGTGGCATCACAAGAATCGTTCAGGTTCGTAACTCAACGACTGGGGAGAATGAAATGAAACGAATTTGTGATGTTGCCAGTTCTCACATGGCTCGCCGTACTTTCGTTGGTGCAGCTTATAAGGCTGTTCGTGACCCGAATATTGTTGGAAAGATGAGTGGTCATGTTGAGGGAAGTAGGGCATTCAATCGCTATCGCCAGATAGATGATGACATTTTAAAAGAAACAATTAATTGCATTTAGTTATGATAAATTTAGCTAGTAGAAGAAAACGACCTAAAGGTTATGTGTCAATATTTACAAATGTTGATACTTATTATAGTCATGTGTGTACTTTTAAAAATAAAAAAGTGACTGTCGTGACAACGAAAGAAACATGGGAAAAGTTGCAGGAACTTTTTGAGATGTATACAAAGCAAGTGAAGAAGTATAAAAGACACTTTGTAGCATGGGCAATGCGTGATTCCGTTTTTGCAAAATATAAAGAAACGTCTTTGGAGAATTCATATTTGTTTCGTGTTTTTTGTAATGGATTTAATGCAGCATACAAATATTTCTTCTTTGATAATATTTGCCAAATGACATCTGAGAATGCTATCAAAAATCAAATTAAAGCATATCGAAACAGTGCCAGAGTGCCTTCATTGGATTTTGAGCCAAATGAGGATTCTTGTTCAGTTTCAGAATTTGCTGACTATTGTTTCGATTTAGGTCAAATGACTGCAGCATACTATGCTCTTGCAAAATTTAATTTGCTAGAGCAAAAATTTAAGAAAGTAAATAATTTGCATGATTTCCTGAAATTGGACAGTAATTCTGAAAAGAGTGACGATTACATTGAAAAGTTTGTTGATGTAGGTTTGCGTTATATAAAATCGGAAAAGGGTACGAGAGCAAAGCGTGCTGCAGCTTTTATTTATCATCTGAATTTAAAAGATGATATTAAGGTTCGTTTTCCTGAGGATAAAAATACGAAGGCATATAACTATGAGATAATTTCTTTCTTATGGCAGGAAGTTCATGCTGAGGATGTATCTGAGGGGGATTTGAAAGCTAAAGAAAGTTTTGTGAAAGCTGTGCAACGATATTTGAGAACTAATGATGGTAAAACTCTGAAAATCAAGACAGAGGATTTGCAACAGTTTGAAAAACAGTTGATTGAGAGTGGATTATAATAATTAGAAGGTGTTCCTAAAAAATGTTGGGAACACCTTTTTTTCTTTTAATTTGTTCCTGTTTTTAGATAATTTTTTTGAGGAACATAAGATTTCTTTTTTCTTAGATTTTTCTATTGTATTTTTGCAGCGCAATTCGTTTCATTGGCTTTCAAGTAATAATATTTTAGAGACCTCTTGAAATGAAAAATGTATAATTTTAAAGCTATAATAGATTATGAATACAAGTGAAATTTTAAGTAACAACATGAGTCTTGCCATTCTTAATATGGCAGATTTGAAGGAACTCTTTCTGAATTGGCAGGAAGAGATGAATCAGAAACCTCTGAAGGTTGAATCTCCATTGTTGACTCCAGATGAGGTAGCGAGCAAGTATCGTATATCTAAGGTGACGCTATGGCGTTGGGCGAAGGATGGATTGCTCAAACCTGTTAAGATGGGAAGAAAGTCTTTCTATCGTCAGTCGGATATAGAGCGCGTCTTTGATCTAAATAAATAATGTGGTATGCTTAAAATCAATTCGCATTCACTGGATGTTCCACCAAAGGAATTGCCTACTTATGTTCTTCGTCTGGAAGTACAGCGAGTCATCGAGCAATATGCTAAGGTATTCCAGTGCCCGAAGGATTTCATTACATCTGCGGTGTATTGTATCGTGGCAACTTTGTGTGGAAAACATGTGACGATTCATGATGGGAAGTATCGAAATCATCCTAATTTATGGATTAGTCACATAGCTCCAAGTGGTTCAAACAAAAGTTCACCAATCAAGGCTCTGTTGGAACCTATGCATCAAGAAGATGGTAATCGCTATAGGGATTTTCGTGATAAATATAAGGTCTTCAAGAAGAATGTCGAGGAGGATGAACCTGTATTTAATCAACTGATTGTCTCTGATGTTACTCCTGAAGGTTTGTATCAGGTGCTTGATAGAAGATGTGACTCTAGTGATGGACTGCTGTTGTACCGAGATGAAATCAAGGGTTTCATAGATGATATCGGACGCTATCATAATAGTGGTGAGATAAGCAACTATCTTTCCATCTGGGATGGTACCACTTTTTCTGTCACTCGAAAGACTCAAATGCCAATTCGTATAGAACATCCATTTCTTTGCATGATGGGTGGCATCCAGCCAGATGCTTTTACTGAAGCTTTCAAAAGAAATTTGGCTAGTTTGGGTTTTGTGCAGAGGTGGCTGTTTGTATATCCTGACAATATACCGAAGTCATTTTATTCTGAGGTAGTGTTGGAATCATCCTATGTAGAAGCTTGGAATGAGATCTTTACGAAGCTATTGAAGATGGGGAATATGGAACTGACGCTCAGTGCTGCAGCTAAGCAAGTGTACATAGATTACTATAACGAAACAAAGGCTAGAACGGATGAAAATGATTCGTTCCAGGCATCGATGTTATCGAAATTGCGTATTCATGTATTGAAATGGTGTGCCATTACTCACATCTTGTCTTGCCAAGATGATGCTGGGCCTGGTTGTTATTTTGCTTTTCCATCTTCTACAGAGGTGTCAGCAGAAGAAATGAAGTATAGTGTGGAGTGTATGCGCTACTTCGAGTATTGTGGAACCAAAGCATTGAATCTTATTACAGGAGGAACGACAGCTAAGAAGATGACGAAAGAACAGTTGATTAAACTGCTGTATTCCCTAGTAGGAGAAGATAAAATGAATATTACTAAGTTTGCAGAAGGTATTGGTGTTAGCAGGCAATACGTGAGTAGGATAGTCAATAAACAGCCAGAACTTCATGGTTGCGGTTGCGCATTAACGGAAACCCCTTTATATAAAGGGAGTTCAAGCGTAATCCTACCGCAACCTGCTGTAGCAGAATGATAAGCCTCAGATTGAAATATGGTTGCGGTGGGTTGCTGTTCTATCTTGTTGATAATTAGAAATATAGGACGTGTCGCAACTGAAACTATAAAATAAGGTATATCTATGAATATATTTTCAAGGCAAATTTCAGTTTACGATGGAGTCACTGATAATGTGGGAAGGGTAATTACCTTGCATGATTTCCTTTTCTCTAAAGAGTATGCAAATGTCATCCAGATGATGCGCTGTATTGCAGATAAGGAGGAACGGGATAAATGGAAACGGCGACTCCCACAAGCAGCTATTAGTGGTGTGTTTGCTCCAACGAGAGCCGTTGGGAACATAAAGCAATATTCGGGGTTGATAAGCATTGATGTAGATTCTAAGGAAAACCCAGATATAACGAATTGGGAAGAACTCAAAACACAGTTGGCTGTATTGCCTCAGATAGCTTATTGTTCGCTCAGTGTTAGTGGTAAAGGTATCTTCGCCATTATTCCTTTGCGGTATCCACAAAATCATTTGCAACAGTTTCGACAGTTGCAAATCGACTTTGAAAAAATGGGAATCATCATAGACAAGGCGTGTAGTGATATAACTCGTATGCGTTGCATGAGTTATGATGAGCATCCGCTAATTAACATGAATGCAATCCCATACGAAGGTGTTTATGTGGAACCGCCTAGAAAGGTGGTTTATCCTCTTAGTGATTTCAATGGGAATGATGATTTTCTGGCTGTGGAAAAATGCTGTGAGATAATCAGCCGCACCGGAACGGATGTGACAGTTTCCTATGAACAATGGATGAAGGTTGGCTGTTCTCTTGCTACTCTGGGAGAAGATGGCAGACCGTTCTTCCACATCTGTAGTCAACAGAATCAGGATTATAACGAATTGAAGACAGATAAACTGTTTTCTGATTTGTTGAAGCGAAATTACCAAAGTGTTAGTATTGGAACATTTTTTTGGATTTGCCGTCAATATGGTATCCGAATCCATTCATAAAATAAATTTTAGAATTAATGAAAGCAATAACAATTCCAACAAGTCTTTATGTTGCTTTAGCGCAATTGGAAGACAAAGATGCGGGACAGATAGCAAAAGCTATCGCTCGTTATGTAGAAGAGGAAAAGGAACCAGCTTTTTCCAATTCCCTCTTGAAAGCGTTCTTTACGCTTTTTCGTGAACAAATCGATGCTCAACGTAATGCTTATGAGCAGCGTCGTGTTGTTAATACTCAGAATGCTCAACGCAAAGTGAGTAAAAAACGAGTCGTACCGAAGAAGACCGAATCGGTTGTAGAAGAGAAGAAAGAGGAAGTTGCTTCTAACGCTCCAATTCCTTTGCAGCGATTGGTTGATGTCTATCCGAAAATCGGTACTTATACGGGGGAATTTCAAAATGCTTGGGATTCTATGGCGGAGTCTGATAAGCAGCGTGCCATAGATTTTGTTCCAGTTTATTTGAGTCAGTTTCCTGAGCCTTCTGCCCAGTTCTATTTGAATCAATACTTGAAGGCTAAGCCTTGGGACTAGGTAACTGGTTAAAGGGCTGAAGGGGTTGTGGGTAAGCAGAGGTGACGGCATTTCTGTTGCGAGATATGCCGAGGTATTACCTTTGCTGCGCTCGGTATCCTCTGCGTTCTCGCCTCCTTTCTTTGAGAAAGAGCGGAGGATGAAGTCGTTCGCAGGCTCACAACCCTTGATATGAACATTTTAAACGATTAAAGAAATGACAAATAAAAGCAAACTAATATCGTTGGAGAATAAACGAAATCATGTGGTAGTTACCAAGGTGACTCAGGGTGAATATTCGAAGATTTGTTCGGCTGCTAAAAGTTGTAATATGACAGTAAGTAGCTTTGTTCGTGCTCGTTGTTTGGGGTATAAGCCAAAGAACAAGTTGTCTAATGAAGAGATAAAACTGCTAGGAAATTTGGCGAAATGCCGTATTGATATGGTCAATTTTGCTAATGCTTTGTCTGGGTTAACTAACGAACAAAAGCTTTCTCTCTTTCGTAATTATCGTGTGATGTTTGATTGGTATGAGAGGGTTGTGCCAATAACGAATGCTGTAGTCGACTATTTGAAGTCGGTACAGAAAGTTAATGAATTCCCATCTAGTTCAACTTAAATTAGTAGTTTATGATTGCAAAGGCAAAAGCAATATCACATGGTATCAATGCCATCAGATATATGAGTGGTGAGTCGGAGCACAAGAAACATCCGGAGAAAATATACCATGTATGTAATCAAAATCTTGATGCAGATATGGATGCTTTGGGGATTTGGATGATGATGAACTTGATTTCTGCATCACGAATGGATGTCAAGAATAACGTGATCCGTATCGAGATAAGTCCTTCTGCTGAACATACCAAGGACTTTTCTTTATCTGATTGGAAGAAACTTTGGAACGATTTTATAGAAGAGTTTGACAAACAGGTAATCTATGACAAAAAGGGTAAGTTGGTATCAGACAAAACTTATCTTGGATGTAGTATGGCTACTGTTTGGCTCCATAAAGATTCTGAGAGCGGTACACCTCATCTTCATGCAGCAGTTAGTAGAATGACAGAATGGGGACAGATGAATAATGATCATGCCATTCATCTTCGTGCCCAACGAGCAGCTGAGATTATTGCTCGAAGATATGGTTGGACTACGGCTCGTGAGATTCGAGACAATAATCTCAGGAAGGTGAGTGAGGATTGTATGGACATCATTAGATTAATGCCGCATTGGTCATGGGATGAATATGCTTATTTGTTGAAAAGAAAAGGATATGATGTGCGTTTACGTCGTGACAAAGAGGGTATCGTTCGTGGTTATGTTTTGGCGAAAGGTAATGCAAAGTACAAGGCTTCTGAATTGGGGCGTGGACGAAAGTTGATAGCCAAGAATATCGAAACTACCTGGAAGTTGCTTCATCCACAGATGAGGAATGTTTCTGCTTCAATGAATAATCCTGTTCAAAAGCCCCAGAAGGGTATAGCTGTAGGCTTTAAAGTTGATGGCTCTGGTATTGGAACTGCCGGGAATACCACGGCAAAGTTCGTTGATGATATATATAGCCGAGCTTTCAATTCTTATACGGAAAGAGTTCCTGGAACATCACGTGTAAGTATAAATATTGATGGCGAAGTCTATGATCGCTTTATTCCGAAAGAGATAGAGGACTATTTTGATACGGAGTTTGATTTTCGTAGTGTAGCTAACTGGAAGATGTTGACGAATCTTGCTACAGCTTATTTTACGATGCTCGCCACTCCCAACATTTCTGTTTCAGGAGGTGGTAGCACTGGCAATGATCAGAAATGGGGACGAGATCCACGTGAAGATGAAATGGAGTGGGCACATCGTTGTGCTCAGGCTGCTATTGCTGCATTGGGAAAACAAGCAAGATATGGAAGACGTAGATAATAATATTATATTTAAATGAAGAAATTTGATACAGATGAACTTCGGGCGCAATTGGATACCTTTTCGCCCGAACAACAGAGAGATATGGATCGTGATTTGCTCAATCAATACATCAATGCGTTTCGTGCATTATCAGGCATAGTTGAGCAAAGTATCCGTAATTACAAGATTATCTCAGAACAAGTAGATGCTTCTACAGCCAAGGTTGGCAAACTCCTTCCTATGTTGAAGGAGGCTAATACAGTTCGAGTGGATGAAAGAATTAAGTCAAGTATAGAGAAGGTTACAGTAAAAATGGGTGATGATGTTGCTGATGCCTTTGGCAAGAAAGTGCGAGCGGTGCTTGATGATGTAAATGAGGCATCAGGTAGAATCTCGATTCCTCTTGATGTTGCTGCGGCATGTATGTTGACTTTGATTTTTACATTTTCGATTTTGGTACTAGTGGTCATTGTGAACATTACAGAAATCCATTCCGGTGTGTTATGGATTGTCCTTGGAGGTGGATTCGGAGCAGAGATACTAATTTATTGGCTTGTTTGGTATTTGTATCGTAAAGGATGGGTATAAGATAAAGTCTGCATATTCTCTTGACTGGGAATGTGCAGACTATATCTTAGATTGCTGTGAGTTGGCATGTTATAATAAAAAACAATGGTCTGACTTTAGACTTATCCTTAGGTCTGACCATTTTGTATATAGCAAGCAACAAGCTTAGGTATTCTCAATAAGATCTTTTAATGCATAAGTTGTTTCTTGTGCTATTAATTCGTAAATGGGGCATACCCTAAGAATAGACCTTGTCAGTTCTTAGATAGTTGGATGTAGAGATATGATAGTTTACTTTGTATTCAGGGGCTGTATGGTTATTATGGAACACCTGCGACAAAATTATAAGCAAAAATCTTGGTTGGTTTGGATTCTCATTGGTTGCCAATGATGTTTTTCAATGAGTTTTGGCAATCTTGGCACAATCCGTTTTTCATGTAGAAGGTATTCTTGCCATGGGCATCCTGCATCAGGCACTTCAAATCATCCTTCTTGCAATGAGGTAGGCCTCGTGAATGCAGGAATTCATGGATTGTTACTTTCCATAAGTCATCCTTTCGTTTCAATCGGAAGGTTGAAACCACACAGGCGTCACCTGGCCGGAAACTCAATCCCATGATTCCATAGTTGTAATGTCCGTGAATGGAAGTAGAGATGTCTCGATGCGTCAAACCTATCGTTACGATTTCATCATTACCTCCATGCTCTTCATGCAACATTTTCAGGATTTTCCCAGCCCAATACCTGTTTCTTGGTTTGTAGAGACATGAGGTAGGTATTTCTCTCTTGTCTCCAACAAACACAGAAGCTTCTAACCAAGCCTTTGGTTTCGTATAAAGAATGATACCCAATTGCTTCACGAGTTCTCCTCTCAACCGTTCAGCCTCCTGATGGGAGAAATTTCCCAAAGGCTTTAACTCTATGACATAACCCAATGGAGGGTCTGCAGGGAGGCTGTCTCCCATGCCCTCATTGCCATGGCTCTGATTTCCATTGGAACAACCTGCAAAAAACAGGATTGAGATTCCAGTTATAAACAACAACAACTTCTTCATAATCTTCAAACATATAATTCAAAAAATATAGACTTTTCTATTCCCTGACGCAAGTCAGATTCATCTGCTGCTTGAGAAACTCGATAATCTCATTGCGCCTGTTTACCAAGACATAATGGTTTTCTTCAGGAACAAAGAACAGCCCTGTATGGACTCCCATCTTGCTGAGCCTGTTGGTCTGGCTTGGCATGAGAAATGAAGAGTTGTCCTCACCACCTCCAATCAGGTTCACGTTACATGGTATCTTTCTCAGTCCTCCAAGATTACAGGAGATAGATGTCAAACTCTTGAAATCCTTTGCATGGGATGAGTGCATGGCAGCCACTATCGCACTACCTCCATTTGAAAGCCCCATCAGGTGAATCTGACGATGGTCGATGTGATAGCCCATTTGCTCCAGGGAAGGTATGTAATAGCTGAAAATCTCATTGATATCACGATTTGTGAAGATGCCACTCATGCTGCGAGTACCGATGCTCAGCACGATGCAGTTGTCCAGGTCCTTCCAGATACCCTGATAGAGTTGCCAGTTGCCCAGGTAGCCATGACAGAATACCACCAGCGGATATTTGAATCCGTTCTCCTTGCTCCATCTTACATTCTCATCTCCTTTAGGGTCGCAGATATACACAGCCCTGTCGCTGGTTCCGAAAGCCTCGTTGAAAGCCTGCACATAGACACCAGACATCGGATTATCCTTTCCCAGGTTGTCATACGGAGTAAAGAAGTTATGAATCTTTCCATTGACAATATCCTGATTGGCTTGGGCAAGAAGAGTGCCGCCAACGCCCATCATGCTGATTACAGGTCGGGTAATCATCAGGTTTCTAATACCAAAGTTCACAATCTCTTCCTCAGGAATCAAGGTATTGATGAGATACTGGGTAAGCGGAGGATGTTTTGTATCACCATTCTTATCTAGATAAACGAGTTTCACCCTGTCACCTGATTCGATGCGATAACGGGGCATTGCCATCCACAGGCATACGAAGAAGAGCATCCAATAAGGTTTCATCCCCCATTTCTGTGTCCATGCCGGAAGCATCTCAAAGATGTGCTTCTTCCATACCAGGAAGAGCAGCATCAGCATGATGGTCTTGTAAAACAGAGAGGCAAACAATGCCCAAGCCACTACGAGCAATACAGATATAATACATTTCTTAGTCATATATTCTTCTTTTGTATGTTGGGTTATTTCGATACAGGAAAACTTATCAGTTCATTGCTGGTCTTTTTGGCAAGTCTGTTGAACCATACTAGCAGAATGATGTTCAATCCTATTAGTGCCATTCCCAGGAAGACAAAGAGGATGATATAAACACTCTGGTAACTCATGTGCCATTGCATCCCCATCATCTTCGTATAGTTGATGAGTGCTTTATGCTGAGTCTGAAAACTCAGCCCAATGAATGGGCTGATGAAATTGAACCAGTTGGAGAAGATCAGATATGTATAGCCAAGAATGGAAACTGTTCCTGATATGGTGAACACATCCAGGCCGAATTGTTTGTATCTCTTCCTCATGGGAATAAGAAGCAAGAGGCAGGATAGGATACACACCAGTCCCTGTAGGTATAAGCTCCATGCCACATTGGCAGTAGCATATGATACTCCCAGGCTTTTGGCAATCATTGATATGATGCCTGCGACTAAATCATAAAGCATGTTCATGTTTCAGTTATTTTATGTTCGAATTCATTTTAAAGTTCAACATTCACCTTTTATAATAAGGGATTTCTTGAGTGCAAAAATAGACATAAATATGCATGCCTTGGTACTTTTTATCTGTGGATTGTATCAAATGCCTGTTTCCGTGTATGAACTGATGGTACAATCTATTTCCGATGGTCCTTTTGTTTCATAGTCTTTACCATCAGTTCTGCTATCTTTCTGAAAGTTTGCCCTGCCATGCCTCCCCCGGAAGCTGGAGTCTCTGGTCTCTTGTAGCTGACGAATACTGTATATTTTGGTTTCTCAGCAGGGAAGTAACCGCAGAAGTCTGCATAGATGCCATCTTCCGTATGGATACTTCCTGAGATGCCAGCCACATTGACCATCTTGGATTCTGCCTTCTTGCCCAAGCCATTTGTGACGAAGCATCTAAGTGCTTTCTGCATCGATTCAATGATCTTCTTCTTGGCTATCATAGAGTCAACTGCGATGGCGGAACCTTCCTGCATTTTTGGACTAACCATCTTTCCACCATTGGCAATAGCATTGAAGAAGCTCACCATGCTGGTTGGTCTTCTATGATGGAAGCCTAGAGCATAAACAGGCCAGGAACCTTTGTAAGTAGAATCCTTTTCCAATCCCATTTGCTGCAGCTTTTGCAAGAAGACATCTTTATCTTCATAAGCTACATCTACAGCCTGGTCTATAGCGATGCTGGAATTGTATGCTAGTCCCTGCAGAAGAGTCAGCTCCCCATATCCACCCTTTCGCCAATTATGGTCATAGATGGTATCCTGTCCAATAACATCAATACCTGTATAAGTATTGAAAGTATCATCCAGCGATACATTTTCTGTTTCCAGGACAGCAAGAAGGGATGCACCTCTGAAAAGGAAAGTTTCACGGGCCTTGGAGAGTAGGGTGGTGTCCTCTACCACTTTTCCGTTATCTTCTTTCCATCCAACCATTGCCCGGAGATTACCTGTGGATGTCTCCATGACGATAGTCATACCTTCTTGAGCAGCAAACTCCTCCATTCCCTGTTTTACAATGCTGTCAACAGAGTTCTGTAACTGTGTATTGACAGTACTTTCTGGAACTTGTTTAGCAATGCAAGCTGTGAATACTGTTACGATAAGCATTATGAATGCAGCAAAAAATATTTTTTTCATTATATCACATTTTTATGATTGTTACTGCCATTTTCTTTTTTTTTGTTACAACTTTACATATCCTGGTCTTATTGTTTAAAATAACCAATGTTCTCTGATAAGAACTTTTCTAAAAGGATTGTCTTTATTATCACATCGAGCATCAAACAATAGCATACAAGAGCGAAATTTAATTACATCATTTCCAAATACTTCATACGCTGAATTTGGTTGATTTAAAAATGCTTCTGTACACTCTATTAAACGGTTGCCCGTAATTGGGTGACACAAATAAGCATTTGCATCAATAATACGATTGAAACCATAATATTTACTCTTGAAACTTTTGCCAAGTGATGCCATTTGCGGAAATATAAACCACATCCAGTGAGTTTCTTTTTTCCCATTTTTAATTTCTTGAAGAGCAGTATTGTAAGTATTCCAAGAATCTTGAGCGCGTATATGTCGACTAGGTCGACCACTCTCTCGTTCCCAAAACTTTTCCCACTCTTCTTCAGTATCAAATGGAACAATTTCACGTCCAAAAACTACTTTTGTCATTATTATTATTTTTAAAAGAAAACATCCAATACTTCCTCAAACACATCATTCGGACTTACTCTATTGAAGAGATTCATAGAGGTGTTGAGCTTCATCACATCAACTCCGCTTCCCATGATGTATTCGATGTCCTTACCCTTGTGGAGCAGGAGCGCCTTGCAGCATTCACGGAGTCTGTCACCCAGGATTTCATGTTCAATATAGGCTCTGGCTTCACCCTCGCCATCCAAACCATAGTAGTTTGCGTTGTGGCTATGACCCAGTCCTTTCTGCTGTGGAAAGATATACCATATCCAATGGCTTTGCTTTCGTCCTTCCTTCAGTTCTCTCAAAGCCTGGTTATAGGCAAACTCCTGAGCATCCAGGAAACGTAAGAGATCATAGTGTGGTTGCTGAACCTTAGGCCATCCGATGATGTCCCAGAACTCAGAAGGAAGGCACACATTCTCAAGATCGTAACATCTTTCAAACAGAGGAGCCATTTCTTCTGGAGAATATCCGGCGATACCGCAACCAATCAATGTCACAAAGAATGTTTTGTCAGGATGATCCTTGGCAAACTCGATGAATTCATCCACATCCTTTTTCATAGCTTCTATACCACTCATTGAATCGATGGCGTAACTCATTCCCTGCAAGCCATGTCCCTGTCCTCTGATGGCACCGAACTTCTCCAGGGCTGTCTTTGCCGCACCACCATCATGATGTCCCATGGCGTTAGAACCGAATACAAAGATTTCACCGGCAGCAAGACGGCTGATGAGATGAGGGGTAACGCGAGTTTCTGGATTATTTGGTGACTTATCCAGTTTCGCAAGCTCTTCAGCTTCCACCACAGGAACCATCTTCTTCCATTCCTCCAGGAACTCTTTCATGTCGTATTTTAAGTTCTGAAGTTCAGAAGGCTTATATACGCCACTTTTCGCCACGTATTCTGCCACCTTCTTCTTCACCGTTGCCTCGGTCTTGAACTTTGCCATTTCCTTTGGATTCAACTTAAAGGTAAACGACTTATAGGTCTTCTTACCGTTGACCATTTCAAACTTGATAACTGAAATCTTTACTTCCTTACTCATTTTTATTATCTTTTAGTTATCTATTAATACCATTATCCCTTGAAAGGTAAACATGGTAGACTATTCTCTCCAGTTTATGAACGAAGTTACTTCTGAGAGTTAGAGACATAAATTCGTTTTGGGTATTTACCAAGTATATTTCTTACAACATCAAATCCTTGATGGTTGTACCATTCATGAATCTGCTTAAATCTACCCTTTCTCCAATACCATACAAATGTCCGGTTTCTGAATATTGCCAGATATTACACTTTCCTCTGCCGTCAATAGAGGGTTGTCGGGAGTTATAATTGGCGATGAAGAGATAATAGCGATTGAACTTCGCCCCCATCTCCTTATTATAGAAGCTCTCGTTGCTATAGATGACTGGATACTTGCCATAGTGTTTCTTCACTAAATCAGCAAACACTTGTATGCTATCCTGCAGCTGTCGTCCCTTCCATCTTCCCTGGATGCCTTTCTCCTCCACATCCAATACAGGAATCAAGTCCTGCTCACTCTTCTTCACCATCTTTTGGAAATCCCGGAACTGAGCAGTTGCTGAAGAGCCGGCAGACATCAGATGATAAGATCCCACCTTCAACCCATATTTACGAGCCAGTCTGATATTTCGGCGATAATGTCGATCCACATATCCCTTACCATGTGTAGCTCTGATATAAACGAACTTGATTCGCTTGTTTTTCGCTATTTCCTTCCACTTGATAACTCCATTGTGTTTCGAAACATCAATGCCGTCATATCCGCCATGCGTATAAGGTTGCCCTTTCAATCTATCAACGAAGACATCAGAATAAGATGAAGCGATGCCCATCCATCGCTTCACCTTATATGGCGACACCACATACATGATTCCCAGACCAATACCAGCCAATACGACCAGGCTGCCTAAGGAAACCAAAGTATATTTTAGTCCTTTTTTCATTACATTTTATCTTTTAGTTGTTTTTAGGGGGACAAAGATAATGAATTTATCCGAAACTTTATAGAAAATTTGGAGAAAAATGTATGAAATGGGGGTATGCTAGTATGAAATGACAAAACGGATGCTTGGTAACATCATAATTCCAATATCTCTACTTGGGCTTCTTTTAAATCTATCAAAAGATATTTGCCATTTTATTACTTGCATAATCCCATCGAACTTACCTCACATTTCTATCCATGACGGCTCCAATGCCTATGTCCCTTAAACTTTTCTGTCTAGTTTTTCGTCACCGTTCCTTTTCTGGCATTTATCGTAAAATTACCAAGAGAAGAGTTTATTTTATAAACGCCATTCTTCGATGATACCAGCTTTGCCGATATACCCATAAAGCTGACGCTGCCATCCTTCTTTTCGATGGCGTATTTTCCGAAAGGAGTAGCAACGATGATGTGGTGCTTGGTGTTCTCAGCTACTCCATACACCATGCCGGATGGAGCTTGCTTTACCTGCTCGCCAACGCTCTTTACGGCATTTGCTACATCGGTGTTGTTACTCTTTGCAAAACTGGTTGTGGTGGAAGCTACTACCATCATCAACGAAATCATATTTTTTTTCATAATGTACTACTTTTAATAATATTATAAACTTTAAATGGTTTCATACTTCTTTTTGAAAACTCATTTGAGCATTTCTAGTAGTATATACCCCAGATAAACGAAAGGTAAACATCATATTCGATATTTCTTTTTTTGTTATATGGCTACTATCCACCATCAATCATCCCATTTGGTAATATCTGCTGGACTATGTGGTTGTTATTCAGATTGTCTTAAGGGAGTCTGGTTTCCGTATAACAACTGTTGCTATCCTCTTCATAAAGGAGTGGATATACTTGCTAAAAAATCCATAAATCTCATTTGTGAATCTATATTTTGAAGCAAAAGAGAATCAAATTTCACTATAGAAGCAAAAATATTTTATTGAGAATCATTTTTTTCAGTTTTTATTTGTATTTTTGCCAGGACATTCAGAGTTTTGTTTGTTTTTTGTGAATGAAAGATATGTGAAATTTCTGACATGTTTACATTATGATCAACTTTTTTGTTGTTCAAGTGCTTATAATAAATATAAAATTAACGTGTTGATGAAATATAGATTACTATGCATTCAATAAAAGGTATATTGGTTGTTATACTATGTGCCATTAGCTCAATACTTATGGCACAAGAGCGTTGTTCCTCTCTTGATAGCCTATATCAAAGTTGGCATGAAGATGGGTGGACGAATTTAAGTCTTGTAGAACGATCATTAATGAATATTTCACAAGATTCTTTGAAAGATGATTCTTCCAAAATACTCTTTCGTTTTTTAGGTTCTTGTTATTTATATCAGAAACAAGACTTTGGTGGAACTTGCCGTGATGGCTTTGAGTCATTTTTACATGATAGAATGAATCATGGTATTTATGATTATTCATATTTGGAAGCAGCCGTTATGCTCGGAGATTGTTATTATGCTGCTAATGATCTGTTTCAGGCCGAAACGGTCTATCGTAATGGTATCCTTAGATGCCAAGATATCTTGGATAGTTGTTATCTTGGTCATGTTATTTATGGTAAGTTGCTTAATACTTATACAGCACAGGGTGATAGTGTCATGACGCCCGTAATGCATGAACAAATTCAAAAGTCATACATTAAACCTCAAATCCGCAACCTATAGGGTTTAGTGGGATTTTGCTTGCAAAGCGACAAA